>Ga0265295_1000091_pt1 | contig 176306 bp, 158 predicted proteins | sample Munlansysbiofilm_FD_192503 | JGI IMG/M metagenome (GOLD analysis project Ga0265295, IMG submission 192503) | Leachate microbial communities from a municipal landfill in Southern Ontario, Canada - Methane capture system biofilm | ecosystem: Engineered > Solid waste > Landfill > Unclassified ...
TGCGCAACGGCGAACAACGCCTTGGCATACCGTCTTGCTACGATATTCCCAGTCAATTGAGCACCACCTTTTTAAGATATTCGTTGACCAAATCTTCGTGATCTTTCTTCTTGAGCTGCTTCTTGACGAGATCTTCGGCAGCAGCGGTAATCTTTTCAGCCAGTTCTTCACGGATGGCGTCGATAGCCAACTTGGCCTCCTGGGCCGCCGAAACTTCAGCCTGGGCTCTGATCTGCGCAGCCTGGACCTCAGCCTTGTCGATGATCGCCTGACGCATGGCTTCGCCCTGAGCCTTCGCATCATCAAGAATCTTGGCTTTCTCGGCCTCAAGATTGGCGATACTCGCCTCGACTTCGAGCAGGCGCTTCTCGGCATCTTCCTTGCGTTCGTCGAGATCGGCGAGATCCGTCTCGATCTGCTTGCTGCGCCCGGTCAGCGCATCCGAAAAACGCTTGCCCGCGAACTTGTAGATCAAGAACGCGACAATGCCGAAATTGATAAAGCGATACAGAAGGTCGAGCCACTTGTTGTGCCCCCCTCCTTCTCCATCGCTGGCGAAAGCTATCGCCGCGCAGAGAACCAGTGCTGCCGTCACCAATCCGACAGTCTTGAACTTTTTCAAAATTCCGCCCTCCTTATATGAAAAAGTAAATCTATGACACATAAGAAACCCGAACCCGCTATGCCTTGCTCAGCACCTTGTCAGCGACGTTCTTGGCATGCGAGGCGACACCCTCGCGCAGGGCCTTCAGGGCGGCCTGCTTCTGACCGTCGATCTCCTTGCGGGCGGCGGCGACTTTTTCGGCGGCTTCGGCTCCAGCTTCCGCCAGAACGGAAGACTCGACCGCGACACCTTCGGTCTTCAAGGCGACACGCAGCTGCTGGGCCTCAACGCGAGTTCCGCTCAGTGCGGTCTTGTAGCTTTCAAGCTTGGCTTCCGCCTTGGCGGCGAAATCCTCGATGGTGCCCAACTTTTCGCTCATGACTTCGGCTCTTTTCTTGATGATCCCCCGAATGGGACGGTACAGGATCAAATTCAAGACCGTCAGGATGATCAAAAAGTTCACAAGTTGCATAAAAAATGTCCAATCTAGATCGATCATGCCGCCCCCTAAAAAGGTTGTGAATTTTTGTTCAAAGTCACAGGGCCTCTATCTGATTCCCAATTTCGTGTCAAAATCTTTTTGGAGCAAGTACAAGTAAAATGATTGGGATGGCATGATTTTTTGCACTTTGTTCAGAAATTCACGTGGCTAGCGCGCAGATTTCCGGGCCGAAAAAAAAGACGGCAAAAAAGCCGATGGATTCTTCCGGTCAGATCCCGGCAGAAAAAAAACGACAGAAAAACGACAGGCGGCGATGAGCTTCAGCCTTTTTTGAAAACAAACCGGCGCATGGCAACGTTCAAAACGAGACCGATCATGCAGAAATTGACCACCGAGGCGCTGCCCCCGTAACTGATGAAGGGCAGCGGAATCCCCACCACGGGCATTATCCCGAGCACCATCCCGATATTGATGAGAATCTGCCAGAAAAAATAGAAGAATACGCCCGCCGCGAGATAGCTCCCGAAATCGTCCTTGGCTTCCATGGTTACGATATAAATCTGATAGAGAAAGGAGCAGAAAAGAATGAGCAGGATGATGGCCCCGAAAAAACCCCATTCCTCGCCGAAAACGGCGAAAGCGAAATCGGTGTGCTTTTCCGGCAGAAAACGCAACTGGCTTTGCGTTCCTTCCAGAAAACCCTTGCCCCAGAATCCTCCGGAGCCGATGGCGATCTGGGACTGGATGATGTGATAACCGGCTCCGAGGGGGTCGTTACCGGGATCGAGGAAGGTCATGATGCGCTGCTTCTGGTAGTCGTGCAAAAAAAACCAGCCGAACGGAAGCATGATTGGCAGGGCGACGACCAGAACCTTGAACACGGACGCGGTGATGCCTTTAAAAAGGATCATCCCCCCCAAAATGAGCAGAATATTGAGGGCAGAGCCGAGGTCGGGCTGTTTGATGACCAGGGCCGCAGGCACCAGCCCCACCAGCAGCGCCTTGCCCAGATTCACCCATCCCAGCCGTCCGTCCATGCGGGCCATCAGCCGGGCACCGAGAATCAGCACCGCGATTTTGGTCAATTCCGTGGGCTGCAGGTTAAAAAAACCGAGATCAAGCCACCTCTTCGCGCCATATATGGTCTTCCCGACAACGCTGACGCCGAGCAGCAGCAGCAAGCAGACAATGAAGAACGGCCAGGACACGGACTTGAGGTGCCGGTAGTCCACCAGCACCAGCCCGGTCATGACGCACAATCCAACTCCGCCCCAGAGCAATTGCTTGTTGAAATAGGCGTCGAGCTCCAGACCCGAGGCCAAACGCAGTGTGCTGGCCGAATAGAGATTCATGACCCCGACCAGGAAAAGCAAGGCCGTGAGGGTCAAGAGCCCCCAGTTGATATGAAATATGAGTCGTCTGTCGAACATGAGCTTTCCCGGTCACTGTGCCGGTTGAACATCAAACAGGGCATCAAGCACCGCTGCGGCCACAGGGCCCGCGTCCGAACCGCCATGACCGCCGTGCTCGACCATGGACACGACAACGTAGCGCTTGTCGTCCTTTTCCCCGAAACTGGCCATCCAGGCGTGATCCCTGTATTTGTAGGGGATCTCGTTCGTCTTCTTCTTTTCGTACTTGTCCTGAAGCCTCACGACCTGGGCCGTGCCGGTCTTGCCGCCGATTCTCAGGCCGCTGCGCCGCAGAACCCGGGCAGTGCCCCGGTCTTCTTCCACGGTGGCCACCATGGCGTCGAGAATGCGCTTTCTGGTGTCGGGACTCATGGGCAACTCACTCACCACGTCAGGCCTGTCGGGCATGAGCAGCGTTGGCCGCAGGATCTTCCCGCCATTGACGAGGGCGGCGACAAATCTGGCCACCTGCAGCGGCGTCGTCAGGGTATACCCCTGCCCGATGGCGAAGTTCAGGGTCTCGCCGCCCTGCCATTTTTCCCCGAACCGATTCATCTTCCATTCCGGCGTGGGCATGTTGCCCGCCCGCTCGTGCGGCAGTTCGATCCCGGTCTTGGTTCCAAAGCCACAGCGCGTCGCGAAGTCGCTGATCGCATCCACGCCCAGTTGCTCGCCAAGCTGGTAATAGTAGACGTCACAGGACTCCCGCAAAGACTTCTTGAAGTCCGTGACGCCATGCCCTCCCTTGTTCCAGCAGCGGAACACGCGCTTGCCGAGAGTGTAACTGCCGGAGCAGAACACGGTCTTTGACGGGCTCACGCCGCTCTCGAGCCCGAGCCCGCCCACTGCCAGCTTGAAAATCGAACCGGGTGGATAGGCGCTTTGCACCGGTCTGTTCTGCAAGGGATGCAAGGGATCTTCGAGCAACTCGTTCCATTTCACATGGCTGATGCCGACAACAAACTCGTTGGGATCATAGCTGGGCAGACTGACCAGGGCCAGCACCTCGCCCGTGTCGGCATTCAGGGCCACGACCGAACCGGCCCGGTCGTCCAGGGCCTTGGTGGCGGCTTCCTGCAAAGACAGGGAAATGCTTAAAGTCAGGTCCTCGCCCTTGACCGGCGAAGACACGACCCTCGACGACAAAACCCGGCCGGATGCGTCAACCTCGAACTCTTCGAGCCCCTTGGTCCCGCGCAGTCTGCGCTCCAGCACCAGTTCCACGCCCTGCTTGCCCACGTTGTCACCCAATTGCAGGTCCGGATCGTTGTTGAGTTCGTCCTCATTGGCTCTGGCCACGTAGCCCAAAACGTGGGCCAGGGTTTTCCCGTGGGCATAGGAGCGCTTGGGGCGCACGGCAATGACAAGCCCCGGCCAGTCCTGGCGATGGGCCTCGACCAAGGCCACCAGTTCGAAAGGGATGTTGGGCACGATGACCTGTTCGTCAAAATGCTTGACCCGCTTGCGACCGATTTCGAAGGCTTTCTGCAACTCGTCCCGGGGTTGCCCTGTCCAACGGCTGATCTGATCCAGGGTTTTTGGAATGTCGGGACAATCCTCACGGACCAAAGCAAGGGCATAGGCGGGATTGTTTTCCGCAAGCAGGACTCCTTCACGGTCCCGAATGATCCCGCGAGGCGAAAACATGGTGCTTTGTCTGGTCCTGTTCTCCTGGGCGCGGCTCTTGTAAAAATCGCTCTTGTAAATCTGCAGGTACCACAGCCGGATTCCAAAAATGCAGAAAAGAACCACCAAAAGCACCAAGAGCAGGGGAGGACCGGAAAAAATCTGCGGCCTTTGAGGCGTATTAAATGCGCCCATCGCGGCCTCCCCGACGATAGACAAAAAGGGCGCCGCCCCAGAAAACCACATACGCGACCCACTGCTTGGTGATCCAGGGCAGAGGGGAATGCGACCGGGGGGGAAGCTCCTGAAAATTTATGGCACCGCTCACCACGCCCCAGGACCAGCAGGCCAGGAGCAGGGAAAAGAAAATGATGAAAAGAGGATTCTCCGGCTCCAGCAGCCAGCGCGAGATCAGATAAAAGACCAACATTCCCGCATAAAAGACAATGCTCACGCCAAAGACCAGATTCCCCCCCCCTTCCTGCACAAGCACCCAGGCCGCAGCCATCCAAAGGGCTGTCCACCATTGACCGGACTGCAGGCAGACAAGCACGCCCGGGGAAAGAAAATCAAGCCCGCCGGACAGCTCCTGCCCCCAAAGAGCGAGAATGAGGTAGTCTGTCCACCAGATTATGGCGGGAATTTGCCCCTTGCGCGAGGTCATGGAAGTTGCGGTTGAAAGTCTCACGGCTTCTTGCGCACCGGATGCCGCGTTACGGTAGGCGGCGCGGAAGCGGCGGGAGCCGTGACAGCCGGAGCCGAAGCGGCGGGTTTCTCTATTGCTGGCTTGCCTGCAGAGCTTGCGCCTTTGGCCGGGGATTCAGCCGGCAAGGACGAATTTGTCGGCGGCAGCGACATGACGGGCTGGCCAGCATCGAATCCGTCCGTGCGGCTGAGGACAAGCAGTTCCTCGTAATAGCGCAGCGCCAGAAGAGGTTCGGCGTAGACCTTCTGAAAAAGGGAAACATCGGCCGGGGTGACCTCGACCACCCTGGCCACGGGTATTCCTTTGGGAAAAACGCCGCCCAGGCCAGAGCTGAGCAAAATTTCTCCGGGAGAAACCGGGTCGTTGCGGGGGATGAACTTGACCTCAAGAAATGCGCCTGCGCCCTGTCCCTGGACAATGGCCGGCACCCTGCCCTCGCTGGTGATCACTGGGATGCGGCTGGTGGGGTCCGAGAGCAGGACCACCGAGGAAAAATTGAGCCCCGGCTTGACGATCCTGCCGACCACACCCTTGGGCGAGATGACCGGGTCATTGGACCGCACGCCTTGGCGCTGGCCCACATCGACCAGAACGGTTTCCAGGATGGCGTTGGGGCCGAGTTTCTGACCGATGACCCGCCCGCCCCGCACTTCCCAGGACGGTTCGGGGCTGAAGCGAAGCAGCGACGCCAGCCGATCGGCGGACTTGGCCTTCTCGGAGATGCGGCCCAGCTCCTGTTCAAGCTCCCGCACCCGCAGGACCAGATCCTCGTTGTCCTGACGCACTCCGACCAGATAGACGTAACGGGACCAGAACTCATCGACGTTGTTCTGCAGCCATCTCCCCGGAGCCAGTATCCAGCCGGTCAGCTCCAGCCCGGTCAATGCGGCCAGGCGATCCAGGTACCCTGTCTTCCAGTTCCACGTGTAGATGGAAAAATAGAGGAACAGCGGAAGGAAGAAAAAGAGAACCAGACGTTTGAAGCGGGGAGACATCACGCTACTCGATGGTTACCTCGCGCAGGACATCCAGGTTGTCCAAGACCTTGCCGGAACCCAGGGCCACGGTGGACAGCGGATCCTCGACCACGGTGATGGGCAGGGAGGTCTCCTCGCGCAGCAGGCTGTCGAGGCCTTTCAGGAGCGCGCCGCCGCCGGTCAGCACGATGCCCCGGTCGACGATGTCCGCCGCCAGTTCCGGGGGGGTCTGTTCCAGGGCGATGCGTACGGCCTGAACGATGGAGTCGACAGGCTCGGAAATGGCCTTGCGGACCTCTTCGGAGGTGATGGTTATGTTCTGGGGGATGCCGGAAACCAGATCACGGCCCTTGACGTCCATGACCAGCTCGGGGTCCAGGGGATAGGCGGAGCCAATGGTGGTCTTGATGTCTTCGGCCGAACTTTCGCCGATGAGCATGTTGTACTTGCGCTTGACGTGCTGGAGAATGGCTTCGTCCATCTTGTCGCCGCCGATGCGCACGGATTTCGAATACACGATGCCCGCCAGGGAGATGACCGCCACTTCCGTGGTGCCGCCGCCGATGTCCACGACCATGTTGGAGGTCGGTTCGGTGATGGGCAGGTCCGCGCCGATGGCCGCGGCCATGGGCTCCTCGATCAGGAAGACCTCGCGCGCCCCGGCGCTCTGGGCGGATTCGCGCACTGCGCGTTTTTCGACCTGAGTGATGCCCGTGGGCACGCAAATGACGATGCGGGGCCGGACCAGCCTGCGGCTGTTGTGTACCTTGGAAATGAAATGGCGCAGCATGGCCTCGGTCACCTCGAAGTCGGCGATGACGCCGTCCTTCATGGGCCGGATGGCCACGATGTTGCCCGGGGTGCGACCGAGCATCCGCTTGGCCTCGGCGCCCACGGCCAGGACCTTGTTGTTGCCGCGGTTGTCGCGCTTGACGGCGACCACGGAGGGCTCCCGCAGCACGATCCCCTTGCCCTTGACGTAGACGCAGGTGTTGGCGGTGCCGAGATCAATGGCCAGATCGTTCGAAAAGAACCCTAAAATCTTATCCAAAATCCTGGACATATATTTCCTCTTTTATCATGTTCAACGCGGGAGGCCCAGAAAACGCCGCCCGCTCCGAAGCATGAGCGACAGCGGGACACGAGGGAACGGTCCCGGAAAAGATGTGTAACGAGCCGCTTTGCTTATCCGAATTTCAAGACACAGGCAACCGGCGCCTCGGATGGGCACAAACCTCAATCATACCAAGCATGTTCCCTAACAGATTCTACCCACTCTCGCTCTACTTGAAGCGGCGTTTCGGCCGACGGGTCCGCAAGATCCCGCTGGACGCGGGGAGTTCCTGCCCGAACCGTGACGGCACCCTGTCGCGCAGCGGGTGCGCGTTCTGCAACCAGCAGGGTTCCGGAACCGGCCTGGCGCAGACCTGCACGAGCCTTCGAGAACAATACCTGGCGTTGCGGGAACGGTCCCGGGACAAGGGACGGGCGTTCTTTCTCGGGTACATACAATCATTCTCCAACACGCACGGGCCGGCGCGAAAACTGCGGCGGATGCTGCGTGAACTGGAAGGGCTGCCCGATCTCGCCGGAATCGCCATCGGCACCAGGCCGGACTGTCTCGACGAGAAAAAACTGGAGATTCTGCAAGGCGCGCCCTTTGAAGAGCTCTGGCTCGACCTCGGATTGCAGTCGGCGCGGGACGCCACCTTGCTGCGCCTCAACCGCGGGCACGACGCCGCCTGCTACGCGGATTGGGCCACCAGAGCCGCCGAGCGGGGCATCAAGGTCTGCGCCCACGTCATAACAGGCTTGCCGGGCGAGACCCTGGCGGACTTCGAACAAACCATTCTCTTTGTCAACAGCCTGCCCGTGTCCGGCATAAAAATACATAATCTGTACATTTGCCGCGACACCGCGCTGGCTTGCGCCTGGAACGCCGGAGCGCTTCCGCTTCTTTCGCTGGAGGAGTCGCTGGCCTGGCATGTGCGCGGGATTGCCCTGCTGCGCCCTGAAATCGTCGTTCATCGGCTGTGCAGCGATCCCGCCCCCGGCGAACTGCTGGCCCCGTCGTGGGCCCGCGACAAAACCGCGCTCCTGAACGCGCTCAGACAGCGACTCCTGGAAACGGACGCATGGCAGGGCAAGGCTCTGGGAAAAAAAATGCCGGATTGGACCAACCCGTAACAGACTGGACTAAAAATGAACTCCTACGCAGAAACCTTTTCAAACCAGTGGTTTTCAGCCACCTTCACATGGGCGGAGGGACTGCTCGTCGGGGTAGACCTGAGCGCCGGCGTCAAAGCGCCCACGGCGCCGCAATCCCCGTTCGGGCCGGAACTTGAACGCATCGTGACGCAGTACGCGCACCTCGACGCCGATCAGTGGCCGGACCTGCCCCTGGACAGGCGCGGTCTGACCCCGTTCACCTGGAACGTCCTGGAAAAACTGCGCCGCCACACTCCGCGAGGGCGGTTCACGACGTATGGCGCGCTGGCGTCCCTGTGCGGCTCCCCCCGGGCGGCACGGGCCGTGGGCGGCGTCATGGCCAGAAATCCCTGGCCGCTGGTCTATCCCTGCCACCGGGTCCTGGCCGGCGACATGGGCATTGGCGGGTTCGGACCCGGAACCGCATTGAAGCGCACCCTGCTCACTCTGGAAAAGGCCCGTCTTCAGGCTTGAACGCCGGATGGCGCAGTTCCTGATCAACCAGGTCCGCGTCATCGGCATAGAGTCGAACCAGGTTGCGCAGATGGGCGAAACTGGCCTCGTCCATGCGGATGAAGTCGATGGCGCCATCCTGTCCGGCGCGAATGATCCGCCCGTGCATGTGCATGCGCAATCCCGATTCAAGCTCCAGCGTGACCTCGCATTCCTTGCCGGGGAGAATCCACTCCTCCGTGGAACATGCCAGGCCCTTCAAGCTCAAATCATGAACCGTCCCTCGGACCCTTTTGTCCTCGAAGGCGATGGTCAGCGGAAACTCAAGGCTGACCCGGCTTCTTTTGCGTCGTTCTTCCGACATGACCCCTCCCGCCCAAACGTGGGCCGGTTCCAAAAATTCAGATTCGCCGGTCTCGGCGCGACGTCCATGTCGCGTGCACGGACGAGAACGCAGGACCCGATTACGCGATTTCAAGAGACTCGTCGACATCAAACCCAACACGCCGGGAAGCCGCCAGGCTCCACCCGGACTCACGGAGCCCTCCCCGACAGGCCTGTCCGCAAAAAAGAGCCCCGGCCAAGGCCGGGGCGGGAGGTTACTCAAGGAATATCTTTTTCTTGGGCTTGGGCGGCTCGGTCTTTGCCTCGGGCGCTTTCTTGCGTGCGGGTCGAGGCGTTTGGCCTGACCGCGCCGCGCCGCCTTCCGCTGGCGAATCAGCGGGCTTGGGCGCAGAATTGCCGCGCGGCGCGCGTGGAGGAGCAGGCGTCGCCGGGGCGGAGCCTGCCGCCGGAGCCGCTGGCGCGCCCGCGTCGGCAGAGCTGTCGGGTTTTACGCCGGTGGGCTTGCGCGGACGGCGGCGGCGACGCTTCTTGGGCGCGGTCGCCGCCTGGCCTTCCGCCCCCTGGGCGTCCATGACCGGAGCGGAGGCAGGCGCATCCGCCTCCCTGGTGTCCTGTGCGGCTTCAAGCGGAACAGACGCGGCCTGGGCATCAGCCTGCGGCTGCCGGGGAGCTTGGGCGGGCGCGGACTCGAGCGTCTCCGTTTCCGGCGACACTTCCTGCGTGACGTCCTTGGCCGCCATCGCCGTCACGACAGGAGATTCAGCCGCATCCGGGGCTTTTTCCGGTCCGCCCCGGTCTCGCGCCGCCGTCTCCGGGCTGCCGGCAGGCTTCTTGCGGGAACGCTTGCGGCGCCGTTTCTCCCCTTCGGGGCGCCCGCCTTCGGCAGGCGCGGGCGCTATTATTCCGGGCTGTTCCGCCTGGACGTTTTCGTTCAGCGGAGCGGGAATTTGCGCGGCCGGGCGCGCGGGACGGGATTGAGCCTGGGATCTGGGCCGGACCATGTCGACCAGTTTCTCCGAAGGCTGCTCCAGCGGGGCATGGAACGTGCTCTGGTAGAATTCGTCCACCAGCATGGCCAGAAGCGCGCGGGACTCGTCGTTGGCAGCAAGCTCGCCCACGGTGCGCATGAAACGCTGCATGCGCTCCTTCTGAATGTTGTCCGCCTTGCGCAGCCGGGCTTCGAGCAGAAACACGGCCCGCTGGGAAATGAGGGCTTCAAGCTCCTCGTCCGCGGGCAGGGACTGTTCGACCATGGGGATGGAGAACTTCTTGGCGATCTGCTCAAGCTCGATCTCCTCCATGCCGGAAACCAGGGAAATGGCCACGCCCGCGGCTCCGGCCCGGCCGGTGCGACCGGTGCGGTGCACGTAGGCCTCGTGGTCCTGGGGCGGCTGGTACTGGAAGACGTGGGACAATTCGTGGATGTCGATGCCGCGCGCGGCCACATCCGTGGCCACCAGGAACTTGAGCTTGTTCAGGCGCAGCTTTTCGAGGACCTCCTCGCGCGCGCCCTGGGTCAGATCGGCGCTGATCTCGCCCACATCGTATCCGAAACGCCGCAGCACCGTGGCCACGAAATGCACGTCGGCCTTGGTGTTGCAGAAAATGATGGCCGAAGCCGGGTTCTCCATCTCGATGATCTTGACCAGGATGCGGCTCTTCTGCATGGCCGGCACCTTGTAGACCACGTGCAGCACGTCGCTGACGTGGACCTGGGACTGGCTCAGGGACACGAACACCGGGTCTTTCAGAAACTGCTGGGCCAGGCGCTTCACGTGCCCGGGATAGGTCGCCGAGAACATGGTCGACTGCAAGCCGCGAGGCAGATAGCGCTGCAACTGCTTCATGTCCGGATAGAACCCCATGGACAACATGCGGTCCGCCTCGTCGAAAACCAGGATCTTCAGCCGGTCCAGGTTGAGGTTGCCCTTGAGCAGGTGGTCCAGGATGCGGCCCGGAGTGCCGATGATGAGCTGCGCTCCGTCCTCAAGCCCCTGGATCTGGGCCTTGTACCCCACGCCGCCGTAGATGGAGAGCGGCTTCACTCCCGCCTCCCGGCCCAGTTCCTCCGCGTCTCGGGTGACCTGCACGGCCAGTTCGCGCGTGGGAACCAGGACCAGGGCCTGCGCAGCGCCCAGCCCCGTGTCGATGCGATCCAGGATGGGCAGCAAAAATGCTCCTGTCTTCCCGCTGCCGGTCTGGGACTGGACCATGACGTCCTGTCCGCCAAGCATGTGCGGCAGGGTCTGCACCTGCACCGGCATGAGCTCGGTCCAGTTCAGCCGAGCGGCCGCGGCTTGCAGGTTCTGCGGCAGATCGGCCATGGAAAATGCCTTGCCTTCGAAATTCTCGGTTTGGGAGCCCACGCTCGGGGCATCACCAAAATCAGTGGTGTCTGTCATACGTTTCCTACACTGTGTCTGCGTGCATGCGGTCCAGGATCCCAAGCACCATCTCGATGACGGAGTTGCTGACCAGCATGCCCTTACGTGTCAGTTGAAGATGACCGGCGCGGAGGCAAGCCAGCCCGCTGGAGCGCAATTGCTCGACAGCCGGGTGACGCCACGGAAATTCCGTTCCGGTCGTTGCCTTAAATTTTTCCAGGCCAAGCCCTTCCCGCGTGCGCAGGGTCAGCATGACCATCTCCTGAAGGCGCGTGCGCGCCGACAATACCTCCACCTCGCAACGCGTTGAACCTTTGGCCACGGCCGCCGCATAATTCTTGAGCCCCGCCGGATTCGACCACCGGCGGTCCTTGATGGTGGAAACCGCGGCCGGCCCCAGGCCCAGATACTCGTCCCCGGCCCAATATCCCCGATTGTGCCTGCTTTCCCGGCCCGGACGGGCATAACTCGAAATCTCGTAGTGAGCGTACCCGCCCGACTCCAGAAACTCCGAGCCATCCAGATACATCCGGGCGCCGCTCTCCTCGTCGGGCATGGTCAGCAGCCCCTCTTCGACCTGCCGGGTCAGCGGCACTCCCTCCTCCAGGCTCAACCCATAGCAGGAGATATGCTCGGGAGCCAGTTCCACGACTTCCCTCAGATCATCCATCCACCGCTCCACGTTCTGCCCGGGCACCCCCCAGATCAGATCGAGGCTCAGGTTCGAGAAGCCCGCGTCCCTGGCGGCATGGACTGCCCGACGCGCCTGCCTTCCGTCATGCGGCCGCCCGAGCATGGCCAACGCATCGTCGCGCAGGCTCTGCACCCCCAGGCTCAGCCGGTTCACCCCCAGACTGCGCACGCTGCCCAGAAATCCGTCTTTGAGCACCGAATCCGGATTGGCCTCCAGGGTGATCTCGACGCCCGCGCTCAGCAAAAAACCGGCGTCGGCCGCCTCCAACAGCGCCGCTATCTGACCGGCTTCCAGAAGCGACGGGGTCCCGCCTCCGAAATACACCGACTCCACCGGAACCCGGCCCAGCACCCGCCCCCAATCAGCCATCTCCCGCAGGACCTGCCGCACGTAAAACCGTGCGGCATCCCTGGAGAACGGGCCGGAGTGAAAGGCGCAGTACCCGCACTTGCGCACGCAAAACGGCACGTGGACATACAGCAGCATGACTAGTCGCGCCTGCGCAGCTCCGAGGAGTAGCGCTCGAATTCGCTGTACAGGCAGCCGCAGTACTGCTGCCGGTACATTCCCCATTCCTTGGACAGGGCGATGCCCCTGGACCACCCCTCGCGAAAATCCTGGTAGTGAAACTCCACCCCCGAATCTTCGGCCAGATCGCTCCCCAGGGTCCGGATCTGTTCGTGTTTCTGGAACTTGCTGTACAGAAGCGTGGACGTGAAGGCTTCGAAGCCCCCGCGCCGGGCAATGGACAGGGTCCGCTCCAGACGCAGGGAGTAACAGGGCAGACAGCGGTTCGGCTCGCGGTAGGTCACGGCCCTGAAATAGTCCTTGGGGTCGTACTCGTCGTCCTTGTAGATGACCTGGATACCCAGACGGTCCGCCATCAGGGCCACGCCTTCGCGGCGGCGCAGATACTCCTGCAGGGGATGGATATTGGGATTGTAATACAGGCCAGTCACACCCATCCCGGCTTCAAGCAAAGCCGTAACGGGTGTGATGGCGCACGGCCCACAACAGATGTGAACCAGAATCTTCATGGGAGAACCTAACAAAATGCGCAGTTGGGCGTTTCCGTGGGCATGACGAAAATCTTGCGGCCGAATGCCTGCTCGTACTCCATGAACTTTTCCCGCTTGCGGTTGACCAGATACTGCATCAGGTCCGCATCCGTTTTGTAGGTGAACGGCTCGGAACTCTTGTCCTTGCGCAGTTCGCGGTAGATATCCTTCAGGGCCTGCATGGAGCGCCACTCCAGATTACGGCGGGTGCCGGCGCCGGAGCAATGCGGGCAGGGCTCCAGGCTCCCGGACAGGGCCGAGGTGCCCAGGCGCTGGCGCACGATCTCAAGCAGGCCGAACTTGGAGATGCGGCCGATGTCGGTGCGCGCCCGATCCACTTTCAGGGCCTGGCGCAGGACCTTCTCCACTTCGCGGATATGCTTGCCGTCCTTCATCTCGATGAAGTCGACCACGATCTGTCCGCCGATGTCGCGCAGCATGAGCTGGTTGGGGATTTCCTGCGCGGCTTCGATGTTGGTGCGCAGGGCCATTTCCTTGAAATTCTTCTCTCCGCCGATCTTGCCGGAGTTGATGTCGATGGCGGTCAGGGCTTCGGTGTGGTCGATGACCAGCTGGCCGCCGCTGGGCAGGTTGACCGTGCGGCTGAAAATCTTCTGCAGCTGCGCCTCGATGCGGAAGCGCTCGTACAGGGTGCGCTCGGTTTCGGAATGGACCTTGATGAAGGTCTTGCGGCGCGGGAACAGGAGCGTCGCGAACTCCGTGATCTGCTTCGCGGTCTCTTCGTCGTCCACCCAGCACTCGGCTATGTCGGGGGTGAGGTAGTCGCGGATGGCGCGGAATGCCAGATCCTTTTCCTCGTAGATCACGGACGGGGAATCGGAGGCGATACCCTTTTTGCGAATGTCCTTCCACAGGCGCTTCAAGACCTGCAGGTCGCGGGACAGGCTGCTCTTGCTCTGGGCCTCGCTGACCGTGCGCACGATGACGCCCAGGCCCTCGTCGAGCTTGAGCTCCTCGACGACCTCCTTCAAGCGGTCGCGTTCCTTCTCATCCTCGATCTTACGGGAAATGCCCAGCTGTTCGCGGCCCGGGGTGAGCACGAAATAGCGCCCGGGTATGGACAGATAGGTGGTCAGAAAAGCGCCCTTGGAGCCGGTGGGTTCCTTGACCACCTGCACCAGGACCTCCTGACCGGGCTTCAGAACTTTTTGCAGGGGCGGGTACTTGCCCCGGCTGGGGACGTCGCCCTGATAGTATTCGGGATGAACCTCGTCGACCTGGAGAAAGCCGTTCTTTTCCGCCCCGTAATTGATGAAGGCGGCCTGCAGGGCCTGGTCGACGTTATGAATCTTGCCCTTGTAGATGTTGCCCTTGGTCTTGCTCTGGTGGAGCATTTCCACATAGTACTCGACCACGACGCCATCCTCCATGATGGCCACTTCCACCTGTTCACCAGGCAGCACGCTGATGAACATCTTGCGCTTCTGCTTCTCGCCCATACATATCCTCAAATGAAAAGTGTTTCCGGTAGAGCCGGGAAAAAATAAGAAATTTGCGTATCGAAAACCTGAAAAATTTGTAAGATCGGGCGAGTGGCGCTATGGGAAAGAAAATGACCGGACGAAAGCCGGGCGCACACCACGCCGAGTATCAGAGAGGTTCCCTACCTCGCCAACGCCCCCATAGCAAGAAAAACCATCTTCAGGACTGGGCGGATTGCTTGACATCAAGGTATGCCATGGCTACTCCCGCCTACGCACTTCACAGGAGGCCACATGCTCGAACCGGGACAGCTGGTAATGCTGCTCAACGCAAACGACAAGCGATATTTTGTTACTGCCCAGGAAGGGCAGGTCATGCATACGAACGAAGGACTTCTGCATCTCGACGAAGTCCGCGCAGCGGGCTGGGGACAGCAGGTCATGACCCACAAGGGCTACCCCTTCACCGTCATGCGCCCCACGCTGTACGATCTGGTCAAGTCGGTCAAACGCCGCACCCAGATCATCTACCCCAAGGAGATCGGCTACATCGTCATGAAGCTGGGCATCGGCCCGGGCTGCCGCATCGTCGAGGCCGGCTGCGGCTCCGGCGGCCTGACCACGGCTCTGGCCTGGCTGGTGGGCGACACGGGCAAGGTCTACACCTACGAACGCCGCGAGGAATTCTACACCCTCTGCCGCCAGAATCTGGAACGCATCGGCCTTTCCCACCGCGTCGAGCAGTTCCACCACGACATCGCCGAGGGCTTCAACCCCCATGCCGCCGACGCCCTCTTTCTGGACGTGCGCGAACCCTGCGACTATATCCATCACATCCCCGACGCGGTCGTGCCCGGTGCGCCCGTAGGCTTTCTGCTGCCCACCACCAACCAGGTCCAGGACCTGCTCAAGGTGCTGCAGGACGGCCCCTTCCGCCAGATCGAGGTGGTGGAGATCTTCCTGCGCCACTACAAGCCGGTGCCGGAGCGTCTGCGCCCCGAAGACCGCATGGTCGCCCACACCGGATTTCTGGTCTTCGCGCGCACTTTCGCCGAGGCCCAGGCCCCGGAAAACGTGGCCCCGGAAGCCTCCACGGACGGGGAACCCACCGAGGACCTGCTGGACGAGTAAGTACCCAGACCTCTGATTTCGTTCTATTTCAAGGATTTGCAAATACACACTTGCAAATCCTTTTTTTATTCCTGTATATGGAGCTTTTCTCGAACCTTTCAACCCCGACCACCACGGCCGGATCACGCCACCGCAGGGAGGAGTGCTGATGACCCGCAAGGATCGCACTGAAGGCATTTTCAGCCGCCGCGAAGTTCTGGACGCCACGGAGCGCCAGAAATACTACCAGATCCAGCTCAAGGAGCTGCTCTCGTATGCCTACCGATATTCCGAGGACGTGAAGAAGCGCTTCGACCGCGCCCAGTTTTCCGTGGAGAAGTTCCGCGACCTCATCGACCTCAAGCACGTCCCGATCCTGAAGAAAAAGGAACTCATCTTCCTGCAGTCCATGGGCCCGCGCCTGGGCGGCCTGTTGACCAAGGATCTGGGCGAACTGCGCCGCGTCTTCCTGTCCCCCGGCCCGATCTTCGATCCCGAGGACAGAGGGGACGACTACTGGGGCTGGACCGAGAGCTTCTACGCCGCGGGCTTCCGCTCCGGCGACCTGGTCCAGAACACCTTCAACTACCACATGACCCCGGCCGGACTCATGTTCGAGGAGCCCCTGCGCCAGCTCAGCTGCGCCGTGGTGCCCACCGGTCCCGGCAACACGGGCAGCCAGCTCGACATCATGAAGAAGCTGCGCGTCACCGGCTACGTCGGCACGCCCAGCTACCTCATGCACCTGGCCCAGAAAGGCGAGGAGAAGGGCCTCAACCTGCGCAAGGACCTCTATCTGGAAGTGGCCTTCGTCACGGGCGAGAAATTCTCGGAGAAGATGCGCTCCACCCTGGAGAAGAAGTTCGACCTGATCATGCGCCAGGGCTACGGCACGGCGGATGTGGGCTGCATCGGCTACGAATGCTTCCACAAGAACGGACTGCACATCGCCAACCGGGCCTATGTGGAGATCTGCCACCCGGACACGGGCATTCCCTTGAAGGACGGCGAGGTGGGCGAGATCGTGGTCACGGCCTTCAACAAGACCTACCCGCTCATACGTCTGGCCACGGGCGACCTGTCCTACATCGACCGCGCGTCCTGCCCCTGCGGCCGCACCTCCCCGCGCCTGGGCACCATCGTCGGCCGCGTGGACACCACGGCCCGCATCAAGGGCATGTTCGTGTACCCGCACCAGGTCGAACAGGTCATCTCCGGCTTCGAAGAGGTCAAGAGATGGCAGATCGAGGTCACCAACCCCGGCGGCATCGACGAGATGACGCTTCTCATCGAAACCTCGGGCTTCAAGCGCGAGGAAGAGCTGCTGCACATGTTCCGCGAGAAGATCAAGATCCGACCGGCCTTGAAGATCCTCACCCCCGGAACCCTGCCGCCGCAGATCCGCTTCATCGAGGACAAGCGCAATTGGGACTGATGATCCGCCTCATCCTGCCCCTGCTGCTGGCCATGCTGGCCGGCTGCGCCAAACCGGCAGCGGTGACTCCCCCTTGGGTCTCCCCGCCGCCGGGATCTTTTCTTGCGTCCGACGCATCCCCCCTGGCCGACTCGGCAGTCGTGGACATGGCCCGCCAGGCCGATTTCATCCTCATGGGCGAGAGCCACACCAATCCCTGCGACCACGCCGTGCAGGCGCGCCTCATCGAAGCCCTGGCGCAAAGCGGACTGCGTTTCTCCATCGGCCTTGAGATGCTGCCGGTCACCAGCCAGCCAGTGCTGGACAGGTTCAACGACCGCGACATCAGCGCGGCCGATCTGGGCGAGGAGGTCGACTGGGAAAAAATCTGGGGCTATCCCTACGCCCTGTACAAGCCCGTCTTCGAGCTGGCCGAGCGCCACGATCTTCCCGTGGCGGGCCTGAACATCCCCCGGCAAACGCTGGTCACGTTCCGGGATCAGGGCAACCGGGGGCTGACCCAGGCCGACCGTGACGTCCTGCCGCGCCGGATCATCCCGGCCAGTCCGGCCCAAAGAAAGGCCCTCGAAATGCAGGTCGAACTGCACCAGTCCATGCGCGCGGCCGGGCAGGCGGAGGCTGCGCCCGGGACGGGCGTCACCCCGTCCATGAGCTCCATGGCGGAAAAATTCTACCTCGTGCAGGCCCTGTGGGATTCCATGATGGCCGAGCGGGCCCTCGCGTGGCGGGAAAAACTGACCCGCCCCATGCTGGTCCTGGCCGGAAGCGGTCATGTGGAACACGGGTGGGGCATTGAATTCCGTTTGCGCACCCTGGACCCGAAAGCCGAGTGTCTGGCCGTCATGCCCGTGCGCGGCGAAGAGGATTTCCGGGACCAGACCGACGAGGGCAAGCGCCCCCTGCCCGGAAACCAGATCTCTTTTCATTGCGCGGCCCAGCACAAGAGCCGCCTCGGCATGAACATCCTGTTCGAAACCGAGGCCATGCGGGTGGAAAGCGTGGAGCCGGGGTCAAAGGCGGACGCCGCCGGCCTCATGCCCGGAGACGTGCTGCTCAAGGCCGGAGACAGAAATCTCAAGGAGGCCATGGATCTGCACTTCGCGGCCATGGCGGCCTCCCGTCTGAAAATCCCCCTCGCGCTCACTGTCCTGCGCGGCGGCCAAACCGTGACGCTGGCCATTCCCTTGGCCGGTCCGGAAGTCGACGCCCAAGCCACCCCCAAAAACTGATGCCCGAACTGCCGGAAGTCGAAACCATCGCCCGCGGGTTGCACGCGCTGGTCCAAAACCGCGGCGTGGAAAGCGTGAGCGTGCTCAATGCGGGAGTGCTGAGGGCCGGCGATCCCAACCGTCTGCCGGGCCGGACAATCACCCATGTCTCGCGTCGGGCCAAGCTTCTCCTGGTTCATCTGGACCAGGGCGACTGCCTGGTCTTTCACCTCAAGATGACCGGCCGGGTCTGGGTCGCCAGTCCCGGGCAGGGCCTGCCCAAGCACACCCATCTGGTTTGCGGGCTGGGCGGCGGGGACAGGCTGGTTTTCGAAGATGCGCGGCGTTTCGGATTTTTTGGCATATACGCCCCCGAAGATCTCGCGGCCTGGAGCTTTTACGCAAGCCTCGGTCCCGAGCCCCTGCAAAGCACGCCCGAAGAACTGGCCAAACGTCTCGGCACCCGCCGCGCCGGAGTGAAGAGCCTGCTTCTGAACCAGACGGTTCTGGCCGGAATCGGCAACATCTACGCGGACGAGTCCCTCTTCGCGGCCCGCATCCATCCGGCCAGCCTGGCCGCCAACATTCCCCCCGTAAAACGAGTGCAGCTCTGCTCGGAGTTGCGCCGCATCCTGCTCGAAGCCATCGCGGCAGGCGGCAGCACCATCAGCGATTATCGCAACGCCTACGGCAAAAGCGGCATCTTCCAGGATAGTTTCCAGGTCTACGGCAAAAAAGGGGAACCCTGTCCGGCCTGCGGCAGGACGCTTGAGGCGGAGCGGGTGGTGGGAAGGACGTCCACGCATTGCCCGAGGTGCCAGAGGCGGTATTAGGCGGCGGGATGGACGGGGCTGGGCAGGGACAGCGCCTTCAGGATTCGGGGTCGAGGGCGGTGGAGCCGCAGAGCGGCTTTTCCTGATTTTTCGCGGCGGCGGTTTTGGGATGCCGGGTCTTCTTGACGCGCGCCTCCGGCTCGCCGTGCCCGTTGCCGTGGCCATTGCCGTGCTTTTCCAGAATGGCCCGGTAGCGCTCGGTGCGGCTCAGATTGAGGGACAGGACCACATGCTCCCGCTCGTCCTTGAAGCCTTTCTTGGTGAAGAACTTGAGCGCCGCCGTGTTGCTGGGGTCGGTGTCGGCGATGAGATAGCGCGCACCCGCCTCGACCATGCGTTCCACCAGCTTGTCATAAAGCTTGTGCGCCACGCCCGTGGAATGAAAGGCCCGGTCCACTCCCAGCCAGACGATGTAGCCGTAGGTCCAGGAAGCCTTGCTGATCAGGGTGCCGATGATGAACCCGGCCAGAGTGCCGTCCACTTCGGCCACCAGGCTGAACTCCGGGTCCGTGTTGTAGTGGCCGACCACCTCCCACTCGTCCCAGGTGCGGTACAGAAAGGGGTACAGGTCGCAGGTGAACAGACGCTCCCCGAGGTGATAGACCGGGGCGAGATCGTCGAGTTCGATTTCACGGATGATGATTTCGGGGCGGGAGCCGCGTTCTGATGCCATGGTGCAGGGGGTTGGGGTTTTGTCGGGATACGTCGTGGTTAGAACGTCCGTCACGGAGCTGTCAACGCAGCTCCTTGAGGCGGCGGGACAGCCGGGGCGGCGGGAGGCGGCCCCGGCATGAATTCTCGGATCAGCGTTTGTTGTCGGGCAGGGTGACGTTGAACTCCAGGACTTCGCAATCACCGTCCCTGTTCACGTCCACCCGGATGTTCTCAAGCTCCACGTGCACATATTTCTGCACCACGAGCATGAGTTCCTGACGCAACCTGGGCAGAAACTCGTACCCGCCGTTCTGCGCACGCTCGTGGGCCACAATGATCTGCAGGCGGTTCTTGGCCACCTCGGCGGTATTTTTCTTGGTGCGGAAATAACTGAAGATACCCATGTCAACCTCCAAAAATCCGGGCGAAAAAGCCCTTCTTGGCCGGAGTGAGGAAACGGTGCGGCAGATCTTCGCCCAGCAGGCGGGACACCGCGTCATCGTAAGCCTGGCCCGCGTCGCTGGCATCGTCCAGGATGACCGGCTCTCCGGAGTTGGAGGCGGCCAGCACGGACTTGGACTCCGGGATCACGCCCAACAGCGGAATGGCCAGGATCTCCTCCACGTCGGCCACGCTGAGCATCTCGCCCCGCTCGACCCGTTCGGGATCATAGCGGGTCAAGAGCAGATGCTCCTTGATGTTCCCGCCGTTCTTGGCCTTCTTGGTCTTGCTCTGCAACAGCCCCAGCACCCTATCGGAATCGCGCACCGAAGACACCTCCGGATTGGTCACGACCACGGCCTCGTCGGCGAAGTGCATGGCCATGAGCGCGCCGTGCTCGATGCCCGCCGGTGAGTCGCAGATCACGAAATCGAAGCGGCCGGAAAGCTCGTCCAGCACCTTCTCCACCCCATCCATGCGCAGGGCGTCCTTGTCCTTGGTCTGGGACGCGGGGAGTATGAACAGGTTCTCGACCCGCTTGTCCCGGATCATGGCCTGGTGCAGGGTCGCGTCGCCCTGGATGACATTGACGAAATCATAGACCACGCGCCGCTCGCACCCCATGATCAGATCGAGGTTGCGCAGGCCCACGTCGAAATCCAGCACCGCGACCTGCATGCCCCGGCGGGCCAGACCCGTGGCCAGGGACGCGCTGGATGTGGTCTTGCCGACCCCGCCCTTGCCCGAAGTTACAACGATAATTTTACCCACAGTCCCTCCTGGTCCTGTCAAAGTGGTTCAATCACTAACTGACGCCCGCTCAGACGGATCTGGGCCGAAGCGCCGTGCAGATTTTCGGGAAGATCCTCGCTGACCCGGTACAGTCCGGCGACAGAGATGAGTTCCGCCCGCAGTTCCTTGCAGAAAATCCGCGCCCCTTCGTTGCCCATGACTCCGGCCAGGGCACGGCCGCGCAGCGGCGCGTAGATGTGGATATTGCCGTCGGCAATGACCTCCGCGCCCTGCCCCACCGGGGCGAGCACCACGAGGTCGCGGCCCTTGGCGTAGATCTGCTGGCCGGAACGCACGGGCTTGTCCACGACCATGGCCGAGGCATCCTGGGACACGGCGCCCGGAGCGCTGTTCGCGGCCCGGCCCGGAGCCGGCCTGCTCTCCGGAAAAACGCCCAGATGAAGATTCGGGGCCAGGCGTTCGTGATATTCGTTCCCGCCCTGGATGCCCACGGGCATCATGCCCTGCTCCCGCAGCATGCGCACCACGCCGCTTAGATCCAGCCCGCCCAGCGTCTCGCCCAGCGTCTCGCCCAGCGCGGAAAGATCAACGATGACGGCCATGTTGCGAAAAAATTCGGGTGTCTGTCCAAGGCGCTCCGCGACGTCGGCGCTCAATGCGGCCAGGTCCACCGTCAGCGGTCTGAAAAGTGTGCACGGGGCGACCTTGCCCTTGATTTCAAAGGACGACACGGCAATATCCTTACATGGGTTGAGCGTTGCGACCGGGGCAAGGCCCCGAAGGTGAAGAGCGGCTTTACCCCGGCCTGATTCCGAACACAAGCCCGCCCCTTGACGGCCCCCCGGGTCTTGCCCATGACAATGCATCACGACATGCCACACTCCCAAACCCGAGGTGCTTCTATGGATATCCGTCACGTCATCGAACAGGAAATACCCTACGACCGTTTTCTGGGCCTTGTGGTGGAAGAAATCCGCCCCGGCTACGCCCGCCTGCGCCTGCCCTACCGCCCGGAATTCATCGGCGATCCACGCCGCCCGGCGCTGCACGGCGGCCTCATATCCATGCTCGTGGATACCTGCGGCGGCTCGGCCGTATGGGCGGCCTGCTCGGTGCGCGACCGCGTGGCGACCATCGACATGCGCGTGGACTACCTGCGGCCGGCCGATCCGGCGGATCTCATCGCCATCGGCGAGGTCAAACTGCTGGGCAACAGGGTCGGCAACGCCACGGTGCAGATTTTTTCCGCGAATAATCCGGAGGTGGTCATTGCCGAAGGCCGGGCCGTGTATAATATTCGTAAGGCGGGAGCAAAAGCGCCGGACAGCGTGCGCATCCCGGTCAGCAACCCTTGACAGCCCGCAGGAGGCCACCATGAAGCGATCACACCTTGCTTTGGTTTTGACAACCCTTGTCTTCGTATGCATAACGCCCGCCCTGGCCGGAACCATTGTCGAAGAATGGGGCGCAGTGGAGCCGCCCGCCCCGGTGGAACTCAAAGCCGTGACGGTCGACCCGGCGGAAACGGCCTTTCTCGTGCTCGACATCGAAGAGCTGACCTGCAACATGCAGGCGCGGCCGCGCTGCGTGGAATCCGCGCCCCGCATCGGAGCATTCCTGGCCAAGGCCAGGGAGGCGGGAATGCCCGTGGTGCACAGCCTGACCAGCAGAGGAACGCCCGAGACCATTCTTCCCGAGGCCAAACCCCTGCCCGGAGAACCCATCGTGCAGTCCTTCGTGGACAAGTTCTTCAATACCGAACTGGAAGCGATCCTCGAAAAACTGGGCGTGAAGAACGTGATCATCACAGGCACCACCGCCGAGGGAGCGGTCCTGCACACCGCCACCGGCGCTTCCATGCGCGGCATGAACGTCATCGTGCCCGTGGACGGCATGTCGGCCGGCACCCTCTATGCCGAGCAGTACACGGCCTGGCATCTTCTGAACGCCCCGGGAACAAGAGCCAGAACCAGCCTGACGAAGCTGGACATGATCGACATCAAGCAGAAATAATCCGCCGGAAAAATCCCCGGCCAGGAATGGACACATGCACCTCATGAACCCCGAACACATCCAGCTGCTCGACGCCCTCAGCCAGGGCGCGGTCATTTTGAGCGACGGCGCGATCTCCCATGCCAACCTCTGTTTCGCCACGCTCTGCCGCACCGACCGCGAAAACCTCCAGGGAAGGCCATTGTCCGATTTCGTGATCCCCAAGCATCACGGCCGGATCGAGAAATACCTGGACGACATCCCCGACGAGCCGAGCTGTGCCCACAAAACGGTTGAATTCACGCTGGTGGATGCGGACGGCATCGAGTCGATCATCGAAATGCAGGCCAAAAAAATCCAGTATCGCGGCCTGCCCGCGCTCCTGTGCTCGCTGACCGACATCACGCAAAAGACCAAGACCAGCCAAAAACTCAAACGCATTCTCGACTCCATCCCCGAAGTCATCATGGCCTTCGACCGCGATCATTCCCGCATCGAATCGGCCAACAGCGCCACAGAAGGCATTTACGGCCTTCCGGCGGAACAGTTCGTCGGGAACATCTTCCACCCCATCGATCTGGTCTTCCCCGAAGACAGCGCCAAGGTTCAGGCCTTCTACGCGGGACTCATCGAAAAGGAGATCGACCGCGTCGAATACCGCATCGTTCACGCCAACGGCGACATCCGCTGGGTGCGGGACGAGGGCGAGGTGATCTACAAGGAGCAGGGGCTGGGCAGAATCCAGCAGGTCTACCACTTCATCAAGGACATCACCGATCGCAAGAACGACGAGGAAAAACTGCGCGTCAACGAGCAGAAGTACCGCCGCATCTTCCAGTACTCCACCGACCCCATTTTCGTGGCCCTGCCGGATGGAAGCTTCCTGGACATCAACCAGGCGGCCATCTCGCTTTTCGGGTATGAAAGCCGGGAGCACGCCCTGAGCGGCAGCGTCCTCGACCATTTCACGGACGAGCAGGAACGGAAGTTCATCATGACCGCGATCATCCAGGACGGCAGCATCACCGACCACCCGACCAGGCTCAGGACCCTCTCCGGGGAGACCGTGGAAGTCGCCATCACGGGCGGGTGCAGAAAAAACCGCAACTCGGGGCTGCTGGAAAGCTACCAGATCATCCTGCACGATATGCGCGCGGTCATCGAACGCACGGAACTGGAAACCTATCGCCGGACCCTGGGCGGACTTTCGGACCGTCTGAACAACATCGCCCAGGCCCAGGCCATGCAGTATGGACTGATGTCGGACTACATCGAGGCCTTGAAGTCCACCAAAGAAGGGCCGCGCAAGGAGCAGCTCCTGTCCCGCCTGCTGGACGAGGTCGGGGACTCCAGGCGCTCCTTGGAAGACCTGCGCGTGCTGGGCGAAAAAATCCGCAAGATCTACCACGCGCCGGAACCGCCGGTACCGGTGCCGGACGGAACCGGAGGCATTCTTTTCGAGCTGAAGTGATGGCGGACAAACCGTGGAGGCAAACGGACGCCGCTTCCCGGTGACTGACGCGCGGGCATGGGCCGGCGGCGGACGCAGCGCACGGAAACCCAGGGGTGGGGCTCAGGAGAAACCGCTCTCCGCAAACCCGGCCCTGGCCTCGCGCACAAAGGCCCGAACCAGTTCCCGATCCTTGGAGCCGTCCGGGGCCTCGACCCCCGTATGCGCATCGACAGCCGCAGGACGCACGGCCTTGACGGCCTGGCGCACATTGGCCGGGGTAAGGCCGCCGGCGAGAATGACCGGAAGCCGGCTGTGACGAACCAATTCCGCGCTCACGCTCCAGTCATGGACCTTGCCCGTCGCGCCGCTGGCCCCGCTGGCGGAATCATAGGTATCGGTGATGAACGCGTCGCAAGCCATGGAATAGTCCCGCACGAAATCCTGCGGTTTCAGGGATTCCCGGCCCACGACATAGCTTTTGAAAATGCGCAGCGGAAGACGGTCCTTGATCCGGGCCAGAATTTCCGGGGATATGTCGGAATGAAGCTGAACGGTGGTCACGTTCAGAAAGCGGCACAGGTCCGCCAGACGGTCCGGATCGCCCTCGTACGTGATGAGCACGCAGGCGTCGGGCCCCAGCTCCCCGATAATGGCGCGGGCCTGATCCTCGGAAACGTCCGGGGCGTGGACGGGCAGACGCAGGGGAAACCCGAGCAGGTCCACGCCGCACTCAAGCAGCATGCGCCCCTCCTCCAGGCTGCCCACCCCCGCGATCTGCACCAAGCCATTGATGAGCATGTTCCGGTCCGGAATTATTTCTTGCGGGCTTCCTTGAGCAGGTAGCGCGCGGTTTCGAGGTCGTAGATGTTCGTCGGATCGACCTTGGAGCCGCGCTCCTCGAACATCTTGGCTCCACGACGGATGATGTCCAGATCCAGCCAGCCATGCCGCTCCCATATTTCGGGGTGGTCGACATTGCTGAGCCTGAATTCAATCGTGCCGTCCTGTTCGCGCACGTACATGCGAATACGCTTGTTTTCAGGATAGGGATAATAAAATACGCCGTCTTTGTCCTGCACTGTGGCCTCCAAAATTGTTTGTTTCCGGGACTTTCAAAGCCCGGGACAATTGTCAATCCCTGAAAAATTCCAGCCGCGTTTGCGAACGGGCGGCGGCGGCAAAAATCACGGCCCGCACGGTTCGGGAGCGCGACGAAAAACAAGCTTGACACTCAAACGATATTGCAACATTGCTTGGTCATCAAACATTTCGTCAACCAAACAATCGCGAGACATCATGCACGACCATTCCTGCTCCTGCGGGGGGCACCATCATCACGACACGGAACACGGCGAGCGCGGAACACGGCTCGTGTTCTGGCTGACCATGGCCACCATGGCAGTCGAAATTTTTTCCGGCTGGATTTTCGGCTCCATGGCGCTGCTGGCCGATGGATGGCACATGGCCAGTCATGCCGGGGCCATGGCCGTGGCCTGGTTCGCCTATGTCTGGGCCCGGAGGAACGCCGACAACCCTGACCTGGTCTTCGGCGCGGGCAAGGTCAACGCCCTGGCCGGATTCGCCTCCGCCGTGGGGCTTGTGCTCGTGGCCCTCTACATGGGGTCGGAGTCGCTCACGCGCCTGCTCTCACCTGTGCCCATTTCCTTCGGGCCGGCGACCCTGGTGGCGATCCTGGGCCTGGCCATCAACCTGATCAGCGCGTGGTGGCTGCGGGATGAAGACCACATCCACAGCCACGACCACAATCTCAAAGCCGCCTACATCCACGTCCTGGCCGACGCGCTCACCTCGATCCTGGCCATCTTCGCCCTTTTGGGCGGCAAATACTATGGCCTGACCTGGCTCGATCCGGTCATGGGCATGGTCGGCGCCGTGGTCGTCGGGCGCTGGGCAGTGGGCCTGCTGCGCGAAACAGCGCGAGTGCTTCTCGACCATCGCGCGGACCAGAGCCTGCATGCGGACATTCTGCGCCGCATCGAGCAGGGCGGCGACATCCGGGTCCGGGATCTTTACGTCTGGAACGTGGGGCCCCGCCGCCTTGCCGCCCATGTGACCGTGGAAGACAGCGATCCACGGCCGCCCGAATACTACAAGGGGCTTGTGGCAGAGGTTGAACATCTGGAGCGCCTCACCGTGGAGGTCCATTCCTGCCCGTGCCCTGCGGAAAACAGAGAGCAGGCCTGTCCGGAGCACGGCCATGCATGACCTGGAACGCCTGAGCGACCTGATCATCGAGTTCTACGAGAAGCTGTCCTCCTGGGAGCAGGCCGTGGTCCGGGACTGCGCCATCACCCTGCCCCAGATGCACACCCTGGAGATTCTGGGCCAGCAGTCCCCCTTGCGCATGAAGGAACTGGCGGCCAAGATGGGCGTGACCACGGGAACGTTGACGGTGGGAGTTGACCGCCTCGAAAAGCAGGGGCTGGTATCGCGCATCCCGCACGACACGGACCGCCGCTCCATCCTCGTGACCCTGACCGAATCAGGCCGGGAACTCTACCTTGAGCACCATGCCCATCATCTGCACCTGACCCGTGAATTGCAAGCCGTTCTGACCCCGGAGGAAACAGGGCAGCTGCACGCCATCCTGCCCAAGCTGATCCAGGCCATCTAGGCCGCGCAGGCGGGCGGCGAGCTGAAAAAATCCTGGAAGACCGCACCCTCTTGCGCTACCATCCGCAGACCATGAAACATCACCGGGCCGCAGAGTTCCACGGCCCGCCAACCCATTCTGAGCAGGCATGAACATACTCCCCTTTCCTGATCCGTATCACAGTCCCGAAATAAAGGCCGGACCGCTTTCACGCTGTTTTCCCAGCCTGACATTCTATGCGCGGGTGTTCTCCATCGTCTGCGAGGCCGCCTGGCGGACGAGAAAGGGCTATTCCATGGCGCACTGGGCCATGGACAGCCAGACCTTCATGCGCAGGGCCGAAGCGAGCGGACTGCGCTTCCACATCGAAAACGCCTCCGCGTTCGCATCCCTGCCCGGCCCCTGCGTGGTCGTCGCCAACCACATGTCGACCATGGAAACCTTCTGCATGCCGGGCATCCTGGCCACACACCGGCCCATCTCCTTCGTGCTCAAACGCAGCCTGACGACCTACCCCGTTTTTCAGCGCGTGGTGAACGCCGCCGATCCTATCGCCGTGGACCGCGTCAACCCGCGGGAAGACTTCAAGGCCGTCATGGAACAGGGACAGGAACGCCTTGCCCGGGGCACTTCCATCATCGTCTTTCCCCAGACCACCCGCACGCCGAACCTGGACCGCACGGCGTTCAACACCATCGGCGTCAAACTGGCGAAAAAGGCGGGAGTGCCCGTCGTGCCGCTGGCGCTCAAAACCGATGCCTGGGGCGTCGGAAAGCTGTGCAAGGATTACGGCGCGATCAGGCCCGAGCTGCCGGTCCGGTTCTGTTTCGGCGAACCGATCACGATCACAGGCGCGGGAAAAAACGAGCATGAGGAAATCATGGAGTTCATCCACTGGAAGCTCATGACCTGGAGAACGGCGTGAAAAAACGGGTCTGCATTCTCTACACGGGCGGAACCATCGGCATGAAGCCGACCCCCCAGGGCTACGCGCCCGAAGCAGGGTACCTGGGCCGGGTCATGGCCTCCATGCCCGACTTCTCCAGCCCGGAAATGCCGGAATACGTGATTTGCGAGTACGCGCCCCTGCTGGACTCCTCCAACATGGGGCCTCGCCACTGGCTGGCCATCGCCCGCGACATCGCTGAAAAATACCATGAATTCGACGGGTTTGTCGTTATCCACGGCACGGACACCATGGCCTACACCGCATCGGCCCTGCCCTTCATGCTCGAGGGCCTGGCCAAACCCGTGGTCCTGACCGGCTCCCAGATCCCCCTGTGCCGGGTCCGCAGCGATGGCCGGGACAACCTCGTCACCGCGCTCATGGTCATCGCCCTGACTCCCGTGCCGGAAGTCTGCCTGTGCTTCGGCAACCGCCTCTTGCGCGGCTGCCGCTCTACCAAGATCGACGCAACCGGCTTCCAGGCCTTCGACTCCCCCAATTATCCCGACCTGGGCCATATCGGCGTGACCATCCGGCCCCATCCCGAACTGCTTCTTCCAAGGCGGCCGGTGAACGGGCTGACCGTGCACCCGCTGTCCGAAGCCAGGGTGGGAGCCTTGCGACTCTTCCCCGGCATCTCCGCGGAACTTGTGGCCAACGTGCTGCGCTCGCCCCTGCAGGGGCTGGTGCTCGAAACCTACGGCCTGGGCAACGGCCCGTCCAACGACGCCGAACTCATGGATGTCCTGGCCGAGGCGTGCGCTCGCGGCGTGGTCATCGTCAACTGCACCCAATGCCTGCGCGGAACCGTGGATCAGAGCGGGTACCAGGCCGGTTCTGCCCTGGCCCGCGCCGGGGTGGTTTCGGGCGTGGACATGACGGCCGAGGCCGCGCTGACCAAGATGATCTATCTTTTCAGCCTGGGCCTCTCTCCCGACGAGATCAGGGAGCGCATGCCCAAAAACCTGCGCGGCGAACTGACCGAACACAATGCCGCACGCTGAAGGCGCCGAAATTCCAATCCTGTATCAGGACGGGCACATCGTCGCCGTACACAAGCCCGCCGGGCTGCTGGTGCACCGCAACGCCCACGCCGGTCGAGAGCCCTTTCTGCTCCAGCTTCTGCGCGATCAGCTCGGACGCCGCCTCTATCCCGTGCACCGGCTGGACCGCCCGACCTCGGGGCTCATGATCATGGCCCTCTCGCCGCAGGCCGCGCACGCGCTGGCGCTCCAGTTCGCGGCTCAAGACGTAGACAAGACCTACCTGGCCGTGACGCGGGGGTTCGCGCCTCTGCAAGGCCTCATCGACGATCCGCTCAAGTCCGCATCAGGCGCCCTGCAAGAGGCTCGAACAGAATTCACGCGGCTCGCCACGACGGAGATCGCGCACCCGGTCGGCCCCAACCCCACCGCGCGCTACAGCCTGGTCCGGGTTCATCCCCAAACCGGCCGAACCCATCAGATCCGCCGCCATTTCGCCCACATCCGCCACCCGCTCATCGGAGACGTGCTGCGCGGCGACGGCCGCCAAAACCGCTTTTTCCGCGAACATTTCGGCCTGCGCCGCCTGCTGCTGGCCAGCGTGGAACTGGCCTTCCGTCACCCTGAGAACAACAGCCGGACGACGCTGACCTGCCCCCCGGCCCGGGAACTCCTTGATCTGTTCGACCAATTGGGGTGGGGTTAGGGAAGGGCAGGCACGCAGGCCTGCCCCTACGCCGTTGATTGCAAAAAAACGAAACGCCACGACAAAAAAACGCGCGTTCCGACCGTGATTTGGCCGGGACGCGCATTTTCGCTTCACATAAACCTTTCAACCAGGGGCCTTCAACCCCGCATCATCCTGCCTGAATCTCGATTCGCCGAGGCTTGAAGCGGGCCGCCTTGGGCAGAAACACTTCGAGCAAACCCTTCTTCAGGCTGGCCTTTATGCCTTCCCGGTCCACGCCGTCGGAGATGGTGAACGTGCGGACGTATTCACCGTCCCCGAACTCCACATGCAGGGCCTTGGCATTCTCCTCGCGCGCATAGACCGCCTTGCCGCGAATCTCCAGTTCGTTCTCGCGCAGATCGATGGACAATCCGTCCTTGCCCACGCCGGGCATGTCCACGAAAATATGAAACCCGTCCTCGCGTTCCAGCACGTCTGTGTTGGGGCGGAACCGAGGCAGGGCCGGGACCGTCTTTTTTTCCATATCGTTTGTCATGGGTTCGTCTCCTCCTGGGTCTTACTGAGCGTCGATGGCGATGGTCAGCGGATGGCTTTCCTTGGCCTTGGGCAGGACCACCCGCAGCACCCCGTCCTTCATGGACGCCTTGATGGCCTCGGCGCGCACAGGTACATTGAGGTTGATGATCCTCTGGAAGCTTCCGGTCGGGCGTTCCTGCCTGTAGTAATTGCCGACCTCGCTCTTTTTCGTACCTCGGATGACAAGACTCTTTTCATTCAAGGTCAGCTCTATGTCTTCCGTATCCATTCCTGGAATTTCCGACATGACCACGATTTCTTCCTCTCCCTCGCTGATATTGATGGGAGGATAGGAGATGCGTCTTTGGCTCAATGTACTTGGCCGCCATAATTCCTCGAAAAAACTGTCCATATTGCGTGGTAAATCATAATATGTGCTGAAATCGATAACCATACGGCATACCTCCAAGCGTTGCGATGGCAAATAGGTAAACACGATTGAAGGGGCGTCAAGCCCGCCGCCACCTCCCGTCAAAAGCGCCCCCCTGTCCCGCAGGGAACGCTTGGCCTGCAAAATTATAGATAATTATTCTCAATAACTTGACACTTCCGCCCCGCGCTGCTAGAAGCTGCCCATCTTACAACCATGGAGGATTTATGTCCAAATCTTTGAAGGGAACCCAGACTGAAAAAAATATTCTGACCGCCTTCGCCGGCGAATCCCAGGCCCGCAACAAATACGACTACTTCGCCAAGCAGGCCCGCAAGGAAGGGTTTGTCCAGATATCCGATATTTTCGCCGAAACCGCGAACCAGGAAAAGGAGCACGCCAAGCGCCTTTTCAAGCTGCTGGAGGGCGGCGAAGTGGAGATCACGGCCTCGTTTCCGGCCGGGCGCATCGGCACCACCCTGGAAAATCTGCGCGAGGCGGCAGGCGGTGAAAACCACGAATGGGAGCACATGTATCCCGATTTCGCCAAAATCGCCAAGGAAGAAGGGTTTCCGGAAATCGCCGCCATCATGACCTCCATCGCCGTGGCCGAAAAGGAGCATGAGCGCCGCTATCTGGCCCTGGCCCGGAACATCGAGGAAGGCAGGGTCTTCAAGCGCGAGAGGAAGATCACCTGGCGCTGCCGCAATTGCGGTTACGTTCATACCGGCGAAAAAGCGGCCGAACTCTGCCCGGCCTGCGCCCATCCCCAGGCTCATTTCGAGGAACTGGCGGAAAACTGGTAGGTCGAGCGACGCATCGACACAAAAGGAGCCCCCGGAGGCTCCTTTTTTTTGTCCGCGACACGTATCCGGCAGGGACGAAAGAAGATCCCGGCGGCGTCAGCAGGGCTGGCTTTTGGACCGCTTTCCCGGAATAAAGGTGGTGCGCAGGAATCTGGGATGGAAGAAAATGAGGGGGTTGGCCACGATGGCGTCGGGCAGGATGTGATACCAGCGGTAGCCGAGCTCCCGGAAAACGCCGCACGCCTGGGCGCGGCAACCGGTTTCGCGGGCGGCCAGGAGGGCGGCGTCGCGCTGGCAGCGGGACGCCGCCACCAGCCTGAAAATTCCCGGCCTGAAACCGTAGCGGCGCAAAAGGCGGCGCAGTCTTTTGAATTCGCGATAACGCGAAAAGGCGTCCGCCTGGCACAAGACCACGCCCCAGGCAAAGAGCCCGGTCAGCCCCATCCAGATCCAAGCCGTCCAGGAGAATTCGGGCTGTTCGAGGAAGAACCACGCTTCGCAGCCACTGACGACGGCCAGGGCCGAAACCTTGAGCGTGGTCAAATGGGGAAAGGGCGCCACTCGCAGATAGCGAAGAAATTCTCTCAACGTCGAACGCAACATTTCTCGAAATTGCTCACTGACAAACTCCCCGTCAAGCCTCACCACGCATTTCCTGCGAAGGAAACGGCGAGATCCAGGCCAATCACATGCGCCGCGGACTCGGATACGCGCCCCGCTGAACCATGCGCGGGTGCGTCATCTTCATGGGGTCGAGGGCGTCCTCCAACTCGTACACGGTCATGAGTTCCTTTTCCAAGACCAGGTCGTAGACCGTTTTTCCGCTGACCGCCGCCTCCTTGGCGATGGCGGCGGCCTCGTCGTAGCCCAGATAGGGCACAAGCACGGTCACGATGCCCGCCGACATGCGCACCAATTGGGCGCAGCGCTCCCGGTTGGCGGTGATGCCCACGATGCAGCGATCTTTCAGGATGCGCATGGCCCGCAGCAGCATGTCCATGGTCTGGAAGAGGTTGAAGGCGATGATCGGCTCGAAGACGTTGAGCTCCAGCTGTCCGGCCTCGGCGGCCATGGTCACGGTCAGGTCGTTGCCGATGGCCTGGAAGCAGACCTGGTTGACCATCTCCGGAATGACCGGATTGACCTTGCCGGGCATGATGGACGATCCCGGCTGACGCGGCGGCAGGTTTATTTCGCCGAGCCCTGCAAAGGGACCGGAGGAAAGCAGGCGCAGATCGTTGCAGATCTTGGAAAGCTTGACCGCCACGCGCTTGAACACTCCCGAAAGCTGCACGAAAGCGCCCGTGTCGGAAGTGGCCTCGACCAGATTCGGGGATTTGGTCAGGGGCAGGCCCGTGATGTGCGCCAGCTTTTCGCACACGAAGGCGGCATACGCCGGAACCGTGTTGATGCCGGTGCCGATGGCCGTGGCGCCCATATTGATCTCCATGAGGAGTTTGCGGCACTCCTGCACGCGATCGATATCCTCGCCCACGGTCACGGCCCAGGCCGAAAATTCCTGGCCGAGGGTCATGGGCACGGCATCCTGAAGCTGCGTGCGCCCCATTTTGAGCACGTCGGCGAACTCATCACCCTTGCTGGCCAGGGCCGCCACCAGCTCATCCATGGCCCCGACCACCTCCTGGATTTTCCAGATCGCCGTGATCCGAAGCGACGTGGGGTACACGTCGTTGGTGGACTGGGACAGGTTGACATGGTTGTTGGGATGGCAAAATCCGTACTCGCCCTTGGCGTGGCCCATGAGTTCCAGCGCCCGGTTGGCGATGACCTCGTTCACGTTCATGTTGACCGAGGTTCCGGCCCCGCCCTGAATCACGTCGACCACGAACTGATCGCCGTGTTTCCCTTCGCGCACCTCGCGGCAGGCGCCAAGAATCGCTTCGGCAATGTCCGCGTCGAGAAGGCCCAGGTCCAGATTGGCCAGGGCGGCGGCCTGCTTGATGCAGGCAAGCGCCCTTATGTGCAGGGGATAGTGGGAAATGGGAATCCCCGTGACCTGAAAGTTCTCCATGGCCCGCACGGTCTGCACCCCGTAATAGGCGTGTTCCGGCACCTTGCGCTCACCCAGCGAGTCCTTCTCGACGCGGTAGTTCATACTGCCCTCTTTACTCGTGATTGTCTTGAGGCCTACAAGATATGCCACATCAACTAGACGGAGATGCCGCGATGCGAAAGCTCTTTTTTACGCTCGTTCTGCCGCTTTTCCTGGCCAGCCCGGCCCGGGCCGCCGACATGCGCTGTCAGGGAGATCTGATGACGCCCGGCACCATCATCACCAAGGTACGCCAGAAATGCGGCGATCCGCTTTGGGAAGACCGCATCGGCGAAGTCAAAAGAACGACCCGCGACGGAGGCGAACGCCTGCTCTACATCACGCAGCTGACCTACGCGGCGAGCAGAGGCTATTACGTCCTTACCTTCGAGGGCGGGGAACTCGAGTCCACGGAATTCTTTCAGAAATGACCATGAACCCGGAACGGGAGGACGAAATGCGCATACGCATTCTCTACTGCGGCCAGTGAGCGGGCTACGAAAAACGTGCCGCAAGTCTTGCGGAACGATTGCGCGCCGAAACCGGGGCCCAAGTGTCGCTTGAAAAATCGGGCAAGGGCGATTTCGAGGTCCTGCGCGACGACCGGCCAATCCATTCCAAGCGCCACACCGGACGCATTCCCAGCGCCGACCAGGTTCTGACTCTTCTGCGCGAAGCCTGACCCGGAGCAATCTTGGCCGCGAGTGGCAAGGTCGGGGCAAATATCGCTTTCAAGATCTTCCCCGTTGTCGTATGGTGTCCCATACTCCCGAAATCCTTTTCAGGACGCCGCAAGGATGCCGCTGAAACAGATTACGCATCGCAACACCAAGGGGACATCATGAACCACCTCGTCATTTTCTGCCACCCCAGCCCCGCGAGTTTCAACCGCGCCATCGCCGATTCCGTGGAGGCCGTCTCCGGGGCCCTCGGGCACGACACGCGCTGCCGCGATCTGTACGGAATCGCCTTCAACCCCATTCTGTCCAAAACGGACATGCACGGCACCGTGCAGACAGTGCCGCAGGACGTCAGGCAGGAGCAGGATTTCATCTCCTGGGCCGACATGCTGACCTTTGTCTACCCGGTTTGGTGGGCCGGCATGCCGGCCATGCTCAAGGGCTATATCGACCGCGTTCTTTGCCAGGGCTTTGCCTATCGTCTGCACGACGACACGGTCCAGGGTCTTTTGCACGGCAAGAGAGTTCTGATCTTCAACACCACGGCACTGCCCAGCTCCCTCTACACGTCGCAGGGCATGCACCAGGCCATGGCCATGACCACGGATACGGGGATTTTCGAGCTGTGCGGAATGGAAGTCCTGCACCACGCCTTCTTCGGCAGCATGGACAAAGTCCCCGATGAGGTGCGCAAATCCTATCTCAGCGAAGTCGTGTCCATAACATCCAGATACCTTTAAGAGTGGAGACCCTTTCCATGGATTTCCTGTTCGAACGCTTCACCTACATATTCGACCCCCTCCATCACTTCTGGGAGCACGAACGCATGCACCGGCGTTTCGCCCTGGGGCTCATCGTCGTCTTCCTGGGGGCGCTCCTGGGCATCGAACTGAACCGCCAAGGCCTGCTCCCGGCCACCCTGGCCGTGCACACGCCCACCAACCATTTTCACGCCGTGAACCTGGCCTTCACGCTGGTGCTGATCCTGGAAGTCGTGAGCCTCATCTTCACCCTGCCCTGCTCCTTTTCCAAATCCGTGGGCAAGCAGTTCGAGATTCTCTCGCTCATTCTGCTGCGCGACGCGTTCAAGGAACTGTCCTACTTTGCCGAGCCCATCACCGTCGGCACGGAATTGACGCCAGTTTTGCACATCCTTGGGTACGGTTTCGGGGCCTTGGCCATATTCGCGCTTCTTGGCGTCTATTACCGCATCCAGCTGGTGAAAAAACAGGACATGGGCCTGCCCCACGATCTGTTTCGGTTCGTGGCCGCGAAAAAAGGGATCGCCCTTTTGATCCTCATCACTTTTTTCGTCCTGGGCCTGAGCAACCTCTACAACATGGTGGCCGGTCTGCCCCACATCGATTTCTTCCCGGTCTTCTACACCCTGCTCATCTTCACGGACATCCTGGTGGTGCTCATCTCCCAGTGCTTCAGACCCTCGTTCAATGCCGTCTTCCGCAACTCGGGCTACGCCCTGTCGACACTCTTCATCCGTCTGGCCCTGGCAGCACCGCCCATGTACGACGTGGCGCTCGGAATAGTCGCCGCCGTCTTCTCCATAGCCCTGACCCTGGCCTGGACCAAGGTTTTCACCAGCATCAAGCCCTGAGCAACGCCATCATCATGCCCGCCCTTTCCGTCGGCCACGGCAATTCCATGAACGCCATGGAAGACAATCAATGCGACCGGACCTGGCGGGTTGTTTTTCCCAATTTTGCAAATCACCCGCAAAAACAAGACAAGCCTTCCGCTCTTTGCTAGGTTTCGCGCAACACCCTGTTGCGGAGGAAGCCCATGCCCGAATATCCGATTTTCAATTGCAAAAATTCCGACGATGTCGTCAAAGCCGTGCGCGAACACAAGATCGAACTGGTCCAGTTCTGGTTCGTGGACGTGCTTGGAACCTTGAAAAGCTTCCAGGTTCTGCCCGGCGAACTGGAGGCGGCCTTCGAGGAAGGCATGGGGTTTGACGGCTCGTCCCTGGAAGGTTTTTGCAGAATTGAAGAAAGCGACATGATCGCCCTGCCCGACCCGGCCACTTTCCAGCTGGTCACCTGGCGGAAGACCGCCGCGCCCATCGCGCGCATGTTCTGCGACATCCTGGAACCCAGCGGCCAACCCTTCGCCGGGGACAGCCGCCATTGCCTGAAACGCAATCTCCAGGCCGCCGCGAGCAAGGGCTACTCCTTTTATGTCGGGCCGGAGCTCGAATTCTTTCTCTTTGAAAGCGCCACATCGCCCAAGCCACTGGACGCGGGCGGCTATTTCGACGCCCCCCCCCTGGACCTGGCCGGGGACATCCGCCGCGAAATCATCTCGTGCTTGCGCTCCATGGGTATCGGCGTCGAATACGGACACCATGAAGTCGCTCCCAGCCAGCATGAACTGGCGCTACGTTACGCCGACGCCCTGAAGATGGCGGACACGGCCATCACCTACCGCGTGGTGGTCAAGGAGATAGCCCGACAGAACGGCTGCTACGCGACCTTCATGCCCAAGCCGCTCTACGGCGAGAACGGCAGCGGGATGCACGTGCATCAATCCCTGTTCAAGAATGGACGCAACCTCTTCTACGACGCCGACGGCGACCACCACCTGAGCCGCGAGGCCAAGGCCTACATCGCGGGACTCCTTACGCACTGCAAGGAATTCACGGCCGTCACCAACCAATGGGTCAACTCCTACAAACGCCTGGTGCCCGGCTTCGAGGCCCCGACCAACATCGCCTGGGCGCGGCGCAACCGCTCCACCCTGGTTCGCGTGCCCATGTACAAGCCGGGCAAGGAGGCCGCCACCCGCGTCGAACTGCGTTCGCCGGACCCGGCCTGCAATCCCTACCTGTCCTTTGCCTGCATGCTGGCCGCCGGGCTCAAGGGGATCGAGGACAACTACGCCTTGCCGGCCCCCGTGGAGGAGGACATCTACGTCATGTCCGCGGGAGAGCGGCGTGACCGGGGCATCGAAAGCCTGCCCGGCACGCTGGAGGCCGCGCTGGAAGTCATGGCGGGCAGCACCCTGGTCCGCGAAGCGTTGGGCGAGCACATCTTCACTAAGTTCGTGGAGAACAAGCGCGTGGAATGGGACCAGTACCGCTCGCAGGTCACGAATTACGAATTGGAAAGATACCTGCCCCGACTGTAAGAAAATCGGTCCCAGGGGCCCGACGACCCACAAGCCCCCTCGCGCCTGACTGTTTTGTGGCATTGCAGGGGATGTCCTTCGAATCCCCGGCAGCCCCTCCGATCCAGCCAGAGGGTCGAACGCGAAAACCCCGGGCCCAAAGGACCCGGGGTTTTCGCGTTTTTCGGAGAAAGGAAATCAGCCGAGAATGGCCTTCAAGTCCGCATCGGGGGTGGTGATGGGCTTGATGTCGAAGGTGTCGACCAGGACCTGCAACACGTTCGGGGTGATGAAGGCGGGCAGGGTCGGTCCGAGGCGGATGCCCTTGATGCCCAGGGACAGCAGGGTCAGCAGGATGGCCACGGCCTTCTGCTCGTACCAGGACAGCACCATCGAAAGGGGCAGGTCGTTCACGCCGCAGCCGAAAGCTCCGGCCAGGGCCGATGCGATCTGGATTGCCGAATAGGCGTCGTTGCACTGGCCGATGTCCAGGAGGCGCGGGATGCCGCCGATGTCACCCAGCTTCTTGTCGAAGAAGCGGAACTTGCCGCAGGCCAGGGTCAGGACCACGCAATCCTGCGGAACCTTTTCCACGAATTCGGTGTAGTAGTTGCGGCCGGGCTTGGCCCCATCGCAACCGGCGACCAGGAAGAAGTGGCGGATGTCGCCGCTCTTGACCGCCTCGATGACCTTGTCGGCCACGCCCAGGACCGCGTTGCGGGCGAATCCGGTCAAAACGCTGCCCTTGTCCTCATCGGCCGCGAAGCCGGGCATGGCCAGAGCCTTCTCGATGACCTTGGTGAAGTCCTTGCCGACGTGGGTCACGCCGGGCCAGCCGACCAGGCCGGTGGTGAAGATGTTGCCCTTGTAGGATTCCACCGGATTCTGGATGCAGTTGGTGGTCATCAGGATCGCGCCGGGGAACGCGGCGAATTCCTTCTGCTGGTTCTGCCAGGCGGTGCCGTAATGACCGTGGAAATGCGGGTGTTTCTTGAGTTCGGGGTAGCCGTGGCAGGGCAGCATCTCGCCATGGGTGTAGATATTGATGCCCTTGCCGACGGTCTGCTCCAGGAGCATGCCGAGATCTTTCAAGTCATGGCCGGAGACCAGGATGGCCTTGCCCTTTTTGGGTCCGAGCGGAACTTCGGTCGGGACCGGGTGGCCGTAGGAGCCGGTGTTGGCGGCGTCCAGGAGTTCCATGGCCTTCAGGTTGGCCTTGCCGCAGCCCAGGCACAATCCGATCAGCTCATCGAGACCCAGGCTCTGGTCCAGGGTGGCGGCCATGGCTTCGTGGATGAAGGCATAGACCTCGTCGGACTCCTGGCCCAGGATGGCCGCGTGATCCGCATAGGCGGCCACGCCGCGCAGGCCGTAGGTCAGGATCTGGCGCAGGGACTCAAGGTCCGCGTTGGCGTCGGGCTTGGGCGCGAAGCCGACCTTCTCGCCCATGGGCACCAGTTGCGTCGTACCTGCGGCGGTGAAGGAAATTTCAGGGTGCCTGGTGAAATCGGGCTGTCCGCCGCCCAGGATCACGCGGGCCACCTTGGTCAGGAAGCCGGGCTCGGGTTCGTTGCCAAAGGAAACCTGGCCGCCGGCGGCCTTGACCTTTTCTTTGAGACGGCTCTTCAGGGCGTCGCAGCGCTCGATCATGGCCACGAAGCGGGCCGGATCGAAATCCACGTTGGTCAGGGTCGAGAAGATGGCTTCGCAGGAGAAGCGGTTCACTTCGTTATCAACCACGCCCACCTTGCGGCCGGCATGGGCGTAAAGGGACAGGCCCTTGACGGAATGGGTCAGAAGATCCTGCAACGCGGCCACTTCGGGAGTCTTCCCGCACACGCCGATCTTGTCGCAGCCTTTGCCCTTGGCAGTCTGTTCACACTGATTGCAAAACATGGTTCAACCTCCATGAGAGTTTTGTTTTCGTTGAAACCTCTCTATGCAGGTTGCCGGTGGGCATCTTTGAGCTGAATCAAAAAATACGCTTTCTTCAAAAACTGGGTACCCTGCCACCTTTCGGATTGTGCAATCTCCGCCCAAAAAATTCACAAACTATTTCATTTTGTGCAACAAACGCCTGCACATAACACGATACCCAAGAGCTTCGCCCTTGCCAGCGACCTGAAAAGTCATAGAAAATGGTGCGATGGAACTACGTCCTTTTGTGGCACGGCGCTTGATAACCATCATTCATCCCAAAACGTCCTCAAGGAGAAGACATATGAAAACGACACGCGACATCGTCCTGGCCCTCGTCATTTTTCTCGGCCTTACCGGGGCGTCCTTCGCCATGAACCACGGTAAAGGAATGCCGTTGACGCCAGAGAAACAGGCGGTGGTCGACAAAGCCACCGACAACTTTACGGCGGCCACCGCGGACCTGAAAAGACAGGTTTTCGCCAAGGAGTCCGCATTGAACGCCGAACTCTACGGTGACAAGACCGACGACAAGAAGGTCGAGGCCCTGGTCGAAGAGATCAACGCCCTGCACGGCAGGATCTACACGGAAAAAGTCAAGATGCGGAAATTCATGGCCAAGGAGGGCGTCATACCCGGCATGGGCCACGGCATGATGGGCGGCGGCTGCCCCATGATGAACGGCGGCGGCATGAAGCACGGCGGAATGGGCGGCATGCAGCATGGGCAGCCTGACAAAGCCCCGGCCGGTCTAGGCGGCCACAACGCCCACACTCCGGCCAATCAGTAATCCCTTCACGCCGGGGCCTTGAAAAGGCGCATGGAAACCCTCGACAATTCCCCCAAGTTTGCAGAAGCTTGGGGGATTTCTTTTTTTGTCCACTCTCTTACCCTACGCTCATGAAACATTCGACATCCTCAACAACATTGCAGGGCATCCTCTTCGCCCTGGGCGCGACGGTCATCTGGTCCGGCAATTTCATCGTGGCCCGCAGCCTGAATCAGAGCATCGAACCCGCCACCCTCTCCATGCTGCGCTGGGCCACGGCCTTTGCGGGCCTCTTGCCCTTCGCCTGGCGCGCCGCCTGGGCGGAGCGCGCGGCCATCCGCAGGAGCATGCCGGCCATGATCCCCATGGCCCTTCTCGGCGTCACGACCTTCAACACCCTGCTCTACAAGGCGGCCCACACCACCTCGACCCTGAACCTGTCGCTCATTGCCACATCCACGCCGGTCTTCATCATCCTTCTGGCCCGGGTGTTTCTCCACGAACGGCTGACATCCCGCAAAATGCTCGGTCTGGCCGCCGCCCTCGGGGGCGTGCTCCTGCTCATCACCGGCGGCGACCCGGGCCGTCTGGCGGGCCTTGATTTTGCCGTCGGGGATCTGTGGATGAGTCTGGCCGCCGTCATTTTCGCGGGCTACAGCATCCTGGTGCGCCGCTTTCCCGGAGGACTGAGCCAGCCCGTCTTCCTGCTGACCCTGTTCGGCGTGGGCATCGTGTTTCTGGCTCCCTGGGCAGCATGGGAGCTGCTCACCACCGGAGTCCCGACCATCACCATGGGCGCGGCGGGAGCCATCCTCTATGTCGGGCTCGGGGCATCGCTGGCCTCCTATGCCATGTGGAACAGCGCCGTGGCGTCCATTGGCCCCTCGCTGGCCGGACTGATCTACTACAGTCTGCCCCTTTTCAGCGGAGTCACGGCCTTTCTCTTTCTGGGGGAACCCATGGGCCTCATCCATCTGGTCAGCGCGGGCTGCATCCTCGGCGGCATCGTGCTGGCCACGCGGAGATAATGCGGATAACGTGGATCACGGCCCTTGCCTTTGGACGCCCACAGGCCTAAGGACGGCTCGTTCCGGCATCCGGCCGGAACCGACACGAACAGCGGCGCCGCACGGCGCAAACGGATACAGCCATGATCACTCTTTTCATCAGCCTGAGCATGAAGCTCTTCTTTCTGCTCACGCCCTTTTTCGTCCTGACCGTCTTCTTGTCCATGACCGAGCATATGACCAAGGCCGAGCAGCGCCTGGTGGCCATCCGCACGACCATGGCCGTCATGGTCATAAGCCTCATCCTCTATTTCGCGGGCAACCCCATCTTCTCGACCCTGGGCATCACCCTGGACGGATTCCGCATCGGCGCGGGCAGCCTCTTGTTCCTGTCGGCCGTATCCCTGGTCTCGGGCAAGCGCACCAGCCAGGAGGCGGCTCCGGACGTGGACTTCGCCGTGGTTCCCCTGGCCATCCCCATCACCGTGGGCCCGGCCACCATCGGTACGCTGCTCATCCTCGGCGCGGAACTGGGCGGCCCCACGGAGCGGGCCGTGGGCGCGGGGGCGCTGGTCTGCTCCTGCCTGTCCGTGGGAATTCTGCTGCGTTCGGCGCGCCCCTTAAAGAAGCTCCTCGGTTCCGTGGGCCTGTCCGTCATGACCAAGATCACGGGCCTGGTCCTCTCGGCCATGGCGGCCCAGATCGTGTTCACCGGGATCAGAAATTTTCTTGTGCAGGGATCGTGAGACGAGGGGCATCGGGGATAGGCAGAAAGGGACGCCCTGCCGTTATTGAAGTGGACGGGACTTAAGAGCCATTCAGATCGCGAACCAGCCCGGCCAGAATTCCGGCCACGCGCCCGGACGAGAACCGTTCGGCAACCGCACGGGCCCGCCTGCGCATGGCCGCGTCCTGACCGCGCCGGATCAGGCGCAGCATTTCCCGCAGCAGATGCTCCTCGTCGACCCTGGCCCAAAGCATGTCGGGCCGGAAATGGGGCAGCATCCCTGCCATGCGCTCCCCCACCGGCTCCAGTTCGAAACGCAAGGGAACGGAGTTGCGCTGGTCCATGAACTCCATGTTCCCGGACCAGCCCGTGGCCAGCACGGGCACGCCATGGCTCATGGCCTCGCTCAGACCGAGTCCCCAGGCCTCGCCCCGGTGCGGGCTGACGTAGGCCAGGGCTCCCTCGTGCAGGGCGGCCATGCGACCGTCGCTCAAACCCGAACCCAGGCTGATCACTCCCGGCAAATCATCCAGCGACACGTTCTTGCGGTACTGCTTGAGCACCAGGCGGACATCCGACCCGACCGCCGCCCGCACACGGACGAAAACCCGCAGCAGGGCCTCCAGATTCTTGCGCGGATTGACGGCGTCCACGATGGAAAAAAAATAGCGCCCCGCTCCCAGCCGTTCCCTCGCCCACGCACGGTCCGCATCGGTCGGAACAACCGTGTCGACCACGTGCGGCAGCACCCGCACCACCCCATGGCCCTGCCCCAGAGCCTGCGCGGAAAAGGCGGAGGCCGTCCACACCGCGCGCACCAGCCCGAGTCCGGGCCTGTATATCTCGGGTAGGGTGCTCCCTTCCCACACCGCGTAACCGACCACCGGCATCCCGCGCAGCACGGGTTTGTCCGCGAATATCCGCGGCCAGAAAACGGGATCTTCATGCACGACGGCCAGATCGGCCTCCTCGGGCCGGTCCGCGACCGTCAATCCGGCCAGGCCCAGACACCGCCGATAGGCCTCACCCGCCCGGCGATGGCTGATGTAGTCCGAAAGATGCCACCAGACGCGCGTCATCGCGCCCCGTCCTTGCGCCACGGCCAGGGAAAGAACATGGGCGTTGCGCGCTGATAGTCCCTGTACGCCGGCCCGTGCACATGCAGGAGCTTTTTTTCTTCAAGACGCGCGCCGACGAGCACATAGGCGCTCAAGACCAGGCTGGTCACCAGTTCCGCCGCGTCGAAGACGCCGGTGCGAGTCCACAGCAGCAAAAGCGCCCCCCCGTACCAGGGATGACGCACCCGCCCCAGAATCCCCGAGGTGTGCAGCGTCGATGCATACGGGCTGCCAGCGAAAGAGCAGCTTGAGCGCAGCTGGGCCAGTCCGCCGACCACGCTCAGGTCGTATTCCCGGGCTCCGGCCCAGAAGAGCCAAAGGGCCGCGCCAAGCAGCAGGAAACGCGGCAAGGCCAGAACGCCGCCCAAGCTCAGAATCGCCTCTCCGGCCAGCGCGCTCTTGAAATACAGAAGGGCCAGGAGGGTCAGGGCCGCCACGGCGTTGTAGCCCAGGCGATACCAGGGGCAAAGGCGGGGGAAGCGCTCCGAGACCATCCGCATCCAGGGCGGACTGATGAGCAGGCTGTGCAGCCCTCCCCACGCAGCCCAGCTCAGGGCGAGAAGAACGAGGGACATCACCGGGCCTCTTCGCCAAGATGCAGGGAAACCTCGTCGTTTTTCCTGTCCACGGAGTGGTCACGGGCCACCAGCACGTAGATGGACGGGATGACGAAGAGCGTGAAGAGCGTGCCGGTGGTCATGCCTCCCACCAGCACCAGCCCGATGGAATTGCGGGCCGCGGCCCCGGCCCCGGAGATCAGCACCAGCGGGAAAAAGCCGGCGATGGTCGATCCGGCGGTCATCAGAATGGGCCGCAAGCGGGTCATGGACGCCTCATGCACGGCTTGCATCTTGGACATGCCGGAGAGCTGCAGCTGGTTGGCGAACTCGACGATGAGGATGCCGTTCTTGGCCACCAGCCCGACCAGGGTGACCAGTCCGACCTGCGAATAGATGTTCAGCGTCGTGGTCCAACCCTCGGTCCAGAAGGCGACATTGGGGTCCGGCATCTTCAGAAAAGTGAAGATCAGCGCCCCGAACATGCCCAAAGGCACGGAGCCGGCCAGGATGATGAACGGATCGCGGAAGCTGTTGAACTGCGCCGCAAGGGTCAAAAAAATGAGCACCACGGCCAGGCCGAAGGAAAAAAGGAACGTGTTGCCCTCGGTGCGCAGCTGGCGCGAGTCGCCGGTGTAGTCAAGGACATAGCCCTGGGGCAGGATTTTTACGGCTTCGTCCTCCAGGAAGCGCAGGGCCTCGTCCAGCGGCCGCACCGCGACGCCGCTGATCTTCACGGCGTTGAGCTGCTGAAAACGGTTCAGGGAGCGCGCCACGGTGGAGTTCTTGATGGTCGCCACCGAGGACAGGGGCACGAGCTCGCCGTTCGGCCCGGTCACATGAATATTTCCGAGCTGCTCGGGGGTCAGCCGATCCACGCGCTGGACCTGGGGTATGACCTTGTAGCTGCGTCCGTCGATATTGAATCGGTTGACGTAGGACCCGCCCAGCATGGCCGACACGTCCCCGCCCACCGAGGCAAGGCTCAGGCCCATGGCGGCGACCTTGTCGCGGTCGATGACCAGCTCGGCCTGGGGCTTGTCGATCTTCACGTCGATGAGCGGGGGAAAAGCGAACATGCCGCTTGCCGTGGCCTTGCGCTGAATCTGCTCGGCAAAGGCCAGGATCTGCTCCGGATCGGCAGTGGAAGCGATGATGAACTCGACCGGAAAATCACCGCCGCCCGGCAGGGCCGCAGGGGTGACCGGAAACATGCGGATGCCCGGGATGGCGGCCAGCCCGGCCTGTACCTCGGGCAGGATCTGCGCCACGGTCCGTTCGCGCTGCTCCCACGGCTTGACCACCAGGCCGCCGAATCCGCTGGACGGAAAGGTGATCTGAAAGGTGAATTCGGCCTCGGGCGTGCTCATGAAGACATCGTTGGCAGCGGCCGCGAAGGCCCGCGTCTGATCCAGGGAGGCGTCGGCCGAAGCATCGAGGATGCCAAAGATGACGCCCTGATCCTCGGACGGCGCAAGCTCTTTGGAGGACATCATGAACATGGGCACGGTCAGCACCCCGACCAGAGTCCAGACCAGATACACCGCCGGCCGCGAGCGGAGCGTTCCGGCCAAGAGGCGGCCATAGAAATTCTTGAGCCGGTTGAAATCGCGGGCGATGCGCCCGGCCAGTCCCCGCTCTTCGATGCCCGCGACAAGGATGCGCGAGGCCATGAACGGCGAAAGCGTCAAGGCCACCACCCCGGACATGGCCACGGTGCCGGCCAGGGTGAAGGCGAACTCCCGGAAGAGCGAGCCCGTCAGCCCTCCCTGCAATCCGATGGGCGCGTACACGGCGATAAGCACCACGTTCATGGCGATGATGGGCCGCACCAGCTCCCGCGCGCCGATCAGGGACGCCTCCAGCGGCGTCTTGCCCTCGCTCAGGTGCCGCGAGACGTTCTCGACGATGACGATGACGTCGTCCACGAGGACGCCCACGGACAGCACGAAGGCCAGCAGGGTCAGCAGGTTCACGGTGAAGCCGAAGACCTGCATGAGGAACACGCCGCCGACGAGGGAAATGGGAATGGCCACGATGGGGATGATGACGGAGCGCACCGAACCCAGAAACAGAAAGATGATGACCACGACAATGGCCAAGGTCTCGACCAGGGTGGTGCGCACCTCTTTCAAGGCATTGTTGATGTATTCCGTGGCGTCATAGCCGACCCGGCCTTCCATGCCTGAGGGCAGAGACTTCTGAATCTCCTTCATCTCGGCCTGCACCAGCCGCAGGACGTCGATGGAATTGGCGTTGGGCAAGGGCCACACGCCTATGAAAACGGCGGTCTGTCCGGTGAAGCGCACCTCGGCCCCGTAGTCCTCGGCGCCCAGAACCACGTCGGCGATGTCGTCAAGCCGGACCACCGCCCCGCTCTGGGAGCGGATGGCTAGCCTGCGGAACTCTTCGGCGGAGCGCAGGTCCGTGTCGGCGGTCAGGTTGATCTGGATGAGCCGGCCTTTGGTCTGGCCCAGGGCCGAAAGGTAGTTGTTCGCGGCCAGGGCCTGGCGCACGGCGGCGGGGCTGACGTTCAGGGCGGCCATGCGGTCCGGTTTGAGCCAGATGCGCATGGCGAAGGTGCGCGCGCCCAGGATGTCCGCCCGCTGCACTCCGGCCAGCGCCGAGAGGCGCGGCTGGACCACGCGCATGAGGTAGTCGGTGATCTGGTTCTGATCCAGGTCGGGCGAGGTGAAGCTCAGGTAGGCCGAGGCGAACTGGCTGTCGGCCGACTCCACGTTGATGATGGGCACCTCGGCCTCGGGCGGCAGATCTCCCCGGACCTGGTCGACCTTGGCGCTGATCTCGGACAGCGCTTTGATGGGATCGTAGTTGAGCTTCAGACGCACATTGATGGTCGACAGGTTCTGCGCGCTCTCGGACTGGATGTAGTCGATGCCGTCTGCCGCGGCGATGGCCCGTTCCAGCGGGGTGGTGATGAACCCGCGCACGAGTTCGGCGCTGGCCCCGACATAGGTCGTGCTGACCGAAACCATGGCGTTTTCGCTGCGCGGATATTGCCGCACCGTGAGGGTGAACGCTGCCTGAAGCCCGGCGATGAGGATGAGCAGGCTGACGACAATGGCCAGGACCGGACGGTGGATGAAGATGTCGGTGAATTTCATGGGCTCGTACCGTATCGTGGCGCTTTCCCGGCGGTTCGCATCAGGAATTTTCCGGTGTGGGAGAGATGTTGAATTCCGGGGCCAGAGAGTTGTCCACGACCACGGACTGGCCATTGCGGTATTTGAAGACACCGGTGCTGACCACGGTCTGGCCCGGGACAAGTCCCTTGGCCACGGCCACGAAATCGCCACGCCGCTCACCCAGGGTCACGAACTGCTGCCGCAGCGTGAGTTCGTCCGTGCCGTTTCCCGACGCCGGTTCAACCACAAAGACCGAGTCGCTGTACGCGGCATAGAGCACCGCCGTGGCCGGAACCAGGACCAGCTCCCTTTTTTCCGGAAGGACCACAGCCACATTGACGAACATGCCCGGCCGCAGGACTTCTCCGGGATTGTCGAGCTCGGCCTGCATGCGCACCGTACGGGTGGCGCTGTCGGCCAGGGGTTCCACCACCGCAAGCCGGCCCTCAAGAGTCTGCCCTGGAAGAACGTCGGTGGCCACGCGCACCGTGGCCCCGGGAAGCACCGCCCCGACCTGCTGCTGCGGCAGGGAAAATTCGACATGCACCCGGTCCAGGCGCTGCAAGCTGACAATGACGTTCGAGTCCCCGAGATTCTGACCCAGGTTGATATGGCGGATACCCAATACCCCGTCAAAAGGCGCGCGAATGGTCTTTTTGCCGATGAAAGCCTTGAGCGCGTCCATTTGCGCCAGAATCTGACGATGCTCGGCCAGGGCCCTGTCGTATTCGGACTTGGCCGTGGAGCGCTGGGCCACCAAGGACTCGATGCGCCGCAGATTGAGACGGGCCAGATTTTCCGTGGCCTCCAGAGCCCTCAAGCGGGCCTTCTCCTCGGAAACATCGAGTTGCACGAGCACGTCCCCGGCCGTGACCCGGTCCCCGGAGTCGAAATCGATGCGCACGACCTTGCCCGGAGCCTCGGCGGTCAGGGTCACGCCTTGCACGGCGGTGACGGAGCCCACGGCCGTGAAAACCGTATCCCACGATGCGGCGCTGGCGTTCACGGTGGAAACCACAACCGCTGGCGCGGAGAACGATTCCTGCTGGGCGATCATGGCCTTGATCTGCATGGCCTTGATCCCGGCGAGGACACCGACCACGACCGCCACGAGAATGATGGCGAAAAATATTTTTTTAATCATGACATTCCGGAGAGTTGAGTTTATGCGTTCCACCCAGTGCGGCTCATGGAAGCACGTACATTCATTCCCCTTCTTCGTAAAGAACCCACCCACAAAGCGTCACACTCTTCACACAGCAAAACGCATGCGCAGTTCAAGGAAATACCAATGGCTACGCATGCAGCACTCACGACGCAATTGACATCCCCCCGCGCCGGGGAGAGTTTTCCGCATTGGCAGGAAGATTTTTTGCCGTGGCGTCTTGAAAAGCACTTCCTCGGAGGAAACATGAAGACACTCGTCGCAATCCTCGTCCCGATGCTCGCCCTGATACTCTCCGGATGCGTAGGCATGCCGGACACCGTGCGCCCCGTCGGCAACTTCCAGATCGAGCGCTATCTTGGCACATGGTACGAGATCGCGCGCCTGGACCACCCGTTCGAGCGGGGACTGAGCCGGGTCAGCGCCGAATACGGCCTGCGGGACGATGGCGGCGTCCGGGTCGTCAATCGCGGCTACAGTGCCCGGGAAGAAAAATGGAAACAGGCCGAGGGGAAGGCGTATTTCGTTCAGGACCCGCAAACGGGATTCCTCAAGGTCTCCTTTTTCGGCCCGTTTTACGGCGCCTACGTGATCTTCGAGCTCGATCCCGACTACCGCCATGCCGTGGTCAGCGGACCGGACACATCCTATCTCTGGATCCTGGCCAGGGAGAAGCGCCTGGACGAGAAGCTCAAGCACGAACTCGTGGCCCTGGCCGCTGCTCGCGGTTTCGACACGAGCGGCCTGATCTTCGTCGATCACGAGTGATCCCCGTTCCATGTCCCGCTCGCACAGCCCGGTCCGGCTTCAGAGAAATCCCGGCAACCCGGAGGCCGGCAAAAAATTTCTGGCCCTGCTCGGGTCAAAATGCGTATTGTCACACGCACGTCGACCAGGCGAACTCGAAGAGCCGGTCGGAAATCAGGAGCGCGGGGCATGAAGGGATCTAGTTTCGAAGAAGCGAACTTGCTGAAGGTCTGCCAGGAAAGCATCGACTACCAAGGCATCGTCAGACACATCAACGACGGCGTGCTCATTCTGCGCGAGGGCAACATCATCTTCACCAACGGCGCGTTCTGCGAAATCGTCGGCACCAGCCTGACGGAGTTGCTGGGCAAACCGTTCACGGACCTGGTCATTCCCGATGACCGGGAACGGGTGGAACGGCATTGCGTCGACAAGCTCTACACTTCCGACCTCTCGAACCGGATCGAATTCTCCATTTCACGACCCGGCGAAGCCGCCATCGTGGAAATGAAGCTGACCGTGGTCGATTGCGGCGGAGGCCCGGCCATTCTCGCCGCCATCACCGACATCACCGAGCGCCGCAAGACCCGCATCGAACTGCAACGCGTCAAGGACCGGCTGGAAAGCATTCTGCACGCCCTCAACGACGTGGTCGTCTCCCTTTCACCCACGGACCAATCGATCCTGGCCATCAACCCGGCCGCCGAAGCCCTGTACGGCATTCCCAGACGCGCCTTCAATGCCGGCGAGATGCAGCTCATGCATTTCGTGCATCCCGAGGACCGGGAGGCGGTCAGCAAGTACTACCGGTCACTGGTGGACGACGAGTTCGGCGAGATGCAGTACCGCATCATCAGCAGCAACGGGCGCATCAAGTGGGTCCACGATGAAGGGCACCTCGTTTACTGCACCACCAGGTCGATCCGCCGCCTCGACCATGTCATCCGCGACATCACCGAGCAAAAGGAAGCCCTGGACGCCCTGACCCGCAGCGAGGAAAAATACCGCGATTTCTTCCAGAGCACCAAGGACATGGCCTATTCCGTGACCCCGGACGGAACCTTCATCGACATCAACGAGGCCGGCATCCAGATGCTCGGCTTCGCCGATCGCGAGGAAGCCCTGGCCAGCAACCTCAAGGATTTTTACGAGAACCTGTCCGAACGCGCGGATCTGCTGGCCCAGATCAACGAAGAGGGGTTCGTCACGGACAAGCATGTCCGCTTCCGCCTCAAAGACGGCCGTTCCATCGAGGCGGCCATCACGGCCCGGGCCAAGACCGACGATTCCGGCTACCTGCTCTATTACGAGGGCATCGCGCACAACATCACCCAGGCCATGGAAGACCAGCGCAACCGGGTGCTCAGAAACGCCGCCGGGGGCATGTGTCATTATCTGAACACGCACCTCATGCACATCGTCAACGCCAAGGACGGCATCAGGGAAGAGATCGAAAGCCTCGAAGAGGCCTCCTCCGCCCTGCCCGAAGAAGCCAGGGAGACATGGTCGGCAGCCCTCTCTTCCCTGAACGCCTATTGCGAGGGGCTCGACCTCGCCTATCGCAAGATCACGGCCGTGACCAAGGCCTTCAATTCCGCCTTCCTGACCTACAAGGAGGAATCCTATCTGGACAAGGCCATCCTGGACATCTTCAATTCCTGCCTCGGGGACCCGCTGGATTGCGTCACGCTCGCCCCCCCGGCCAGAAAAAAGGATGCGAAGAAATGACACGCGCGGCAGCTCGGCACTGCCGCCGGTGAGAAGGGCATGCACGTCCTGAACTGGATCGGCCTGCTGCTCCTGGCCGTCCTGGCTCTCGGCGCGGCCGGTCACGCGCTGCTGCGCAAGAGCGACTCCCGCTCGGCCCTGGGATGGGTGGGCGTCTGTCTGACGTTTCCCCTGGCCGGTCCCATCCTGTACATCCTCTTCGGCGTGAACCGGGTCCGGCGCAGCGCATCGCGCATGCGCAAAGAGGTGGACGCCCTGTCCACCAAAGCCCCGCCCGCAATCCCCTCTTATCCCAGCGCGACCGTCAACCCGACGCTGCTGCACCGCTCCTTTCAACGAATCGAACGCATCGGCCGCAACATCCTGGACACGGAGCTTGTCGGCGGCAACTGCGTCGAACCGCTCTTCAACGGAGACGAGGCCTACCCGGTCATGCTGCGGGCCATTGAAGAGGCCCGGCACAGCATCTATCTGACCACCTACATCCTGGACACCGACAGCCTGGGCCTCAAATTCATCGACGCCCTGGCCCGGGCGGCGCATCGCGGGGTGGATGTGCGGGTCCTCATCGACGGGGTGGGCGAGAAATACTCCTGGCCCCGCGCCTCGCGCCTGCTCGCGAAAAAAGGCGTGCCCACGGCCCTGTTCATTCCGCCCCGGCTCTTTCCGCCAAATCTGCACCTGAACCTGCGCAACCACCGCAAGATCCTGGTCGTGGACGGCAGCCTGGGCTTCACGGGAGGCATGAACATAAGCCAGAAGCACGTGCTCGGCGCGAAACAGCTCTGGCCGGTCACGGACCTGCACTTCATCGTGCACGGGCCGGTGGCCAACCTGCTGCAGGACTCCTTTGTCGACGACTGGTTCTTCGCGACCACAGAGCGCATCCATCCGCCGATACTCTTCACCGAGCCCACGGGCGACTGCCTGTGCCGCACCGTGGTCGACGGTCCCAATCTCGAAGAAGACCACCTGAAAAAGCTGCTCACCGGAATCGTCTCCGCCGCCACGTCGAGCATCCGGATCATGACCCCCTACTTCCTTCCGCCGCGCACCTTTCTGAGCGCCCTGGAGTCGGCCAGATACAGGGGAGTCAAGGTCGAGATCCTCCTGCCCGGACGCAACAACATCCCGTTCGTGCATTGGGCGACCCGGCACATCCTCGCGGACCTGCTGCGCGTGGGCGTGCACATCGCCTACCAACCCGCGCCCTTCTGCCACACCAAGCTCATGCTCGTGGACGGCTGCTACGTGCACCTCGGCTCGGCCAATCTGGACAGCCGCAGCCTGCGGCTGAATTTCGAGCTGACCCTGGAGGTTCTGGACCAGCATCTGGCCATCCTCCTGACCCGGCATTTCGACGCCGCCATGGCCAAAAGCCGCCCGCTGACCATGCAGGAACTGCTCGGCCGCTCCCTGCCGGTACGATTGCGGGACGCATTTTTCTGGCTCTTTTCCCCGTACCTCTGAAAGCGGAGCCCGCATCCCGGCATGGCCGAGCGCGAGCCTCGCAGCCTCTGAACAGGAGATTTGACTTTGACGAGCAGGCCCGGAGCACTTATGAAGGAGCCAGTCCATCCACAGGTCAATCACCATACAAGGAGAAGCTTTGTGACCAAGGAATTCACCGTTGCCGCCACCTGCCCCGAGTGCGGTCATCGAACCGAGGCGCTCCACACGGAACAGGCCATGAAGGAAGCGTTCGGCAATGACGCGACCATCAAGATACTCTGCGCCCATTGCCAAGCCAGCTTTGAACAGCCCATCGGCCTTGCCTGCGCGGAGTGGGATGATTACTGCCAGGAAATTCCCCTGCCCGCCGACGTGTAGGGCCAAACCTTGACCACGGATAGAACATGATTTTTGTCGTAACCAAATGCGCGGACTGCCCGCTGATGAGCTATGAGGACGGCCGCCGGGTCTGCAATGTCGGGCCGCCAAGCCGCCGCCCCATCGCCGAGGAGGACGAGCGGCCCACGTGGTGCAGAATGCGCAAGGAACAGATAATTATCCGGGATTTCAAATAGTCGTCTTCCGGACCGACTTTCGTCTTTCCTGTTGAAGTGTCGTGCCCTATCTGCTAGAGAGGCCGGTAGTGTTGACTTGACGGGGAAGGATGGCGTGATTCATTGACAAAAACAGTCCTTCCCCATAGGGGGGAGTCTTTGCAAACTCTTTTTCCGGAAGGAAAAATTTTGAGGAACAACATCTAAGGAGGAATTGAGCATGGCAATGATTGAATTCAAGGGAAAAAATTTCGAAATCGACGAAGACGGTTTCCTGCTGAAGTTTGAAGACTGGGGTCCGGAATGGGCCGAGTACGTCAAGGAAAGCGAAGGCATTTCTGAAATCACCGAAGCTCACCAGCAGATCCTCGACTTCCTGCAGGACTACTACAAGAAGAACGGCATCGCCCCCATGGTCCGCATTCTTTCCAAGTCCACCGGCTACAAGCTGAAGCAGATCTACGAACTTTTCCCCTCCGGCCCCGGCAAAGGCGCCTGCAAGATGGCCGGCCTGCCCAAGCCCACCGGCTGCGTGTAATCCAGCTGTTTTTTCCAAAAAAAGCCCTGCGTATGCAGGGTTTTTTTTTGTCCTTCCGTATCTCCGGCCCTGGGGCGATCACCTCGAAACGCGTCCGTACATGTCGGCCAGCAGCCGCATCCAGGCCGCCAGTTCCACAGATCCGGCATCCGTCGGCATGCGCCAGCCCCAATTTCCGCCAGCCACTCCAGGCATGTTCATGCGCGATTCCGCGCCGAGATTCAGATAATCCTGCATGGGAATGACGCACAGGGCGGCCACGCTGCCAAGGGCCATCCGGATCAGGGCGTCGGCGGCGTTGTCCGAGTTCACGTTCCGCCCGGTGTAGGCCCGGACCCTCGCCCGCCCCTCTTCGTCCAGTTCTTGCGAGAACCATCCACGGACGGTGTTGTTGTCGTGGGTGCCGGTATAGACGGCGCTCAGCACAGGAATGTTGTGCGGGATATAGGAATTCGCGCCCATGTCCCCGGAAAAGGCGAACTGCAGAATCTTCATGCCCGGAAACCCGAATTCATGCATGAGCGAAACCACATCCTCCGTGATCACTCCCAAGTCCTCGGCCAGGATGGACAGCTTCGGGATCCGCTTTCGCATGGCCCTGAAAAAACGTTCGCCGGGCCCGGAAATCCAGAGTCCGTTCTCCGCCGTCGGTTCACAGGCCGGCACCTGCCAAAAACCGCAAAATCCGCGGAAATGATCCAGGCGCAGCATGTCGAATCGCCGGCTCTCGTGCCGCAGGCGCTCGGCCCACCATGCGAACCCGTCACGTTCCTGGAAGTCCCAGTCGTAAACCGGGTTGCCCCACATCTGGCCGGTGGCGGAAAAATAGTCCGGCGGCGCGCCCGCGCAATAAATGGGCAACCCCTGGCCATCGAGTTCGAAGAGTTCCCGGTGGGCCCAGACATCGCAGCTGTCGAGGCTGACGTAGATGGGCACGTCTCCGAGCAGCGTCACCCCGCGCATGGCGGCGTACCCGCGCAGACTGTCCCAGTGCCGCTTGAAGAGGTACTGGTGGAAGCGCTCCCGCAGCATGTCGTACCCCAGCCGCTCGCGGGCCCGGCCCAGGGCGTCGGGTTCGCGCAGACGCAGGCCGCGCGGCCAGTCAAGCCATGACTTTCCCCCCTGTTCCCGCTTCAGCGCGGCGAACAGGCAGTAGTCCTCAAGCCAGAAGCTTTCCGCACGGCAAAAAGCCGCAAAGGCCGCATCCGATCTCAGGCGGGGAAAAACCGCGTCGAAAGCCTGCTCCAGAAGCTTGAGCCGCCAGGCGGACGCCGCCTCGTAGTCCACGCGGTCAGGGGAAAAGGCGGGGGGGTGTTCCAAGTCCCTGGCCCGCAATATCCCTTCGCGGGCCAGGAGTTCGGGACTGATGAAAAGCGTATTCCCGGCAAAGGCGGAATAGCTGCTGTACGGTGAATTGCCCGCGCCAGGATTGATGGGCGTCAGGGGGAGCATCTGCCAGACACGCTGGGCCCCGCTGGCCAGGAAATCGATGAATTCGTGGGCGCAGGGGCCGAAATCGCCTATCCCATGCCGGTTCGGCAGACTGGAGACGTGCAGCAGCACGCCGCATTGGCGGGCGCGGATCATGCCTGTTCCTGCTCCGGCTGGAAATAGAGCACGCTCAGAGGCGGCAATACCAGATTCACGGAATACGGCAGGTTGTGCACCGGAATGGGCTCGGCCCGAACCTGCCCCATGTTGCCCATCCCGCTGCCGCCGTAGAGTCGGCTGTCCGAGTTCAGCAGTTCTCGCCAGAGTCCGCCGGCATCCACGCCCACGGCATAGTTCTCCCGCGGCACAGGCGTGAAATTGCACACCACCAGCACGGAACGGCCCGCGCGGTCGCGACGGAAAAAACTCAACACGCTCTGGTCGGAATCATGACAGTTCTCCCATGCGAATCCCGCCGGATCGAAGTCCAGCTCATGCAGGGCCGGGCATTCCCGGTAGAGCCTGTTCAGGTCCCGCACGAATGCGCGGATTCCGTCGTGGGCCGGATATTCAAGCAGCTCCCAGTCCAGCGCCAAGTCATGGTTCCACTCTCGCCACTGACCGAATTCAGCGCCCATGAAAAGGAGCTTCTTGCCCGGCAGACCGTACATGTAGCCGAACAGGGTGCGCAGCCCCGCCATTTTCTGCCAGTAATCCCCCGGCATCTTCGACAGCAGCGACTTCTTTCCATAGACCACCTCGTCATGGGAAAGGGGCAGCACGAAATTTTCGGCATACGCGTACCACAGGGCGAAGGTCAGCAGGTTATGGTGGAATTTGCGAAAGATCGGGTCGAGCTCCATGTAGGTCAAGGAATCGTTCATCCAGCCCATGTTCCATTTGAGTCCGAAACCCAGCCCCCCCAGATAGACGGGCTTCGAGACCATGGGCCAGGACGTGGATTCCTCGGCGATGGTCTGCACGTCGGGAAACTCTTCGTAGATGGCCTTGTTGAGCTCCTGCAAAAGTTCGATGGCCGCCAGGTTCTCGCGCCCGCCGTAGCGGTTGGGCACCCACTGGTCGTGGGGCCGCGCATAATCGAGGTAGAGCATGGACGCCACGCCGTCCACGCGCAGTCCGTCGAGGTGAAACTCCCTGATCCAGTACATGGCGTTGCAGATGAGAAATCCGGCCACCTCGTAGCGTCCGTAATTGAAGATGGCGCTTTTCCATTCGGGATGAAAACCCTGGCGCGGATCCGCGTGCTCGAACAGGGCGGTGCCGTCGAAATTGGCCAGCCCGTGGACGTCGGTGGGAAAATGTCCGGGCACCCAGTCCAGAATGACGCCGATCCCCTCACGGTGCAGGTGGTCGACGAAATAGCGGAAGTCCTGCGGACAGCCATAGCGGCTGGAAGGGGCGAAATAGCCGGTGCTCTGATATCCCCAGGATCCGTAAAAGGGATGCTCGGCCACGGGCATGATCTCCACGTGCGTGAAGCCCGCGTCCTTGACGTAAGCCGCCAGTTCATGCGCCAGTTGCCGATAGTTCAGAAAATCGCCGTGCTCGTCGCGGCGCCACGATCCCAGGTGCGCCTCGTACACCGACCAAGGGCTTTCAAGCGCGTTGCGCGCGGCCCGGTTCCGCATCCAGTCCTCATCAGTCCAGGCATAGTCCAGGTCCCAGATGATCGAGGCCGTGGCTGGCGGCTGCTCGCTGAACAGCGCGAAGGGGTCGGCGCGCTCGGCCTCCCCGCCGGGCCAGGACAGGTAGTATTTGTAGCGTTGCCCGTGGGCGGCCCCCGGCACGAAGCATTCCCAGACGCCGGAATTGTCGGCGCGCATGCTCATGGGCGCGGCCGCGCGGTCCCAGGCGTTGAAATCCCCGACCACGGACACGTAGGCGGCGTTGGGAGCCCAGACCACGAAACGGGTGCCGCCGGATTCGGGGCCCAGGGATTCGGGGTGGGCGCCGAAATGCTCATACAGGCGGGTGTGCCGCCCTTGCTTGAAGAGATAGATGTCGAGATCGCCGAGACTGCGCCGTGCGTCCATAATTAACCTCCGGGAATTCTCAGATGTCACGATAGGGAAGAGAGCGGACCATTGGCAAGGACGGAGAGGGAAATGCCGAAAAAAAAAGCGCGGTCAAAGCCGCGCCTTAAGAAACCCGCAAGGAACGCTTTCTAGTGATGGCCTTCCTTCATTCCTTCCTTGATGCGGTACACAGCGGCGATAACAATGGCCGCGAGATAGGTGAAAATCCCGATGACCCCGATAAAGCCCTGCACCGTGCTGTGCATCATGTTCCCAAAAAGCTCACCCAGCATGACTCCCTCCTCGTAGCGTGTCCCAGAAATTCGTATGTGGAACTTTTCACAACCATATCTTGACCAAAAAAGTCAAGGAAAAAGGCCATCCGCGCGCTCTGCGCCGGGCGGCGACGTACGCCCGGATCACAGTTCCCGAAAGAACGTGTCCCGCTCGACCGGGGTGAACCCGGTGGCGGCGATGGTATCCACCAGCTCGGCGATGGTCATACCCGTGGGCGAGTCCGCACCCGCCGCATGTCCGATCTTCTCCTCCACGATGGTGCCGTCGAAATCGTCCGCTCCGGCCCACAGGGCCATCTGCGCGGCCTTGATTCCGGCGAAGGCCCAGTAGGCCTTGATGTGCGGGATGTTGTCCAGGAAGAGACGCGACACGGAGATGGTGCGCAGGTAATCCTCTCCAGTGGGACCGGCGGCGCCCAGGGCGTTGTTGCGCGGCTGGTAGGCCAGGGGAATGAAGACGATGAATCCGGGCTTCTCGTCCTCTGCGGCGCGCAGGCGCTCCATGTGGTAGATGCGGTCCTCCCAGGACTCGATATGCCCGAAAAGCATGGTGGAATTGGTCTTGATGCCCATGTCGTGGGCCAGTCCGTGTATGTGCAGCCAGCGATCGGCGGTGACCTTCTCCGGGCACAGCCTCTCGCGCATGGCCGGGGAGAAGACCTCGGCGCCGCCGCCGGGCAGGGCGTCCAGGCCCACGGCCTGCATCTCGCGCAGCACCGCAGCCTCGTCCCTGCCCATGGTGTCCGCGAAATGGGCCACCTCCACGGCGGTGAAAGCCTTGACCACGGCGTCGGGACGCACTTCCTTGCACAGGGCCAGAAGGTCCAGATAATACTGGTACGGCAGGTCGGGGTTCAGTCCGCCGGTGATGTGAATCTCGCGGATGGGCTCCTCGATGCGGTCCAACAGCCGTTTTCTGGCTTCATCCAGAGAGTAGGTGTATCCGCCTTCTTCGCCGACCTTCTTGAAAAAGGCGCAGAAACGGCACTGATTGCGGCAGACGTTGGTATAGTTCAGGTGCTGGTTGTATACATAGTAGGCCTTGTCGCCGTGACGGGCGCGACGCTGCTTGAGGGCCGCCTCTCCCAGCTCGTGCGCGGAGGCGTTGCGTGCTATCTCCAGGGCGAACTCGGGCTCGATGCGTTCTCCGGGCCTGAGTCCGGCCAGCCGTTTCCTGTCTGCGCTCTTCAGTGCACTTTCAATCATCGTTCTTGTCCTCGAAATAAAGCGAGGCCGCACCCTTTACGGATGCAGCCTCGCGTCATGCTTGGGTACCGGGCACGAAGCTGCGACTATTCTTCTTCGGTCTCGGCTTCGGTTTCAGTGCCGTTCTCGGCGTTTTCTTCCATCTTCTGACGGATCATGTCGCCGAGGTTGCTGCCGGTCATGGAACCGCTCTGGGTGGTGCGGAATTCACCGGCACCGCCGCTGCGCTTGCGCTCGGGCTCCTGGGCCTTGAGAGAGAGGCCCAGACGGCGCTCGTCGGCGCTGACATGAATGACCTTGGCCTCGATGGCGTCGCCCTCGTTGAAGGCTTCCTTGGGGCTCTTGATCTTCTTCTTGCTCATCTCGCTGACGTGGACCAGGCCTTCGATGCCTTCCTCGACCTCAACGAACAGACCGAAATCGGTGATGTTGGTGATGGTGCCGGTCAGCATGGTGCCCACGGGGTAGCGGTTGGGCACGTCCAGCCACGGGTCGTCGGAGAGCTGCTTGATGCCCAGGGTGAACTTCTCGTTCTCCTTGTCCACGGTCAGGACCTTGGCGCGGACAACGTCGCCCACCTTGTAGAGCTCGTTGGGGTGGCGGATCTTCTTGGTCCAGGACAGGTCGGACACGTGGATGAGGCCGTCGATGCCGTCCTCGATGCCGATGAACAGACCGAATTCGGTGATGTTCTTGACGCTGGCTTCAAGGATGGTGCCCTCGGGGTACTTCTCGGCGACCAGGTCCCACGGATTGGGTGCGACCTGCTTCATGCCGAGCGAGATGCGCTTGCGGTCCACGTCCACGCCCAGGATGATGACATCCACTTCGTCGCCGGGGCGGACCATCTGGGAGGGGTGGCGCAGCTTGCGGGTCCAGGACATCTCGGAGATGTGCACCAGGCCCTCGACGCCGGCTTCCAATTCCACGAACGCGCCGTAGTCCACCAGGTTGGTGACCTTGCCGGTGAGCTTGTGGCCTTCGGGATATTTTTCGGAGATATTGGACCAGGGGTCCATGACCAGCTGCTTGAGGCCCAGGGAGACCTTCTTCTCGTCCTTGTCGAAGGACAGGACCTTGAGGGTCAGTTCGTCGCCCAGCTGGACCATTTCCTTGGGATGCTTGATGCGCTTCCAGGACATGTCGGTGATGTGCAGCAGACCGTCGAGGCCGCCGAGGTCGATGAACACGCCGTATTCGGTGATGTTCTTGACCACGCCGGCTACGGACTGGCCCTCTTCGAGGGTGGTCAACAGCTCGCCGCGCTTGCGGTCGCGGTCTTCTTCAAGCAGCACGCGGCGGGAAACGATGACGTTGCTGCGGCGGCGGTTGATCTTCAGCACGCGAAATTCGAAATCCTGGTTGACCAGGGCGTCCATGTCCGGAACCGGACGCAGGTCGACGTGGGAACCGGGCAGGAAGGCCTCGATGCCCTTGATTTCCACGACATAGCCGCCCTTGATGCGGCGCACGATGCGGCCGACCACGACATCGCCGGAGTCGAGCAGCTTTTCCAGTTCGTCCAGGACCTGCATGCGCTTGGCTTTTTCCCTGGACAGGACGATGGAGCCTTCGCGCTCATTTTTACGGACAACATATACGTCGACAGTGTCGCCAACTTTGACAGCCACCTGGCCATTTTCCATGAACTCGTCGAGTGGAATCTGACCTTCGGACTTGAAATTGACATCCACGAGAATGTAGGTGTCATCGATCTTCACGACCTCGCCGGAAACGATCACTCCCTCTTCGATGTCACCGAAATCGGAGTTGAGATAGTTCTCGAGTTGAGACTCAAAATCCATCTCCATGTCGAAATCGTTCATGGACTCTGGCGTGGTTTGAGTGTTGTTCATATGTTTACCCCCTAACAAAATAAATTTGGGCAGTCCTAGCAGAGTGAATCTGCCTTGACAACCAGAATAATCTCCGGAAAAATGCTTGATTCTTGCACATAATACTTTGTTTTCAAAAAATTATCGCCCCTCGAACCCGTTCACGTTCGCTCGTCGGGCTCACGCCAGCGCGACCAGATCGTAGGTCTTGACCTCCTCGACCACTGCCCGGACCATCTTCCCGGGCCCGACATCCTCCCCGCTGACATAGGTGATTCCATCCACCTCCGGGGCCTGGAACCAGGCCCGGCCCTCGTACAGCCCCGGCCACTCCTCGTGGGGCCGGTCCACCAGCACGTCCAGCTCCTGCCCTTCGAACCGCGTGAGCAGTTCCGCGCTGATTCCGGCTTGCAGCTCCATGATGCGGTCCCGGCGCTCCTCCTTGACCTCGTCGGGCAGTTGGTCCGGCAGGTGCGCGGCTTCGGAGCCGTCCTCGGCGTAATAGGGAAAGACCCCCAGATGCATGAACCGGGTTTCGCGCACAAAGGACTCCAGGGCGTCAAACCGCTCCTCGGTCTCTCCGGGATAGCCTACGATAAAGGTCGTGCGCAGCGCCGCCTCGGGGAAAAATGTGCGCACCTGCTCCACCACGGCCCGGGGGTCGCGCTGAAAGGGTCGCCCCATGGAGGCCAGGATATCCGGATGGGCGTGCTGCAGCGGAATGTCGAAGTAGGGGATGAAGGGTTTGCCCAGTTCGGACAGGAAGCGCAGCAGGTCGCCGTCAAGCCCGGCCGGATACAGATACATGAGTCGCATCCATTCCAGCCCGTTCAAGGGCGCGAGTTTTTCCAGCAGGCCGCGCAGGGCCTTGCCTCCCCGGTCCCGTCCATAGGCGGTCACGTCCTGGGCGATGAGCACCAGCTCGCTTCGGCCCTGGTCCAGGCAGCGTCTGGCGTCGTCCACGATCTCGGCCTCGTCCCGGCTGACCAGCGGCCCGCGGATGGAGGGGATGGTGCAGAACCGGCAGCGGTTGTCGCATCCTTCGGCGATCTTCAGATAGGCGTAGCTTGGCGGCGTGGTCAAAAGCCGGGCCGCCGAATAGCCGTCAAGCGCGGACGCGAGACCCGCTCGCGCGCCCTGCGCCGCCAGCTCCCGCAAGCTCCGCCCAAGATCTCCCTGCCGGCCGATCTCCAGAAAAAGATCCACTTCCGGCAATTCGGCGCGCAGTTCCTGGCCGTAGCGCGAAACCAGGCACCCCGTGACCACGAGACGGGGACGAGGCTCCAGCCCGGCCAGGGTCTGGGCCATGTCCAGGATGACCTGCAACGATTCGCTCACCGCGGGCTCGATGAATCCGCAGGTATTGATAAGCACCACATCCGCACCCTCCGGCGTGGCCTCGTTCACGAAGCCCGAACCGAATCCGCCCAGCATCCACTCCGTGTCGACCTGATTCTTGGGGCAGCCCAGGCTGATGGTGTGTACTCGCACGTGTTTCATCATTCCTCCCATTCCACGGCAATGTCCGTCTCGGACCAGAAATTCACGTTCTCCCTGACGATGCCGAGCCTGGCCAAAGCGGGAGCGCCGGCGCGGTCATGTCCCCAAAGCTCCCCGCTGCACCGCGCGGGCAGAAAAACCCTCTTCACCCGGCCCGGCTGGCCGGAAAGCCGTTCTTCCAGAAATAGCCTCAGGGCCGTCGAACGGACCATGTTGCCAAAGGCCGGGTGCCAGGGTCCGGCCAGCAGACGCTCAAGCAGCCCCTTCTCTCCGGCCAGCCCCAGACGGATGACCCGCACGCCCTTCTTCCAGAATTCAAGCACCGCCCGGCCGCACTCTTCGACGGTCTCGTCCAGCGTCCAGGGAGCATACTCCCCTCGCCGGTACATGTCCGCGAGCCCCGTCCCCCGCACGACGACGCACGGGTAGATGCGCACCACGCCGGGGTTCAGGGCCAGGGTCCGGCGCACGTCGGCACGCCACAGCCGTGCGTTGTGCCCGGGAAGCCCGGGCAGCAGCTGCACCCCGAGCTCGAGGCCGGACCGCCGGACCATGTCGCAGGCATCGGCGGCCAGTGCGCCGTCGTATCCCCGGGAACTGGCCGCCAGCACCTCGGAGGCAAAGCTCTGCACTCCGATTTCAACCATGTCCACCCCTTTGGCGCCAAGCCGGTCGAGAGTCTCCGTATCGATGCGGTCCGGACGGGTGGAGACCCGCACGTGGACCAGGCCGTCCGGACCGGCGAAGCCGGCGGCGAGATCCAGAAAACGGTCCTGCCAGTCGGGATCGAGGCCCGTGAACGTGCCTCCGAAAAAACCCAAGGCATACGGACCCTTCTCCGCGTCCAGCCGCCGCCCAAGGTCTTCCAGGGATTTTTCGAGGCCGCACCCTTCAAGCCCGGTCTGCGCGTGCTGATCGCAAAACACGCACCGGCCCGGACAACCGGCGAAAGGAAGGAAAACCGGCAAAAGCCTGAGCTTGGTCCGCGCAGGTTCGGGAAGGGAAAAACGCCGGCTCAAAATTTTTGTCATATTTGCCAAAAAGAAAAAAAAACAAGCTGTTAGGCTTGAAAAAAAAATCCACGTTGGATATTGCACATTCAAGAATAGCCATCTCAAACGGCAAGTTACGACCAATCTTCTTGAAATATCAACTATTTCAAGAAGATATACATATCGCCAGCCGGGATGCATCCCGGACCAGGAGGACCGATGAGCAACAATACCCTGACAAAAGCAGAAATCGTCGACAACATCTATGAAAAATCAGAGCGCAATCGGGCCGAGGTCAAGGCGCAGGTCGAAACCATGCTCGACATCATGAAGGAAGCGGTCAAGAAAGACCACTCCCTTCTGATCAGCGGTTTCGGCAAGTTCGAAGCCTACGAGAAAGACGCGCGCAAAGGCCGCAACCCGCAGACCAGCGAATCCATCATCCTGTCCGAGCGCAAGGTCGTCGTTTTCCGCATCTCCCGCAAGCTGCGAGCCGAGCTCAATCCGCAATAATGAAGCACCCCGGGCTTTCTTTGGCCAGGCGGACGCGCATTGACTCCGCTTCCCCCAGACTGGAGAAAGCCCCGACCTGAACCCGCCAGAACGTCGTTCCGTGCAGCTCCCCCCTGGCGATCCTGGTGCCCGTGAAGCCCCGGGCATGAAGCCGCGACCTGAGCCTGCGCGCATTCTCCTCGACCACGAACGCCCCGTATTGCACATAGAACGGCCCCACATAGTGAATCCGTTGACCAGCGATGGTATTCAGGCTGACCCTGGCCGTACCCGGTCCGACAACGCCCAGCACGCTCGCCGCCGCATATGACAGATCGATGATGCGGTTGTTCACGAACGGCCCGCGATCGTTGACCCGCACCTCCGCTGTCCGCCCGTTGTCCAGGTTCCTGACCACCAGCCGGGTATGCATGGGCAGGATGCGATGCGCCGCCGTCATCTGGTACATGTCGTAGCGTTCGCCGTTGGCCGTTTTCTTTCCATGAAAATCCGCGCCGTACCACGACGCCACGCCGGTTTCGGAGTAGCCTTCGGCCGAACCCAGAGGGTAGTAGGTCTGCCCGAGCACGGTGTAGGGCTTGTACGTGCCGCCTTTGCCCGTGGGCGCGGGGGGCGGCGTTTTCGTGGACGGGGCAGGCGGGATGGACATCCCGGGAACATACCGCGAACCGCATCCAACGAGACCCATGCACAAAAATACGGCGGCCACCACTAGCGCCGACAATCCACTGCCTCTCCCCAAAAACTCTCGCAAGCTCATCCGGCGCTCATCCGTACTACGAGTTCGATATCTTCACAGACCCCGGCCAGAATTTCGCGGACTTCGGCAGGGCTTGCGGTCGAGCCGTTCCACTGACAGTCGCAGTCCCGCAGATCGATCTCCTGGTCGTCCAGGTATCGCAGCACCGCCTGGGGGGACACGACCACCCCTCGCTTGAGGACGGGCTTGAAACAATCCAAGGCCACGAAATTGAACATCTTGACCACGGCCACACCGCCCTTTCGCGCCTGCTCGTCGTGCCGGCTGACCAGGTCGGGACGAAAGGCCCTGATCGGGCTCGACCGCCGCAGCGCGATGCCGCACAGGCCCGGCATGGTTCCGCTCATGCCCAGCTCGTCGCCGTCGCCCACAAGCTCTTCCCGCCATTCGTCGACGGGCGCGTTGTTGAGAAACAGGCCCGGCACGCTGTTGGTCGCATACTCCAGATCCATGCCCAGGATTTCGGTCATGAAGTCGCGCACACAGACCGCCTGCTCCAGAAAAACACCCACGCCGCGGCGCAACAGACCGTGCCAGACCGTGGCGGAGGATTCCGGAATTGTCAGGACCAGTTGATTCGAAAGCTCACACGTTATGCCTTTCATGACATAAACCCCCTTTTTTCTTGACTTTCCCTGAAGACTGTCTGCTAACATGGCGGTAAAAGCAAGTTCAACACGCGCTCGCGCGCTCAACCTTCAAGGAGTATCCATGAAAATCCTACGCATCAATACCAGGACCAAGAGCTTCACCTTCGAAGAGCTCGGTGATCTGGCCGGTCTCGGCGGTCGCGCCCTGACCTCCAGAGTGGTCAATAAGGAAGTCCCGGCCAACTGTCATCCGCTTTCCGCCGAAAACAAGCTCGTTTTTGCCGCCGGCGTGCTGGCTCCGACCAACGCGGCCAACTCCGGGCGCATCTCCGTGGGCGCGAAATCACCCCTGACCGGAGGCATCAAGGAAAGCAACTCCGGCGGACAGTTCGCCCACACCCTGCCCAAGCTGAACCTGCTGGCCGTGATCCTCGAGGACAAGCCCGAGGCCGGAAGCCCCGTGCAGGACATCTTCATCACCGCCGATAAGGTCGTGTTCAAGGATTCCGCCGTGGCCGGCATGCGCACCTACGCCGCCCAGGAAAAGCTCCTGGCCGCCTACGGCGACAAGGCCGTGACCGCCCTGGTCGGCCCGGCCGGCGAGCAGTGCTTGTGCGCCGCCACCATCCAGTTCTCCGATCCCGAAGGCCTGCCCTCCCGTTCCGCGGGTCGCGGCGGCCTGGGCGCGGTCATGGGCTCCAAGGGCGTCAAGGCCGTCATCCTTGACGGCGCGGCGAACGCAAAGACCGTGTACGGCAACGAGGAACTGTTCAAGGAGGCCCGCAAGGAATGGGTCGACGTGCTGCGCAACCACCCGGTCACCAGCCAGGGCCTGCCCGGCTTCGGCACGGCCGTGCTGGTCAACGTCATCAACGAGGCCGGGGCGCTTCCGACCAAGAACTTCCGCATGGGCAAGTTCGACGGCGCGGAGAAGATCTCCGGCGAAACCCTGGCCGGAAACATCGAGAAGCGCGGCGGCAAGACCAAGCACGGCTGCCACACCGGCTGCGTGATCCAGTGCTCCCAGGTCTACCACGGCGCGGACGGCAAGTACCTGACCACGGGCTTCGAGTACGAGACCATCTGGGGCTTCGGCGCGAACCTTTTGATCGACAACCTTGATGACATCGCGCAGATGGACCGCACCTGCGACGAAGTGGGCATGGACACCATCGAGATGGCCAACACCATGGCCATGGCCATGGAAGGCGGAGCCATCGCCTGGGGCGACAGCAAGGCCGTCATCGCCGAGCTGAACAAGGTCGGCACCTCCGATCCGCTGGGCCGCATCTACGGCAACGGCACGTCGTTCACGGCCAAGGCCTTCGGCGTGGACCGGGTGCCGGTGGTCAAGAACCAGTCCCTGCCCGCCTACGACCCGCGCGCGGTCAAGGGCGTGGGCGTGACCTACGCCACGACCCCCATGGGCGCGGACCACACCGCCGGTTACGGCGTGTGCCAGAACGTGCTGAAGGTCGGCGGCGATGTCGACGGCCACAAGAAGGAAGGCAACATCGAGATCTCCAAGAACCTCCAGATCGCCACGGCGGCGGTGGACTCGCTTGGCCTGTGCCTGTTCGTGGCCTTCGCCATCCTGGACGACGCGCGCGGCGTGCCCTGCATGGCGAGGCTGGTCTCCGGCCTGACCGGCAAGGAGATGAGCGTGGACGAGATGATCGGCATCGGCGTGAATTGCCTCAAGGACGAACTGGATTTCAACAAGCGCGCCGGTTTCACCGACGAGGACGACCAGCTGCCCCGCTTCTTCCGCGAAGAGCTCCTGGCTCCCCATAACGTGGGATGGGGCTACACCACGGAAGAGCTTCAGGCCGCCAAGGTCTGATCCAAAATTCCGTCAACGGATCAAAAGAACGAATCCCCGCCCGGGTACACCCGGACGGGGATTCGTTCTTGCGCGCGGCGCAGGGCATTCCGGCCACCGTGCAATCAGGTCTGATCCTTCATGCGCTTCAAGGTCTTGGCGTAGGCCGTGAACACGTCTTCCCTGGCCAGCATGCCGAGCACGTTGGTGGGGTCCTGGCTGTCCACCACCGGCAACTGCGCCAGATCCGACTCCACGAATTTAAGCAACGCGGCGTAAAGATCTTCGTCGGGCCTCAGCAGCACGGCCTTCCGGGCCACGTCCCCCGCCACCAGCAGTTCGCACAAGGTCTCCTCGAACAGGACCTTGCGCAAATCCTGCACGGCCAGAATGCCGGTTATCCTGTCCTGCGCCCCCCGCACGGGAAAGCAGAGCTCGTTCGAATTGACGATGATGTCCGTCAGGGCGCCGAAATGCGTGCCCTCCTCCACAATGGTCACCCGGCCCGGCTTGAAATGCCCCTCGACCTGTTCGCGCTCCAGAATATTGATCGTCGCGTCGCCCACATGGGCGGGAGATTCGAACTTGTTGCCGACCTGATTCTCGTAGAGCGAGACATTCCTGCCCAGCACCAGCGCGATGGCCGTGGCCAGCATCAGCGGAGCGAGCAATCCGTAGCCCTGGGTCAATTCGCAGACCATGACCAGAGGGCCGATGGGGGCATTGGCCACCCCGGAAAAAAAGGCCGCCATGCCCACCAGGACATATCCGCCCGGCTCGGTCACCACGGAAGGAAAAAAGCGCTGTCCCAGACTGCCGACCACCCCGCCGCTCATGCCGCCGACGAAAAGGGCCGGGGCGAACATGCCCCCGCTCATGCCCGAGCCAAGAACCATGGACGTGGCCAGCGTCTTGCCCACGATCATGCCGGCCATCATGGTCACCGACAGCTTGCCAAGCATGGCCAGCTCCAGCCAGCCTTGCCCGCCGCCCAGAAGCTCCGGAAACCGGTAACCGATTGCGGCCATGCCGAGTCCGCCCAGGGTCACGGCCGGCACAAAGCCGAATCGATCGGTCAGGGGCCAGAACACCTTGAACTTGATCAGACGGAACGTACGCACGTAAAACCAGCCCGTGGCGGCGCAGACCAGGCCCAGAAGCGCGTACACCGGCAGTTCGCGCATGTCGGAGAACTCGAACTTTGGGATGCCGAAGATGGGCTCGGCCCCGAAGACCAGGGTGAAGAGCGAGTAGGAGACCACGGAGGAAATGATGGACGGCAGCAATGCCTCGGCCTCGAAATCCTCGCGGTAGATGACCTCCACGGCGGTGAGCGCGCCACCCAGAGGAGCCCGGAAAATGGCTCCGAGACCGCCCGCCGCGCCGGCCAGAAGCAGGATTCGCCGCTCCTTGGCCGTCAGGCGCAGCTTTCCGGCCAGCCACGAGCCGCAGCCCGCGCCAAGCAGGGAGATGGGACCCTCGCGCCCGGCGCTGCCCCCGGCGGCTATGGTCAGTATGGAAGTGCCGACTTTCATGACCGGAACCGAGGGCGCGATATGCCCTTCCTGGGTATGGAAGGCCTTGATCATGGTGTCGGTTCCGTCCGTGCCCCCATAGCGGGTCTGAGGCACGAAACGCCGCAGAAGATACCCCGTGAAAATGCCTATCGCCCCCAGAAAGACAAAAAGCAGCCAGGGCCGGAAGGGGCCGGGAGAGCCCGAAAACAACTCCTCGCCGGCAGGGATGGGCAGGGAAAAACCGGCCAGGCGTCCGAGCAGCACATGGCCCAGGGCTTCTATGCCGACATAGAAAAGAATGGCCCCGAGTCCGGTCATGGCGCCGACCACAACCCCGAGAGCCAGCCATTTGAAGCTCAGGATGGAATGGTAGCTGTGGGCCAGCTCCATGGGGATCTTGAACAGGGAACGGAAAAATGCGCGCATCAGCCGACTCTAGACCAGCCGGGCTTCGGGCAGGGCCAGGATGGTCCGGGCCAGGGTGATGTCCTTGCCGATCTGGGCCTTGAGTTCGTCCAGACCGGAAAATTTGCGTTCGCCGCGCAAGCGCTGAACGAAATGCACTTTGAGCGTGCGGCCATACAGATCCATGTTCAAATCCAGAATGTGCACCTCGACGGAAAGCACGTCGTTGCCGAAGGTCGGGTTGTAGCCGATATTGGCCACGGCCGGATGAATTTCGCCGTCCAGCTCCGCCCAGCAGCAATACACGCCGGTCTTGGGAAAAAGCTCGTCCACAAGATGCACGTTGGCCGTGGGGAACCCGAGCAGCCGTCCGCCCCGGTTCCGGCCATGGACCACGGTTCCGGTCACGCGGTAGAAGCGACCCAGCAATGGCTTGGCCGTCCAGACGTCTCCGGCCTCGACCAGATCGCGGATGCGCGTGGAACTGACAATGGCCTGATCCACCATGACCGGTTCAAGCTGCTCGACCCCGAAGCCCCACTTCTCTCCAAGCTGGGTCAACAGGGCATAGTTGCCGCAGCGGCCCTTGCCGAAGGCATAGTCGTAGCCGATGACCAATTCCTTGACGCGCAGCCCCTCGACCAGGATGCGGCGCACGAAATCCTCCGGGCTCATGCTCGCCAGGCCCTGATTGAATTCAAGACACAACAGGTGGTCTATGCCCAGGGCGCGGATGAGCTCGGCGCGCTGCTCATAGAGGGTGATGAAAGGCGGAGTCTTCTTGCCCGTGAAGAAACGCAAGGGGTGGGGCTCGAAGGTGATGACCACCGACGGCAGGGCAAAACCTGCGGCCAGATCCCGCACCCGGGCAATAAGACGCTGGTGTCCTATGTGGACCCCGTCAAAATTGCCGATGGTGACGCAGGACCCATTTTCCAGGCCGCTGATCTGGTCCGGCCAAGTAACGCAATGCATGATCATTTCCTCCAGGCAACAAGCTGGCTTGCCTCTATACCAAAAGGACCCGGGCTTCAACACAAGCCCCGGCAGACGAAAAATACCAGCCGGCGCGGCTAACCTGCCGAAATCAAACATTTTGAAAAAATTTTAGAAAAAACAGCAACAAAACTCTTGCCAAACATGAACCTCTCACATAAACACGCTTCTCACGTCACGCCGAAGTGGTGGAATTGGTAGACACGCTAGGTTCAGGGTCTAGTCGGGGTTCCCCGGTGGAGGTTCGAGTCCTCTCTTCGGCACCAAAAGAATGCAACCGCTTGGATTTATTCTAAGCGGTTGTTTTTTTATGCGCTTCTGCTTCAAAGTGTTACACAAAGCTGGTACACAAGGGGCATGAACGCGATGTCACTTTGCAACCACCTCCAGCGGCGCGGAGCGGTCTATTACTTCCGGGTCCGCATCCCCTCCGATCTTCTCGAAGTCTACGCCCCCAAGCGGGAAATCGTCCACAGCCTGAAAACCAAGGACCCGAAAGAGGCCAAGGCCAAGTGCCGGGTGCTGGCCGTCAAGGTCGATCAGGAGTTCGCGGAACATCGACGGCGGCTTGAGGCCGAGAAGAAACAGGTCCCGTCCCAGGAGACGCCAGCCCAGCGCAACCTCACGGACCTCGACACCGTGCAGGACTTCGAGCTTACCCGTCTCGCCCTGCTCTACCTGCATGAGGTCCTGTCCCATGACGAGATGGAACGGGCGGTAGCCAAACCCAGCGAGAAGGAACTCCGCAAATGGGAGGAGACCCAAGAGCATCTCCGCCAGCTCCACGAGCAGCGGGGCCTTGAGTTCACCCCGGAGCCGTTCCCCCGTGTCGGGCTTTCGCCGGATACCGTCCGCCGCAAGCGTGAGCATGCCCGGTTGTTCATCCAGGGAGGAGGACTCTGCCTCGCCACCGGGGACACCTCGCTCATTCAGGACGAGGCCCTCGCCTTCCTCGATGCCCATGACTTCAAGGTGGCCGACCTGGCATCGCCCAACTTCCAAAGACTCTGCATCTCCCTGATCCAGAAGAAGATGGAAGCCCAGGAGGCGATCCTCAAACGCCTGGACGGCGAGTGGGTTCCAACCCCTTCCCCTGCCGCTCCCCAATCTCAAATCATCGTGATCAACGGAGCACAGGCCAACCCGGCCCTGTCGTCCATTCCCGGCATCATCCAACAGACCGTCAGCGGCCAGGAGCAGGACCAGAAGCTCACCCCGTCCGCAGACAATCCCCTGTTGTCCGCAATCTGGGAAAGCTACCTGCGGGAGCGCAAGCCAGCGCCCATGACGGAACGGGACTTCGAGGCCTCCGTCAACCGTTTCATTGAACTGGTCGGCAACCTCCCAGTCCAGGCCATCACCAAGTCCCACTTCCGGCAGTTCAAGGAAGCCCTGCTCAAACTCCCCGCCCACCTCCCCAAGGAGATCCGCAGGCTCCCGTTCCCGAAGCTCCTGGCCAAGGTCGAACAGGATCAGAAGAACGGGACCGAGTACAAGCTGCTGAACCCCACGACCGTGAACAACAAGTACCTGGGAGCGCTCAAGGCAGTCCTCAGCCATGCCGTTGACGGCGGCTTCATCGACTCCAACCCGGCGGAACAGATCAGGGTCACCTTCCATGCGGATACGCAAGGAGGAGCTGAACCCGCCGTCCTGCCCTACACGGATGAGGAACTCGGCATCCTCTTCTCTTCATCCTTCTTCGTCGCTGGCCAGCCCGACAGGTTCAAGAAGAAGATGACCGAGGACCAGATCCTCGACTACCAGTGGCTTTCGATTCTCGGCCTGTTCACCGGAGCGAGACTGGAAGAGATCGGCCAGCTCGATGTCGCGGACCTCATGAAGGAGGACGGCGTGAACTACCTGTACATCCACGGCGATCCGAACTCGACCCGAAGGATCAAGAACAGGTCCTCCAGGCGCAAGATCCCCGTCCATCCTCGCCTTATTGAGTTGGGCTTCCTCGACTTCGTGGCACTCCGGGCACGCCAGGGCGAGAAGAAGATCTTCTCAACCCTCACCGAACTGGACGGCAGGCAGGGCAAAAGGACCAGCGCCTTCTCCAAATGGTGGACACGCCTCACGACGGAGATCGGCGTGAAGACCGGCAGACAAAAGACGTTCCACTCCTTCCGACATACCTTCAAACGGGCCATGCGGAACGCCGGGGTAGACATTGCCCTGACCGACGCCATCCAGGGACACAGCAACAGGAGCGTCTCCGCCCACTACGGCAGGGACAAGGACGGCATGGGCTATGCACTCCCGATCCTGTTCGAGGCGATCAGCAAGGCCCGGATGGATGGCGTAGAAATCCCCAAACCGGAGGGACGCTGATACGCCCTTTTGCTGACGGCCAACTCATTTTTTGTTCGTACTGCGCTTGTGTCATACATCCGAAATCAGTAGTGATCTGATGGCGTTTTTTTGCAAGGATGGGAGCATCCCTCCCGTCCTTCATCTACTCCATAACGATCATCAGGATTTCGCATCAAATGAACCAGCAGTCCCTGTCCGCCTTCATCTGGTCCGTCGCCGACCTCCTGCGGGGCGACTACAAGCAGTCCGAATATGGCCGCATCATTCTCCCCTTCACCGTCCTCCGTCGCCTCGACTGCGTCCTGGCGCCAACGAAGCAGACTGTCCTGGCCGAACTGGAGAACAGGCAGAAGCTGGGCATCAACCCGGAGCCGTTCCTTTTGAGGGCTTCAGGCCAGACCTTCTTCAACACCTCTCCCCTCGACATGAAGAAGCTCATGGGGGATCAGGATCATATCCGCGAAAACCTTTACAGCTACGTCAACTCATTCTCGTCCTCCGTCCGAGACATCTTCGAGCGTTTCGAGTTCCACACCAAGGTTGAAAGCCTCTCCAAGTGCGGCCTGCTCTATCAGGTCACCGAACGCTTCACCCAGATCGACCTCCACCCAGACGAGGTCAGCAACCACCAGATGGGCCTCGTCTTCGAGGAACTGATCAGGAAGTTTGCAGAGCTGTCCAACGAGACCGCCGGTGAGCACTTCACCCCGCGTGAGGTCATCCGGCTCATGGTCAATCTCATCTTCATTGAGGACGATGATGTCCTGTCTAAACCCGGCGTGGTCCGCACCATTTACGATCCTACGGCGGGGACCGGGGGCATGCTGTCCATTGCCGGTGAGTATCTCGCAGAGCACAACCCCAAGGCCCGGCTCACGGTCCATGGCCAGGAACTGAACCCGGAGTCCTTCGCCATCTGCAAGGCGGACATGCTCATCAAGGGCCAGGATGTTTCCAACATCGTCTTCGGCAACACGCTGTCCGATGACGGACACAGCGGGAACCAGTTCGACTACATGCTGTCCAATCCGCCTTTTGGCGTGGAGTGGAAAAAGGTTCAGAAGGAGGTCCGCAAGGAACATGAGAGCCAGGGCTTCAACGGGCGCTTCGGGCCGGGACTGCCCAGGATCTCCGACGGCTCCATGCTGTTCCTGCTCCACCTCATCAGCAAGATGCGACCAGTGGCCGACGGCGGGAGCCGCTTTGGCATCGTCCTGAACGGTTCGCCCTTGTTCACTGGCGGAGCCGGGAGCGGGGAAAGCGAGATCCGCCGGTACGTGCTGGAGAACGATCTGCTGGAAGCCATCGTCGGCCTGCCCACGGACATGTTCTACAACACCGGTATCAGCACCTACGTGTGGATCGTCAGCAACAAGAAGCCGGAGCACCGCAAGGGGTTGGTCCAACTCATCGATGGATCAGCCATGTGGCAGAAGATGCGGAAGAGCTTGGGGAGCAAACGCAAGGAACTCTCCGACGAGCACATTGCCGAGATCACCCGCCTGTTCGGCCAGTTCGCGGAAGCCGAGGCCGACGGCAAGCCCATCAGCCGGATCTTCAAGAATATGGACTTCGGCTACCGGAGCATTACCGTGGAGCGCCCGGAGCGGGACGAGAAGGGCAAGATCGTACTGGGCCAACGAGGCAAGATGAAGGGCAAGCCCATGGCGGACTCGAAGCTCCGGGACACCGAGAACGTGCCGCTGAACGAGGACGTGGAAGATTACTTCAAGCGGGAAGTCCTGCCCCATGCCTCGGATGCTTGGATCGAACATGACAAGACCAAGGTGGGCTATGAGATCCCGTTCAATAGACACTTCTACGTCTTCACCCCGCCGCGTCCGTTGGCGGAGATCGACGCGGATCTGAAGCTGACCACGGATCGGATCAAGGCGATGATCGAGGGGCTGACGGCATGAGCTTCCCGAAGTACCCAGAGTACAAAGACAGCGGCGTGGAGTGGTTGGCAGAAGTGCCCCAAAATTGGGATGTAAAGCGACTTGGGTATTATTTCGTTGAACGACGGGAGAAAGTTAGTGATGTTGACTATGAGCCCCTGTCCGTCACCAAAATGGGAATCGTGCCACAGCTAGAAACAGCCGCAAAAACTGATGATAATGATAACCGTAAAAAAGTTTGCGCAGGTGACTTTGTCATAAATAGCAGATCAGATCGAAAAGGATCTTCAGGCCTTTCTGACAGAGATGGGTCAGTGTCTCTCATCAATACAGTTCTCTGCCCAAGAGAGGATATACTGGGAATTTTTGCTCATCATCTGTTTCGCAGCATCCCATTCCAAGAAGAATTTTACAGGTACGGCAAAGGAATTGTTGCAGATCTTTGGAGCACCAACTATTCAGAGATGAAGTCTATTGTCCTTGCTATCCCTCCACTCCCAGAACAATCCGCCATCGCCACCGTCCTCGACCGCGAGACCGCCAAGATCGACGCATTGGTTGCCGAGCAGGAAAAACTGATCGAACTCCTGAAGGAGAAGCGGCAGGCGGTCATCTCCCACGCGGTGACCAAGGGCCTTGATCCGAATGTGCCCATGAAGGACAGCGGCGTGGAGTGGCTGGGGGAAGTGCCGGAGCATTGGGGGCTACTCACAATTGGCCATGCAAGTGAATTTCTCTCCTATGGTTTTACCAACCCAATGCCGACAACGGATATTGGGCCTTACATGCTAACCGCTAATGACATTGGATACGGTTATATCAACTACGAAAATGCCAGATCAACATCTCAAGAAGCCCTTGAATCTCTCACAGACAAGAGTAAACCAATATCTGGTGATATACTAATTACAAAAGATGGCACTCTTGGAAGAGTTGCCATTCATGACGGCAAGAAGTGCTGCATAAATCAATCAGTAGCCATTCTAAGAGTCACTCCTGAAAAATTATTGCCTGAATTTCTTGCAACAGCTCTACTTGGGTCCGTTTACCAAGAGAAAATGATATTCGATGCTGGGGGTACTACGATTAAGCATATTTACATTTCTCGTCTATCAAAGATGCTCCTAGCTGTACCTCCGATTAAAGAACAATATGATATACTAAAATATCTCAATTACGAAGTCCAAGCCAGCGATCAGCTTATAGCCGAATCCCAACGAGCCATCGACCTCCTCAAAGAACGCCGATCCGCCCTCATCTCCGCCGCTGTGACCGGCAAGATCGACGTGCGAGGACTGGCGGACGCCACGCAGTAACGCCCCGGAGAAACCATGAGCCTGCACAAGGAAATCGAGTTCGAGAACGACATCTGCGCCCATCTGGCCGCTCATGGCTGGCTGTACGACCCGAACGACTGCCAAGCCTATGACCGGCAACGAGCGCTGTTCCCGGCTGATGTCCTTGCATGGGTGAAGCAGACCCAACCCAAGGCCTGGGACGGGCTGACCAAGAGCCATGGGGCGGCGGCTGAAGCTGTCCTAATGGACCGCATCCGCAAGCAGTTGGACGACCGGGGAACCCTCGATGTCATCCGCTTCGGTGTTGAACTGCTGGGCCTGCGTCAGCCCTTGAGCCTCGCCCAGTTCAAGCCAGCCCTGGCCATGAACCCGGATCTTCAGGCCAAGTACGAGGCCAACCGGCTCCGGGTTGTGCGGCAGGTGCGTTACTCCGCCCACAACGAGAACTGCTTGGACCTCGTGCTGTTCCTGAACGGCATCCCCGTGGCCACGGTGGAACTGAAGGCGGACTTCACCCAGTCCGTGGAAAACGCCGTTGACCAGTACCGCTTTGACCGTCATCCTCGCCCTATGGGCCAGAGTGCCGCAGAGCCAATCCTTGATTTCCCCCGTGGAGCTTTGGTGCATTTCGCCGTCAGCACCACCAAGGTGCGCATGACCACCAAGCTGATGGGACCAACCACGATGTTTTTGCCTTTTGACAAGGGCAACCATGGGGCCGCCGGAAATCCCGTCAACCCGGCTGGCTATGGCACGGCCTATCTGTGGGAGCAGGTCTGGGAACGTGAAAGCTGGCTGGATATCCTGGGTCGCTACGTCGTTGCTCTCCGCAACCCCAAGAAGCAGATCGAGAAGATTTTCTTTCCCCGGTTCCATCAGCTCGACGCAACCCGCAAGCTGGTCCGCACTGTGCTTCAAGAAGGGCCTGGGCAAAAATACCTGATCCAACATTCAGCAGGATCGGGCAAGACCAACTCCATCGCTTGGACAGCCCACTTCTTGGCGGATCTGCACGACGAGGCGCACAACAAGCTTTTCAGCTCCGTGCTGGTGGTCAGTGATCGAACCGTGCTGGACGGGCAGCTTCAGGAAGCCATTGGAGCTTTTGAGAGAACCTCCGGCGTGGTGGCAACCATCAAGGGAGAAGGCAGCAGCAAGAGCGGAGAGCTGGCCGAAGCCTTGTCCGGGGATAAGAAGATCGTGGTCTGTACGATCCAGACATTTCCATTTGCCATGAAGACTGTGCAGGAGCTGGCCGCCACGCAGGGTAAGACCTTTGCCGTGATCGCCGACGAGGCCCACAGCTCTCAGACGGGTGAAGCCGCTGCCAAGCTGAAGCAGGTGCTATCCGCCGAAGAGGTGCGGGAACTGGCCGACGGTGGCGAGGTGAGCACGGAAGATCTGCTGGCCGCACAGATGGCTGCACGAGCACGGGAAGACGGAATCACCTACGTGGCCTTCACGGCAACGCCCAAGGCCAAGACGCTGGAGATCTTCGGACGCCGTCCTGATCCGTCCAAGCCAGCCGGGGAAGGGAATCTGCCAGAGCCGTTCCATGTTTACGGTATGCGTCAAGCCATCGAGGAAGGGTTCATCCTCGACGTGCTCAAGAACTACACACCATACAAGCTGGCCTTTCGGTTGGCCTGTGACGGCAAGGAGATGGACGAGCAGGAGGTGGACCGTAGTGAGGCTCTTAAGGGCATCATGCGCTGGGTCCGGCTGCATCCCTACAATATCAGCCAGAAGGTTCAGATAGTGGTGGAACACTTCCGGGAGAATGTAGCTCCGTTGCTGGACGGCAAGGCCAAGGCGATGGTGGTCACGGCCAGCCGTGCCGAGGTGGTCCGGTGGCAACTGGCCACAACCAAGTACATCAAGGACTGTGGCTACGACATCGGCACTCTGGTGGCTTTCTCCGGGGAAGTGAAGGACGAGGAGCTTGGACCGGACGGGTTCACCGAGACGAGCAAGAGCCTGAATCCAACCCTGAACGGGCGAGAGATACGCAAGGCCTTTGATACAGATGAATTTCAGCTCCTGTTGGTGGCCAACAAGTTTCAGACAGGCTTTGATCAGCCGCTCTTGTGCGGTATGTACGTGGACAAGCGCCTTGCCGGTATTCAGGCCGTGCAGACCCTATCCCGGCTCAACCGCTGCCACCGTGGCAAGGACACAACCTACATCCTCGACTTCGTCAACGATCCCGATGAGGTCCTGGCCGCCTTCAAGGTATACTACGAAACGGCGGAACTGGAAGGTGTGACCGATCCGCATCTGGTCTATGACCTCCGGGCCAAGCTCGACTCCATGGGATTCTATGACGACAACGAGGTCAATCGTCTAGCAAATGTGGAGATGAACCCTAGGTCTACCCAGAAGGATCTTGTCGCAGCGATTGCCCCAGTGGCTGACCGACTGTTGCGGAGATACAAAGAGCTTCAGCAGATCATCCTGGCTGCCCAGGAGAAACGGAATGCTTCCGCAGAGAAGGACGCAAGGGACGAGAAGAAAACCCTGGAGTTGTTCAAGCGGAACATTGGAGCCTTTAACCGGGTCTATTCGTTCCTGTCCCAGATCTTTGACTACGGGAATACGGATATTGAGAAGAGATCAATTTTCTTCCGGCGTCTGCTGCCGTTGCTGGAGTTCGGAAGGGAGCGGGACGAGGTGGATTTGTCCAGCGTGGTGCTGACCCATCATACCCTGAAGAACAAGGGCAAGCGGAATCTGTTGCTGGGAGAAGGCGATCCTGGCGAGAAGCTCCAGCCCCTGACGGAACCCGGCAGCGGAGAAGTGCAGGACAAATTGAAGGTCCTGCTGGCACAGATCATCACCAAGGTGAACGAGCTGTTCGAGGGTGAGCTGACGGACGATGACAAGCTGATCTACGTGAACAACGTCATCAAGGGAAAACTCATGGAGTCGGAGATCCTGGCCGAACAGGCAGCGAACAACACGAAGGAGCAGTTCGCCAACTCACCGGATCTGGCCAACGAGATTCTAAGCGCCATCATGAATGCCCTTGAGGCTCATACGACCATGAGCAAGCAGGCTTTGGGGTCTGAGAAGATTCGGCATGGGTTAAGGGATATTTTGTTGGATCACGCGGGGTTGTATGAGGACTTGAGGAGTAAGACAGGAGCCGGGCTTTGAAACTCTTATACCCCATCCTGTCTTCAAGGAAGGCAAATCCTGATGACCAAGGCTGTCTGTTTGTTCTGCGGTGAAGGGAAGGCCGGGGTGTTTGTCCCGTGTCCTCATTGTGTTAGGGGTCAGTCAGTGTAGTTAAATTCTTTTTGGGTTAAGTGTGCGACGCTATTTGCACTGTGTGGTATTATGATAGAACAAGGATCGGTTATGGGTGAGTTTCCAAAGTTTGATGAAACCATCGCACAGAATATGAGAAAGGCCAGTAAGGCTTGCTACGAAAACGGAAACGGATTGCTAGAAGAAGCAAACATTCTCTACGAAAGAGCTCGTTATGCAAGGGCAACTTCACTGGCTATCCTCGCAGAAGAAGAATTTTCAAAAGCTATGATACTGCACATATTATCTATTAAGGGGAGATGGGATAAGGAAATATTTGATGGATTAAAAAATCATGAGAAAAAACAAGCTCTATCAGCTTCTATGAATTCTCTAATGTTAGATTTTTTTCGACATTTGCATCGTGAAAAATTGTCGCTAATTCCATATAAATTTGATATTGATGGACAGGTTGAAGACAAGTTTCAGTCTGCAAAGAAAGAATATATTGAAAAACAGTTAAAAGATCGGCGAAAACAGTTTGCTCAATTTGTCTCAATTGGACGGACCGGTTGTCCTTGCAGGACTCCAAGTATATTTACAAAAGACGATGCAGGTGCTGATATAGATAATGCTGTTAGATTTAGGGCTTATCTTGAAGGCCTGTATGGGATCCGAAAGGATGACGATCCTTTTTATCGAGGTTGCACGAGTATAGGATATGATCAAACTATTACCACTCTATATCATCATTCAGGCATAACTATTCATATGAAGCCTTTTGCATGGGCAGAAAATGGCAGTCACAAAGATGAAGTGACAATGAATCCTTTTCATGTTTTAAACAATTTTGAATCTTTTAATCCTGAACAACTTGATGAAAAACAAAAGGGTGACCTCGCAAAAATATACAAGGCATATGATTTTCAAGGCCAGATACGATCTGAGATGCAGAGGTTAGGCCTTAGAGGAACTGATTATTTAGATGAAGTTGAACGATTGATAAATGAATATGCCGAGTAAGATTTCGTTAGTGGGTTAATCTCGCCTTGTGACTAGGGTATATTGCAAACCATTCAGCACAGGACGGCATTGTTATGGATATGAAGGAGGTTGGAACGTGGACGACAGCCACTGGAGCATTTGTTGCTGCAGTGGCAGGTGTATGGAATTTAATGCTGCAGCTTAAAGGAAGAAGGGATGTGTACCGTGTTGGCATTGGGTCTTTGATCCCTCAGGTGCGCGACGAAACAATGATGCATATCGTAAGTTTATCGTGCCATAGAGTAATAATTGCTGATTATGGCTTTATACTCGAAGGTCCTGGAGTAATTTCAGTCCCACTTATTAGCTCTATAAATGCGGACAATACGTATTCTGTTATAAAGATTTCTGGCAATATCTTGCATGATTGTGGTGATTTCTTTGAGTGCGGAATGGATATCAAGGAACACACTCTTCTTGGGGTTTACGCTCGGAGTAATATACAGATTTTTCCAAGAATATATTTTTCTGCAAACGCTCCTCTTCTGAAGAGACTAAGTATCAGGTGGAATTATTTCATAAGGAAAAAAATATATGTCCCTAAATTATTTTGAGAAATTCTGTACTTCCAGCCTCCCTAGTAGGTTCTTCACGCTGGACGCATGCCAAGCCCCGCCCCTAGCCGTGGTGATGCTCCTCCGGTTCAGTTCTTCGGCTATCTCCCGCAAGCTGGTAGCCCCGCCCTCCTGAATCTCCTTGACCACATCGGCCAACTTCCCGGCCCGTTCATCGGCTCCCCGCTTGATGGCCTCCACGCCCTGCTTGCTCCCGTTGTTCTCGCCCTGGAGGTGCGCGGCTCCATTCGGACAGCCCAGCTTCACGCCCCTTGCTTTTGCGGCGGCAAGAGCGGCCTTGGTCCTGGCAGAGATGGCCTTTCGTTCCTCCTGGGCAACCAGTGCCATGATGCCCACGGTCAACTCGTTGGCGGTCGGCATGTCCACAGCTATGAACTTCACCCCGGCGTCCTGAAGCCCGAGCAGGAAGTGGGCATTGCGTGACAGACGGTCCAGCTTGGCAATGACCAGAGTTGCGCCTGTGATCTTGCAATGGTCCAGGGCCTTGGTCAGCTTGGGCCTGTCGTTCTTCTTCCCACTCTCGGTCTCCATGTACTCGGCCAGGAGTTCCCAGTTCCCTCCGTTCAGGTAGTCGAGGACAGCCTTCCTCTGTGCCTCAAGGCCAAGGCCGGAGGCTTCCTGTTTGGTGGTGGATACTCGGAGGTATGAGACGAACTTCCCGGTGTGCTGTTCCATGATCCTGCTCCTTCTTGGCGCTGTTCATAAACCTCTAATGAATGATAGAGGTTTTTGTACAGAGTGGAGAAGGTGTCGTCAAGGGGGCACTTGAAAATCCAAGATGCCCCTGCAAGTGAGGCCCTGCGTATTGAAAGCGTAGGTCCATGGTTCTGGCTGCCTATCTAGGGATGCAAGAAAGGCGTTGTCCCTGTGACGATGGATTTTCCAAGGAACTGAAGTGGGTTGACGGGCAGGGGGGCATTTAGGCTTCATCATACAGTATATGGGCTTTCAGATTTTTTTGCTGATTTTATGCACTGTCTTGCACCTATATGCTTCGTGCGTTATTTTAACAACGGATTAGATTTTAGGCCCGATTGTCATGATCGCGTCATTTTACTTCAGAGTGAGTATAAGTTTTTAATAGTCAGCAAAGCAGGTGTGTATGTATGGATGAAGATAAGAAAGAGCTATGGAATCGCTTCAACGAGATTCATAAGAGACTTTATAGTGATGTTAAAGATGGAGACATGAAAGCGTTTATATATTCATTTCGCAGAGGATTTTTGGCGAATATGGGAGTCGAAGAATTTCAGAATTATAAAATAGACATGGAGGAGCTGCTTTCTCTTATGCTTCAAATTGTTGGAGATCATGACCCATTTTCTGTGGTTGGCCAAGTTGATTCAATTAGGCTGCACAAGAAGAGTACAACTACTATTTGTGATTCATTTGATTTTCCCGTTCTGAATGCTGTAGATATAGATGATGGCATTGCAAGATATAACAAGTGTAATGCTTATGTATTTGACTGTTGGCGGAAATCCTTACGGGTTTGCAAGCAGGGTGACTATGCGCTTGCAATTTTCCTTTCCATTCTCGCACTCGAAGAAGCTGCTAAATTCCATCAAGCGTGGTACGAGTTGTTTTACAACGACGGGAAGCCATTAAATTCCTCGAAGAGTGCCTGCGAGACTCGAAGAAACGACTATAAATGCAATCATCGTAAGAAGCATTTTGTATCAGTCATATCAGGGGCGATGCTGAATCACAGGATCGAGAGGTTGTTTGGAACGGAGAGGGTTTCCAGGTTTGTCAAAATGGTCGATGGCGGTGGGCTTGAGAGTGTCCGGCAAACATGCCTTTACGCTACGCTGGGTGACAATGGTCCCGTATACCCTGATGATGTTGTCACGAGAGATGATGCAGTGTTTTATGTCTTGTTCTGCGGTGAGGCGATAGGGGAATTTATATATGCAACTCCTTGGGAGTATAGGGCGTTCAAGGAGGAGATGGATAAAGAGATAGAAGGATTTGGGTTGCCTGTGCCCTAGCCAAGCAGGCCGACTTTTTATGAAAATCGCGGAGGGTTGGTCGTATTTATCGCTCTCGGCCAGCGGGGTGCCATAGGAACTAACCTTGGGCAACGCGGCCTTGGAGTCTAGGAAGAGCCAGCCCAGGGACTCCCGAAGGTATCTCCCAAGAGCGCGGCCAGAGGTGAACCCGAGGGCCTTGGCCGCATGGGTCATGTCGATGATCCCGTCAGCATCCATGTACCTGTGTCAACGGAACTCGAAAATTGACCCACCCTTGCCGATTTTTCGGCAAGTCAAAACTGACCCACCCAGGCTAATCCTCTGTCTGCATGACCGGAATCTGCTGGCCGATGATTCCGGACTTGGCGAGGAGTACGAGATCGGTCATCTCGCCGGTCCTGATCTTTGATGTACCTGCCGCTCTCTTCGATGGAGGGGAGGACCTCATTGACCAGCCAATCCTGGAACGTCCTGGCGATAGACTTGTCGGAGCGCATGAGCAGACGCCAGAGACCTTTCTTACTGATCATCAGAACTGAACCCAATCCCTTTTGGTTTAGGTTCGACCTAACCCATTCGTCCTCAGCGAGGGGACGCAGGGCTTGCTTGTTGCTTATGATGAATCATCCGGAAGCATCGTCACGATTTCCGTTACGTAGGTCGATGGTGCGAGGAAGAGCATTAGGCTGACTATTGCTCTTCAGGCTGACGATGAGGAGATCGTCAGCGCCCACGGAAAAGAGGTTTGCCCTGACCACATATCCTCTCCGAGCTCGCCCTCTCATCGTCAGTGGACGAGTAGATGCCTGGACATGGATGGATGAAGAGGCAGGAAAGGGGGAGGACCCCTTGATTATCAGGAATCCCCTCAGGTCCGCACTCGCTCCCTTCCTGTGGCCAGGCCTAGGGGAAGCCCTTGCCGAATTGGCTGTTACAGGCTGCCCCTTGGGCGTCCTTGATCAAGGCATGAACAGCGTCGATCTGCTTGAGGATTATCACAGCAAGTTCCAGGGCCTCAGCCAACTGCAGGCACGCCTGAGGCGCAACCTTGGGGGCTGGGCAAGGGCAATCCTGGCTCTGGGTTCTCTTGTCTTGGTCCTCATTGACCTGAGCGCAAGTCAGGTTCCAACGCCAGTGCTTGACTGAACACAGCCTGAGTTCTGTAGTAGCCCTACTAGCCCGTTGGCAGAGGTTGTCCTTATGGCGGTCCCCAGCGGCGGAACTAGCGTTTCTAGAGGTAGTGACCATAATATCAATATCCTCCTTTCACAGCAGCGAGGACTTCATTTATTCCACCTCCAGCAATCTTGTTCATCCATGAAACAGGAATATCAAATTCATTGGCAGCAATCTTGATAGCCTCCTGCTTCCACTCCATACTCTTGCTGCTTGAACTACGGCCAATGGAGCGGTGACAGCTATCGGCGAGCTTGTCGTAATATCTGAGGGCAGGCAGAGCGTTCTCCTGAATGGTTCGGTGGAGGCAGGCTACCAGTTCATTCTGTAAGGACTCCTGACCATCGAAGTACCCACCATGCTTACGGATGGACGGAAGGACGGCCTTGGTCACCCATTTCTTGAAAGGCTTGGCCTCCGGCTTACGGGACTTGAGGATCAATGTGTAGAGGCCTGGCTCGGAGATGAGGGTTACCATCGGATTAGTCGGAGAGATACCCGTCAGATTGACGGTCATCTTTTCATCGTCATCCAGATGGCGGGTTCCGGCGTTGGTATCACTGAAGCCGAGAATCTCGCAGACATCCTTGGCGATGAACCAAGGTTCACCGTCTTGGTTCACCGCCCGAATCTTCATCCCCTTCTCGGGGAAGGTGAAGGCAGAGAGCAGCTTACTCATGGTGCTGTTGAAGGTGGAAGAGGAGGAGCAGGGGGAAATATTCTTGCGGTTGGTAGTCATGGGTATTTGTCTCCTGTGTTCTGTGGTGTGTTGGCTGATTACTGGGATGATGAGGTTTGCCCGGAGAGAAGCGCCTTAGGATGCTACTGTTTTGCAAGAGGATCGATTCTAAGGCCCTCCAGCCTGAAGGAGGAGACTGGGCGGTTTCCTCAAAATTGAGGGCACGGGTAGGACGGTCCAATTTTGGACTCACGGGGCGATGAAGGGACGGATTGATGATGGAGGAGGGAAGCCCAAAGTCAGCTTCTGGGCTCCCCCTCTATGTACTTGGCTAATTCCGAAGGGCGCAGTGAATCTGGTGGCAATCAGCTCCGGTGATCCTCCAGCAACGTTCACAGCGGCCCTCCCCGTCCTCCAAGTCATCCTCTAGGTCTTCCTGGTCCAAGTCATTTGTGACCGAGGCTGGAACCATGGCAAGGGCTACGGGTTGGCGGACGTTCTCACCAGGGAAGTCACAGCAGCCACAGCGGCTACAGGAGCTACAGTACTCCCAGCCATCCTGGTCCAAGTCATTTGTGACCGAGGCTGGAACCGTGACAGGGGCTACGGGATGGCGGACGTTCTCACCTGGCACGCTACAGCAACCACATTGGCTACAGGAGCTACAGTACTCCCAGCCATCACCTTCCTCCTGGTCCAGGTCATTCTCAGGTTCTCCCATGGCATCATCCATGTCATAGGAGCCAGTGGCCCGGAGGGACGGCAATACCTCTGTGGCGACCCATTTCCTGAAGCCCTGGCCTATCTTCTCATGATGAGTACCAGGGACTCCCGGCAGGGCATGGGAGTTGAGCAGGAGGGAATAGAGGCCAGCCTCGGAGATGACGATGGTCTTACCGCCTTCCAGGAGAGGATGGTCTATCAATACACGCTGATCTTCAGGGACGAGCTTCAGAACATTGATCATGGTGAGGTCCATCTTCTCGCGGATGTCTTCGATGAGGAACCACTTCAGGTCACACTCAGGGTCGCAGTAGGAACGGGGCAGTGGGCATCCATCACCCAGGTCTTCATAATCCAGGACGATCTCAATCAAAGTCCTGTCCGGGGTGAACTCAAGGTCAGGGCAGAAGGGAACAGTGAAGACGAAGCCTTCCCCGATGTCCTCCTGGGGGAGGAGGGCGCTGATCAAATGAAATTCATACTTGGTCGTGGTCATGGTTTGTGTCTCCTGTGTTGGATGTGGTTAGAGGTTATCATGTGGGTATATCGAGGCAGCCCCCCCCAGGGAGGCCACAGGGGAACATCAGGTCAAAGGTGCGGGATCAGCACCTTTCAATGATCCTGATGGGTTAGGCCTGTGGGCGAGCTGTGGGTTGGCTGGGGCTGTGATTGGCTATGGAGGGTCTGAATTTTTAAGACCCTGTGGGGTTGGCTGACAGTTGTTGAGATTTCCTCAATGACTGATCATGGCCATTGGGTGAACCGTTCTCATTTCGATAACGGTTGGCGGGTGTGGGCTGGGTGAAGGTGTGGGCTTCTCACCCAAGAATCTGTTTCTTGGCTGCGGAGTGCTGTCTCCTGGGTGAGGGGTCATCATTGTGATGATACCTCTGGCCTCCTTGTGGATGACCCCTGCTGCTCTAAACCGCACAGTAAGCGGGAACAAGGCAGGGATCACCCACAGGTGTCACCAGAGGGCAGGGATTGAACCTGCCTTTCATCACATCCACACACACTATCAAAACACGCATGCCCAAGCACCACCAAGGGCATGCTTCCCACGACAATGAGATAGCACAAAAGGAGAGACCATGAAGAAGGCATCGCAGTCGTCAAGGTAATCTTGATAACTGGGGCGGCCTAGGGTGAGGAGTATAAGCCCAGTGAGGCGGGGCTTCATGGCCTGTCCTTTTGTGATAGCTGCTGCTGGGACCACAGGGACATCCGGTGTCATTGGGCTGAATTTTCAGCTTGAAGGAAGGGTTGAGGTAATCACTCATCAGATGAGGGATTACTACTCCACCGATGAGTAGTGACCACAGGGATGCCACAGGAGTCCCAGGCTGGTTGGCTGATGGGTGGCCTGTGGTGGTGGGAGAAGGTGAGATGATTATCCATGATCTCCAATTCCCTCCACGGTATGGATGGAAAGCAGGGTCCGGTGAGGTAGACCAAAGGAGAACATGAGGTCAATCTGGCTGGCTGGTCCTGGCTGTGTGTTGCCTCATGTGAGGCCTTTGATATTACGACCTCCCAGCAGTGATGAGGCGGGGTGGTTATCTTTGATCATGATCATGAACAAGTAGTCCCTGTAGCCAAGGCTGAGCTATGTTCTATGTTTGACCAAATGGGACATGAGGTCTCCCTGATAAGGAGCTCTTTGAAGTGTTACCTCATGGGAGGCATTTGATATTACGACATCCCAGCAATTTGTTTGAAGCTTGGTGATGGTGTTCTTGTTATTATCCATCAAAGCGATGTCGGAACCTACAGGTACACTATAAGAGAATCCAGAAGTTCAACATAAGTTCCCCCTCAGGTACACCTTCAGTGCCTCCTTATGTTCTCCTTCTGGTTAATCTTATGTGTTCTCCTATAGGTTTTATATATAAGATTATTATAAACAAGATAACACTTAAGACAAGCCAATAGGCAAACCTTTGGTCGAGCCATAGGTAAAACCTATAGTTTGCCTTTGGCCCCCCTACCCCCCACACGCTACCAAGGGCCTCTGCGGCATTTCTGGTAGTCATGTACCAAGGTGGCTCCCGTAGGTCTGTGTTCACAGGCCCGGTAGGCTCAACCTTGGTAATCTGGCGGTCAGCATGCCCCCCTAAACATGCTGCCGGTACTCCAGATGGGGTGTCCTGTGGCCAAGTCAGGTTCCTGAAGGAACGGGCTTACCGGCATCCACTCCCGGCAAGGCATGTTACTGCCTTGGGATGGATCACATGGGGAGGTAGGCTCCCTGAAGTCAGTTTCCTGACCATGCACACAGGACGTAGCAAGCACCATGGGCGTCCCTGGCTTGCTTGTTTGTTGTTGCGAGATTTTCGCTCTCGCTGACGGTTTGCTCTTTTCAAGGAGTGGCCCCTAATTCCAATGCGTTGAAATCATGTACAATCAGAGCTATCCGAGGCCATCGAATTCTCATGCTGTCGGCGCGTCCCTTTTCAAAGAGTGTCCGTTAATTGCAATATGCTGAAATCATGAGCTAATCGCGGACTTCGCCAGATGGTCCCTTCCAGCGTCCCTCTAAAAGTCGGCCCTAATTACAACCGACCAAAATTATTTGGCAATCATAGCAAGCGGTAAACGGGCTCAAACGGTGGGCATGCTGGTCCACTTCCTTCGTGCTTGTTCTTGTCAGTCATCATCTCCATCACCATTTCCCTGGTGACGGAAGTTCTTGTGAGTTAGTCGTAGTCATTATTTCTTCCCACCCACACCGATGGGTTCCTCTCTCCTTAAGTGGTCCCCAATCGACATCTTCCCACTTGGACCTCAAAATCCCGGGCGAAACAGCAAGAGCCTCCCACCTGGGCCTCAAGTCCTCCCTGGGGCCTGACTGGGCACCCCTCTCTCACACTGGTGTCGGGTAATTACAACCACCTTTAATTATGGGTAAATCTAGAGCGTGACTGCAGGGGTGGAGCAGAAGCATCCCTTGCTCGTTTTTGGTTTCTTCTTCTCTACCAGTGTCGGACATTCGACAACCCCCAGCAATCATTGAGAAACTCTGAGCGTGACTGCGGGAGAGGAGCAGGGGCATCCCTTGCTCATTATCGGCTCTCTCTCCGAAAGTGGCACCTAATCGACAACCAGCTTCAATCATTGGGAAACTTTGCTCAATGACCATCCCCTTCTCATGCTCACCCATGACGCTCCCCCCCCTAGACTCGGTGGCTCTCACTGCCCGGTGAAGCCCATAGCCAGGAAAGTGAACCCATCACGGGTCATGAGGCACACGGGGGACATACGCTTGACGGGACAGGCCTGGACCTCCATTTCCGTAAGTTCAAAAATTGGACCGACGGGATTCTTCCGAGCAATCCAGTTCACGGATGTCACGCATGACATGCTTGTGTTCCTTCCCGAAAACCTCGGCCACCTTGAGGGAGGTGGTCATGGGGACATCGTTGTGGGTGGTGACCAGATCAGAGGGGATATGGTATTCCATTCTGCGGACAGACCAAGAGCCACGCAAGCATCCTTGGCGACGAGACAGAGGAGGAGCGCAGGAGCAAGACAAGGGATGACCATGGTGATCATGCCCCTGTGTATTTCCCCAGACCATGCGTATTTGGTTCCAGGATCGAGTCTAAACGCATGGAGCCTTGAGGCTGATGATTTCCCCTCAGGCACCGAGGCCGTCAGGGGCCTTTTCGGGGACAAGGCAGAAGAGGCTTGAAAATTCAAGGCTCCTCGTTCAGGTACGTCAGCGCAGATCTACGCCCAAGACCCTCCCCTGGGGGCATGCTTCAATCGTCATATGTCGCTTTTGGTCGCAAATTCGCACTCCACTTGGGAGCCGTCCGGTCCTCCAGGGACGCCGCCGCCTTGATCAGGGATTGGGGTGCGAGGTGGGCATAGCGCATGGTCGTGGCGATCTCGGAGTGGCCCATCCATTCCTTGACGTAGATCAACTCGTTGCCCTTCTGCACCAGCCGGGAACAGCATGTATGGCGACAGACGTATGGTATAAACTGCTCGTCGTTGCCAAGGCCCATCAGGGTCCTCACCTTCTCCCAGGCCCTCCGATACTTGTCCTGTGTCATACCTGGGAACAAGGGGGCAGACTGGCGATCTGGTAGCCGGTTCAGGATCACTTGCTTGGCCCTGGAGGTCAGCGGAATGGTACGGGGACGCTTGGTCTTGGAGGACCAGACGGTCAATGCGCCTTTGCCACCATCGAAGGCCGTATTGATGTCCCTGGCTTCCAGTTTCCAGAGTTCCGATGGGCGCAGGCCGGTCTCAATCAGGAGGACAGTTGCGTCCTTGTGGTCTTGATAGCCCAGTACACCCATGTGACCCAGAATCAGGTCCTCTTCCTTGTAGGACAAGTAGCGGATGCGGTGCTCACCCTCGGGCCAGCGGGGCATCTTCGGGGTGTACTTCAGGCGTCCTGCCTTGCCGTGCTCGATGGCCGTGGTGACCATGACCGAGAGGGCCGACAATTTGCGGTTGATGGTGGAGCCGGTGTTGCCTCGGTCATCAGCGCAGTGGTTACAGAATTCCTCGACCATGCTCATGTCGGCGCGGCCATCCTCGATCAGGGACTCGCCCCAGATGGCGTCAATGCGGGTCTTGGGGCCGAAGAACTTGGCGATCCCGTTGGCGTAGACATGGGACTTGTTGCCCTTGAGCTTGCTCCAGACACGCCTCTGGGTTTCCTGGGCGGCCTCTGCCAGGGTCCAAGACTCTGCCTTGGTCCTGAACTTCGGGACCTCCTTGCCGGTCTTGATGGAGGCGACGAGGGCTTCACGCAGGGACACGGCCTCGGCCAGGGTTGAAGCAGTTCCCGACTTGCGGACACCCTTGACCATGACAGCTACGGCAAAACTGCCGTTGATTTTGAGAGTGATGCCCTTCGGTAGGTCGTTGTGCTTTGCCATGACGAGACTGATCTCCTTTTATTTGAACTGCTTGACTTCCTTGCGAAGGTCCTCCAGGTCCCGCAGGATCAGTCGTTGGACTTCCTGCAGGTAGTCCCTCAGGGCCTTGTCGGCGACACCTTGATCCAGGATGGCGGTAGCCCCGTTGTAGAGCCGCCGTAAGTCCTTCTTCAGGGAGCCGTACGCCTCTGTGGTGAGGCAGTACCGACCGTAGAACACACTGTCTTCCGGCTTGCGGGGCATTATGCCATCACCTCTGGGTTGACGATTCTGGCGTACCTCGAGAGGACTTCCTTGCCCTTCTTGGTCAGGGTTACACGCTTGATGCGCCAATCCATCGAATCCTCTGTAGTCACTATCAAACCAAGTCCTTTGACTTTATCATTTTCTGCAGAGCCACCGCCAAGTCGCTGTAAGATCCGCGACATGGTGCTTTGTGATACTTCTAAGACGCTTTCTAAGTGCGTTTTAGCAACGGATCCATCAGCATGTAGTCCGATATAGAAAAAAGCGGAGATGTACGAAAGCGGGATGTCTCCACCTGCGGTAACACGCAAATACTGTGATGCATTGAACGTTCTTTTTATGATATCGTGAACAGTTGTCATCTTCGAGTTCATGAAATTTCTCCATCAGGTTTTTGGGGTGGCATAACAGATTTTTCCTGCAGGTCAACATTGTGGATTGCTAATCCACTGCGTCTACCGTTCCTAATCTCCGGCCTACATCATTTAGTCACAACACATCAGTTCCTGGATAACTATCTGTTTTTATGAACCTGTTTGATTGCAAATCAAAACTCTCTGGCTTGCTGGATTTATGACAAACTCCGCCGGAAAGATGGCTCCAGGCCTTTGCAGGAGAGGATAAGCCCGTATGTGGGCAGAACTCGTTCTGATACGTCAAGTGCAAAGCAGCTTCCCGACTTGTAACGGCAAGCTCGCCTCCACGATGGAGATCCTTGACAACTGACAGGGGAAAAATTCATGTAAGAGGCAGGAGAGAGGACCAAAAAACACCACCAAAACTGTTACACAGCATGGGTTTCACAGAGAAGCAGAAGTGTTTAAAATCAAGCGGTTAAGGTGCAAAAATGTGACTCCTCTCTTCGGCACCAGTAAGTCAAAGGGTTGCAGCAGAAATGTTGCAACCCTTTTTCTTGTTCCGACAACTCGCGGTATTTCGCATCAAAATCGAAAAAGCGGCCTTGATCCGCAGGGACACTTCGAATCGCTCAATTCTTGAGGGTTGCCGAAAAAGCCGGTTTGCCCTTATGATGGCAACCATGAGAATACGGCGAATTCCGGGAGCGACCACCCACATTCTTCGTTCAAGAGGAGCGCCCATGCTGAGGCGAACGCTGCTCTTCCTGATCTGTCTGGCTTTATCCATCCGGGCCCAGACGGGATCCGCCGAGTCCCTCGACGTCCATTATTTCGAATACCCGCCCTACTATCACCAGCTTGAAGACGGCCAAGCGTCGGGAATCATTGTCGACCTTGCCCGCCAGGTCTTTGCTGCGGCCGGGGTCGAGCCCAAATTTTCCTTCGTGCCCGCCAAAAGGATTTTGCACGAAATGCAAAACGACCGCCCGACAGCATCCCTGGGCTGGTTCAAGACCCCCGAACGGGAACGGTTCGCCCGCTTTTCGCTTCCGATCTACGTGAACCGGCCAGTGGGAGTATTCTTCCTGCGGGAGAACGAGCAGAGATTCCGCCCATACGACACCCTCGAAGGGCTGTTGCAGAGCGGAAGCTTTTTTTTCGGAAGGGTGCAGGGGTTCTCGGAAGGAGCGCTGCTCGACAGGATGATCTCAAAATACCAGGACAAGACGGTGCAGGTCGCGGCAGATTCCATACGCCTGCTCAAGATGGTCGAATCCAGACGTTGCGACTTCATGCTGATACCGCCCGAGGAAGTCGATGTCCTCATGGACGCGGCCCAGGTCCCCAAGGAGAAATTCATGCTCAAGGCCATGAGCGACATCCCTCGGGGCAACCTCCGACACATCATCTATTCGAAGACAGTCCCGACGGACCTGATCCGACGCATCGACCAGGCCATCCTGACCGAAATCGGGATGCTGCCGAAAAGCCCGTAAAACCGACTCCTACAGCGCAACCTCGATCTCTTCCGGGCCAGGCATGCCCGCGGGGGATTCCTCGCGCTCCTCGATCTGAAAACGTTCCTTGATCCTCGCCAGGGAGACAAGCTGCCCTTCCCGCGCCGACGGGGTCAGGAAGGATTTGAGCTTCACTTCGAGCACCCTGGGGTTGAGTTCGCTCTGAATGGCCCGGACGCCTTCAATGATGATCTTCTGCAACAGAAGCTCATGATCCGTGACCTCCCGAATGCGGGCGGCCAGCGGCAGGAACACGAAGTTGGCCAGGATCACCCCGTAGAGGGTGGAGGTCAGGGCAATGGGAATGGTCGCCAGGACAACGCCCGTGTCGTTCACGCCGGAGAGCATGCCGATGAGCCCCACCACGCTGCCTGCCAGGCCGATGGCCGGACAGATGTCGGCCATGGCCCGCAACACCCGCTCCGATTCGTCCCGACGCTGCTTGAAGAAATACATTTCCGTGTTCAGGATGTCGGTGGTCTGTTCCCTGGAGTAATTGTCGACCACAAATCCCAGGGCCCGACGCAGAAACATGATGGAGGTCTCGCGCTCGTCCTCGACCAGAGTGTGCAGCCCCCGAATCCTGCTCTTGACCGACAGGTCCACCAGAATCTCGACAATGGCGGCGGGCTCCTTCATCCGGCTGCGATAAGCGTTGCGCAGCACCCTGCTCACGTAAACGAGACGTTCCATGCGGAAACTGGCAATGGCCGTTCCCAGGCAGCCTCCGAAAACGATCAGGAACGCGGACAGATTGAAATACTGGCCCACATCGCCGCTGATCACGAAGCCCGCTCCAAAGATCACGGCGCAGAGCAAGAGGCCCAGAATCGTCTTTGCTTCCATCACTCCCCTCCCTGTTTCGACGCCGCGAGCCATTGCCGGAAGCCTTCCCCGGCCGATCCCTGCGCCATGGGCAGCGGCTCCGTCGGATTCTCGGAACTCAGGACCAGCTCCACGCGCCGGTCGACAGCGGCCCGATCTCCATCCGCCAACGAGCGCTGGTCGCCGTACCCGGCCACGAGCATGCGCTCGGCTGGCAGGCCTGCGTTCCGCATCAAAAAGTCGGCCACTTCGGCAGCCATGGCCACCGACAACTCCCATGCCTCCCTGGACCCGGGGGCGGATCCCTCGGTAGCGGCATGGCCGACCACGGACAGGACATGTGGCGCGCTGCGCAGAATCTCACCCACGTCCAACAGCGTTTTTTCGACATCACTGCGCACGACGGCGCCTTTCTCTCCAAAGAGCAGGTTGCCCGAGAGCACCACGTGCAAGGACTTTCCCGGGACCGACTGCACCGCAACCGCTTCGTGCAGCCCGTCGCGGGCGATCAGGTCTCGAAGCCGGTCATGAAGGCGATCCAGAATCGATCCGGCCAGAGCCTGGGGCGGAACGATCTCAGCCCCCAGCGGCAGTGGTTTCACGGACAATTCCGAAACCGACTTGTAGTGAATCTTCGGCAACTGAAAAATGTACAGGGCGGCGAACATGATGAACATGGTCATCATCAGGTCCGACCAGCAGACGACCCAGCTGGCGGGCCGGGTTTGCTGTTCGCGGGCGAAAACGTCAAAGTGTTGACTGAGTGCGCTCACCTCGGGATGTCCGCCATCCGTACCGTGAATGCCGCCAAAGGGTTCGGCCGCGCCATGCTTGGGCCGCTGGCCATGCCTGGGGCGGGAAAGCCGCGCCGACACGTCGCGCATGATTTCTGGTGTTGGTTCTCGCATGGGACTCCTCCGCCAGGACATGAGCCAGATTCATGCCAACGCAAAGATCCGATCAACGCATCCCAAATACGGCACGGCTTGCACGGACATCTGGAAAGCTGTATGGCAAAAACCAAACGCAACCCCAACCAGGAGGAATCATGGCCATAGTCATCGACCACGAAGAATGCATCGGCTGCGAAAGTTGTGTGGAGCTTTGTCCTGAAGTCTTTGCCATGATCGACGGCGAAGAAAAGGCCATGGTCAAGGCCCCAGACTCCACCGCCGAATGTGTCCAGGACGCCATCGACGGCTGCCCGGTGGAAGCCATCAGCAGGGGATAGCCGGGCGATTCCAGCTCAAAAAAAGGGGAGCCGGGCTCCCCTTTTTTGTTCACGCTCAACTAACACTTGCGATTTCCCGTCGTTCTGCACAAGGTGCGGCTCTGTACGCAGCTTCCCGTATGACGTTTTGAACGAAGAGCACATGGAATCCCGCACCGAAAAAAAATATACCCTCGACATGGCGCAGGCCCTCCTCGCCGAAACCATTCTCCGCGCCCATTGCCTGCCCGACCCGCATTTTTCCAAGGCGACGGTGCACAGCATTTATTATGACACTCTCGACCTCCAATTCCTGTCCGAAAAAATTGACAGCACCTACCTCAAGGCCAAAATACGGCTCCGCTGGTACGGGGACTGGGATTTCAAGGCCGATGTCGGACCGGCATTTCTCGAAGCGAAGATCAAGGAAGGTGGACGGCAGCAAAAAATACGCATCAAGGTGTCGCACACCGGACAAGAACTGGCGGAACTGCCCCTGACTGCTCCCGAACTGGCGGCTCTGCCCTCACTGCTCGCGACGCGGGGCATCGGAGCCCGCGCATCCACCCGCCCGGTCTTCACCGTCAGTTATCGCAGAATGCGTTTCGTCGACCCCATGACCGGCGTCCGCATAGCCCTCGACCAGGACATTCATGCCTCGCGTCACGCCCTGTCCTGTCCGGGACCGACCGGATCTCCGATGCTTTCCATCGCCGTCATCGAAACAAAAGGGAACCTGACGAAACTCCCCCCCTATCTTGCGCCGCTCATGACCATGGGCCTCAAGCCCGATTCCTTTTCCAAATATCTGCACTGCTACCAAAGCCTGATGCAGCAACATATGTGAGGAGACCCTGTGAACGAACTCATCCCCAACAGCGTGGATCTTTTGGCCGGAATATACGAGGCGCTGATCAAATCAGGAACTTCCGGCAATGAAGAAATGGCCAACGTCGGCCTGACCACCTTTTTCATTTTGCTACTCGTGTCCTTTTTCGCGTCACTCTACATAGCACGCCTCTATGTCCGCTTCTACCGCCCGCGCGGCACCGGGAGCCTTGCCTACCGCTCCTTTCCGCTCCTAGGCATCTCGGTCACGGCCATATTCATCTGCGTCCAATTCTCCCTGCCCCTTTCTCTGGGCCTGCTCGGCGCACTGTCCATTGTCCGTTTCCGCACGCCCATCAAGGAACCGGAAGAAGTGGGATTCATCATGCTGACCATCGCCACCGCGATTTCCTGCGCCACGTTCAACCTGCTCTTCCTGCTCATTCTGCTGGCGGTATCCACCTTTGGACTGTTCCTCATCAACTGGCGCGGATTGCCGCTGGCCGCCAGCGAGCAAGGGACAATTCTCGTCAATCTTCCCGGAAGCAACGCGGAGCTGTCGGCAACGGCATTTTTGCCCAGCGCCACAAGCATCCCGGGCGTGCGTGTCATTTCCGTGGTTGAAACCACCGAAGGCGCAGCCGTGACACTGCGTTTCGCCAAAGGCAGCTCGGATCTCCTGACCCGTATTCGCAGCCAGGCCCTGGCCTGCGCGCCTCAAGCCACGGTTTCCATGTTCAACGACCAGGTCAGCATCTGATGTCCGGCCTTTTGCGGCGACCATGGGTCCTTTTGCTTGTCCTTTGCGGCCTCGTCCTCTTGTTCCTCGGCTTGCGTCTGAACCAATGGGGAGAAGAACGTTCCTGGCGCATCGCCGCCTTGCGGGATGACCTGGGCAGTCAGCGCAAATCATCCCTGCTCGCAAAGCTGGGAATTTCCGTGACCGTCCCGAGACCACAAAGCGACGCCAGCGCCCTGATCGCGGCCGCCAGGGAAGACGCCCGTCCTCTGGCCAATTCCAGCATGCGTGTGGTGGCCATCCGCGTCGCAGACAGGGATCTCTATGATCCAAAAACCGGCCTCAAAAGCAACAGCCGCGAACGCGGACGAAACTGGGAACGCCCAGCGGGAGTGGTCGTAATGCAGGACGGTCGGGAAATTCTGGCCGCACCGACCGGAATACGACTGCAAGGAAACCGGGACACGCGCGACATGCTGCACAGCTTTCGTCTCTATTTTCGCAACAGTTATGGGATGAAGAGCGTGCCTGGCAGCGCTTTTCTGGATGCCTCCACAATGAATGTCCGCAAGGTCGTCGCCCGCACGGAAAAAAACCTCGTTCCGGGCTTTGTGAACATGCTCGCCTTTGATGTGGCCAGACACATAGGCGCCATCACACCGGACCACGCGCCTATCCAGCTCCTCAGAAACGGAGAGAACCTGGGACTGGGACTGGCCAGCGAGCACGTCAACCGAAAGCACTGGGAGCGCAAGCTCGGGCACAAGGACTTCGCCTTCTACATGCTCGAGTCCGAAAATTCGGTCCTGGACACAGCCCGGTACAAGGCATTGCGCCTCCGCCTCGATCCCTTCTTCGGGTTGTGGGATTACAAACGCGTAGGGAGTATCCTGGACCTGGACGATTTCATGAAAGGCATGACCGCCTTTGCTTTTCTCCAATGGCAGGACTGGAACCAGGGGGCATTCCTGCTGGACGACACGGACCCCTCCCCCCGATGGCGCAACGTCCTCTGGGACGCCGACCAAGCCTTTGCCGGGCTTCGCCCAAACGCCATCCCCGCCAATCGGGCAGGCTGGAAAAATTTTCGTGATGCGCACGGCATGCGGGCTTCTGTCTTTAAAGGGATGTGGGATGCCAGTCCGCGCTTCAGAAAAGAAATGCTGTATCGACTGACTTGGAGCATCAACCATCGGCTGACGGAGAAATGGATCACGGAGCGCGTCCGGCATTACTCCCGACTGGAAAAAGAGATTGGGATCGAATGCTTTGACGCGGATCTGACGCTATCCTATCTGCTCAATCGCCGCGAAACACTGCTGGCCGAAACCGTGCGCGAGCTCGGCGCGCCGGATACTGTCAAATGCCTCGTGCTAAGCCCCGAACCGCTTAACATCGACGGCGACACATGGGGCAACGCATACGAAGGCATCTATTTCGCGGGTCAGACAATATCCCTCGAAGCACCTCCCGGTCGCGCCGTCTCCCACTGGGAAGTCGACGGCCGCGAAATCCGGGAACCCCGGCTCGAACTCGAACTCCACGCCGACACACGTATCCGCGCCGTTTTCTCCCCGAACTAATGCATCCCTTCCGGCATCTTCGCGCCGTGATCCGGTCTGCGGATGATCCACATGAAGAGCGCCAGGCCGAAGAAGAACAGGGCCTGCAGATGGAAGACATCCACGTAGGCCATGTAGGCGGCTTGTTGCTGGGCGTAGCGATAGATCATGCCGGCGGCCGCCATGGGGTCGCCCAGGGCGGCTGTGAGGGCCTCCCGTGCCTGGATGAACGGCGTGTCGTAGGGCGTAAGGTGTTCAACCAGATAATGCTGGTGCACCTGGGCCCGGCGGGCCAGCACCGTGGTCACGAAGGCCGTTCCGAAAGAACCGCCCAGGTTGCGCAGCAGATTGAAGAGAGCCGAGGCGTTGTTCATGCGCTCGCGCGGGATGTAGGCCATGGTCAGATAGGACAGGGGCACGAAGAAAAAGGCGATGCCAATGGCCTGGATGTTGCGGCCCATGATGGCCGTGCCGATATCGATCTGCAGGGTGAACCGGGACATGTACACCAGGGAGAGCCCGGACACGGTCAGCCCGAAACAGAGCAGCAGACGCGCGTCGATCTTTTCCGTGAGCTTGCCCACAAAGGGCAGCAGGAGCAGCATGATGGCCCCGCTCGGCCCCAGCACCAATCCTGCCAGATAGGACGTGTAGCCCATCAGGTTCTGCAGATACATGGGCAAAAGCACGATGGACCCGAAAAAGGCGAAGAATCCGAAGAACATGACCACGTTTCCGGCCGCGAAATTGCGGACCCGGAAAATGCGCAGGTTGATGATGGGATTCTCCTGCCGCAACTCCCACCACACCAGGGAGGTCAGGCAGATCGCGGCCAGGACGCTCAGGATGACGATCTGCTCCGAAGCGAACCAATCCTCGCCCTGGCCCTTGTCCAGCACGACCTGCAAACATCCGAGGCCCACGGACAAGAGGGCCAGCCCCATGTAGTCGACCTTCTCCCCGGCCACCCGGCGCTCCTGATAGGGAGGGTCGAAGATGAAGGCCCAGCACATCATGAGGGCCACGATGCCGATGGGCACGTTGATATAGAAGATCCAGATCCAGGAATAGTTGTCCGTGATGTATCCGCCCAGAAGCGGTCCCAGAATGGGCCCCAGCACCGCGCCCATGGCGAAGATGGCCATGGCCAGGCCGCGCTGCCGGGGCGGGAAGGTCTCCAGCAGGATGGCCTGGGACATGGGTTGCAAGCCTCCGCCGCCGAGGCCCTGGATGATCCGGAACAGAACCAGGGTTTCGAGGCTCTGGGCCAAGCCGCACAGCATGGATGCCAGGGTGAAGACCGTCACCGAGACCATGAGATACTTTTTGCGGCCCATGAGCCGGGCCAGCCAGCCACTCATGGGGATGACCACGGCGTTGGCCACCAGATAGGAGGTCAGCACCCAGGTCACTTCGTCCTGTCCGGCGGAAAGGGAGCCCTGGATGTGTCCCAGGGCCACGTTGGCGATGGAGGTGTCGAGGATCTCCAACAGCGTCGGGATCATGACGCTCAAGGTGATCAGCCACTTGCCCGTGGCGGGTGCGGAGGCCATGGCCTAGTCCAGATGGATGGTCGGAACCACGCTCATGCCCAGCCGCAGCGGCTCGGTGGCATTGACCGGATCGAGGACGATCTTGACGGGAATGCGCTGCACGACCTTGATGTAGTTGCCCATGGCGTTCTCGGGCGGAAACAGGGAAAAAACAGCGCCCGTCCCGGCCATGACCGACTCCACCCGTCCCGTGAACTCACGCCCGGAAAACGTGTCCACGACCAGGGTCACGCGCTGCCCCGGACGGACCTTTTCCAGCTGGGTCTCCTTGAAATTGGCCGTGACCCAGAGCTTGTCTGGGTTCAGCGGCACCAGGGCCATGACCGGCTGCCCTGCGGCCACAAGCTGCCCAGCCTGTATCTTTTTCTTGGTCACATGCCCCCGGGCCGGGGCCAGAATGCGGGTGTAGCCAAGATCAAGCTCGGCCTTGCGCACCTTCTGCCGGGCAAGTTCCACCCGCGCCTCCTGGGCCCCCACTTCCAGGTCCTTGATGGAAGCGACCTCATGCCCGGTCTGGGCCAGGCCGATATTGGCCCGCAAGCGGGCCACGTCCTCGCTCAAAGACGCCACATTGCGCCCCGCGGCCCGGGCCCGGTCACGGGCCGCGCCGACCTGCGCCCTGGAACTGTCCAGAACGGACTGGGCCTCGTCGAAAACGGACTGGGCGATAATTCCGTCCTGCCGCAGTGACGAAAGCCGGTTGAAATTGAGCTCCGCGTTCCTGAGTTCGGCCTCGGCCTGTAGCACCATCTGATCCGCCGCCGCCTCTTCCATCCGGGCCTGATCGAGGCTGCGCAGCAGGCTGTCGAGTTGGGCGCGCGCCCCCGTGACCTGGAATTCGGTCTGGCTGACCTGCAGCGGCACGCTCTTGCGCAGGGAGGCGAGCTGTGCCTCGGCTGCGGCCAGGTCGGCGCGGGCCTGGGCCACGCCGACCTCGTAGCCGACGGGATCAAGGGCCATGAGCGGCTGCCCCTCCTCCACCAGTTGATTGTCCTCGACCAGGTCCTCAACGATATAACCGTCCACGCGCGGCGTGATCTGATAGATGCGGCCATCCACAAAAGCGTCATCCGTGGTTACCCGGCCCATGCTACGTACGTACTGCACGGCCCCGAAAGCGGCGAGCGCAAGAAGCACCGCCAGCATGATGAAACGTTTGCGACCGACACGGTCATTGGTCAGAGGGGCATTCGAGTTGGTGGTCATAAACAGTCCTTTCTGCCTGATTTACATGCACGAAACGCGGTAAACCCGTCCGCCCCCCTTGGCAAGAGCGTAAGCCTATTCCTTTGGACGCCAATCCACAGGCAGACGCACGGTCTTTTCCGCCTTGTTGCGAAACAGAAGATGACCGTGGTGCAGCCCGTAGAGGAACAGGTCGCGGGTCACGGCCACATCCTGCCTGCAATAGGTGATGATGTCGTCAATGCGCCCCTCCTTCCACCAGGCCAGGGCCTGCATGCCACTGGCGCTCTTGGCCGCGCCCAGGGTTTCGCGGGCCAGATGGTCCAGAGAAAGGCGATAGCCCAGCGACGCGTGAACGCTTCCCAGGATATCCAGCGTGGGCAGAGAGGAAAAATCGAAACGGCTCAGGCCGCCGAGCACCGCGTAGTCAAACTTGAGGATATTGAAACCGACCACCAGGTCAAATTCCACCAAATCGCCGACCAGACGCGGCACGTCCTCCTGCAGGTAGTCACGGAAATCGTTGCTCCCCGAGTCATAGACGACCACGCAGCTGACCCCCATCAGGTCGGCCCGGTGCCAACCGCCCACCTCCTGGGCCGAACGCCGGGTCTCCAGATCCAGCACCGCGAAACGAAATCCCTCGGGCAGGGCCGCAGCGCCTTGGACACGCTCAATTCCGGATTCGTCGCGAGTAGCACTCGATGCCGCGGGCCAGAAGGAATCATGCCGCCCGGCGATCCGAGGCACCTCCGGCGCAACGGCCTCCTGCTGCGGGCCGTCCATGATTTCCTCCAACACCAGCAAGGCCGCGCCCTTGGCAATGGGGCGGTTGCCCGAACCACATTTGGGCGAATGCACGCAGGCCGGGCAACCGTTTTCACAGGCGCAATCGCGGATCACGTCCTGGGTCCGTTCAAGCAACAGTTCGTACGCCTCATAGGCCTGCCCGGCCAGCCCGCACCCGCCCGGGACTCCGTCATAGATGAACACGGCGGCGGAGCCGACCTGGGGATGGAAAGGAATGGAAATTCCGCCCAGGTCGTTCCTGTCGGTCATGACCAAAAGGGGCATCATGCCGATGGCCGCGTGCTCCAGGGCATGAATGCCGCCCATGAAATGAGCCATCACCCCCTCCACCCTCCGTCTGACGGACTCGGGGATGGCGATCCAGACCCCTCGCGTCTCGAACACCAGGGGCTCCATATCAAGAGGTGCCGTGCCCAGATTCCACCCGCCGCGCGTACTGATGCGGTCATATCCCGTAACCTGGTCCGTGACCTTGAGCCGCCCGAGACTGACCATGGCCCCGAACACGGGCCGTGAGGCGCTCACTTCGATAATCTCCGTACTCTTCTCGTGCCGTACCCGGGTGTAGTAGGAAACCTTGGTCCGCCGCGCCTTGGCCATCCCGGTCTGAAGGTCAAGGTCCACGACCACGTAGGTCACGCCCCGGTGCAGATAGACTGCGCCGGGATGGGTTTCGAGCACCGCGCGAAAGCCGTCCACCGTGCCGATGCGCTCTCCGCTGTCCATGTCCATGATCACCACGGTCGAACCGGTGCCGCGCAGGGCCACGCCGCGATGGGGCTGTCTGGTTTTGGAAAAGAACTCCAGCCCGTCCCGGCTCTGCAGGAGCTGTCCGTCCCTCACCAGCTCCGCGACGAGTCCCTGGTTTTCGCCGACCAACGGATCGTCCGCGCGCAGTGAAGCCTCGGCTGCGGCGCATTGCAGGTGCCGGGCTGCGATGGACGGATTGCGCGGATTGATGACGGCCCGTTCGGGCTTCAGCGCGAAAAATTCATCCGGATGGTGCATGAAGTACTGATCCAGGGCGTCCTCATGGCCGACAAGAAACGTTGCCGCCTCCCGCCCTCCGCGACCGACGCGACCGGAACGCTGCAACGTGGCCATGATGGAACCGGGATAGCCGACCAGGATGCACAAATCGAGGCCGCCGATGTCGATGCCAAGCTCCAGGGCGCTGGTCGAAACCACGGCCAGCAGGTCTCCCGACGAAAGCCGGGCCTCGATCTCGCGCCGCTCCTCCGGCAAAAACCCGGCCCGATAGGCGCAAATGCGCTCCCGTTCCGCGCTCTCGCGCTCCCCGGCCCACAAGGCGATGAGTTCGGTCATGCGCCGCGACTTGCAGTACACGATGGTCCGCAGGCCCAGCGCCAGCGCTTCCTGCAGGAGCCCGATGGCCTTCCGGGCGGCCCCGTCCACGCCGTCCAGGAGCAGCACGTGTTTCGGCGGGCTGGCGGCCGTGCCCTCCAGTACCGCGCTGATGGCCAGCCCGGTCAAGTCGGAGGCCAATTCCTCGGGATTGGCGATGGTCGCCGAGGAACAGACAAAGGTCGGGTTCGCGCCGTGGAGACGGCAAAGCCGGACCAGACGGCGGAACACCCAGGCCATGTGCGAACCCATGACTCCGCGATAGGTGTGCACCTCGTCCACGACCACGAATTTGAGATTGGCGAAAAACTCCGCCCATTGCTCGTGGCTGGGCAGAATCCCGAGGTGCAGCATGTCCGGGTTGGTGAAAAGCACGTTGGGCGGGTTCCTGCGGATGCGGGAGCGTTGCGAAGACGAGGTGTCCCCGTCGTAGATGGCCGAAGTGGGCGTGGGAAAGAGGCTGGCGGCCAGGGTGTCCAGGGCCCGGCGCTGATCCTGGGCCAGGGCTTTCAGGGGAAAAAGGTACAGGGCGCGGGTCCGGCGGTCGGCGTGGCAGGCTTCAAGGACGGGCAGATTGTAAATGAGGGACTTGCCGCTGGCCGTGGGCGTGGCCACGACCACATGCCTGCCGGAACGGATCAGGTTCACGGCCAGGGCCTGGTGCTCGTAGAGCTCCCTCACGCCCAGCAAATCGAGACTCCGCCGCACCGGACCGGGCCATGGCCGCTCAGGAACGCCGAATCGCGCGGCCTGCGCCGGAAAAAAACGCCTGCCCGCCACATTCGCGGCCAGCCAGGCAGTCCGTTCCACCCGTGCCAGAAACTCGGCGACAGATGCCTCGCTCATGGCTGCTCGCTAGTTCTTTGCCGTGATCTTGTATTTCTTGAGCTTGTACTGCAGCAGGCTCTTGGAAACGTCGAGAAGCTCGGCCGTCTTGACCTGCACGAAACCGGAATGGACCATGGCGCGCCGGATGAGGGCCGCCTCGATCTTTTCCAGGGTTTCGGAGAGGTTGACCTTGAGCGGGAGCAGGTCCACGGCGCTCTTGAACTGCGTCTCCTCGTCGCGAAGCTCCGGCGGCAGGTCGTCGACGTCGATGACGTCGTGGCTGGACAGCACCACGCAGCGCTCGATGACGTTCTCGAGCTGGCGCACGTTGCCCGGCCACTCGTAGGCGCAAAGGTAGTCGATGGCGCCGGGGGTAAAGCCGCTGACCTGCCGGTTGTTCTCGAGGGAAAACTTGCGCAGGAAGTGGCTGGCCAGGATGGCGATGTCCTCCCGCCGCTCGCGCAGGGGCGGCAGGTGTATGTTGACCACGTTCAAGCGGTAGAAAAGGTCCTCGCGGAACCTGCCGGCCACGATCTCTTCCTGCAGGTTCTTGTTGGTGGCCGCGACCAGACGGAAATCCACGGCGATGGTCTCGGTCCCGCCAACCCGTTCGATGACCCGCTCCTGCAGAACGCGCAGCAGCTTGACCTGCATCTCCTGGGAAAGCTCGCCGATCTCGTCCAGAAAAAGCGTTCCGCCCTGAGCCAGCTCGAAACGCCCGCGCTTCAAGGCCGTGGCGCCGGTGAAGGAACCTTTTTCGTGCCCGAACAGCTCGCTTTCCAGCACGCCCGGATTGAGCGACATGCAGTTGACGGAGATGAAAGGCATGTCCTTGCGATCCGAGGCGACATGGATGGCCCTGGCCACCAGCTCCTTGCCCGTGCCGGATTCGCCGGTGACCAGCACGTTGCTGCGCGTCGGCGCGACCTTGCCGGCCAGGGTCAACACGTCCTGGATGGGCTTGGAGTTTCCGACGATGGTCTCCTTGCCGAACTTCTCGGCCAGGCTCTCGCGCAGCAGGCGGTTCTGCTGCTCGGCGCGGGAAAGCTTCAGGGCCTTGCCCACCGAAAGCAGTATCTCGTCATTGGAGAAAGGCTTGGTGATGTAGTCGAAGGCCCCACCCTTCATGGCCTCCACGGCGCGGTCGATGGTCCCGAAAGCGGTCATGATCATGACCGGAACATGTGGATGACGCTTGCGCACCGTCTCCAGGACCTGCTGACCGGTCATGCCGGGCATCTTCATGTCGGTGATGACCACGTCGACCTCGGATTCGTCGAGAAAGGTCATGGCCATGACCGGGTCGCCCAGGGCTGTGACCGTGTAGCCTTCCTCCTCAAGGATGGCTTCCAGCACAAGGAGATAATTCTTTTCGTCGTCGATGATCAGTATGTGATTGCCCATGTCTGGTACCCGCTAGCAGGACTCGGAAAAAATCACCAGGGCCTCGGCTCCTCCATGGGGGCCGTTCCGCAGGATCATTTCCGCGCCGTGAATCTGAAAAATGGAACTGGTGATGGCCAGGCCCAGGCCCGTGCCCGTGTCCTTGGTCGTGAAAAATGGCTCCACGTAGCGATCCAGCTGCTTGGAGTCAAAACCCGGGCCGGTATCCTGGACCAGCACGGCCATCTGCCCTTCATGGCAGAGCGGCGCGATCCTGACCTGTCCTCCTTCCCGGCAGGCCTGGATGGCGTTGCTGATCAGGTTGTAAAAGCCGCGATAGAGCAGATCCCGGTCGCCCTGGACGACATACCCCGCCGGCAGGCTGCTCTCCACCTCGACCCCGTGCTCCTGGCCCTCCTGAGTCAGAAAGCCCACGGCATGACGCACGACCTTCTCCAGGTCCACATCCTCCAGGGAGGGTTGGCGGGGCCGCGCGTAGTCGAGAAAATCGTTCACCGTCTGGCTCAGGCGCTTGGATTCATGGAAAACGGCCTCCAGCATCTTGACGTTGGCTCCGCCCTCCGCCTTCTGGCGTTTGAGCAGAAGCTCCGCGCTGCTGCGGATGATGCCCAGGGGGTTGCGGATCTCGTGGGCGATGCTGGCCACCATGCGCCCCATGGATGCGAGTTTTTCGTTCTGGAGCAGCTCCTTTTCCAGACGGTCCTTGTCCCTGAGTCTCTCGTCCAGGACCCGGTCAGCCTTGCGGATGAGAAAGAAAATCAGCCCGTACAGGGCCGCCGAGCCCAGAAAGGTGGTCAGGATGATCAGCCGCTGCAGATGCAGCACGGTTTCGTAATCGCTGGTGATGTCCTGAGTCACTTCGAGGATGCCCAGCAGCGGCCCCGGCTGGTCCCGGAAGCGCAGGTCGCGCTCGGCGCGAAGCGGGTACACGGTGCGCAGCACCACATCCTTGTCTTCGAGCTTGAAGGCGGCGATCACGTCCCAGATGCTCAAGGAATTCAAGAGCTCAAAGCTGACCTTGCCGCTCTCTATGCCCTCCTGCACGGCCTTTCCGCCCAGCTCGTTGTTGCCGACCTCCTCCACGTTGGTGCTGAAGGCGACCTCGTTCTGTTCGTCGTAGATACGCAGATCAAGCACATGAAACGAATGCGTGGTGGATTCGATGACCTGTTCCAGGCGTTCGTACTGATCCTTGCGCTTGAGCTCCACGCGCCCGAAGCCGAGCACCACCGGAAGGGTGAAGCGCCTGTAGATCTGATGGTTGAGGTTCTCCGCCAACAGGCGGGCGAAGGCCTGATTCTTCTTCAGCAGGGCGCTCTTGGCGTAGTTGGTCATGAACACCGACATGAGGCTGCTTGAGCCCAGAATCAGCACCAGCGTGCTGATGGACAGGAACTTGACCAGCTGGAAAGGGTGGGCCGGATCGACGCGAAAGGGATTGAGCTTCATGCTTTGGCCGAGGTCAAAAATGTGGATGGGCGAGGTGCCCGGCACGGGCCGGGGCTCGCGGCCCCGGGACTTCTTGTGTTAGGTTCAGGATTCCCGCCGGTCAAGACAGTGACGGATGAGCCCCCGGGTCGAAGCGTCGTGGTCGGCCGCAGTCTCTCCGCGAAGCTCGGGCAGGATGACGCCTGCCAGCTGCTTGCCCAGCTCCACGCCCATCTGGTCGAAGGAGTTGATGCCCCAGATGACGCCCTGCACGAAAATCTTGTGCTCGTACATGGCGATGAGGCTGCCCAGCACGCGCGGGGTGAGGCGATCATAGAGCAGGGAATTGCTTGGCCGGTTGCCCGGAAATGTCTTGTGCGGAGCCAGCGCCGCCCGGGCTTCGGGCGAAAGGCCCGCCAATTCCGCGTCAGCCTCGGCCAGGGTGCGGCCACGCATGAGCGCCTCGGTCTGGGCCAGAAAATTGGCCAGCAAAATGGTGTGGTGCTCGCCGATTGCGTGCAGCGGATTGACCGCGACCAGAAAATCGCACGGAACAACGCTCGTGCCCTGGTGCAGGAGCTGATAGAAAGCGTGCTGGCCGTTGGTGCCGGGCTCTCCCCACAGGATCGGGCCCGTGGCGTGGGTCACGGGCAGACCGTCGCGGGTCACGCCCTTGCCGTTGCTCTCCATGTCCGCCTGTTGCAGGTACGCGGGCAGCAACGCCAGATATTGATCGTAGGGCAGCACGGCATGCGCCTCGAAACCCTGGAAATTGCGGTACCATATGCCCAAAAGCGCCAGCAGCACGGGAATGTTGCGCTCCAAGGGGGTCGTGCGGAAATGCCTGTCCATATCCCTGGCCCCGGCCAGAAATTCGCGAAAATTCTCCATGCCCACGGCCAGGGCGATGGGCAGGCCGATGCAGGACCACAGGGAGTAGCGCCCCCCGACCCAATCCCAGAAGGCGAACATGTTGGCCGGGTCGATGCCGAACGCCCTGACCGCGGCTTCGTTGGTGGACAGGGCCACGAAATGCCTGGCCACGTCGGCTTCCTTCGCGCCGCCGCGCAGAAACCAGTCGCGGGCGGTGTGGGCGTTGGTCAGCGTCTCCTGGGTGGTGAAAGTCTTGGAGGCGATGATGAAAAGCGTGCTCTCGGGACGCACCCGGCCCAGCACCTGGGCCACATGCGTGCCGTCGATGTTGGACACGAAATGGAAATTCAGATCCGGCTGGCGGTAGAAGTCCAAAGCCGCCGTGACCATGCGCGGCCCCAGGTCCGAACCGCCGATGCCGATGTTGACCACGTCCGTGATGCGCTCACCCGTGAAGCCCTTCCACTCTCCGGAGCGCATCCTGGCCGTGAACCCCTCCATCTGGTCCAGAACCCCGTGCACCTGCTCCACCACATTCACGCCGTCGAGAAGGATGGCCTCGTCGGCGTCAGCACGCAGGGCCACGTGCAGCACGGCCCTGTTTTCAGTGGTGTTGATGCGCCGACCGGAAAACATTGCCTCCATCCGTCCGGCCACGTCCGCCTCGCGGGCCAGTTCGAAAAGCAGGCCCATGGTCTTGCCCGTGATTCTGTTCTTGGAATAATCCAGGAACAGACCGGCGCCCTGCGCCGAAAAGCGGTCGAAGCGCCCCGGATCGCGATCAAAAAGTTCCCGCATGGGCGCGACTTCCGCCACATGTCCGCCAAGAGCTTTCCAGGAGGAAGACTGGTCAATCACGGGGCACCTCCGGTTATTTTCTCAGGCCGTGCAAAACCTGGCCGATCCTCTCCAGGCAGCCGGACAGGGTCTCGTCGTCCAGGGCGTAGGATATGCGGATGCAGCGGTCGTCGCCAAAAGCCGCGCCGGGCACCAGCGCCACCCCGGCCTTTTCCAGCAAGAGCCCGCACAGGGCCGTGGAATCCGGCGTTTCGGGCGTGTAGTACCAGTCCACTTGGGGAAACAGATAGAACGCCCCGGCGGGTTCCGGACAGACCACATGGCCCCAGGAACGGATCATGGACAGACCCAGATCCCGGCGACGCACGAAGGCTTCGCGCATGGGGCCGAGACACTCCCAGCCGCCGGTCAGGGCCGCCAGGGCCGCCTTCTGGGCGATGGAGCAGATGTTGGACGTGGACTGCCCCTGGATCTTGGTCATGGCCTTGATCAGATCCGCGTGAGCCAGGGTGTAGCCCACCCTCCAGCCGGTCATGGCGAAGCTCTTGGCCAGGCCGTTGGCCACGGCGAAGTTTTCGGGATGGCGCTGCCACCAGGAAGCCAGGGAGGCGGGCTTTGCCGGAGCATAGACCAGCTGGTCGTAAATCTCGTCGGAGATGACAAAGACGCCCTTTTCCACGGCCCAGGCCGCGATGGCGTCGAGCTGGGCCTGGGTGTAGTGGCAGCCCGTGGGATTGGACGGCGTGTTCATGACCAGACAGCGCGTGCGAGGGGTGCGCGCCGCTTCGAGCTGCTCCACGCTGACCAGAAAATTGTTCTGCGGCTCCGTACCCACGAAGACCGACACCCCGTCGGCCAGCTGCACCAGGGCGGGATAGCTGACCCAGTACGGCGCGGGAATGATGACCTCGTCACCGGGATCGAGCAGCACCTGGAACAGGTTGTAGAGGCTCTGCTTGCCGCCGTTGGTCACAACCACGTTCTCCATGGCCGCGTCCACGCCGTAAAAACTCTTGAAGTACCCGGCCACCGCGGTACGAAGTTCGGGGATGCCCGGCACCGGGGTGTACCGGGTAAAGCCCTCGTCCAAGGCGGCCTTGGCCGCGTCGCAGACATGTTCGGGCGTACGGAAGTCGGGCTCGCCCACGGCCAGGCTGACAATCCGCCGACCGGCGGCGCGCAGCTCCTGGGCCTTGGTGTTGATGGTCAGGGTCGCGGAAGGCTTGATACGGGTGATGCGTTGCGCCAGCTTCATTGTCGTGGGGTCTCCGTTGGAACGGTTGGTGTGGGTGGAGGTCAGATTTCCGTATGGGTCACGTAGTCTTCCATCGCGATTTCAAGCTCCGCCAGGGTGATATCGGACAGGCCCAGGATTCCGGCTTCCGTGCTGGTGACCAGGATCAGGTCCGGATCGGAGCGCAGCCCGATGCAAAGCTTTCTGCACACGAGATTGGCCAGGCGCACTATGACCAGCAGGGTGTCGCCCGTGTCGTAGTCCCGGCGATGATGATCCCGGCAGACATGGCAGTAGGTTTCGGGCAAATTCCATTTTTCGAGCATCAGAAAACCGCATTCGGGATGCATGGTGTCCACGAACTCGTCGGCGGCAGTCTTGGTGATCCGGGGCGCGTCCTTGTCTTTCTCGCCCACCGAAACCAGGGCCTTCAGGACCAGCAGCTTGCCCACGTCGTGGATCAGCCCGGCGATGAAGGCCTCGGGCGCGAGCTCGGAATGATTACAGCGCTTGGCCAGCCACTGCGCGCCGAAGGCGCAGGCCACGGAATGCTTCCACAAGGTGGCCGTGTACTGCTGCACGAACGGGTTGCGGGAGCTGTAGTTCTTGCGCTGGGTGGCCATCATCACGCAATTGACCACCTCGCGCAGGCCGATCCGGATCACGGCGTCCTGAATCCTGCTGACCTTCTTGATTCCGCGGAAAAAAGATGAGTTGGCGACCTTGAGCACCTCGGCCACCAGTATCTGGTCCTGAGTGATGTGGCTGATGACCTTGTCCGTATCCGGATCGTCCTTGGCGGCCTCCTGGTGAATGAGCAGGGCGGTACGGTCGAAAACCGGCAGATCGCTGCCGGGTTCGGCCAGGTACTCCCGCACGCGGTCATGGATGGAAGCGATTTCAAACATTCCTAAACTCCAAGTATCCTTCGCAATTCGGCCAGAGGCCTGGGTTTCTGGACTCGGGGCAAGGTTCTCAAGACCTCTTCCACCGTGGTCATGCCGATAGCCGCCTTGGTGATTCCATCCTCCATGAGGGAAACCATACCCGCCTTCTCCAGGCTTATGACGCGCAATTCGTGGGTGGTCTTTCGCTGCAGCACCGCATCGCGGATAAAGACTTCTGGGATGAGCATCTCGTACACGGCCAGCCTGCCCTTGTACCCGCTGTGCCGGCAGGCCGCGCAGCCCCGTCCCTTGCGGAACTCGGCCCCGGCCAGATCTCCGTAGGTGCAGCCCATGCGCCGCAGCTGGCTCAGGTCGGGCTGGTAGGGCACGGCGCAATGCGGACAGACCCGGCGCACCAACCGCTGCGACAGAACGCAGGACAGGGTCGAGGAAACCAGGAACGGCTCGATGGCCATGTCCAGCAGACGCACCAGGGCGCCGATGCTGTCCTCGGTGTGAAAGGTCGTCAGGACCTTGTGCCCGGTCAGGGCGGTCTGGATGCACATCTCCGCCGAAAAATGGTCGCGCACCTCGCCGATGACCACGATGTCCGGGTCCTGACGCACGATGTGCTTCAGCGTCTCCTCGAAGGTCAGGCCGATGGAGGGCATGATGGAACACTGTCCGATGCCGCGCACCTTGTATTCCACCGGGTCCTCGGCCGTGATGATGCTCACTTCGGGACGGTTCAGGTAATTGATGCAGCTGTACACCGTGGTCGACTTGCCCGAACCCGTGGGCCCGGTGACCATGATGACCCCCGACGGCGCGTCCAGGGCCTCTTCCATGAAACGGCCAAGCATGCCCGGGAGCATTCCCAGCTCGTGCATGGGCAGAAGCTCTTCCTGGTTCTTCAAGAGGCGCATGACGATCTGTTCGCCATACACCGTGACGTAGAAAGACATGCGCAGGTCGATCTGCACGCCCATGTGGTTGAAGATGAGACGTCCGTCCTGATGCCGCCGCTTTTCGGCGATGTCCGCGCCGCACATGATCTTGAAACGGCTGACCAGGGGCGCCACGGCTCCGATGGGATAGTCGCGGAAATGGACCATGACCCCGTCCTCGCGGAAACGGACCCGCAACCGGTCGGACATGGGTTCGACATGAATGTCGCTGGCTCCGCGCTTGAACGCGGCGATGACGATGGAATTGGCGATCTCGACGATGTTCAGCCGGTTCGGATCCGTTCCGCTGCCGATGCGCAGCTCTTCCTTGCGCTTGGTCAGCACATCGTCGAGCTGGCTGGCCCGGGTGATGCAAACGACGATGTTCTTGCCGAAGTCATCCCGCGCCGCATCAAGGCTGCGCGGATCGAGCGGGTCGACGAAGGCGATGCGCACCGTGCCGTCCGGCTGCATGTCGTACGGCACGAAACGATACTGTTCATAATATTCCACGGGCCCGCGGCTGAGCAGGCCCGGATCCGGCTCCTTGGCCGTCAGCTCCAGCACCGGCAGGCCAAGTTGCAGGGCCAGGATCTCCGTGAGCTTCTCGTCGGCCAGAAATTTATGCTGGATGAGAATGTCTCCGAGCTTTTGCTGGCGGCCGCCCTGCATCTGCAGGGCCAGGGCCCGGTTCAGCTCGTCGTCCGTCAGATATCCCAGACCGTTCAGCAGGTCGCCGATGCGAAGCTCGCCCTGGTTGCGGCGGATGGTCTGGCGGACCTGCTCATCCGAGACATACCCGAGTTCCCTCAACACATCGCACAAGGGCTTGCTCATATGCAGCCGGGAGCCGACCCGACGCGCGTAGCGCGCCTGCTCCGCCGTCAGGTGCCCTTCCCGGACCAGCAACTCGACAATGGGGTTCAAGGCTTCGCCATTGCCGCTGCCGGAATTTTGATTCGTACTCATGCGTCACTCCGCGCGAAATCAATGCAGGAGGTAAAACCCGAGTTCCTTGTCATACTCGCTCTTGGAAAACTTGGCGCCGATGGCTTGACCCCGGACATTGCGCACCTCGGCCAGGCGCTGAATGAGATTCTCGGGCGGGGCATCGAGACGAAAGCGCACGGTGATCACGTCCCCCACCTCGAGAGGAGCCTCGGCCTGGTCCCCGGCAGCCGATTCAAGGGAAAAGGACAGCCCGCTCATGGACAGATCGCGCACCTTCATCTCCAGATCCTGCCCGGTCCTGTGCACCCGGCAATACCCGACCAGGGACACCGGCCTGCGATAATACTCCCTGAACTCGACCAGCATGACCATGCTTTCGCCACACCGGCACTTGATCTTGATGCGGCTGTCCCGATCGCGATAGGCGGAAGCGTCGAATTCGGTCATGAAACCGCAGTGGGGACAATGGAAAACGGCTTTCCCCTGTTTGTCGGCATAAACTTTCAGCACGGCCTTCCTTCAGAACATTTTTCACTGTGAAACAAAATCTGGTCAGCAACGGATGCTACGGTGTCGGATACGCCATGTAAAGACATATGGATGGCTCGACGTTTCGCCAAAAAAAACCCTGACCGTTCTCCAAGTCAGGGCTTTTCCGTCAACAGGCGGCGAATCTCTTCCAGTTCATGCCGGAGCGCATCCAGCGGTGCCCGGACCGACGCCGCATTTTCGAGCCTCTGGCGCGCGCCCTTGATGGTCAGCTTCTCCTCGTAGAGAAGATGCCGGATCTGCTCCAGCAGGCGAAGGTGCTCCCGGGTGTAGTAGCGCTGCCCCTTGGCGGTCCTGGCAGCCTTGAGCTGCGGGAACTCCTCTTCCCAGAAACGAAGCACGTAGGGTTCCACGCCGATCCGGCGGGCAACCTGTCCTATGCGCAAGCGTTTTTCCGTGTCGGGCGTAACGGGTTTGAGCACCTTCCCTCCTGGCCCGTGAAGCCTGTCAGGAAAATCGGACAGGCAAACTTTCGACCAAATGCTGACTGATGCGAAGATGGACCTTTTCCACTTCCTTGTCTTTCAGGGTACGTTCCGCGTGGCGGTACACGAAGCGGTACGTCAGATTGCGTTCGCCGCTTCCTTCGGGCGCGTAGATGTCGACCAAAAAGACATCGGTGAGCAGCGGCTCCCGCATTGCCGTGACCGTATCAATTACGGCCCCGATTGCAAGATTTCCGGCAGCGACCAGAGTCATGTCGCGACGGACCACCGGAAATTTCGGAATCGGCCTGAACGCGATGCATCCCCGCAATCCCATGAGCAGGTCGAGGTCAAGATCCGCGTACCAGACCTCGCCGCGAGCCTGGTACGCGTCGGCCAGATCCTCGCGGATCATGCCGACCCTGCCCACGACCACGTCCCCTGCGCGCACCAGTATCTCCGGGGCCAGATAGGGATGCTCCCCGCCGCGCTCGAAACCGGCGGCGCCCACTCCCAGGGTCAGCAGCAGATGCTCGACCAGGCCCTTGATGTCGGCGTACCCGAGACGGCCCTCCGGATACGGGAATCGCCCGGCAAAGCGGCCGCCGTGCAGGAGGATGCCCAGGCGGTTGTTCTCCCGGGTCAGGGTGTCGCTGGCGGCGTCCTGCGTGAAAGAGTGCGCGACCTCGAAGATGCGGATGCGCGTGTTGTCCTGGCTCATGTTCTGACGCAGCGAGCCGAGCAGCCCGGGCGCAAGTTCCGTGCGCAGCACGTTCATCTCTTCGCTGAGCGGGTTGAAAATGTGCACCCGGCCTTCGGAAGGCAGCCCGCAACGATCGAGGTCCGCGGTGCCGACAAAGCTGTAGTTGACGACTTCGGCCAGACCGGCGCCGCGCCCCCAGTCCTTGACCTGATTCAGAAAGGCGAAGGTTGGGTCGACCTTGTCCAGGTCAGCCAGATTCTTGGTGACCGTGGGCAGCACCGCCTCGATGCGGTCCATGCCGTAAACCCGCGCGACTTCCTCGATCAGATCGACCTCGCGCTCCAGATCCAGGCGGAAGGACGGGGCTTTGACCTGCCAGGGTTCGCCGGAAACGATTTCGCAGCCCAGGCTGACCAGGGTGTCCCGGCAAAATTCGGGGGACATCCGCACACCCAGAAGCTTCGTTGCCCTGGCGGGAGAAAAGGAAATCATCCGGGGCTTGAACGGACAGGGCTCGGCCTTGGCCACGCCCGGCGCCACGACGCCGCCTGAAATGGCGGCCATGAGGCTCGCGGCCCGGTTCATGGCAAGGGTGTTGCCGACCTGGTCCACGCCGCGCTCGAAACGATACGAGGCGTCGCTGGACAGGCCCAAGCGGCGGGCAGTCTTGCGGATGGAGGCCGGATCGAAGACGGCGCTCTCCAGCAGCACCGTCGTGCTCCCGGCCGCGATCTCGGAATTGGCGCCGCCCATCACCCCGGCCAGCGCCACGGGGCGTTCGTCGTCCCAGATGAGCAGGTCCTTGGCGGTCAGCGCCCTGTCCTGACCGTCAAGGGTGGTCAGGGTCATGCCGTCGCTGGCCCGGGCGACCCGGATGCGGTCGCCGCGCAGCAGATCGCGGTCAAAGGCGTGCAGGGGCTGCCCCAACTCCATCATCACGTAGTTGGTGACGTCGACGATATTGTTGATGGGGCGCAGCCCAACCGCCAGCAGGCGATACCGCAACCAGTCGGGACTCTTGCCGATGGCCACGTTTCGGATCAGGCGGGCCTGATACAGGGGGCATAGCTCCGGGTCGGGCTCGATGGCGAAGCCTTGGAAGGGTGCGCCGCTCTCGGACATTTCGATCCGGGGGACGTTAAGGGGCAGATCAAAGGCCGCCGCCACTTCCCGAGCCAGGCCGAGGACGGAGAGGCAGTCCGCGCGATTGGGGGTGATGCTCACGTCGAGAACGACCTGGTCCAGGCCCAGAGCGTCGCAAATGGACGTTCCGGGGAGCAGGGCCTGATCCAGAACCATGATGCCCTCGTGGCCCTCGCCCAGGGCGAGCTCACGCTCGGAACAGATCATGCCGCAGGACGGCTGGCCGCGCAGCTTGGCTTTCTTGATTTCCAGGCCGCCGGGCATGACCGTGCCCACGGGAGCCACTGGAACCTTCTGCCCGGCGGCCACGTTGGGCGCGCCGCAGACGATGTCCAGGATCTCGCCCGTGCCGATGTCGACCTTGCACACCGAAAGGTGGTCCGAGGACGGGTGCGCCGCCCGCTCGAGCACGTGGCCGACCACGATCCCGGCCAAGGCGGCGAAGGGGTTCGCGATCTCCTCGACTTCCAGCCCCAGCATGGTCAGCCTCTCGGCCAGCGCCGCCGCGTCGCCCTCGTAGGGCACGAATTCCCGCAACCAGTTCAAACTCAAAAGCATGATGAAATCCTATGTCCGCTCAGGCAAACTGCCGGAGGAAGCGCAGATCGTTCTCGAAAAACATGCGCAGGTCGCCGATGCCGTACTTGAGCATGGCGATGCGTTCGACACCCAGACCGAAGGCGAAGCCGGTGTAGGCTTCCGGGTCGTAGCCGACCTTCTCGAACACGGCCGGATCGACCATGCCGCAGCCCAGGATCTCCACCCAGCCCGTCTCCTTGCACACTCGGCAGGGTTCGCCGCCCACCCGGCCCTTGCCGCCGCAGATCACGCAGCTGATGTCCACTTCGGCGCTGGGCTCGGTGAAGGGGAAGAAGCTCGGCCGGAAACGCACGCGGGTGTCACGGCTGAACACGGTCTGCACGAAAGCCGTGAGGATGCCGCGCAGGTCGGCCATGGTCACGTTCGTGTCCACGAGGAGCCCCTCGACCTGATGGAACATGGGGGTGTGGGTGATGTCCGAATCCCGGCGATAGACCTTGCCCGGCGCGATGACGCCCAAGGGGGGCTTCCTGGCCAGCATGGTCCGCACCTGCAATGGCGAGGTGTGAGTGCGCAGCAGGATGGAGTCGGAAATGTAGAGCGTGTCCTGCATGTCGCGGGCGGGATGCTCGGGGGGAAGATTGAGCGCTTCGAAATTGTTGAAGTCGTTTTCGACTTCCGGGCCGGACACCACTTCGAACCCGAGATTCGTGAAAACCGCGCAGATCTCGCGGGTGATGCGGGTCACGGGATGCAGGGATCCAAGATCCGGCTGCCAGGATGGCGTCGACGCGTCGAACGCCCCCAGCGCCTGTTCCTGAGCCCGCGCCTTCAAGGTCGCGACCTGGCTTTCCAGCAGGGTGGTCATGGCGGCCTTGACCTGGTTGGCGGTCTTGCCCGTGGCCGGACGGTCTTCCGGCGCCAGCGCGGTCAAGCCGGACATCAGGTCGGCCAGGAGCCCTTTACGCCCGAGAAAACGGACGCGCAGTTCCTCCAACTCTTCCAATGAAGAAGCCTGGCCCAGGGCTTCGGTAAGCTCCGGGACCAGGCTTTCAAGCTTGCGAATAATATCGTTAGCCACTAGTTCGCCTTTGATTTTACCATGTGGCACAAGGCGGCGAAGGCGTCTTTTTCATAGACAGCCATGTCGGCCAGAGCCTTGCGGTTGAGGTTGATCGCGGCGAGCTTCAAGCCATGCATGAAACGGTTGTAGGTCAGGCCGTATTCACGCACGCCGGCGTTGATGCGAACGATCCACAGTTTCCGGAATGCGCGCTTCTTCTGCTTTCTGTCGCGGTAGGCGAAGCACAAGGCGCGTTCGACGGTTTCACGGGCGGTGCGGTACAGCTTGCTGCGCGCTCCGCGATAGCCCTTGGCCAGGGCCAAGTACTTCTTGTGCCTTCTGTGGGCTGTCTTTCCTCTTTTTACTCTCATGATCTTCTCCTTTCGCAATCAGGCATAGTGGGAAATGACTATGCGCTGAGTCGTTCCGTCCCGGCACGATGCCGAAACTAGAAAATGTACGGTACCATGCGACGAATCGCGCCGACGCAGCACTGGGCAGTCGTGGTGGACTGACGCAGCTGTCTTTTGCGCTTCGCGGATTTCTTGGTCAGGATGTGGCGCATGTTGGCGTGGCTTCTCTTGACCTTGCCAGTGCCCGTGACCCGAAAGCGCTTGGCCGCACTTCTGTTGGTTTTCACCTTTGACATAGTTCCTCCTCAAACAGACTTGAATGGCCGCGTGAGCGACCGGCAATACTGCTCCCTCCCGCCAAAGTGGCGGGAAATTTTTCTAGATAGGCGGCAGAGGGAGCTTATTTCTTGGGAAGCCCTGCCAGCAGGAGAAACATGGTCCGGCCCTCGACCCTGGAAGTCTGTTCGACCTTGGCCACATCGGAGACCATCTCCACGATCCGGTCCAGAATGACCTGCCCACGATCCTTGTGCGCCATTTCGCGGCCACGGAAAAACACGGTCACCTTGCAGCGATCTCCATCCTCGATGAACCGCCTGATATGCTTGATCTTGGTCATCAAGTCATGATCGTCGGTGTGCGGGCGGAACTTGATTTCCTTGACCTGGATCTGGGTCTGGCGCTTCTTGGCTTCCTGTGACTTTTTCTTTTCCTCATAGAGGTACTTGCCGTAGTCCATGATCTTGCAGACCGGCGGCTTGGCGTTGGGCGCCACCTCAACCAGGTCAAGACCCTTTTCCTCGGCCTGTTCCAAGGCCTCGGGCACGGTCATGATACCCAGCTGATTCCCATCATCTCCTACAACCCGGATTTCCTTGGCCCTGATTTGCTTGTTCCGGCGGGCCTTAGCAGCTGAAAGAATATCTCATTCCTCCACGTTTAAAGGGTTTTTCGCATTCCTGCCGCAGCAGGTCGACAAACGCGTCCATGGACATCGCGCCCAGATTGTTGCCTCCCAGCATGCGCACGTTGACGCAGGCCTGCTCGACTTCCTGATCCCCGATCACCAGCGCGTACGGAATCTTTTCCATCTGCGCTTCACGCACCTTGTACCCGAGCTTCTCGTTGCGCAGGTCCAGTTCCACTCGCACTCCCGCCCGCTGCAACGCATCCTGGCACTTGCGGGCGAAGTCGTCGTGGCTGTCGGTCACTGTCAGGATGCGGGCCTGGACAGGTGCAAGCCATGCCGGAAAAGCTCCGGCGAAATGTTCGGTCAGGATGCCGATAAACCGTTCCACCGACCCCATGATGGCGCGATGCACCATGACAGGACGGTGACGCTCACCATCCTCGCCCACGTATAACAAGTCAAAACGATCCGGCAAGGTGAAATCGACCTGAATGGTCGAACACTGCCACTGCCTGCCCAGGCAGTCGCGCAGCTTGACGTCGATCTTGGGACCGTAGAAGGCTCCGTCGCCCTCGTTGATCGTATACGGCAGCTCCATCTGGCCCATGGCGTCCATGAGGGCCTTGGTGGCGCGGTCCCAGTCCTCGTCGGAGCCGATGGACTTTTCGGGGCGGGTGCTGATCTCCATGGAGTATTCGAAACCAAAAACGCCCATGAGATCCTGAATCCAGGCCATGACGCCCTTGATTTCGTCCAAAAGCTGGTCCGGACGACAGATGATGTGCGCATCGTCCTGGGTGAACTGGCGCACGCGCATGAGCCCGTGCAGGACGCCGGAAAGTTCGTGCCGATGCACGACGCCGAACTCGAACAGGCGGATCGGCAGGTCGCGATAGCTGCGCTGGCTGGTATTGTAGATCAGCATGTGCGCCACGCAGTTCATGGGCTTGACCCCGTAAGGCACCTCGTCGATTTCCGTGAAGTACATGTTTTCACGGTAGTTGGCATAGTGGCCGGAGGTTTCCCAAAGATCGCGCTTCATGATCTGGGGAGTGCGCACGATGCCGTAGCCCCGGCGGATCATCTCCTTGTTCACGAAATCTTCGAGAATGGTCCGCACCAGGCCGCCCTTGGGGTGCCAGTAGGCCATGCCCGCTCCGGCGCGCTCATGGAAGCTGAACAGATCGAGCTGGGGCCCGAGCTTGCGATGATCGCGCTTCTTGGCCTCCTCGATCATGAGCAGGTGGGCTTTGAGTTCCTTGGCTGTGGCAAAGGCCGTCCCGTAGATGCGCTGCAGCATGGGACGCTTGGAATCCCCGCGCCAGTAGGCTCCGGCCACGGAGGTCAATTTCACGGCCTGCAGAAACCCGGTCGAGGGCAGGTGCGGTCCGCGGCAAAGGTCGACAAAATTTCCATGACGATAAACGGACACTTGCTCGGCACCCAGATCGTCTATGATTTCAAGCTTATATGTCTCGCCCATGGAAGCAAACAGCTCCTTGGCCTCCCCGGCGCTCATCTCCTCGCGGGAGAAAGGCCGATTCGCGGCCACGGAAGCCGCCATGCCCTCTTCGATCTTTTCCAGATCCTCGGGCGTGAACGGGCGCTCGAAATCGAAATCGTAATAGAAGCCGTTCTCAACGTCCGGACCAATGGTCACCTTGGCGGCCGGGAACAACTCCTTGACCGCCTCGGCCATGACGTGGGCGGCGCTGTGGCGCAGCACTTTGAGGCCCTGGGGCGAATCAAGGAACACAGGCTCCATGAGGCTGGTTCCGGCGGGCACCGGGCGAGCCAGATCGATCAGGACGCCATCGCAATCGCAGGCCACCACCGATTTCATCTTCTTGCCGGAAAGAACCGCGCGCAACACATCCGCACATGTCTGACCAGCCAGCACCTCAACGTCCTGCCCTTGTATCTGAACCATAATGCCCTGCCTCACAAACACGATAGGGAGGCTGTGCCTCCCTATGAGTTCTTTTTTGGTAGGCGCGAGGAGGGTCGAACTCCTGACCCCTTGCACGTCAAGCAAGTGCTCTCCCACTGAGCTACGCACCTAAATGGAGAGCCGCATATATCTTCGCTTTTTGACTCCTGTCAACACCTCTTTTGCATATTGCGCAATTTTTTTGCAACTTCCCGCAATTTCCGCCCGGCCGGCCCGCGACGCGAGGACGGCCCCGCTTTCCACACGGTCATGACGTATATGAAGTAGCTCCCGACGACAACGCCTCCTCGGAGCGCGGGCATCCCCTCCCGCGCATCCGCGACCTTTGCATTCCGGGTGTTTTCAGCTATCAAAACCACGACAGCCATCACCTTCATACCGCACGGCGCGCACAGTGAAAGACTCCACCCCCCGCATCCTCCTCGTCGACGCCGAGCCCCTGAACATCAAGCTGCTCGACATCGTCCTCAAAAAAAACGGGTACCGCACCCTGCCCTGCACCAGCGGCCCGGAAGCCAGGGCGCTGGCCGTGGAGCACCTTCCGGACCTCATCCTCCTCGACGTGCTCATGCCCGGCGAGGACGGTTACGCGACCTGCGAACTCTTGAAGCAGCACTCGCAGACAGCCGATATCCCCGTCATCTTCATCTCCGCCCTGACCGACACGTCCAGCAAGGTCAGGGGCCTGGAGGTCGGCGGGGTTGATTTCATCTCCAAGCCTTTCGAGAAGGCGGAAGTCCTGGCCAGGGTCAAGGTGCACCTGAAGCTGCGCTTCACCTACCGCGCCCTGATCGAGGCCCAGGCCCAGCGCCTGGCCCAGGTCCAGGACGCGCAGCAGGCCCTGCTGGTGCAGCCCGGCGAACTGCCCGAGGCGGGGTTCGCGGTGCGCTTCGAGCCCATCCTTGAGGCGGGCGGCGATTTCTACGACGTGCTGCATGTCGGCGGGGCGACCTTCGACTACATCGTGGCCGACGTCAGCGGACACGACCTGGGCACGTCCTACATCACCTCGGCCCTGAAGGCCCTGCTCAGCCAGAACTGCAACCCGGTCAATTCCCCCGCGGAAAGCCTGACCATGATCAACAGCGTGCTCTGCCGCATCCTGACCGGCGGCACCCACATCACGGCCGGATTCGCCCGCCTCGACCGCGAACGCGGCCTCCTGCGCTACATCAACGCCGGACACCCCGCCCCCGTATTGGTACGCGCCTCAGGCGAAACGGAAACCCCCAGCCCGTCCGGCGACATTTTGGGAGTCTTCGACTCCGTCTGGTTCGACACTCTGGAAATCGCGGTGCGACCCGGCGATCGCCTCTTCATGTACACCGACGGACTCATCGAGGGATTCGGGGACGACAAGATGACGCGGGAGGAAGGACTGGCCCGGCTGGCCGCGACCTGCCGGACGCATCATGGCCTGCCCCTGGCCCAGGCCGTGGCGGAAATTCACGCGGCCCTGGCCGCGCCCGGACAGCCTCGGGGAGACGACACCATCCTCCTGGCCCTGGAGGTCTGACATGTTCAACCACACGCCCCTGGCCCGGGGCTTCGCCCTGGAGATGGACACCCGCCTGGAGAACGTGGACCGGTGCGTGGAGCGCATCCACCTCTTTCTGGCGGAAAGAGACGGGGAGCGCCACCTGTTCTCCCTCTCGCTGCTGGCGCGGGAAGCGCTCAACAACGCCATGATCCACGGCAACCGCATGCATTCCGAAAAAAAGGTGCGCTTCCGGCTGCTGGAGCGCGAAGGCGGCTTTGACCTGGAGATAAAGGACGACGGGCCGGGATTCGACTGGCGGGAGCGCATGCGGGCCCACAGCCGGGCCGAGGACGTCAGCGGCAGGGGACACGAGATATTTCGCAACTATGCCCGGACCGTCCGCTACAATCCCGCAGGCAACGCCATGACCCTTGAATACAGAGGTTAGCCATGCATTCCATACAAATACGGACCGACGCGCGGGAAGCCATGCTCGACATCACGCCCCGGCTGGAGGAGCTGCTTGCGGCCCAGGGGACCGCGTCCGGGATCATGACCGTCTACACCCCGCACACGACCACAGGCCTGACCATCAACGAGGGCGCCGACCCGGACGTGCGCCGCGACATCCTGGCCCACCTGCGCGCGATGGTCCCACGGAATCCGGGCTTCCGCCACGCCGAGGGCAATTCCGACGCGCACATCAAGGCCACCATTTTCGGCTCCTCCGCGCAGATCATCATTCATGACGGACGGCTTCTGCTCGGCACCTGGCAGCGAGTCTTCCTGGGCGAGTTCGACGGCCCCAGGACCCGCACGGTCTGGGTCAAGATCCTGGCCTGACTCATTCCCCGCGCAGCGGACGGGTCATGAGCTCGCGCACCGCGTCGGAGGGATTCTTGTCCTCGAAGAGAACGGCATGGACCTGGGCGGTGATGGGCAATTCGATGCCCCTGTCCAGCCCCAGCGCATGCACGGCCTGCGCGGTCTTCACCCCTTCGGCCACGTTGTGCATCCCGGCCAGCACCTCGCCCAGGGTCCGCCCCCGGCCGATGCCCAGTCCCACCCGCCGGTTGCGGCTCAAATCGCCGGTGCAGGTCAGGACCAGATCGCCCATGCCGGAAAGCCCCATGAACGTGGCGGCCCTGGCGCCCATGGCCGCGCCCAGGCGCGACATCTCGGACAGGCCACGGGTGATCAGCGCGGCGCGGGCGTTCTCCCCGAACCCCAGCCCGTCGGAAATGCCCGAGGCGATGGCCATGATGTTCTTGACCGCCCCGCCCAGCTCCACGCCCAGCACATCGGAGTTGACGTAGACCCGGAAGTTCTCCGTGGCAAAAAGGCCCTGCGCGAGATCCGCCAGCGCCTGATCGGCGCAGCCCAGAGCCACGGCCGTGGGCATGCCCGCGACCACCTCCGAGGCGAAGGACGGCCCCGACAAGACCGCGTAGCGCGGTTGAAGGCCAGCCAGCTCATCGCGCACCACCTGGCCCATGGTGCGGAACGTCCCCAGCTCCACGCCCTTGCTGGCGCACACGACGCCGATGCCCGCCGGAAAATGGCGGCGATGCTCGCGCAGGAACAGGGCCAGATGCTGACAGGGCACGGCCAGCACCACGCACGATGTGCCCGATAGCACCCGGGACAGGTCCGTGTCCGCGCGCAGACCCGGATTCAGTGCCTGGCCGGGCAGGTAGCGGCTGTTGAGGCGGCGCTCGTTCACATCGCGGGCGACATCCTCGCTCCTGGCCCACAGCCGGGCATCCTCGCCCTTTCCGGCCAGCACGTTGGCCAGGGCCGTGCCCCAGCTCCCGGCGCCAAGTATTGAAATCTTCACGAAAAAACCTCCATTGCAAAACCCTGTTCACGTCCGGGGCACTATCGGAGAAGCTCCGCGTTCTGTAAAGGGCGCTATTGCCAGCATATGCCGAAACGGGTAAGGACCGACCCGAACCAAGCCCCGGATTCCGGGCTCCCCGAGGAGAAAACGTGAAATTCACCCAGACCGAGAACGCCATACTGCGCATCGTGCAGGACACCCTGCCCGACAGCGCCACCCCATACGCCGACATCGCCCGCCTGACCGGCAGCACCGAAGAGGAGGTCCTCTCGCTGCTCAGGAAACTCAAACAGGGCGGCCAGATCCGCCGCTTCGGCGCCACCCTGCGCCACCAGCAGGCTGGATACGGCTTCAACGCCATGGTGGCCTGGTATATAGAGGACGGTTTCGACCCGGACGAAGTGGGCGGGATCATGGCCACGCGCCCCGAGATTTCCCACTGCTACCTTCGGCCCAGCTGCATGGACTGGCCCTACGACATGTACACCATGATCCACGGCAAAAGCCGCGACGACTGCATGCAGGTGGTGCGGGAACTCGTGGAGCGAACCGGCGTCACCCAGTACGAAATGCTCTTCAGCATCAAGGAGCTGAAGAAGACATCCATGGAATATTTCTAGCCCGCACGGAGACACGACATGACCAGATCCCAGGAACTTTTCCAGAAGGCCCAGACCCTCATCCCCGGCGGCGTGAACAGCCCGGTGCGGGCCTGCAGGAGCGTGCACTGCGACCCGCTCTTCGTCTCATCCGCCAAGGGCTGCACGCTCACCACCGAGGACGGAGTGGACTTCATCGACTACGTCATGTCCTGGGGTCCCATGCTGCTCGGGCACAACCACCCCGAAGTGGCGGCGGCCATCGCCGAGACCGCGGCCAAGGGCACGAGCTTCGGAGCGCCGTGCAGGCTTGAGGTCGAACTGGCCCAGGCCGTGGTGGACGCGGTGCCCGGCATTGAAATGGTGCGCATGGTCAGCTCCGGGACCGAGGCGACCATGAGCGCCCTGCGCCTGGCGCGCGGCTACACCGGCAAGAATTGTGTGATAAAATTTCACGGCGGTTATCACGGCCATGCCGACGCCTTTCTGGCCAGCGCCGGCTCGGGCGTGGCCACCCAGTCCATCCCCGGCACCCCCGGCGTGCCCGCCGACGTGGTCAAGCACACCCTGCTGGCCCATTACAACGACCTCGACGCCGTGCGCGCCCTTTTCGAACAGCAAGGGAACGACATCGCCGCGGTCATCGTCGAACCGGTGGCCGGCAACATGGGGCTGGTCATGCCCAAACCCGGCTTCCTGGAGGGTCTGCGCGAACTGACCCGCAAGCACGGAGCGCTCCTGATCTTCGACGAGGTCATCACCGGTTTCCGCGTGGCCTTCGGCGGCGCCCAGACGGCCTTCGGCATCGATCCCGACCTGACCTGCCTGGGCAAGATCATCGGCGGCGGCCTGCCCGTGGGCGCCTACGGCGGCAAACGCGAGATCATGAGCCACATCGCGCCCAGCGGCGGCGTGTACCAGGCCGGAACCCTCTCCGGAAACCCTCTGGCCATGGCGGCGGGGCTGGCCACCCTCAAGGCCCTGGCGAAAAAGGACTACTCCGCCCTCGCGGCCCGCACCGACGACTTCTCGCGGGAACTCGAGAACATTTTGCGCAGTAAGGGCGCGCCGGTCACGCGCAACCACATCGCCTCCATCTTCACCCTGTTTTTCACCGACTCGCCCGTGACCGACTTCCCCACGGCGCAGAAGGCCGACAGCGGCATTTTCATATCCTTCTATCAGCAGATGCGGGAGCAGGGCATCTATCTTGCACCCTCGGGATTCGAGTGCGCCTTCACCTCCTTCGCCCATTCGGACCAGGATCTGGAACGCACGCTGGAGGCCGCCCGGAAGGTTCGCTTCTAGAAAATCCGAACCCTTTTTCCAGGTGTCCTTGACTGAAGACCAAGACCGTCGATATATACGTCCTGCTTGTGCTTTTTGTAACGTTTCTTTCTGGAGGTAGAAAGAGGATGAAAAAGAAATTGTTGATCAGCCTGATCTGCGCGGCTTTCCTGTGCATGGGCGCCGCTATGGTCAGCGCTGCCGACGCACCCGGCGACGACTATGTCATCAGCGCCCCTGAGGGCATGCAGGTCAAACCCAAGGGCGACAAGCCCGGCAAGCTGCAGAAAGCGGTTCCCTTCCCCCACTCCAAACACGCCACGGTTGAGTGCGTGGACTGTCACCACACCCTGGAAGCCGATGGCGGCGCGGTCAAGAAATGCACCACCGCCGGCTGTCACGACTCCCTGGAGTTCCGCGACAAAGCCAACGCCAAGGACATCAAGCTGGTGGAAAACGCTTTCCACACCCAGTGCATCGATTGTCACAAGGCATTGAAAAAAGAGCAGAAGCCCACTGGCCCCACGGCCTGTGGCAAGTGTCACACCAAATAGCGCCCTGCGCTAGGACTTTCGCATTAGCACAAGCAAAGGCCGGCCTTTGGTTGCCCCCGTCGCAGAACCTGCGGCGGGGGCTTTTTTTTCAGGCGGAAATCGGATAGCCCGCCCCGTGCATTGCTCTTGCTCAGGCTTCTTGCTAGGAAATACCGATGTCCGCAACGTCAAGAAAGGATCACGCCATGACTACAAGCACCAACCCCGCCGACGATATCATTGAACTGACGGAGATCGTGGAGGAAGGAATTCCTCTGAATACGAAGTTCGAAGACTTTGCCATGGACAAGGCCGTGGATGCCAAGAGCCTGGACAAGGAGCTCGACGACCTGCTGCGCGAGCCGGAGCCGCGGTCCGGAGCCACGGAAGTCACCGACGACGAGATCGATCTGGACATCCTTTTCGACGAACCCGCGCCCGCCGCCGAAGCCAAGACGCCCCAGGCCGACGCGGGCATGGACATGTCCGACATCGACAACCTCTTCGATTCGCTGGGCATCGGCGAAAAAGAGGACGGCGAAACAGCGCTGGACATCATCCTTGACGGAGACATTCCGGAACTGCCTGAGAAAAAAGACGCCGAAACGTTTTATCCGTCCGAGTCCATCGACCTGGATCTGGATCTGCCCGCCGCCGAGGGAGAGGAGGGAGGCAAGGCCATCCACGACCTGACCGAAGAATTGCTTGCGGACATTCCGGAAACCGTCCTCTTGCATTCGCCGGAAGAAACCGGCGCGGCAGCGCCGCAACGCGAATCCGCCCCGGAGGAACCGGACCACGAAAGCGCCGCGTCCGATGCCAAACTTTTACCTGCGACCGGCCCCGAGCCGGAAATACTGGAACTTGATGCGCCGGTGGAGGAAGAGGTTGAACCCGAGTTCGCGCAATCGCCGCGTGACGAAGACCAACCCGAAGCCCCTGTCGCCCATGAGGACGTCCTGCCCGAACAGCCGCTGCCCCCCACGGAACAGGCCGTCCCGCAGGATGCCCCGCTTTCCCGGGCCGCGCTGGAAATCATCAGCGCCCGCCTCGACGCCCTGGAAACGCGGCCGGAACCGGCCCAAACGCTTGACGCCGAAGAAATCCTGGCCCTCCTGCCGCTCTCGCCCCAGGACGTGCCGCTGACGCGGACCCTGCGTCAGGAAATCATCGACCACCTCGAATCAAGAATTTCGGAACTGGCCACCTCGGCCAGCGTCGGCGGGTTGCAGAAATCCGTGAACGCCCTGCAAGGCCAGGTCGAGGCCCTGCCCGACATCCAGGAAGAACTGTCCAAGAGGCTGCCGGAATCCCTGATCCGGAAACTGGAATCAGACATCGAAGAGCTGCGCGGCCGGGTTGAAGACAGGCCGGACATTCAGCCCGAACAGATCATGGCCATCCTGCCCCAGGCCCCGCAAGGATGGCCCGTGGCCCAGGCCCTGCGCCAGGAGATCGTCGACCACGTGGAATCCAGGATCTCTGAACTGGCCTCATCGTCCAGCGTGGATGGACTGCAGGAGTCGGTGAACGCCCTGCAAAGCCAGGTCGAAGCCCTGCCGGACATCCGCTCCGAGCTGGCCAAAGCGCCGTCCGCCTCTGGCGTGCAGAAAATGGAGGAGGAACTCGAGGAGCTGAAAATCCTTGTCCGAAACCAGGAGGACGCCCTTGCCCGGCTGCGCCAGACCCTGACGGACAAGGAGACCGCCATCGAAGCCCTGACCGCCGAGAGCGGAAGCCTGCGCGAGGAACTCGCGGCCCTGGCCGACCGGGTTGGCGCGGCCCCGGCTGCGGATGAGGTCAAAGGTGAACTGCGCGAATACGTAAGGCAGCAGGTGCCGCTCGCCGCGGCCAAGGTCATTCGCGAGGAGATCCAATCCCTGCTCAAGGAACTTGGCGGCTAAAGCCCGGGAGCCCGACTCCTGGGCTCTCGACTCCCACTTTGGGGTATGCTAGAAAGAAAAAAACGAAGGGATGGCTTCAGGGTTTTTCTTTCTTTTTTAACCGCCCGGTTTTCCCCCAAAGCAGGTCGAAACCATTCCCCCCGGGCGGTTTTTTTGTTGCATGTCAAACCAGAGAGATATTCATGGACCAGATCCAGAAGCAGGCCCTGCAGGTCGCCAAGGAAATCGTCGTCAAGTTCATCGAAACCGGACGCATTTCCCCTTCCAATTTTTCCGAGTATTTCGAACCCATCTACGATGACGTCTATCGCACCGTGACCAAGTCCGGGCACGCCCCGGCCATCGACAAGGACAGCTCCGTTGAACCCCAATGAGCATGGCAAGCGGGTCTCCGGCCTCTTTGACAACATCGCGACCTGGTACGACTTCCTCAATCACTTCCTGAGCCTGGGCCAGGACATCTACTGGCGCAACCGCCTTGTGCGCACCATGCGCCCCGGATCCACGGGCGTGGTGCTCGACCTTGCGGCCGGAACCCTGGACGTGAGCAGGGAAATCCTGCGCCAGAACCCCGGACTCAAAGTCTTGAGCATGGATTTTTCCCGCGCCATGCTCTGCCGGGGCAAGGAAAAGGTGGCCCGCCAACCCGACATCTTCCCGGTGCAGGCCGACGGACGCGCCTTGCCCCTGCCGGACGGATGCGTCGACACGGTGACCATCGCCTTCGGCATCCGCAACATCCTGCCCCGCACCGAGGCCTACAGGGAAATCCTGCGGGTGCTGGCGCCGGGAGGACGGCTGTGCATCCTTGAATTTGGCACAGGACAGGCCCGCATCTGGCAGGGAGCGTACAATTTCTATCTCGGCACGGTCCTGCCCCGCATCGGACGGTTTTTCTCCAAAAATCCCGAAGCCTATCAGTATCTTGCGGACACCATCCTGGCCTTTCCCAATGCCCGGGTCCTGGCCGCGGAACTGCGCGACGCCGGGTTTGGCCAGGTCGGCTGCCAGGCCCTGAGTTCAGGGATAGTCTATCTCCACGTAGCGACCAAACCCTCCTGAGACAAACAAGGCCGCGGATTTTCATCGCTTTCCAACCATTTCGGACTGTACGCCAACGAGGAACCCATGATCACTTTCGACGAAATCGCATCCGGCACATCAGAAGTCGCCGTGGTGGGGCTGGGCTATGTCGGTCTGCCCCTGGCCGTAGCCTTGAGCAATCATTTCAAGGTGATTGGTTTTGACATCTCCCGTCCCCGCATTGAAGAGCTGCGCTCGGGGCAGGACTCCACCCGCGAAGTCGAGCCCGAAAGGCTGGCCCGCGCCAACGTCGAATACACCGACGACCCCGCCCAGCTGGCCCGCGCAGGAATCATCGTCGTGGCCGTGCCCACGCCCATCGACGGCAACCGCAAGCCGGACCTGCGCCCCGTGGTCGGAGCCACCGCCACCGTGGGTTCGCACATGCGCGCCGGCTGCATCGTCGTATACGAGTCCACCGTCTATCCCGGCCTGACCGAAGAAACCTGCGTGCCCCTGCTGGAGGAGAAATCCGGCCTGACCTGCGGCGCGGACTTCACCGTGGGATATTCCCCGGAACGCATCAATCCCGGCGACAAGGTCCACACCCTGGAGAGCATCGTCAAGGTCGTCGCCGGGCAGGACCAGCCCACGGCCGACCTGCTGGCCCGTTTCTACGGCGCGGTGGTCAAGGCCGGGGTGCACCGGGCGTCGAGCATCAAGGTCGCCGAAGCGGCCAAGGTCATCGAGAACACGCAGCGCGACCTGAACATCGCGCTCATGAACGAGCTGGCCCTCATTTTCGACCGCATGGGCATCGACACGAACGAAGTGTTGCAGGCCGCTGGCACCAAATGGAACTTCCTGCCCTTCAGGCCGGGACTTGTCGGCGGGCACTGCATCGGGGTGGACCCCTACTACCTGACGTTCAAGGCCGAATCCATCGGCTTTCACCCGCAGGTCATCCTGGCCGGACGGCGCATCAACGACGGCATGGGCAAATTCATCGCGGAAAAGACCATCAAGGCCATGATCGACGCGGGATGCCTGATCAAGGGCGCGCGGGTGGGCCTCCTGGGCCTGACCTTCAAGGAGAACGTGCCCGATCTGCGCAACAGCCGCGTGGAGGATATCATCCACGAGCTTTCCGACTACCGTGTCGACGTCCTGGTCCACGACCCTCTGGCCGACACCGGGGAAGCGCGGGATGAATACGGAGTGGAGTTGCATTCCCTCGCGGAGTTGACGAATCTCGACGCCCTTGTCCTGGCCGTGTCCCACGCCGAATTCGCGGCTCTCGACGCCGACCGGATCCGGGCCATGTTCAAGGAGCCCGCGCGCGGAATCGTCATCGACGTCAAAGGATTTCTGGACAAGGACGCCCTGTCCCGCGAATTCGCGTACTGGCGTCTCTAGCCCCGAGGCCGGACCATGATCCTCTTGGCCTGCGCCACCAGGCTGGAATGCCGAAGCGCCCTGACCCGGGTGGCGCCGTCGCACGCGCCGGAAGATCCCGGTCCCGTGCATTTCCGGGGCCGCGCCTTTCTGCCGCGCGAAGTGGGCATCGGGCCGGTGGCCGCGGCCTTGAGCATGGGGGCCCTGCTTGAACGCCACCGCGAAATCACGGGCATTCTGAACCTGGGCATCTGCGGCAGCTTCGACACGAATCGGGCCCCCCTGGGCGCGGCCTGCGTCGCCAGCGCCGAGATCTGGCCGGAATACGGCGTGCACGCGAGCACCCCGGACGCCGATCACGCTTTCGACCACCAGATGTTCCCGACCCTGAGCCTCGACCCCGTGAACAGGCTTGAGTTCGACCCTCGGCGGGCCGCCAAATCCATGAATCTGGTCATCGACCCGAAATGGCCCGCGGGGCCGAGCCTGACCGTGGCCGGAGTGAGCGGCGACAGGCGGCGGGCGCAAACGCTTCAAGACGGCACGGGCGGACTCACGGAGAACATGGAAGGCTTCAGCCTGGCCCTGGCCGCACGGCTGCGCGGCCTTGCGTTTCTTGAAATTCGGACGGTGTCCAACCCCGCCGGCGCCAGGGACAAGCGCCAGTGGAATTTTCGCCTGGCCCTTTCGGCCCTGCAGAACGTCCTTCCCGCCCTCACCGGAGGCCCGGCATGACCCCGTTGCGCATCGCCATTTCCCCCTGCCCCAACGACAGCTTCATTTTCGGCGCCTGGGTGCTTGGCCTTGCTCCCGCGCCAAAGGGGCACGACTGCCGCTTTTTCTGGCATGACGTGCAGGAGCTCAACCAAGGCGCGTTCGCCGATGCCTGGGACGTGATCAAGGTCAGCGCGGCCACGGCCCTGCGCCTCGCGGACAGGTTCACGATCCTGCCCTGTGGCGGCGCCTTCGGCCTGGAGCACGGCCCCAAGCTGGTCACCCGCGCGGATTTTCGCGGCACGCCGCGACGCATCGCGGTTCCGGGCCTGGACACCACGGCCATGTGCGTCCTGAACGCGGCCCTCGGCGGACGCTTCACGCCCGTGCCCATGATCTTTCACGCCATCGTCGATGCCGTACGGACGGGGGAGGTCGACGCGGGCCTGCTCATCCATGAGACCGCGCTGGTGTACGATCGCTACGGGCTGGCGCTGCGCACGGACCTCGGAGCCTGGTGGCGGGAGCATACGAACGGCCTCCCCATGCCGCTCGGCTGCATCCTGGCCCGGCAGGACCTTGGCTCTGCGACCCATGGAGCCATCGCGAACAGCATCCGCGCGAGCATCCTCCACGCCCGGCAAGACAGGAACTCCGTCATGCCTTTTATCGCATCCTTGGCCAGAGAGCTTGACGCGGCCACGCTGGAACAACATATTGCCGCCTACGTCAACGAATTCAGTCTGGATATGGGCCATCAAGGTCAGGCCGCGCTCAACATGCTGCAAACATTCCGGGATCTTTCATGAACGAAGCATTCGCCCAACTCAAAACGGCCTTCCTCCGGGAACTGCCGGCCATCAACGCCGCCATCCGGCAGGAGATAGAGGCCCTGCCCGCCCTGGTCAGACCCGTGGCCACCCACGTCATGGACGCCGGAGGAAAGCGCCTGCGCCCCATGCTCACGCTTCTCTTCGCCCGCGCCCTTGATTTCCGGGGAGACAATCTGCACACCCTGGCCAGTTCCCTGGAGTTTCTGCATTCGGCCACGCTCATGCACGACGACATCCTGGACAACGCAGACCTGCGCAGAGGCAAGCCGGCCGCCCACACCCGATTCGGCATCACGCCCACGGTGCTGGCGGGAGACGTGCTGCTGGCCCTGGCCAACGAAATCGTGGCCCGGACTGGCAATCCGGCCCTGACGTCGTGCATCTCCCGGGCCATCATGCAGACCGCAACAGGCGAAATCATGGAGATCGCGGCCATCCGCAAGGCGGACGTCACGCGCGCCCAATACCTTGAGATCATTACCGGCAAGACCGCCTACCTGATCCAATCGGCCTGCGAATTCGGCGTCATCGCCGCCGGCGGTTCGGAACGTGCGCGCGCGGGGGCCAGCACTTTCGGCCTGAACCTCGGCATCGCGTTCCAGCTTGTGGATGACGCCCTCGACTACACATCCCGGGCCGACACATCGGGCAAGCCGCTGGGCGGCGATCTGCGCGAAGGAAAATTCACGCTCCCCCTCTTGCTCTACCTTGAATCACTGCCCGGCAACCAGCGCGAGATCGTCTCCCGTGAGCTCGCGGACGCCAACCTCCACCCCGTGAGGCAAGACCAGATCATTGCCGACGTCGTGGGCCAGGGTTTCGCGGACAGGACCAGGGAAGAGGCGCAATCCTATTTGACACTAGCCAGCCAGGCGCTTGCCGTGATACCCGAATGCCTGGAGAAGAAACTGCTTGGAGCCATGATCGATTTCGTCCTGACACGAGACAAATAATGCACAATCAGGATCGCCTTTCCCCTCGCAACCTCGCAACCTCGTTGCGCGCAAGCCTGAAAGCGACCTTTTCGCCGGCCACGGCCGGACTGCTCCAGGAGGCGGTCAAGCCCGAGCCGAATTTCGGGATCATCGCCTCCATCCTGAAGCTCGATCCCGCTTTGGCCACGGCCATCCTTTCCCTGGTCAACTCGCCGTATTACGGTCAGACCAGCAAGATTTCCGATCTGCAGCGCGCGGCCATCATCCTCGGCGACAACGAGATCCTGCGCATCGCCCTGTCCCTCTCCCTGCAGAAAAACCTGAACGCGATCCTGGAAAAAAACGGGTTCGACACCTTCGCCAACTGGCGGATCATCATCTGGGCCGCCATTGGCGCGGAACTCATCGCCCGGCGGCTGGCCCCGGAGGAGGCGGAAACAGCCTACCTTTGCGCCCTGGTCAAGGACCTGTCGCTGCTCCTCTACGCCGCGACCTTTCCCGAACACCTTCTCCCGCGCCTGATGCAGCCCGACTTCGTCAACACCGGGCCGAACTTCATGTCCTGGCAGGACCACATCCCGGAGGACCATTCCGCCCTGACCGCCGACCTGCTCACGCAGTGGAACTTTCCGGAACCCATGATCGCGGCCATCACCGCGCACCACGATCTGGAGCACGTTTTCGACTACCCGCCCCTGACGCAGGCAGTCATATTCGGCACCAGATGGGCCGAAGCGGAATTTCGCTCGGACCCCTCGCCGGACAGCCTGAACCAGCTCAGTTTCCTGCTGGCCAAAGCCAACGTGCTGCCCCCGGAAGGCATGGACGCCTTGCGCGGCGAATGCGCGGCCCTGTTCGCCGAACTGTCCGGAGCCATGAACATCAAGGACCTCGACCCCGAAGACAGGTTCTACGCCCACTCCCTGCAATCCATTCAGGACTTTCATCACCAGGCCAAGGAAATCGAAGGGCTGACCGGCGGCAACGCGGCCATCGCGGCCTGCATCGGACGGCATCTGCGCTGGAACTGGAACTGCCGCAAGGTCGACGTCATCCTGCACGCATCCGCCAACAAACACTGGGAGAGATTCGTCATCAACGACCACGGGGTGCACGGACCCGACATCGCTCCCACCCTCGAAAAACTCACCGCACCCTCGGATGCGACCTTTCCCCTGGAAGTGGAAGGCCGCGTGTCCGGGGAGCTGCACCTGCGCGACATGCCTGATTCAAGCCGCGCCAAGGCCGAGATCACGCTCTATGCCCGTCTCCTGGCCCGCAGCATCCGAAGGCAGACAAGCACTGTGGGGCAGCTCGAAATCAAGGCGGAACTGCTCGACATTCTTCCGGCCGGCGTGGCCCTGCTCGATGCGCAAGGCCGGATTCTCAAGGCCAACCCGACATTTTCCCGCTTTCTGAACGGGGCGGGTCACCTCGAAGAGCGTCTTGCCCTGAACAAGGACCGCAAGCAGGCCGATCAGGCCGTACGGGGATGGCGGAAGTTCCTCCAGGACGCCTCCATGGACAACCACTGCGCCATCCATTGCCCGCTGGGCCCCGGCGCCAACGGACCCGCGTCCTCCTTTTCCCTGAGCGGCTACAGGATTCGGCAGGGCTCGCAGACCAACATCATGGTTCTGGTGCAGGACCTGGCGGAAATCCGGGTGCTTGAATTCGAGGCCCTGCATCAGCGCGACTTCCTGAACACCCTGCTGGCCTCCATGCAGGACCTGGTGCTGACCACCGATGAAAGCGGAACCATCACCTTCGCTTCGGGACGCCACGCCCCATTTCTCGTCGGCCGCAATCTCTTCAAGCTGACACGCCCCACCGACATGCAGGAAGAAAGCTGGGACATGGAATTTTTGGAGCAAAGCCAGACGGCGCTGGAAGTGCAGATCGTGCTCGACGACGAGCACCTTCAGCTTGAGCTTGTCTTTTCCCGGTTTTCCTTCGGATCCGACTACGGGATCATTGTCGGCCGGAACATCTCCACCATCCGCAGGCTGGAACGCAAAATCCGCGAACAGGCCCTTTTCGACGCTCTGACCCAGGTCTACAACCGCCATCACCTGACGCCCCTGCTGGACAGGGAGATTTCGCGCTCCAGGCGGACCGACGCTCCGCTCGGGCTGATCTTTTTCGATATCGACAAATTCAAGCTCTTCAACGACACGCACGGCCACCACGGCGGCGACAAGGCCTTGCAGGAACTGGGACAGCTGCTGCGTCGGGTGCTGCGCAAGGGCCTCGACTTCCCGTGTCGTTTCGGAGGGGACGAATTCGTCGTCATCGCCAGCAATTCGACGGACGCCCACCTGCTGACCATCGCGGAAAGAATCCAAAAGGAATTCAGCATACTGCACCACAATCACGTCACGTTGAGCATCGGCCTGAGCATGCTCGAACCCGAGGACTCGTCCCAATCCCTGCTTGAACGCTGCGACAAAGCCAATTATCAAGCCAAGGCCCAGGGCGGAAACGCCATTGTGCGCCTGCAAACCAACCAGCACCCCTGAACCATAAGCACCACCCCAGGAGAACGACATGCCGATCCGAGTCGAAGTGGCTCTGCGCAAGGCAGTTACCGATACACAAGGCAACAAGACCGCCCACAAGATCAAACAGGAACTCGGGCTGACCGTGGACCAGGTCCGCATCGTCCGCATCTACACCGTTGACGGGCTGACCGATGCCCAGGTCGGACAGGCCATCGAAGCCGGCGCCCTGCACGACCCCGTTCTGCACACGGCCCAGACAACCCCGGCGGCCACGGACTTCGACTGGATCATCGAAGTGGGCTTCCGCCCAGGAGTGACCGACAACGAGGGCCGCACTGCCCAGGAAACCCTGCATACCGTTCTCGGTCTGGCCCCGGGCGAACGCGTCGCGGTCTACACGTCCACCCAGTTCCTGATCACGGGCCGGCTGACCAGGGCCCAGGTGGAGCACATCGCCCGGGATCTGCTGGCCAACGAGCTGATCCAGCGCTTCCAGATCGCGGACAGGGACGAATGGGCGGCCAAGCCCGGTTTTCCGGCCCGCGCCGCGGCCGTGACGGGCGAATCGTCCAGCACCGTCGAAATCGTGGATCTTTCTGTCATGGATGACGAGGCGCTGATGCGGCTGAGCCGCGAAAACACCCTCGCGCTCAGCCTGGAAGAAATGCGCCGCATCAAGGCGTATTACGCCCAACCCGAGGTCGTCGCCCACCGCAAGGCCAAGGGCCTGCCCGCCGCGCCCACGGACGCCGAACTCGAATGCCTGGCCCAGACCTGGTCCGAGCACTGCAAGCACAAGATCTTCAGTTCCCGCATCTCCTACGAGAACCGCGAGAACGGCACCACGGCCGAGATCAACAGCCTCTACAAGACCTTCATCCAGGGCAGCACGAAACAGCTGCGCGAGCGCATGGGAGAGGGAGACTTCTGCCTGTCCGTGTTCAAGGACAACGCCGGCGTGATCCGCTTCAGCGACGACATGAACGTCTGCATCAAGGTCGAGACCCACAACAGTCCCTCGGCCCTGGACCCCTACGGCGGAGCCCTGACCGGCATCGTCGGCGTGAACCGCGACCCCATGGGCACGGGCATGGGCGCGAACCTGTTGTGCAACACCGACGTCTTCTGCTTCGCCTCGCCCTTCCATGAAGGCGAGCTGCCCCCGCGCCTGCTGCACCCGCGCCGCGTCTTCGAGGGCGTGCGCGAAGGCGTTGAACACGGCGGTAACAAGTCCGGCATCCCCACGGTCAACGGCGCCATCGTCTTCCACGAACGCTTCCTGGGCAAGCCGCTGGTCTTCTGCGGCACGGTCGGCACCATGCCGGCCACCGTGGCCGGGCATCCCAGCCACGAGAAGAAGGCCTTGCCCGGCGACCGCATCGTCATGACCGGCGGCCGCATCGGCAAGGACGGCATCCACGGCGCGACCTTCTCCTCCGAGGAGCTGCACGAGGGCTCCCCGGCCACGGCCGTGCAGATCGGCGACCCCATCACCCAGCGCCGCATGTACGATTTCCTGATGCGCGCCCGGGACCTGGGCCTCTACAACGCCATCACCGACAACGGCGCAGGGGGCTTAAGCTCCTCGGTGGGCGAAATGGCCCAGGACTGCGGCGGCTGCGACATGGACCTGGCCAAGGCCCCCCTCAAGTACGACGGCCTGCGGCCCTGGGAGATCCTGGTCTCCGAGGCCCAGGAGCGCATGACCCTGGCCGTGCCGCCCGCCAAGCTCCAGGCCTTCATGGACCTGGCGCGGGAGATGAACGTCGAGGCCACGGACCTCGGCTCCTTCACGGACTCGGGCTACCTGCACGTGCGCTACGGCGACAGGATCGTGACCGATCTGGACATGGCCTTCCTGCATGACGGCACGCCGCAGATGCGCCTCAAGGCCGTCTGGGAGCGCCCGCAGACCTGCTGCTGCGGCGAGAGGCCCGAACCCAAGGTGACCGACCACGACGCGTTCCTGCGCGACATGCTCGGCCGGCTCAACATCTGCTCCCGCGAGTACGTCATCCGCCAGTACGACCACGAGGTCCAGGGCGGCAGCGTCATCAAGCCCCTGGTCGGCGCGAAGGAGGACGGCCCGGCCGACGCGGCCGTGGTCCGGCCACAGCTCGGCAGCGAGAAGGCCCTGGTCATCGCGAACGGCATCTGCCCCAAGCTCTCCGACCTGGACACCTACTGGATGATGGCCAACGCCATCGACGAGGGCGTGCGCAACGCCGTGGCCACGGGCGGCGACATCCGCCACATGGCCGGCGTGGACAACTTCTGCTGGTGCGACCCGGTCCAGTCCGAAAAGACCCCGGACGGCGAATACAAGCTGGCCCAGCTGGTCCGGGCCAACCAGGCCCTGGCCCACTACTGCCTGGCCTACGGCGTGCCCTGCGTCTCGGGCAAGGACTCCATGAAGAACGACTACACGGGCGGCGGCACCAAGATCTCCATCCCGCCCACGGTCCTCTTCTCGGTCATGGGCGTGATCGACGACTGCGCCAAGACCATGACCTCGGACTTCAAGCGCCCCGGCGAAGCCGTCTACATTCTGGGCCTGACCAAAAACGAGCTCGGCGGCTCCGAATACGCCGACCAGCTCGGCGTGTGCGGCGCGGTGCCGCAGGTGGACGCGGTCACGGCCCGCACCCGCTACGAGCGCATGCACCAGGCCATCACCGGCGGTCTCATCACGGCGGCCCACGACATCTCCGACGGCGGCCTGGCCGTGGCCGTGGCCGAAATGGCCCTGGCCGGACGCATCGGCGCGGACATCGACGTCGACAAGGTCCCGGCCCTGGACTGCCCGCTGCCGGAACAGCGCCTCTACAGCGAATCCGCCAGCCGCTTCGTCGTCACCGTGGCCGACCAAAACTGCGCCGCCTTCGAAGCCCTCTTCGCCGGCGACTTCCTGGCCCCCATCGGACAGACCACGGCCGACGGCAAACTCACCCTGCGCGCAGGCGCCACAACCCTGGCCAGCGCCGCAGTCGAGGATCTGGCCGTGGCTTGGAAGAAGACGCTGGATTTTTAAGCATGCCTCCGGCGGGCAGGGGGCGCGCCCCCTGCACCCCATTCAACAGGTTGTAAACGCGAGACGGGCGGCCCAATGGGTCGCCCGTCTCGCGTTTGTAGTTCCATACCCCATGCAAGGGGTGCAGGGGACGAGTCCCCTGCCCGCCGGAGGCGTTATTTATAATACACCTTGATCTCGTTGGTCATGACGGTCCCCATGCCCGGGGTGGCCTGGCCGCTGGCGATGATGACGTTTTCGCCGGGCCGGAAGCCCGCGTATTCCTGGACGAATTTTTCGGCCCGCTTCTGATGGCTGCGGGGTTCAAGGGGGCTCTCCACGGGGGTGATGGCCCAGAAGAAGTTCATCCAGCGCATGATGCGGGCGTCTGTGGTCATGGCGTAGATGGGCTGGGCCGGACGGCGCGAGCTGATGTAGCGGGCCGTGGCGCCGGTGGTCGAGTGGCAGACCAGGGCCGCGCTGTCGGCGTTGTCGGCCATGAGGCAGGCGGAATAGGCGATGAATTTGGGGGGGTTCTTCTCGGCCTTGGGCACGTAGGGACCGCCCAGGCGTTCCAGGTAGTACGGCTCGGAATACTGCGCGATCTCGTTGATGAAGCGCACGGCCTCGACGGGATAGCTGCCGATGGCCGTTTCCTCGGAGAGCATGACGCAGTCCGCGCCGTCGATCATGGCGTTGGACACGTCGGTTGATTCGGCCCGGGTGGGGATGGGATTCTTGACCATGGACAGAAGCATCTGGGTCGCGACGATGGCCGGTTTCTGGGCGTGGCGGCAGGCGCGCAGGATCTTTTTCTGGATGATGGGCAGCTCGGCCGGGCTGCATTCCAGGCCAAGATCGCCGCGCGCGACCATGATGGCGTCGGCGACTTCGAGGATGGAATCGAGCTTGTCCACGGCGTTCTTGCGCTCGACCTTGGCCACGACCGGAATCCAGGTCCCATGTCGGGCGATCTCGGCCTTGATGTCCTCGATGTCCTCCTTGCTCTGCACAAAGGACAGGGCCACGGCGTCGATGCCGATATCGATGCCCTGGTGCAGGTCACGGCGGTCCTTGTCGGTCATGGCCGCGACCTTGAGTGTCTTTCCGGGAAAGGCGATGCCCTTGTTGGAAGTCAGGATGCCGCCGTTCAGCGCCTCCATCATGACCAGACGATCCGGCTCGATGACCTTGACCACCGTGAACTGCAGCATCCCGTCGGACAACGAGACGGGCATGCCCTCGGCCAGGCCTTCGAGCAGTTCGGGCGCGTCAAGGCTTATGAAAATGTCGCTCTCGTTTTTCTCCGCCATGTCCGGTCCGCCCAGGCAGACATAGGCTCCCTTGCGGATCTGCAGCGGCGAGCCCTTGACTTCGCCGATGCGGATCTTGGGGCCGCAGAGGTCGCCCATGACCGTCAGGGAAATGCCGGTATCCTTTTCGACCTGCCGGATCTTCTGAATGACCGGACCGAAATATTCCGCGTCGGCGTGGGAAAAATTGAGGCGAAAGACCCGCACCCCAAGCAGAACCATTTCCTTCATGACGTCCTGATCCATGGATGCCGGGCCCAAGGTCGCCACTATCTTTGTGCGCATGTACGTATCCCCGTTCGTGATGGTTGGAAGATTAGATGATTCCATACAGGGGTCTTCCGGGCAGGGCAAGCTCGTCCACCCTTTTCTCGATTTCCGTCACATCGAGGAGCGCCGGCGCGTGATAGGTCTTGAGCCGGGCATCGACGACCATGCTTGTGCAGCCCCAATGCTTGCAGTGCGTGAACCCGTTCAGGCCGTAGGTGTCCGTGGCCGGATCGGAACGGGTGAAGGTCACCCACAGGAAGTTGTCCCAGGAGCGGACCGCGAAGTCGGCGTCGTCCGCGACCACGATGAGCGGAAAGCCGTCGAGTCCGGAAGCCTGCGCCAGGGCTTGGCAGAGCGTCTCCATGGCAGGATCGTGGGTGTCGCGCGGCTGGGCGTGGGCGGGCCCGGACAAAACCAGAACGCCCGGCGCGAAAAAGCGCGGGCGCGAAAAACCATCGGGCAGGGTCAGGGCGGGCGCGGACGTGGACAGGACGCGCTTGGGGCTGCCGGCCGCGGTCCAGAGCACCTTGGAGCCCTGATTGAGGCTGATGCCGGAGTAGTCGAGAGTGTCCATGGTCGTGCGGGTGATGAAATGCAGATCCCGCGACAGATCCAGACGCTCCAGCACGTGGCGGAAGAAAGCGGGCACGTCGTGACAGGTCAGGCTTGGTTCATCCTCGCGGGCGGCGATGATGACGTACTTGGAAAGGGACGTCTGGGTCGTGCCCAGGAGCGAGAGTCCGTTGGTGATCAGCTCCTGGGGCTGGCGTTCGCCCGCGTACGGCACATAGCGCTCGCTGCCCACGGCCAAGAGGAGCGGATGCACTCCGGCCGCGTCCACGGCGTGCACCTCGCGCACCCCGCCGAAGACCTGCGGCACCAGGTCGGCGGTGAGCTCGTGGATGAAGGCCCCGAACATGGTGTCCTCCTGGGGAGGACGCCCGACAGTGGTGAAGGGCCAGACCGCGTCCTCGCGGTGCAGCACCTCGGCCACGCGCATGACCGGAAAGTCGTGGGCCAGGCTGTAATAGCCGAGATGGTCTCCAAAGGGGCCCTCGGGCTTCTGGACATGGGGATCGATATGCCCACGGATGCAGAAATCCGCCTCGGCCAGGATCGGGAGCTCGCCGGGCCGCCGGATCATGGGCACTCGATGCCCGCCCAGGGCTCCGGCGAAAAGCATTTCGGCTATGCCTTCGGGCAGGGGCATGATGGCGGCCAGGGTCATGGCCGGCGGCCCGCCCACGAAGATGTTCACGGGCAGCGTCTCTCCACGGGCGATGGCCTCGGCGTGATGGTAGCCGATGCCGCGATGGATCTGGTAGTGCAGCCCCACTTCACGGTCCTGCTCGAACGCGTTGCCCGAGAGCTGGATGCGGTACATGCCCAGGTTCGAGGCCATGTATCCGGGTTTTGACGGGCTCTCGGTGTAGACCAGGGGCAGGGTCACGTATGCCCCGCCGTCCATGGGCCAGGACACGAGCTGCGGAAGCTGCGAGACGCTCGTGGTCCGGGCCAGGATGGGGCCCGCGCTGACCGTTTTGGGCAGGGTGTGCCAGCCGCCCAGGGCCAGGCCGGGCCAGAGCGACGGTTTTTTCAGAACGAGAGCCGGGTCGGCCTTGGCGGAAAGCATGGCCTCCACCCGGCGCAGGGTGGAGCGGAAGATGAACTTGGTGCGCGCCAATGTGCCGAAAATGTTGGCGGCCATGGGGAACTTCGTGCCCTTGACGTTAGTGAAGAGCAGGGCCGGGCCCCCGGCCTGGAAAACGCGGCGCTGGATGGCGCCGGCTTCGAGACGCGGATCGACGGGTTCATCGATGCGCACCAGCTGCCTGGTCCGTTCCAGATCGTCGAGGCACGATTTGAGATTGCGGTAGATCATGGGTGGCTCGGGGTGTGTTATGGGCTTGATGAACGCTATGGACGGAATAAACTCACGCGGACGGGCGCGACCAAGCCTGCTCGGGGTGCGGGGGGCGCGCCCCCCGCACCCCGGAGGCACGCCTTGTCCCTATCTGTGAAACGTGATGTGCACGTTGGGGTCTTGCCGCCACTGGTCGAATTTCTTGCGCAGCCACTGCTTGAAGATGCCGCGCGTCGCGGGCAGGAGGATGAGCAAACCGAGTATGTCCGTCAGAAAGCCGGGGGTCAGGAGCACCATGCCGGCCAGAAAGACGAGCAATCCGTCGAGCAGCTCCTCGGCGGGCATGAAGCCCTGGTCCAGGTTCTCGCGAATGCGCATCATGATCGACAAACCCTGCAAACGGGCCAGGTGCGCCCCGGCCAGAGCGGTGAAGATGACCAGCGCGATGGTGGGGAAAACCCCGATAGCGCCGCCCACCGTCACCAGCACGTAGATTTCCGCCACAGGCACCAGGGCGAAAAGCAAAAACAGCTTTCCAAACATCATTCCTCCCGTCCGGCCAATTGATCCACGGTTTCGCGGTCGCGCAGGCCCAGAAAATAGAGCACGCCGTCCAGACCAACGTTGGAAATGGCCTGCCCCGCGCCCTGCCGCACGACAGGCTTGGCGTGAAAGGCGATGCCCAGGCCCGCCACGTCGAGCATGGGCAGATCGTTGGCCCCGTCGCCCACGGCGATGACCTGCGAGAGGGAAATGTTCTCCTTGCCCGCGATCTCCTTCAACAGGCGAGCCTTGCCCGCGCCGTCGACAATCTCGCCGACCAGCCCGCCGGTCAGGACGCCGCCGTGGATTTCAAGCTCGTTGGCGTGCACGTAGTCGATGCCAAGCCTCTCCTGCAGCCGCCGGCCGAAATAATTGAACCCGCCGGACAGGATGGCGATGGTGTATCCCAGGCCCTTCAAGGTGCGAATGAGCCTTTCCGCGCCTTCGGTCATGGGCAGGGTGTCCGCGACGTCCTGGAGCACCGTCTCGGGCAGGCCCTTGAGCAGGCCCACGCGCCTGCGCAGGCTCTGGGAAAAATCCAGTTCCCCGCGCATGGCCGCCTCGGTGATGGCCGCGACCTCGTCGCCCACCCCGGCGCGCTTGGCCAGTTCGTCGATGACTTCGGCCTGGATCAGGGTCGAGTCCATGTCGAAGCAGACCAGACGGCGGATGCGGCGAAAGGCATTGTCCTCCTGGAAGCCGATGTCGATGCCCTGCTCCCGGGAAAGGTCCAGAAAAGCGGCCCGCATTCCGGAAATATCCTCCGGGGTGCCGCGCACGGAAAATTCCAGACAGGACCGGGGCATGGCCGGAGGATCGGCCAGGGACCTACGGCCCGAAAGGCGGGTGATGCAGTCCACGCTCAGGCCGTGCGAGGTGATGACCTCGGCCATGGCCGCCAGATTGGCGGCGGTGATGGTCCGGCCGAGCACGGTCACGATATGGCGCTTGCGCCCCTGCATGCCGACCCAGCGTTCGTAGTCGTCCCCGGTCACGGGCGAGAACTTGAGATGCAGCCCCTGATTGTGGGCCCAGAAGAGCAGATCTTTCAAGATGGGCGAGGATTCGCTTTCGCGAGGCACCTCGATGAGCACGCCCAGCGAAAGGTCGTCGTGGATGACGGACTGGCTGATGTCGAGGATGGTCACCTTCGACGCGGCCAGTTGCCCCATGATTCCGGCCAGCAGGCCGTCGCGGTCCGTGCCGGCGATTTGTATGAGTATGATTTCGCGCATATTCTTATTTGTGCAGGAGGTTCCACATGCGGATGGCGGTCCACTCCAGCACCACGGCCGGGTTGGCTCCCGCATCCAGACTTTCCAGGGCGTTTTCGACGATGACTCCCACCTGCCGCACCGCGATCACGTCCAGCCGCGCGGCCAGCACCCGGGCCAGATCGGTCAGGGGATTGCCGTACCCGGCCTGGACCAGGCAACGCTGCACCTCGCGCAGCATGTCCCCGGCGATGCGGGCGTCGACGCTTCCCTTGCGTCCGGTCCATTCGAGCCACGCGCCCTTGCCGCTCTGGATGAATTCGCACAGCAGGCCCAGGCGCTCCTTCAGCTCCGGGTCCTCCTGCCCGCCCTGGGGCCAGCCCAAGGTAAGCACGAAACTCCTGGAAACCAGGGTCGGCAGCAAAACTTCTCGACTCGGGGCCAAAAGAACGAACACGTTGCCGGGGCTGGGCTCCTCCAGGGACTTGAGCAGGGCGTTGGCCGCCCCGTCGCCCAGGGCCTGGGCCTCGGCCAGGATGACCACGCGCGGCCCGCGCCCCGCGGGCGGATCGCCGAGCACGGCGCGCACTTCCCGCACCGTGTCGATGCCGATGGAGCCCTCGGCGCCGTTCAGAAGAAAAAGGTCGCGGCAGGCGTCATCGGCGATCTGCCGGCAGATACGGCACGTGCCGCAGGGTGGCCCCTCTTCGCGGCACATCAGCCGCGCGGCCCAGAAAAGCCCCAGCGCCAGACGTTCGGAAACGGTGCCGCCTTCGAGGAGCAGGGCGTTCGGCGGAGCCTGGGCGAGACGTTCCAGAAACCCCGCGATGCGGGGCTGGGCGGAGAGGGTGTGCTGCCAGGGAGTGGTCATGATGCAAAAATGGGAGGCGAACCTCCCATGTGCCTAACGCAGAATGGTCTGGTCCCGGTCCGGGCCCACGGACACGATGGACACAGGGATGCCCAGGATCTCCTCGATGCGGGCGATGTAGTCGCGCGTGGCCTGAGGCAGCTCGGCATAGGAGCGGCAGCCGGAGATGTCTTCCCGCCAGCCGGGCATGCTTTCGTAAATCGGCTCGACGTGGGCCATGCCGTTTTCCTCCTGAGGCGGATAGGCGACCTCCTCGCCCCGGTACCGGTAGGCAGTGCAGAGCTTGAGCTCATCCAGGCCGCCGAGCACGTCGAGCTTGGTCAGGGCGATTTCCGTGGGGCCGTTCAGGCGCTTGGATTCGCGCAGAACCACCAGGTCCAGCCAGCCGCAACGGCGCTTGCGGCCGGTGGTCGCGCCGAACTCCGCGCCCTTGTCCTGCATGTACGCGCCGGGGCCGTCGGCCAACTCCGTGGGGAACGGCCCCGCGCCGACGCGCGTGGTGTAGGCCTTGACGATGGCCACGATGCGGTCGAACATACGCGGCGAGCATCCGGAACCGGCCGAGGCGTTGCCGGCCACGGTGTTGGAGGAGGTCACGAAGGGATAGGTGCCGTGGTCGATATCGAGATGGGTGCCCTGCGCGCCCTCGAAGAGCACGCCCTGGGCGGCCGCCTCCTGGATGGCCGAGGACACGTCGCCCAGATAGAGGGTCAAGCGCCGGGCCACTGGCAGCAATTCGTCGAAAATCTGCTGCGCCGACATGGGCTCCTGCCCATAAAGGCCCGTGAGCAGGGCATTTTTCTCCACCAGAGCCTTTTCGATCTTGTGCATGAGCAGCTTCTCGTCGGCAAGATCGGCGGCGCGGATGCCGATGCGGGAAGCCTTGTCCTCGTAGCAGGGGCCGATGCCCCGGCCCGTGGTCCCGATCTTGTCGGACCCGCTCTTGAAATTCTCGCGCGCGCCGTCGATGGCGCGGTGATAGGGCATGATGAGTTGGGCCTTCTTGCTGATCATGAGCCGCTCGGGGCCGACGTCGATGCCGGACGCGGCCAGCTTGTCCATCTCAAGGCAAAATACAAAGGGGTCGAGCACCACGCCGTTGCCGATCAGGCATTTCTTGCCCTTGTGCAGGATGCCGGACGGAATGAGGTGCAAAATGGTCTGTTTTCCGTTCACCACCAGGGTGTGCCCGGCATTGTTTCCGCCCTGAAAGCGCACGATGGCGGCCACGTCAGTGGTCAACAAATCGACTATCTTGCCCTTTCCCTCGTCGCCCCACTGGGCGCCCATGACTACGATATTCGCCATGAATCCGATCTCCTCGTCTTTGGTATATTCGCCGTCAGCGCAATGGCAAATGGCTCCCTTCTTTATGAGAAGGCCGGGGGGAAGTCAATTTGCGCAATCGATTGCCCCAAGACCCGGCAAAGTTCCCGCTTCCGGCGAACTCCGCCCGGGCCCGGGATTTGCCGTCCACCCGGGCCTGTGCTAGAGGCACACGGATTCATGCGGCGTCGCGCGCCACAAACCTCGTCAATTCACTTTTCCGGAGAATATATATGAGTGATCTCAAGAAGATGTATCACACCCTGAATCGGGATTCCTTTCCCGAAGACCTGACCATAAGCGTCGGTGGCCAGACCATCCGCTATGCCAAGAAAACCTGGAACATCGGCGGCGAGCAAAAAGGCCTGCGCTACGGTGAAAACCCGGACCAGCCCGCCGCCCTCTACGAGGTGGTCGAAAGCTCCTTCGCCATGGACGGCGTGGCCTTCCAGCAGGGACAGCACAAGCTCGTGTCCAGCCTGACCGAGGAGAACCTGGTCCAGTCCGGCAAACATCCGGGCAAGATCAACCTGACCGACGTGGACAACGGCATCAACATGCTTCAGTACCTGACAGCCAAGCCCGCCGCCATCATCCTGAAGCACAACAACCCCTGCGGGGCGGCCTGGTCCGACGACGGCCTGTTCACCGCCCTGTCCCGAGCCTTCGCCTCGGACCGCATCGCGGCCTTCGGCGGGACCATCGTGGTCAACCGCGCTCTGGACAAGGACTGCGCCGAATTCATCAATTCCAGCTACTTCGAAGTCATCGCGGCCCCGGATTTCGCGGCCGAGGCCCTGGCCGTGCTGACCGCCAAGAAAAACCTGCGCATCATCCGCATCCCGGCCCTGGCCGAACTGGAAAAGATCGTGGGCACGCCGTTCCTGGACATCAAGTCGCTCGTCGACGGGGGACTCATCATCCAGGCCTCGTTCCGCAACAGGATTCTGACCGAGGACGATTTTCTGCCCGCCGAAACGACCAAGGACGGAACGACCTACATGGCCCGCAAGCCCAGCCCCAAAGAGGCCGAAGACCTGCTCTTCGCCTGGGCCGTCGAGGCCGGGGTGACATCCAATTCCATCATCTTCGCCCGCGACGGCGCCACGGTGTCCATCGGCACCGGCGAACAGGACCGGGTCGGCTGCGTCGAGCTGACCATCCGGAAGGCCTACACCAAGTACGCCGACAGACTGGCCTTCGAACGCCACGGCCTGTCCCTGTACGAACTGGGGCTCAAGGCCAAGGTTGATCCCGATCTGGCCGCTTCCCTGGAAGAAATCCAGAAAAAGACCGAGGCGGACCGGGGCGGGCTGCCCGGGACGGTGCTCGTGTCCGACGGCTTCTTTCCCTTCCGGGACGGCGTGGATCTGGCCGTGGCCCAGGGCGTGACCGCCATCGCCCAGCCCGGGGGCTCCATCCGCGACTGGGAGATCATCCAGGCCGTGAACGAAGCCGCTTCGCAAGTGGCCATGGTTTTCACCGGCCAGCGCTCCTTCAAACACTAGAATACGGCCCCGGGGCCGTTGACCCGGGCCGGTCACTCCGGCCCACGCGCCCAAGGCGCATAAGGCTTTTATGTCCATCTCACTTTCCCTGCAGCCCGGATGCATCATGGAGTTCCTTCAGGACAACCAGCCGGTCACGGCCTGGGTCCTGGACGTCCAGGGCCCGCGTCTGCGGGTCTTCACCGCGGGACAGCGCGAGCTCAAGCTCCCCCTGTCCCGGGTCCTGCCCTGGCTTGGCCCCCAATGTCCGGCGGGCAGCAGCCGCCAGGAGATGCTCGACCTGCTGCGCACGCACAATGGCCGCCGGGAACGCCTGGCCGAATCCGTCGACGCCCTGGAAATCTGGGATCTGGCCCAGGGAGAAGTGGACGAGGCCGGAATAGAGTGGTTCGCGAGCCTTGTTTTCGAGGACGCGAGCCCCGACCAGCTTGCGGCCCTGGGGCGCAAGCTGTTGCAGACCAAGACCCATTTCAAGTTCTCCCCGCCCCAGTTCGAGATATACCCCCAGGAAACCGTGGAGCGCCGCCAGGAGGAACTGCGCAAGGCCCAAGAGCGCGAACGCCTGGTCGGCTTCGGGCAGGTCTTTTTGAAGGGTCTGTGGGACACGTTCTGCAAACGCAAAAGCACCCTGCCCCTGCCCGACGAAGAGCAAAGCCGGCGCATCCGGGACCTGCTCATGACCCGCCTGTGCAACCCCGACGACCGGGACTCGGACGCCCTGTGGAAAACCATGAGCCAGGGCCTGCCCGAAGAGCCGCACCTGCCCCTGTTTCTGGCTCAGGCCTGGGGCATCGTGCCGCCGCATTTCAACTTCCATCTCTGCCGCGCGCAGTACGACTGGGAGCCGGACTGGGCCCTGGCCCATGCCGACGCCGTCACGGCCCTGCGGGAACGGGTTCTGGCCACGCGCGAAGAACCCGGGATCGACATCGTGACCATCGATTCCGCCAGCACCCAGGACATCGACGACGGCTTCGATCTGACCCGCGACGAGGACGGTTTCACCCTGCATCTGGCCCTGGCCTGCCCCTGCCTGGGCTGGGAGTTCGGATCGCCCCTGGACAAGGCGGTGCTGCACCGCTTCACCTCCCTCTATCTGCCCGAAGGCACAAGCCACATGCTGCCCGAAACGCTGGGCAAGGATTTTTTCAGCCTCTGCGCCGGCCAGGACCGCCCGGCCCTGGTCATCTCTTTCGACCTGGACCCGGAAGGGGTCGTGCGTTCCTGCACGCCGCGCATCGCCTGGATCAGGGTGAAGGCGAACCTGACCTACACCGGAGTGGAAGAAGAAATCGAGACCAACGCCGCAGGCATGCTGCATCATGCCCGCGACCTGGCCACCCTGCTGCGCCAGGCGCGCATACGCGAGCACGCCGTGATCATGGACCAGCCCGACCCGCGCATGGTTCTGCGCGGGGACCCGGCCAACCCGGAAGTCACGGTCGTGCAGTCCGAGTCCACGCCCGAAGCGCAGAAAATCGTGTCCGAGTTCATGATCCTGGCCAACAAGGCCATGGGTTCCTGGGCGCTGCAAACAGGCACGGCCCTGCTCTTCCGGACCCAGAACATCACCCTGCCCGCCGAAAGCGCCGGGGTCTGGACCGAGCCCACGGACATCTACCGCATCATCAACAACATGGGCCCCTCCATTCTCGAATGCGAGCCCCGCCGTCACGCCACCATCGGGGCCAGGGCCTACGCCCCGGTGACCTCGCCCCTCAGGCGCTATTCGGACTTCATCAACATGGCCCAGATCCTGGCCCGACTGACCGGACAGGGACGCCTCCTCGACCAGACGGAACTGGAGAGCCTGCTTCCCCTCTTGTCCAGCAGGGCCGAACTGGTCGGCCAGGTCCAGCGCATGCGCCCCAGGTACTGGAAATACGAATATTTCCGACAAAACTGCAAGAAAATGCGCTGGTCCGGAACCATCGTCGATCCCGGCTCCAACCTGGTGACCATCGCCCTTCCGGACCTGCAACTTTTCCTGAAGGCCCCGCGCAAGATTTTCGGCGACAAGGTCCGCCTCGGACAGTGGTTCTCCATCCGCATCGGCAAGGTCGATCCCCTGAACAACGAGATCAAGATCGTCGAGGCCTGGGAGGAGGAATGAACTTGTACGTACGACCATTTTCACGTAGAGGATTTCGGCACATGCCAACCCGAATTTCCAAAGATCAAGGAGACTGCACATGGTGACAATATTCTGGCTCGCGATCAGCTACCTTCTGGGGGCCATGCCTTTCGGCCTTCTGATCTCCAAGACCTGCTGCGGCATCGACCCGCGCGAACAGGGCAGCGGCAACATCGGGGCCACCAATGTCGGCCGGATCTGCGGCACCAAGTACGGAGCCCTGACCCTGGCCCTGGACATGCTCAAAGGTTTCGTGCCGGTCGCCCTGGCCACCAGCTTTTCGGACTCCGGTTTCTTCCTGACCCTGGTCGCCCTGGCCGCGGTCTGCGGACACATGTTCTCGGTCTTCCTGCACGGCAAGGGCGGCAAGGGCGTGGCCACCTGGGTCGGCGCCTTCGTGGCCATCTCCACCTCCGGCACCATCATCTGCGGCCTGGGTTTCCTGGCGGCCCTGTACTTCTATAATTTCGTGTCCCTGGCCTCTCTGGTCATGGTCGCGCTCATGCCCGTGATCCTGCTCTTTCAGGGCATGTTCGGCGCCATCCCCCTGGCCCTGGTGCTCATGGCGCTGATTTTCTGGAAGCACTCGGAGAACATCAAGCGCCTCATGGCCGGTGAAGAGCACCCCTGGAAGAAAAAATAGCCCGACTTTTCACATCCGACGCAAAAAAACGCGGAAGCCCCAACGGACTTCCGCGTTTTTCTTTGCCCGGCGAACACATTCCCGGAGGACGCGTCACGGCGAACGCCCGCTAGAGCATCTTCAGATCCCAGTTCCACAAGCCCTGGCGCTCCTTGATCGCGACCTTTTCCGGTACGGGCTCGTGCAGGCGCGTCAGCAGGGCGTACCCGGCTTTTTCCAGTTCCGTCCATTTTTCGCTCAGGTCGATGCCCCAGTTGGGAAAGGTCCAGACCAGGCCGCCGTATGTCCGCGACCAGAACTGCTCGCCCTTGGGGCTCTGCAACGGTTCCCGTTCACGCAGGCTTTCGGAGCGGATGCGCGAAACGCACAACGGATAAACACCCTTGACCAGAATGCCCAGTGGCAGCGGAGAGAGGGCCGGCAGTTCCAGAAATCCCTGACGGTCGAGCTCCGGACTCGCGAAAGCGCCCGCGAAACCCATGCGCGCAAGCTCCGCCAGGGCCATGGGGTTGGCCGTGTTGCACATGGGACCGGCCCAGAAGGTCTGGCGCTCGGGCCTGGCGAAGAGGCCCATCTGCCAGGGCGCATTCAGCACGAATTGCCGCGCGCCGAGGCGGGTCATATTTTCCAGGCATTCGGTCCAGGCTTTTTCTTCCGCAGGCCAGATCACGGGCGGCAACCACCACCAGATGCGCCCGAAGATGCTGCGCGAGATGTTGCGCTCCACTCCGGGCGTGAGCCACACCGCCTGCTCGCTCTGGTTGCCGAGCCGTGCCGGCAGGCTGCGCCAGACATCCATTTCGCGCGGCTTGCCCTTTCGTCGCGCAGGGCGCGGCAGGGTTGGGGAAAAAGAGGATTCCCGTGTCGGGCGGTCGAAAACCAGATTTTTTTTCAGGTCCGCCACCAAGGCTTGCAGCTCCCGCTCCCGCCGGTCCACCAGGAAGACCGGGGCGCCCTGCGGCGCTGGACGGCCCTGGCCCTTGGGCAGATCCAGACGACCGCCCTTGGGGATGTCGCGGCGGATCTTCACGGTCTGATGCCCGGCCTGATCCTCGTAGCCGACGCGCAGCAAATCCCCGCTTTTCAGGGGCTCGCGCGGAGACACGTAGGCGGCCTTGAACCCGCCCTGGACCTTGCCGATCATGTGCCCCGAGGCGGTCTGCTCCCGGTCGGCGATGGGATTGGAAGGCCTGTGCCCAAGAAAGTTGTAGTGCGAGGACGGCCGGCCCAGCGCCATGTCCAGGAGGCCCAGGGCCGCCTTGCGCCGGGCCGGATCATCGCCCTCGTCGCGCAGCATGCGGTAGGCTGTGACCGTGTAATACACGTAATGCGGTCCCTTCTTGCGCCCCTCGATCTTCCAGGAGCCGACCTTCTCCACGCCGCTCAACGGACGCACCAGCACGTCCAGGGACAGATCGTCGCAGGAAAAAAACGCGCCTTTCTGATTTTTCTGTTGGTACAAGCGGCGGCAGGGCTGCACGCAGCGGCCGCGCAGGCCGCTCTTGCCGCCCAGATAGCTGGACCAGTAGCATCTGCCCGAAACCGCGTAGCACAGCGCGCCGTGCACGAACACCTCAAGGCCCAGACCATCCGGGCAGCGGGCGGCCACGGCCTTGATCTCGTCGATGGACAGTTCGCGGGGCAGCACCAGCCGGTCAACGCCCAAGGCCAGGAGCTGAGGCAGCCCGGCGATGGTGCCGCCGTTGGCCAGGGTGGAAAGATGCAACTCCCCCGTGAATCCCGCCTGCCGGGCCAGGGCGGGCAGGCCCAGGTCCTGGACGATGAGCGCGTCCACCCCGACCTGGGTCTGCAAACGGTGGATGAGGCGACCCGCCTGATCCAGTTCGGGGGTTTTCAAGAGGTTGTTCACGGCCACGTGCACCCGCACGCCCTTGGCGTGGGCCAGTTCGGTCAGGGCCGCGAGTTCGGTCAGGGAAAAATTCTCCGCCTCCATGCGCGCGGAAAAATTTTTCAGGCCGCAGTACACGGCGTCGGCCCCGGCGGCGATGGCGGCCAGAAAACTGTCGATATCGCCGGCGGGGGCGAGGATTTCTATTTTGTTGCGTTCCATGGGAAGACCACCGGCCCGTGGCCGAAAGTTGAAATCCGACGGCGAAAGGCCGACGGCGCTGCTGCGCATGAATGAGCGATCAAGAGGCAGGCGAACTGTCTCCGGGTAGCGTAACGGACAGGGGGGGTGTCAAGGGGCAATCCGTTCCAGCCAGGAGCGGACCTTGTGGACCGCGCATGAAAAGCGTAAGATAAACGCCGGACAGCGCGCCGGACATCCAGGTAAAACAGGACGACGAACACAATGGGAATGACGGATCTCGTTTTCGTGGCCACGAGCCAGGACTCCCTCTTTCAGGAGACCAGAAGCCATCTGAGCACGCTCGGGTACACCAACTGCGCGCGCTTTTCATCGGGCAAGGCCGCAGTGGAGTTCATCAAATACAACCCGGCGCGGATCATCATCGTCGACACCGAGGTCGAGGACCTGAGCCTGGCCGAATTCGTCGCCGCCCTGCGCGAAGTCAGGCAGGCGGAGTACCTGCACATCCTGGTCATCTCGTCGGACCGGACCGAGGAATTTCTCCTGGGCATCATCTCCGCCGGATGTTCCGGGCTGGTGTTGCGCCCCTACAACCGGACCGCCCTGGAAAACCACATGGCGCAGTCCAGAAAACTCGAGCACGCCCCGGACTCCGACCGCGAAACCGTGGAACAGGCCGAAACGCTGATCGTCCAGGGTCGCTACGAAGACGCCATCGGCGACCTGACCCTTGTCGTCAACCATGAGGACGAGCAGGCGAGCAGGCTGTTCTATCGGGGATGCCAATTTCTGGTGGACAAGAAATGGTCCGACGCCATCCAGGCCTTCAACCAGTCCCTGGCCCGCAACCAGACCTTCATCAAGGCCTACGAAGGCCTGGCCCAGGCCTACCGGGGCAAGAACGACACCGAGCGTTACCGCTTCTATCTCCAGAAAGCCGCCGATGAATACGCAAAGCTCAACAACTTCGCCAAGGTCAAAAAAATATTCGTCGAAATCGTGAAGTACGACATCAACGCCCCCAACCCCTACAACACCCTGGGCATCAGGCTGCGCCAGGAAAAACAGTACAAGCAAGCCATCCAGGCGTATTTCCAGGCGATCCAACTGAGCCCCAAGGACGAGAACATACACTACAACATGGCCAAAGCCTATTTTTGCGATGCCCAGCCGGAAAAGGCCCTGGAATGCATCCGCCTGGCCCTGTCCCTGTCCCCGGAACACCTCGAAGCGCTCAAGATGTACCGCCTGCTGACCGGCGTAGCCTGGGAAGACAACGCCGCCGCCCCGTTTCAGCCCCAGCGGGGAGCCTGACCCATGGCCAAGTTCAGCACCTGCGCCATCTGCGGAAAACTGGTCGACATCGACCAGGAGTCCCACACCCTGTTTCATTGCCGCAATTTCCTGCTGCGCTCCTTCTACGGCGAAAAGAACGAACACCGCCGCGCGCGTTTGCAGGAACGCATCGACGCCCTGAACGCCCGCATGCGCGTCAAGGGCAACAACCTTCTCGACACCTGACAAAAGGCGCCGGCCCGTGCCAAAGACGCCCCGTCATCTTCCCGGCCAGGGCAGTTCCTGAAGCGGCCCCAGCCCCGTCAGCGCCTGTCTGACCGCCTCGTCCCGAAACACGCGCCCGACCCTCGGAGCGCACGCGTAACACAACATCCGCCCCTCCAGGCGGAAACACAGGGTATGGGCGTGCAGATACATGCGGTCGGGCCACTCCGGCACGAGGGGATGATAGAGCGCGTCGCCCAGGACGGGAGCGCCCAGACTCTTCATGGCCACGCGCAGCTGATGCGTGCGGCCGGTAAGGGGCTTCAGGACGTAAAGCCGCAGACCCGGCCGCACCGCCCAACTCATGAAGCGCGTCCGCGCGGGCCGCTCCATGCTCCGAACGAGCTTCCAGCTCCCCCGCCGCGAACGGACCATGTCGCCCTGGATCAGCCCCTGCTTCTTGCTCGGGGACTGATCCGACAGGGCGACATAGTATTTGCGCACCGCCCGCTCCCGGAACAGCCCGGCCAGGATCCCGGCCCATTCCCGGTTTCGGGCCAGAAGCAGCAGCCCGGACGTGGCCTTGTCCAGACGGTGGACCGGAAAAACCTTTTCCCCCAGCCGATCCCGAACCAGGCTGCACAGCCCCGGACGGCCTTCGCAATCGTGAAAATCCAGGTCCGGAGCCTTGTCCACGACGATAAATCCGGGCTCGCGCCCGACCACCTCGAAATCCGGCGAAACCGTCACCACCGCTTGTTCTTCTTTTTACGCGGCGGATACTTGGTCCTGTGCTCGTCGTAGCGGTAGTACGGTTCCGCCAGATCGAGCTCCAGGGTCACCGGCCCGCCCAGACGGACCCTCAAGTCGCGCGGCAGCAGCACTGCGCTGCGCCATCCCCGGTCGAGATAGAAATAGATCTTGCGGTCCAGATCGAAATACACCCCCACATCGGGATAATAATTATACCTGTAGTGTTTGTTGCGATAGCCGTGGGCCGGGGCATGATCCGGCGGCCCCTGGCGCTGGGGCGGCGCGGCGGGCGCGATGACGCAGCCCTGCAGGACGAGAAGCGCGAGAATGATCAGCAGACAATTTCTGAGTCGCATGGTTACCTCCGGGTTGGTTTGAGCGCGTCGCGATGCTTCCGAGCATGATTGGCGCAATCAGAAAAAATGCGCCGAAGCGGTCTCGAACCGGGCAAGATGGACGCCGCCCCCTCTTCCGGAGACGGACCGCGCCGGCAAAGAACGTAAAAAACCCTCTTCACGCCTTGAAGTTTGCCATTATGTACTCTACTTAGTAAACACTGGATTCCCCCTAACGACGACAACGCATCCTGAAACCACCAACACGAGGAGCGCGCATATGGACTGTTTCAGCGGAAAACTCTGGCATCATCTGCCATCCAGGGAGATTCTCGACACTTTCCAGGTCGACCCGGACAAGGGCCTGGACACGTTGCAGGTCAAATGGAGGGCTGATGAATTCGGACCCAACGCGCTGACCGCACGCCGGGGAAAAACCAGGCTGGAGCGCTTCCTGCTTCAGTTCCACCAACCCCTGGTCTACATCCTCATCGCGGCCGGAATCGTCACCGCGGCGCTTGGCGAAGTGGTGGATTCCGCCGTCATCGTGGGCGTGGTCCTGGTCAACGCCATTGTCGGATACATCCAGGAGGCCAAGGCCGCCGGAGCCCTGGAAGCCCTGGCCAACTCCATGGTCACCGAGGCGGTGGTCATCCGTTCCGGAGGCACGAAACGGGTGCCCGCCTCCGAACTGGTGCCAGGCGACGTGGTGATCCTGCGCTCCGGCGACAAAGTCCCCGCCGACCTGCGTCTGCTGACCGTCAAGGATCTGCGCGTCGATGAATCGGCCCTGACCGGCGAGTCCGTGCCGGTGGGCAAGATGCCGGACCCGCTGCCCCAGGACGCCGTCCTGGCCGACCGCCGCAACATGGCCTACGCCTCCACCCTGGTCACCTACGGCCAGGCCACGGGCGTTGTCGTGGGCATCGGCGACTGCACCGAGATCGGCCGCATCTCGACCATGGTCTCCGAGGCCGACGAACTGGCGACGCCGCTGACCCGCAAGATCGCGAGCTTCAGCCACCTGCTGCTCTGGGCCATCCTGGCCCTGGCCGCCCTGACCTTCACGGCCGGCGTCTTGCGCGGCGAGAAGGCCGCCGACATGTTCATGGCCGCGGTGGCCCTGGCCGTGGGCGCCATCCCCGAAGGCCTGCCCGCGGCCGTGACCGTGATCCTGGCCATGGGCGTTTCGCGCATGGCCGCGCGCGGAGCCATCATCCGCAAGCTGCCCGCAGTGGAGACCCTGGGCGGGGCCTCGGTCATCTGTTCCGACAAGACCGGCACCCTGACCGAAAACCAGATGACCGTCACCGCCGTCTTCGCGGGCGGTGAAGGCCACACGGTCAGCGGCGCGGGCTACCGGCCAGAGGGAATCATCGAAGGATTCGACGAGCACGACCAGGCCCTGCGCACCACGCTTCTGGCCGGCCTGCTCTGCAACGACACCAGCATCGAATACGGGGAGAGCGGGGAAAAGGTCATCGGCGATCCCACCGAGGCCGCGCTCATCGTGGCCGCCGGCAAGGGAGGCCTGCACCTGGACGGCCAGTCAAAGAACCTGCCCCGCATCGATACGCTGCCCTTTGAATCGCAGCACCAGTACATGGCCACCCTGCACGACCAGGGAGCGTCCAGCCCTCGCCTGGTTTTCTTCAAGGGCTCGGTGGAGACCGTGCTGGAACGCGCGGGCACGGAGCTTCAGGCCGACGGCACGCTCAAGCCGCTGGATCCGGACGCCATCCGCGACGAAGTCGAGCGCCTGGGCATGGACGGCATGCGCGTCCTGGCCATGGCCTGCAAGGAACTGCCCGCAGAAACCGCGACGCTTTCGCATGCGGACGTCGATTCCGAACTGATCTTCATCGGCCTGGTGGGCATGATCGACCCGCCGCGCCCTGAGGCCGTCCAGGCCGTGCAGGCTTTCCACCGCGCCGGAGTCAAGGTCAAGATGATCACCGGCGACCACGCGGTCACGGCGGCGGCCATCGGCACGCAATTGGGCCTGGGCATTGAAACCTGCCCCGGCAAGCCGACCTGTCAGGTCATGACCGGCGCGGACATGACCCGGATCTCCGACGAGGAACTGGTGGACAAAGCCGCCGAAACAGCCGTCTTCGCACGTGTCGCCCCGGACCAGAAGCTGCGCCTGGTCATGGCGCTGCAAAGCCGGGGTGAGATCGTGGCCATGACCGGCGACGGGGTCAACGACGCGCCGGCCCTGAAGCAGGCCGACATCGGCGTGGCCATGGGCAAGGGCGGCACCGAGGCCGCCAAGGAAGCCTCGGACATGGTCCTGACCGACGACAACTTCGCCACCATCGAAGCCGCCGTGGAAGAAGGCCGAGGCGTGTACGACAACCTGCTGAAATTCATCGTCTGGACCCTGCCCACCAACGTGGGCGAAGGCCTGGTCATCCTCGCCGCCATCCTGCTGGGCGTGGCCCTGCCCATCCTGCCGGTCCAGATATTGTGGATCAACATGACCACGGCCGGGTGCCTCGGCCTCATGCTCGCCTTCGAACCCAAGGAACCGGGCATCATGGACCGCCACCCTCGTGACCCGGGCATGCCCATCCTGGACACGGAACTCTACATCCGCATCATGCTGGTTGGCTCGATACTGCTCATCGCCGCCTTCGGCCTCTACGAATGGGAGCTGCGCACCACCGGCGTGCAGGAGCAGGCCCGTACCGTGGCCGTCAACGTCTTCGTCATGGTCGAAGCCTTCTACCTCTTCAACAGCCGCTCCTTCTCCCGCTCTCCCTTCACGCTGGGACTGTGGACAAACCCCTGGGTGATCGCCGGCTTCGCCATCATGGTCGTCCTGCAGCTCGCCTTCACCTATGTGCCGTTCATGAACATCCTGTTCGGCAGCGCGCCCATCGGCGTCCTGCCCTGGATCAAGATCATCGGCGTTTCGATCCTGGCCTTCATCGTGATCGAGGTCGAAAAATGGCTCCGCAACCGCCCGGTCAAGACCGCCGAATCCCTCTGATCCGGTCAGCCTTCACCGCACGAGACTCCGCCGCCCGTCGCGAAACGCGACGGGCGGCCCCTTTTCGGATTGACCCGGACGCGACCTTGGGTCACTAGTCCGACTTTTACCACCGCACGGGAGAACGCATGAGCACAACCTACGCAATCGTCGGGGCCGGACTGGCCGGATGCGAAGCCGCCTGGCAACTGGCCCAGGCCGGACAAAACGTCGTCCTCTATGAAATGAAGCCGAAACGCTTCTCCCCGGCGCACCAGAGCGAGGACCTGGCCGAACTGGTCTGCTCCAACTCCTTTCGCTCGGCGGAGCTTGAAACCGGCATCGGCCTCTTGAAGCTCGAAATGGCGGAACTGGGCAGCCTGGTCATGGAGGTGGCGAAAACCGTGGAAGTGCCCGCCGGCAAGGCACTGGCCGTGGACCGCGAACTTTTCTCGCGCGAGATGACCAGGCGCATCCAGGAGCACCCGCGCATCACCCTGGCGCGAAGCGAAGTCACGAGCCTGGCGGAACTGGACGACAAGGGCTACGCCGCCGTGATTGTCGCCGCCGGCCCCCTGGCCAGCGACGCACTGTCCTCGGATCTCTCGCGCATCGTCGGCCAGGACAGCCTGGCCTTTTACGACGCCATCGCCCCCATCGTGCTCACCGAGTCAGTGGACATGGACGTGGCCTTCTGGGCCTCGCGCTACGCCCCGGAAGAAAAGGACTACCTGAACTGCCCCATGAACGAGGAGGAATACCTGGCCTTCGTGCGCGCGCTGGTGGCCGGGGAGAAAGTTGAGCCCAGGGAGTTCGAGAAGGAAATCCATTTCGAAGGCTGCCTGCCCATCGAGGTCATGGCCGAACGCGGAGAAATGACCCTGGCCTTCGGCCCCCTGAAACCCGTGGGCCTCGTCGATCCGCGCACCGGCGAGCAGCCCTTCGCCGTGGTGCAGCTGCGGGCCGAAAACCGCGAAAAGACGGCCATGAACATGGTCGGATTCCAGACCAAGCTCAAATACGGCGAACAGAAACGCATCTTCGCCGCCATCCCCGGCCTCGGCCACGCCGAATTCCTGCGCATGGGCAGCATCCACCGCAACACCTACGTCCTGGCCCCGGAAGTCCTGACCCCGACCCTCGAACTCAAGGAACGTCCGGGAACCTATTTGGCCGGGCAGATCAGCGGCGTCGAAGGGTACCTGGAATCCGCCGCCACCGGCCTCTGGCTGGGTCTTCACCTGGCCGGACGGCGCGGGTTGCCGCCGCGGGAAACAGCCCTGGGCGCGCTGCTCTCGCACCTGCACACCCCGGCCAAACACTTCCAGCCCTCCAACGTCCACTTCGGCCTCATGCCCGCCCTGAACATGAAAGCGCCCAAAAAGAAGCGCAAGGCGCTCTATGCGCAGCGGGCGCGGGAAGTCTGGAAAAGATGGATCGGCGGGGAATAGGGGAGAGGAGGAATGCCTCCGGCGGGCAGGGGACGCGTCCCCTGCGCCCCCGTGCAGGAATGCGGATACCCATGCCGTAGGGGCGAAAAATTTTCGCCCCTACCCCGGAACAGACAGACCCAATAATTGGCACAGCTCCACGTGCACGCCCCGGTTCGGCGCGGCCATGACCGCGTTCTGGGCCTCCCACCAGTAGATGGACAGCCCCAGACGGCGCGAGCGCGTGATCAGATCGACCAGGGCGTGGGCCTGTTCCGGCAGGAAGAGGGCCATCTTTGTGCCGCGCTCCTCGACCAGGCGTTCCAGGAGCTTGCGCACCCCCGGATTGGCCGCGAACCACCCGGTCAGAAAATCCTGGATGCCCGCCGGCAGCTCCTGGCCTTCGAACAGCCAGTTCCAGGCCAGCCCGGGAATCTGGAGGGCCAGAAGCTCCTGGGACTGGCCCTGACCCTCGCTGAAATCGGACAACAGCGGCCCCATGTCGCGGGCCAGCAGACAGGAAACCCGCAGCAGTTCCCGCTCGTGCTCCACCGCCAGGCGGTAGGCCGCCTCGGCCTTGTGCCTGGAACGGGGTGAAAACTCCTCCGGCCCGTCGAGAGGCGTGGTTTCCTGCTCCAGGGTCTGGGTCCAAAAACACGTAAGCGAGCTGCCGCGCGCATCTGTCGCGAGTTCGAGCCGCACGCCCGGCCAGGCCATCTCCTGCCGGTCCTCCGCCGCCGAAAAACGGCGCGGATAGACGGCAAGCTCGTGCGCGGACGGTCGCCGGGGCGTGACCAGCCGCTCCCACAACGCCGCCCCGTCCCAATCGTCGCGCATGTTGGACTGCGCCTCGGCCAGCACGCGCACGAACCCGGCCTCCACATCGGGTCCGCCCGTGGCGGTGAGCAGATCCAGGGCGCGACGGGCCGAGGTCAGGCCGTTCAAGGGCTCGATGCGGGCGATGTCGTCGAAAAACCAGGCGCAGCTCGAAAAACTGGCCAGGGCCATGCGCTGCATGAGCAGCAGGCGGCAGGCGTCGATGCGCTGCGCGGAGTCAAGTCCGGGCAGGCAGTGCCGGTCCAGAAAATCGGCCAGACCTTCGCCACCGGCCAGGACCAGCCCGTATTCGCGCAGCGCGGCCCCGCTGTCGCGGAACAGGCCGCCCCCTTTCTTGGAATACTGCTCGTCCACATAGTATTTCAGATAGTTGAGACACCGCCGCAGCGGTCTGCGCCAGTCCTGAATCCAGTCCGGATGCCCGCCGTCGGAACAGCCGCAGTGGGTTTTCCAGCGTTCCACCCCGTGCGCGCAGCTCCAGGAGGTGTTCTCGTGGATGAGCACCTCGTCCGTGGCCGGATGATCGGCAAGATAGGCGGCGTAATTGGTCAGGGCGACATCGTCGCGCCCCTCCCGGGCCTGCTGGACGACATACGCCAGCGCCATTTCGCCGAACATGAAATGATGCCCGTAGGATTCGCCGTCCGTGGCGATGCTGCGCAGGCCATGGGCCAGCGAGCCGGTCAGCCGGCTCCAGAAGTTTTCGCCGCTGCCGAGCAGCCGCTCGAAAGCCACGGCCCGGGACACGGGCCCGTCATAAAAAAACACGCTTATGGACTTGCCTTGAGGGAGCTTGACCAGATAGGGCCGCGTGGTGTCGAGGCTGTCTTCGTTCACGGAATGCAATGCCCCGTCCCTGTCTCGCACGGCCTGCGCCTGCCTCGGAGCGAGAATGGTGAAACGGATGCCCGCCTTCGCCAGCGCCTCAAGGGTCGGCAGATCCACGGCCGTCTCGGCCAGCCACATGCCTTCGGGGTCGCGGCCGAAACGGGTCCGGAAATCCTGGACAGCCCAGGCCACTTCCAGGTCCTTGTCCAATTCCGTGGCCAGGGGCATGATGGCGTGATGGTACACCTGAGCCAGGGCGTTGCCGTGACCCAGGCGTTCCAGGCTCCGCCTGTCGCCGTCCAGGATGCGCGCGTAGGTTTCCGGAGCGTGGAGTTCCATCCAGCGCAGCAGGGTGGGCCCGAAATTGAAGCTCATCCAGGCGTAGCAGTTGACCAGCTCGCCGATCATGCCCGTGCCGTCCAGCCGCCGCGCCCAACCCAGGGGAGCATAGCACTCCCTGGTGATGCGCGTGTTCCAATCGTGCTCGGGGGCGGCGCTGCCCTCGGGCAGCACGTCTTCGAGCCAGGGATCGAAACGGGGCGGCTGGTAGAAATGGCCGTGTATGCAAAGCGCTTTGGACATAAAAACTCCAGAAGTTTGATTGATACAGCTACCTTTAAACAAAACCAAGATGCCGTCAAAGCGCAAAGACGAGGACGGCAGGGGAGGATGCCTTGGGATTCATGTCAGCCAGCGTGGGCTTCACCCGTTACCGCATCGTGGAGGAAGACATCCCCTCGAGCCTGTGGCACGAAGTGGAAGACCGCCTCAAACGCAACGCCTTTCGTGATATCGACGCCAGCGCCGAGGAACGCAGCTTCGGCTGGGTCTCCTTCGACAACATGCTCGATCCGGATTTCGCCTTGTGCCCGCCTGAAAAAGGGCCCTATCTGACCTTCACCCTGCGCCTGGACACGCGCCGCGTGCCGCCCGCAGTCATGAAAAAACATTTCGCCGTGGCCGTGAACGAGGCCATGCGAGCCATGCGCGACCAGGGCAAGAAATTCCTGACCAAGGAACAGAAAACCGAGATCCGCGAACAGGTCGAACTGCGCCTGCGCGCCCGCACCCTGCCCATCCCGGCCTGCTTCGACGTGATCTGGGACACGAACCGGCAGGCCGTATGGATCGCGTCCACCCAGTCCAAGCTGACCGAACTCTTCGAGGAGCTGTTCACGCACACTTTCGGCCTGCACCTGGAGCCGCTGACTCCGTACTTTCAGGCCCTGAACATCCTCGGCCCCGAGCGCAAGGCCGAGCTTGACGATTTTGAACCGACCGTTTTCGCCCTGGGAGGTGCATGATGGATCTGGAACACGCTGAATCGGTCGGCCTCCTGCTGGGCCAGGAATTTCTGACCTGGCTGTGGTTCGCCAGCGAAACAAGCAACGGGCTTTTCCGGACAAAGGAAGGCGAGGCGTTCTCGGTGACCGTGGAGCAGAAGGTCTCGGTTCAGGGCGGCGAAGGAGAGGCCAGGGAAACCGCCGTGTGCAGCGGCCCCATGGCCGAACTGCGCGAAGCGCGCATGGGCCTGCGCACGGGCAAGAAGGTCAACAAGGTCAAGGTCCGCGTGGAAAGGGACGAGGTCGCCTGGCAGGTGCTCCTGGACGCCGCCACCTTCACCCTGCAGGGCCTCAAGACGCCCAAGGTGGAAATGAAGCTGGAAGAGGGCGAGGATCCGGACAGCCGCATTCTGGAAAAAATCTATCTGCTGGAAAAATGCATTGGTTTTCTGGACATCGTCTACGCGCGCTTCCTGGACCTGCGCTTCGGACCGCAGTGGCCCGAAGAAACGGCCAGACTGCGCAAATGGCTGGAAAACTGAACCGCAAAGCCCATCCAGTCCATACCGTACATAAACCCGCCCCGGGACACACAGGTGTCCCGGGGCGGTAAACGTCACAGGGCCAACTCAGTACAGGTAGCTTTGCAGGGCCTGGTAGCTGGCCAGGTCCGTGTCGTCGAAGCTGGCGCCGACCTGATAGCTGTCCGCGGTCTGGAAAACCCGCTTGCCCCGGCACTGGATGGTTATGGGGCGCTCTTCCTGCGGCAGGGCGAAAACAACGTCGAAACAGCCCAGTTCCTTGTCGGCCAGCTCGCTGCTGGTTCCGTTCTTGGGCACCACGAGGTTGATGCCGCCCAAAGACAGGTTCGTTATCTTGCTGGCGTGAAAATATTTCTGCGACCCGTTCTGGCCGCTGATGATGGCCGGAATGGCCTTGTGCTGACGAGGAAACCTGCGCCGGTCCTCCAGCAGGCTGTCCTGCCCGGCCTGCGACTGCAGAAAATCCTGCAAAACGGCATCGATAAAGCCCGACAACGTGACTTTATTTTTCTTGGCGAATTTTTTCAAAGTCTTGCTGAATTCTTCCGTGGTTCGAAAACTGATCATCGTGTCTTTGGACATGCGTACTCCCTCTTCATAGGCAATCCTTCGGGACAAGTGTAAGACAGTATGACAGAACCGTGCCGCTGACAGCAATAAATTTTAATTTCAAGATATTATGTAACAAAGGCCAAAGACCCGGCTCTCGCGGATCCAAAAGTCTCGTCTGTTTTTTTCGGATTTTTCGCGATTCTGTCAACAACTGTCTGACATTTGTCCGATTTTGATGGATGGCCGGGAGGATTCCAGACTGTTGCCAGCTTTCGGGGTATTGGCTATGTGCCATGTGCTTGGAACTCTCGCCACGAATGGGCATCGTGCCCTAAGCTCTCCTTGCAGCAACACATTACGGAGGACGGATGATGCGAAAATGTTTGCCCTTGTTCCTGTTGGCCCTGCTGGCCATGGGATCGACCTGCTTCGCCGAAGACATGAAAGTCGGTTTTGTCTATGTATCCCCGGTGGGCGACGCCGGATATTCCTATGCCCACGACCAGGGTCGTCTGGCGGTGGAGGCCATGGACGGCGTGACCACCTCGTTTGTCGAGTCCGTGGCCGAAGGCCAGGATTCCGAACGCGTCATCATGAACATGGCCCGCAAGGGATACGACGTCATCTTCGCCACCAGCTACGGCTACATGGACCCCATGCTGAAAGTGGCCAAGGATTTTCCCAAGGTCAAGTTCCTGCACTGCTCCGGCTACAAGAACGCTGAGAACATGGCCAATTATTTCGGCCGCATCTACCAGGCCCGCTATCTTACCGGCATGGTCGCCGGCGCCATGACCAAGTCCAACGTACTCGGTTACGTGGCCGCCTTCCCCATCCCCGAGGTCATCCGCGGCATCAACGCCTTCACCCTGGGCGCGCAGGCCGTGAACCCCGACGTGCAGGTCCGCGTGGTCTGGACCAAGACCTGGTACGACCCGGCCACGGAGAAGGAAGCCGCCAAGTCCCTCCTGGACGTGGGCTGCGACGTCATCGCCCAGCACCAGGATTCCCCCGGCCCGCAGGAAGCGGCGCAGGAACGCGGCGTCTACTCAGTGGGCTACAACACCGACATGGCCGCTTTCGCGCCCAAGTCGCACCTGACCTCCGCCATCTGGAACTGGGGCCCGTTCTACACGGAAATGGTCCAGCAGATCAAAGACGGCACCTGGAAGAGCGACTTCTACTGGCACGGCCTGGACAAGGGCATCGTCGACATCTCTCCCTTCGGCGAAATGGTGCCGGCCGAAGTGCAGAAGACCGTGCTGGACAAGAAGGCGGAAATCGCCGCCGGCACGTATCAGGTCTTCAGCGGGCCCATCAAGGATCAGGCCGGAGTCGAGAAGGTTCCCGCCGGAACGGTCATGGCCGACGCGGATCTGCTCGGATTCAACTGGTTCGTGCAGGGCGTTGTCGGAACCCTGGAATAAGGTTCCTTCATGCTTCATTTAAGTGCCGTCAAACGACAGGAGCCCCTTGGCTGGGGCTCCTGTCTTGTTTTTTTCGCAGCCCTGGCCCTGGCCTTCACGGTCAGCGGGCTGCTCCTGGCCATGCAGGGCAAGCCTCCGGCCGACGCACTGTGGCTTCTGGTGCACAGCGCCTTCGGCTCGGGCTACGCCCTGGAGGACTGCCTGATCAAGGCCGTGCCCATTTTTCTGTGCTCCCTCGGCGTGGGCCTGACCTTTCGCTTGCAGATCTGGAACATCGGGGCCGAAGGCCAGTTCGCCCTGGGCGCGGTGGGCGCGACCTGGGCCGCGCTGACTTTTCCGGGATGGCCCTGGTACGCCCTGCTGCCGACCATGCTGCTCTGCGCGTCCCTGACCGGAAGCCTGTGGGGAACGATCCCCGCCGTGCTGCGGCTGAAGCTCCGGGCCAATGAAATCATCGTCACCCTGATGCTCAACTATGTCGGCATCCTGATTCTCGAGTATCTTGTGTATGGAATCTGGAAGGATCCGGGCAGCTTCGGCTTTCCCATGACCAGCGAATTCGTGCCCGCCGCCGTGGTCGCGCGCATCGGCGACACCCGCCTGAACTGGGGCCTGCTGCTCTGCCTGGCCATCGGCGTGATGATGACGGTTTTTCTGCGCTCCACCCGCCTGGGCTACGAACTCCGGGCCTGCGGCGAAAACGTGCGCGCGGCCCGCTACGCCCGCATGCCCTACGCCAAGTTGGTGGTCCTGGTCATGGCCGTGAGCGGGGCCCTGGCCGGTTGGGCCGGATTTCTGGAGGCCTCCGCCACCCTCGGACGACTCCAGCCGAGCATCATGTCCGGCTACGGGTACACGGCCATCGTCGTGGCCTGGTTGGCCAACCTGAACCCGCTGATCATCGCCGTCTCGTCCTTTCTTCTGGCGGGTCTGCGCGTGGGCATGGAAACCCTGCAACTCGATCTCCAGATCCCCGCCGCCTTCGGCTCCATCATGGAGGGGCTCGTCCTGCTGTCCGTCCTGGCCGGAGGATTCTTCTCCCGTTATCGTCTGCACCTGCGGAGGACCGCATGACTCCGGAAATTCTGCTCGCGCTCCTGGCGGCCACGGTGCAGGCCGGGACCCCCATTCTCTACGCGACCCTGGGCGAGATCCTGACCGAGAAAGGCGGCATCCTGAACCTGGGCGTGGAAGGGATGATGCTGGTCGGCGCCCTGATCGGCTTCCTGACCGCCCTGCACACCGGCTCCCCGGTCCTGGCCTTCCTGGCAGGAGGGCTGGCCGGCGCCTGCATGGCCGCCGTGCACGGCATCGTCTGCATCTGGTTCATGGGCAACCAGGTCGTCTCGGGTCTGGCCCTGACCATCTTCGGCACCGGCCTGGCCGGTTTTTTCGGCACGCCCTACATCGGCCGCACCGCTCCCGGCTTCGACAAATTCAGTCTGCCCGGCCTGGGCGACCTGCCGGGCCTGGGTCCGATCTTTTTCCAGCAGGACGCCCTGGTCTACCTTTCCTACCTCCTTCCGCCGCTCCTGTGGGCCTTTTTCCGCTACAGCCGCTGGGGCATGGCCATCCGCGCGGCCGGTGAAAGCCCCGCCGCGACACGGGCCGCGGGCTTGAACGTCCTGGCCTACCGCTGGGCGGCGCTGCTGGGGGGCGGCGTCCTGGTCGGCTTCGGAGGAAGCTACCTGAGCCTGGCCTATACGCACCTGTGGACCAACGGGCTGACCTCCGGACGCGGCTGGATCGCCGTGGCCCTGGTCATCTTCGCTTTCTGGCGGCCAAGCAGGGCCATGATCGGCGCCTATCTTTTCGGCGGAGTGATGGCCTTCCAGCTCCGCCTGCAGGCCATGGGCACGGCTCTGCCCTCGTCCATCCTGCTCATGCTGCCTTATGTACTGACCATCGCGGCCCTGGCCTTCTCGTCCTGGCGCGGCGACCGCACCGAAGCCCCGGCCGCGCTGGGCGTGAACATGGAACCTTCTGAATAGGATACCCTTATGACCGAAAGCAGATATCAACGCACCTACCCCATCTCCTGGGACCAGCTGCATCGCGACGCCAAGGCGCTGTCCTGGCGTCTGCTCGACAAAGACTTCTTCAAAGGCATCATCGCCGTGACCCGAGGCGGACTCGTGCCGGCGGCCATCATCGCCCGCGAACTGGACATCCGCCTGGTGGATACCGTCTGCGTGTCCAGTTACGACTGGAAGAACCAGAAGGGCGAGGTCAAGCTCCTGAAGGGCATCGAAGGCGACGGCGAGGGCTGGCTCATCATCGACGATCTGGTCGACACAGGCCGCACGGCCAAGCTCATCCGGGAACTGCTGCCCAAGGCCCACTTCGCCTCCATCTACGCCAAACCGGCAGGACGGCCGCTGGTGGACACCTTCATCACCGAGGTCAGCCAGGACACGTGGATCCTGTTCCCATGGGACACCGAATCCCAGTTCGTGCAACCCATAGCCGGGATGCGGCAGGGCTGAGGCATGCCAGCTTCCGTGGCCGCGGTCAGCCTGCGCGGCATCACCAAGGTGTTCGGCGCGGTCAGGGCCAACAACGACATCAGCCTGGACATCCACGCGGGCCGGATCAAGGCCCTGCTCGGCGAGAACGGGGCGGGCAAGAGCACGCTCATGTCCATCCTGGCCGGGCATTACCTGCCCGACGGTGGCGAGATCCTCATCGACGGCCAGCCGCGCTTCCTGCGCACGACCAAGGACGCCATCCGGGCGGGAATCGGCATGGTCTATCAGCACTTCATGCTGGTGGAGGCCATGACCGTGGCCGAAAACGTGTTCCTGGGCCAGGAGCCGGGATTTTTCCTTTCACCCCGGGCCATGCGCGAGCAGGTCCGGATTCTGGCGCGAAACTTCGGTCTGGACATCGACCCGGCGGCCCGCGTGGCCGACCTGTCCATGGGCGAGAAGCAGCGCGTCGAGATATTGAAGCTTTTGCAGCGCAAAAGCCGCATTCTCATCTTCGACGAGCCCACGGCGGTGCTCACTCCCCAGGAGGCCGAGCAGCTTTTCGCGGCCCTGCGCAGCATGGCGGCCCAGGGCAAGGCCATCGTCTACATCTCCCACAAGCTGGGCGAGGTCATGGCCCTGGCCGACGAGATCGCCATCCTGCGCCGAGGCGAGGTGGTGGACGAACTCCCCGCCGAGGCGGTCCACTCCCAGTCCGATCTGGCCAAGCGCATGGTCGGACGGGAAGTGCTCCTCGAAATCCACCGCGACCCCATGGAACTGCGGCAGAACGTGCTGCGCATGCAGGACGTGGGCACCGAGATCCTGCGGGACGTCTCCCTGAGCCTCCGGCAAGGTGAGGTGCTGGCCGTGGTCGGCGTGGCCGGCAACGGACAGAAGGACCTGGTCGAGGTCGTGTGCGGGCTCAAGGAGCCGAGCAGCGGCGAGGTCAATGTGCTCGGCAAAGGCTGGCAGGCCTTTTTCTCCACCCCGGCCTGGCAGGGGGGCCTCAGCTACATCCCCGAAGACCGCATGGGGCTGGCGGTCTGCCGAAGCATGGATCTGGTGGACAACTTCCTGCTGACCACGCGCCAGGGCTACAGTTCCTCCGTCTGGCTGCAGCGCGACAGGGCCAGGTCCGTGGCCCAGGAACTGGTCCGGCAATTCAAGGTCTCTCCGCCCGATGTGACCTGCCAGGCCAGGCAGCTTTCGGGCGGCAACCTGCAGAAGATGGTCCTGGCCAGGGAATTTCACCGGCGGCCGCGTCTCATCGTGGCCGAACAGCCCACCCAGGGCCTGGACGTCTCGGCCATCGAGGAGGTCTGGACCACCCTGCTCGCGGCCCGCGAGGAAGCGGGCATCCTGCTCGTCACCGGCGACCTGGCCGAAGCCCTGGCCCTGGCCGACCGCGTCGCGGTCATGTACGGTGGCAGGATCGTGGACACGTTCCCCACAACCGACCAAGGCCGCGTCGACCGCATCGGCCAGATGATGGCCGGCATGAATCCCGATGCCGATCACTGAGTGTCCAGCCTCCAGCCAGCGCATCTCGGTGCGGGCGGCGGGACGCGACTGGACCCTGGAGCGCCCGGCGGACCTGGAATCTCTCTGGCAGTCCATGGACGAGGACGATCCGGAAGCGGAGGAACACATCCCCTACTGGGTCGAACTCTGGCCCGCGACCCTGGCCCTGTGCGACTGGCTGTCCCGCCAGGACCTCTCTGGGCGCAGATGCCTCGACCTGGGTTGCGGGCTGGGCCTGTCCGCCCTGGTGGCCGCGAGCCTGGGCGCGCGGGTGGTAGGCATGGACTACGAGCACGGGGCGTTGTATTTTGCCCGGCGAAACGCCCGCATCAACGCGATCGGTTCGCCGCTCTGGGTGCGTATGGACTGGAACAGGCCTGGTCTCGCCCCAGCCGCCTTCGACCGCATCTGGGGCGGAGACATCTTTTATGAACAGCGCTTTTTCGAACCCTTGGAAGCCCTGCTGCTGCGCTGCCTCGCTCCAGGCGGCAAAGCCTGGTTCGGCGATCCGGAGCGGACCGTGTCCAGTACCGTATGGGCCCGCTTCACCCGTCGGGGCTGGCGGGTCAGAAATCAGGGGCGGACCGTGGTCCCTTTCGACCAGGCGCGCATGACGGTCAACGTATGGGAACTTTCCCGTCCCCAATGAGGAGGTAAAATGGGTCAGACTATTCGCTTTGGAGTGTCCCTCGATTCCGATCTGCTGGAGAAATTCGACGCCTTGTGCGAGGAGCGCTGCTACCAGACGCGCTCCGAGGCCATCCGCGACCTGATTCGAAACACCCTGGTGCAGAAGGAATGGGAAGACCTGAACAAGGAGATGGTCGGCACCCTGACCCTGGTCTTCGACCACCACCACTCGGACCTGGCCCAGAAGATGACCGAGATCCAGCATTCGTCGCTGGATGTCATCCACTCCTCCCTGCACATTCATCTCGACCACCACAACTGCATGGAGGTGCTCATTCTGCGCGGGCCCGGCCAGGACATCAAGGCCACGGCCGAGCGGCTCATCTCCACCAAGGGGGTGAAGCACGGCAAGCTGAGTCTGGCCACCACCGGACAGGACCTCGCCTGATGCGCGACGTTCAGAGCGGGCCTGCGGAAGTGGCCCTGCGCATCGACCGGGTGGGGGTCAAGAACCTGTCCATCCCCCTGACCGTCCGCGACCGGGCCAACGGACGCCAGCACACCGTGGCCAGGGTGGATTTGAGCGTCGATCTGCCGGCCGAATTCAAGGGCACGCACATGAGCCGTTTCCTGGAAGCCCTGCGCGACATGGACACGACCCTGGACGCGGCCAGCTGCAAGAACCTGCTCCTCGACCTGCGGGACCGCCTGCACGCCAAAAGTTCCCACCTGTGCTTTCTTTTCACCTATTTTCTGGAACAGCGCGCTCCGGTCACGGGGAGTCCGGCGCTGATGGACTATTCCTGCTTCCTGCGCGGCGTGTTGCAGGGCGGGGAGGTCAGCCTGATCCTGGGCGTGGAGGTGCCGGTCATGACCGTGTGCCCCTGCTCGAAAGCCATCTCCAAGGAGGGGGCCCACAGCCAGCGGGCCATGGTGCGCATCGAAGCGCAGTGCCTCGGCATGCTCTGGGTCGAGGACCTCATCGCCATTGCCCAGGAGTCCGGTTCTTCCCCGGTTTACGCGCTCTTGAAACGCGAAGACGAGAAATACGTGACCGAAGCGGCCTTCGCCGCCCCGACCTTCGTGGAGGACGTGGTCAGAGGGGCGGCTGCCCGTCTGGCGGCACACCCCAAGGTGCGGGGCTTTCGGGTCGAGGTGGAATCGTTCGAGTCCATCCACAACCACAGCGCCTACGCCTGCATCGACCAGATGGACGAGACGGACCCAAGGCTTGACTCAGCCTCAGACGGCGTTAGAGTGATCCCGTGAGTGGAGGTGCATCATGATGGAAAACGCGCAGGCCCTGCAGGCCATCAGCTATTCCCAACAGGTCGCGGCCAACAATGTGGCCAACATGAACACCAACGGCTTTCATTCAAGCCGGGTGGAATTTGAGACCGGCTCCGATGGCCAGGGAGTACAGGCGCAGGGCTCCTACGAAAACACCTCAGCCAGCCCGCTGGTGCCGGGCGGTGAGTACGTCGAAACCGACGGGGGGCAGCGCTACGAAGAGATGTTGGTCGAAGGGTCGAACACCGATCTGGCCACGGAGATGGTGCAGATGATCGAAAACGAGCACGCCTTTGCCGCCAACGCCGCCGCCCTCCACACGCACCTGGACATGACCGGCGTGATCATCAACATGATGGTCTGAATTTTTTGAAGACGACATGCCACAAGGCCGCTTTCCGCAAGGAGGCGGCCTTTCTTCACGCCCATCGACCGGCTTCGCCCGTTCCAACTCCCCTCCTGCCAAGGAGGGGGTGCCCGCTAAAATGAAGACAGCGCAACGCTCAAGCTGACAGCGCCGATCCAACTCCCCTCCTGCCAAGGAGGGGTGCCCGAAGGGCGGGGTGGTTGCCTCTTAGCTCACTTCAAGGAAGAATACCCCCTCCCCCTTCGGGTACTCCCCCTTGGCAGGGGGAGATTCAAGTTTCTTCGTGCAATCTCCCTCGACAGGCCTGCCCCCCTTGTACGGGGTGCAGGGGGCACGCCCCCTGCCCGCCGGAGGCATCTTCCCCCCCCTAATGCCGCTCCTCCGCCAACCGCCGCAGATCCTCCGGGGTGAAGGCGTACGGCTCCCGGCAGAATTCGCAGGTGATGACCGTGTCTTCGCCGCGCTCGGCCAGACTTTTGATTTCATCCACGCCGAGGGTGATGAGCGCCTGTTCGATGCGGTCGCGGGAGCAGCCGCAGTGGAAGGCCACGTCCTGATGCCCGAGGATCTCGAAGGGGATGTCCCCGAAGATGCGGTCCAGAACCTCCTTGGGGGTGGCGCCGTCCAGGAGCAGCTTGGCCAGGGGCGGCAGGGACGCCAGCCGCCGCATCAGGGCGTCCAGGGCCTCTTCGTTGGCCGGGGGCAGGGACTGGATCAGAAACCCTCCGGCCACGGCGATGCCGCCCTGGGCGTCGGGGACGGTGGTCAGACCCATGGCCGAGGGGGTCTGTTCGGAATCCGTGAGGTAGTAGGCGATGTCCTCGGCGATTTCGCTGGACACGAGATTGACCACGCCCTGGTAGGGGGCCTTGAGCCCCAGATCCCTGGTCACGGTCAAAAGCCCGGCCCGGCCCAGGGCGCCGGGAACGTCGAAGCGGCCGTCCTTGAGCGGCAGGTCCACGGCCGGGTTACCCACGTATCCATGCACGAGGCACATGGGATCGGCCTCGACCACGATCTTGCCCAGCGGGCCGTTTCCTTCGAATTTGAGGGCCACGCGCTGACGGCCCTTGAGCAGGGCGCCCAGGAGCACGGCCCCGGTCATGGCGCGGCCCAGGGCCACGGAAGCGGTGGGCAGGGTGGCGTGACGCGCGCAGGCCTCACCAACCGTGGCGGTGGTCAGGCAGGCCATGGCGCGCACATTGGCTTCGTTTGAAATGACGCGAACAAGCTGGTCTTTCATGCGTGATTATCCGGATGAGGTTGATTTCTTGAAACAAGGGGCAACCGCGGCCCCAGGGCTATGCCTTCGGGGCCGGCGTGCACCACATGGGGCCAGAACTCCACGCCCTTGTCCGCGGCCAGCCAGAAAAGCTCGGCAAAACGAGGGTCGATGAAGTCCGCAGGGCCGAAGCACGTTCCGTCCCCGCGCTGCACGGCCAGGAAAACGCCCACGCGCGCCCCGCTTTCCGCCAGGGCCATGAGCTCGAGCAGGTGCTTCTGTCCGCGCAATGTCACGGCGTCCGGGAAGCAGGCCACCTGGTCCTCGACCATGGTCACGTTCTTGGCCTCGATCCAGAAGTGCCCGTTTGGCCCGGAGAGTCTGGCGTCAAGGCGTGAATCCCCATGCACGGCCTCGGGCAGAAACGTGTCATAGCCCAGAAATTCCGGGATGGCCGACGTTTCCCACATCCTTTTGAGCAGCCGGTTGGGGGTCGAGGTGTTGACTCCGATCCATTCTCCGCAAGGGCGGACCAACTCCAGCGTGTAGGGCAGCTTGCGCTTCGGGGACGCCGCCGGGGAGAGGAACACGTCCATGCCGGGCCGCAGCAGACCGAGCATGGAACCGGAGTTGTTGGTGTGCGCGACCACAGGCTTTCCGTCCACGAGGACGTGGACCAGAAAACGCTTTTCGCGGGCCACGAACACGGCGCTACGGCTCCCGGGGGGAAATTTCAAGAGGTGCTGCATTTTGGAGTTGCTTTTCTGTCATAATCTTGACAGTTAGGCAGTATCGAAACAGAGTTGAAGCCCATTCCCGTTTCAGGAGAGGCCATGTCATTTGATACCTGTGGAATAATTGGAAAGAGTTCCGCCTTGCAAGAGGTATTTCGGATTCTGGCCAAGGTTGCCCCCTCGGACAGCACGGTCCTGGTCACGGGAGAATCGGGGACCGGCAAGGAACTTCTGGTCCGAGCCCTGCATCGCAACAGCACGCGCGCGGACAAGCCCTTCGTGCCCATCAATTGCGGCGCCATCCCCCGAGAACTGCTGGAATCAGAACTCTTCGGACACGAGAAGGGAGCCTTCACCCACGCCATCCGCACCAAGGTCGGACGTTTCGAAATGGCTCACGGGGGCACGGTTTTTCTGGACGAAATCGGCGAAATGGACCTCTCCCTGCAGGTCAAGATCCTGCGCGTGCTGCAGGAACGCGAGTTCGAGCGGGTCGGCGGCGGCAAGACCATAAAGACCGACGTGCGCGTGGTCGCGGCCACCAACCGCGATCTGGAGGAGGAGGTTCGCAGGGGCACGTTTCGCGAAGACCTGTTCTACCGCCTGAACGTCATTCCCATCACCCTGCCCCCCCTGCGCGAACGCGGGGACGACGTGCTGGTGCTGGCCCGCTATTTCCTGAAGCATTTCTGCGCGGGCCGGAGGGAATGCGTGCTCGAAATGGCCGAGGACGCCAGGGACATCCTGACCCGCTACTCCTGGCCCGGCAACGTGCGCGAACTGGAAAACTTCATGGAGCGCATGTCCATCCTCTGCGACAACGACTACATCGGCATCTTCGACCTGCCGGACAAGATTCTGCGCGAAACCGGGATCGAAGTCCCCAAACGGCCCGTGGCGGCCGTGGATGCGGGCTTCCGCTGGCCGGAGCTGAAAGACATGCGCGATCAGCAGCTGGGGCTCAAGGAGTTCCTGGACCAGGTCGAGGAGCGCCTGCTGACCGAAGCCCTGGGCGAAGTGGACGGCGTCAAGAACAAGGCCGCCGAAGTTTTGGGCATCAAGCGGACCACGCTCATTGAAAAACTGAAGAAAAAAAACATGTTGTAATAATGTGCCCAATTCTTGCTTACAGAAGCCCGTGCGCACACGCCCCCCTGCCAGCCTGATCTGGCTTCTTGCGGCCATCTTGGGCCTGATTTCCCAACACGTCGCCCACGGCGCGACGCTGACGTGGAGCACGCTGTCCGGGGGAGAGAAACTTGCCTTCAAATTCGATTCGTCCCTACCCGTGGCCGAACCCAGGCAACGGGGCCTGAGCCAGATTCAGATCCCCATCCCCTGGAGCTTCTGGCAAAACGAGCGCAAGCCCAAAATTCCGGACTTCGCTGCTTCCGAACTCGTAAAAGACGTTTCCATAAGCCCGGACGGGGTGTTCATCCTCACGCGCTCAGGCGATTTCATGCTCTCCTTCGCGGGCAACCCCGCGCTCAAGGAGCTGGTCGTCGAACTGTACCGGCCCGTACCGGAGGAACCCGAAGAACCGGCGGCACCCGTGGCGCCGGTCGAACCGGACGAACCGGACGCCCCGGGCGGTCCGGGCGGTCCGAACGCATCCGCTGAAGCGAACGCAACGGAAGCCCCCCCCGGTCCGCTGCTCCCGGAGGCTTCAAACGGCGAGGCCGCCATGGCCAACGCCACGACATCGGCTGAGCGCGTCCCGGCCCATTCCCCGCACATGGAGGCGGCCCAAGCCCGGAACGCGACCGCTCCTGCGGATGCGGGATCGGCAGACGCGACCGGGAACGACGCCGCGCAGAGTCCGAGCATCATTCCCGCACCTGACGCGCCGGTTCTTTCAGGGCTTGCGGCCGTGCGCAGCAAGATAGTCCGCCCGGGCGAAACGAGCGCCACGGCCAGCCCCGGGCCGGAGCTGCGCCGTCCCATCGACCGTACCGCCACGCCACCCGCGCAAAGCCGGGAATTGCCGGCCCCGGACATGGCGACGCCCGACCCGGACGAATCCGGGGAGCAAAACGCTTCCACCCTCCCGCCTGTCCGGGAAGCCGGGCACAGCGCCGACGCGTCACCTCCGCAGGCGGAAAGCGGCACCCAGGACATCCGGGAACCCACGCCGACGGAAGCGCCCCAAGTCGCGGAAGAGGCGCAGAACGCGACAATTCCGCAAAACGCCAGCCTCCCGGACGCAACAAAAACCACCGCCGCACAGCAGCCTCCGGCCCCGGCTGAAGCCCTCGATCATACAGCGCCCGGCGCGCAGCCGCAGGCCGTGGTCACGGATACGCGCAATCAGACCGCAGGCGTTCCTCCCGGCGGCGTGGACGACAACAGCACCGCCGAACTGGAAGAGCTGTACAAAACCGCCCAGACCGCCGTGATCGCCGGAGACCTGGAGACCGCGCGCACGGCCGTGACGCGCATGCTTGAGCACCCCGGGGCACCGGAATCCCTGAGCGAGGAGTTGCTCTACACCCTGGCCGACATCACCATGAAAGAAAGCCTGGATGACTTGGAAGGTAATTTTTTGACGGTCATGGACGCATACGAGACGGCCAAAAATGCGAACCCTGAATCTCGAAACCTGCCCGAAGCCCTCTCGCGCATGGGGTACGTACATCTTTTCGTGGGCAACGTGCCCGAAGCCAAGGGATATTTCGATCTGCTGCGCAGAAAATTTCCAAGCGATCCACGCGTGGCCATGATCGACTACTACTGGGGCGAACACTATCTTCGGCGCAAGGACTATGTCCGCGCCGCCGAGCACTTCCAGTACGCGATCCAGAACTTCCCCATGAGCCTGGCCGTGCAGCCGAGCACCGTGGGCCTGCTCAAGGCCTTCACCGAACTGGGCTATTTCGACAAGGCCGTGGAGATCGTCGACAGCATCGAAAAACGCTGGCCCCGCTATTACCTCTCGGACCCGTCTTTTCTGATGGCCGCCGGGTACGCGGCCATGCTCAGCGGACGCCCGGACCGGGCCAAGGAGTATTTCTGGGCCTATGCCAACATCGTTCCCGAGGCCAGGGATGTTGACGTGGCCGTGGCCAGGATCGGAGACATCCTGCTCAAGCAGGAGAAGCTGGACGCCGCACGCGAAATCTATCATCGCGCCTCCGAGGCCTATCCCGACAGGGAAGGCGGCCTCATCGCCAAGATGCGCCTGGCCGAGGAAGGCGTGCTCGATGAACCGTCCATCGCCGACATGGATCTCGTTTTCAGCCGCCCGGAATCAAATCCCGAACACATCTACGACGACATCCTCAAACACGCGGACAGCTCGCTGGCCCCCGTGGCCAGGCTGAAGCTGGCCATGTGGAACCTCTGGAACAAGAAGTACGCTGAAAGCCTGGAGGACGTCCGCCGCTTCCAGAGCGACTATCCGGAGCACGAGCTGCTGCCCAAGGCGCGGGAAGTGGCGGACGCGGCCCTGAGGGACTGGATCGGCACGGATCTGGAAAAAGAGGATTTCGAAGGGGCCATGCGACATTGGACCGCCCATGAAAACCTCTACCAGGGACGGGAACCGGACCCGCGTCTGCGCCTGATGGTGGCCACGGCCTTCATGCGGGCAGGCCGCCCGGAAGACGCGCTGAACATGGCCCGACCGTTTGTTTTCGGCCCCGGGCCCAAGGGGGAGCTCTCCGAACCCGGCATGGATCTGACCCTGGCCATGCAGGTGGAGCTTGAACACTGGAAAGACATCCTCGAATTGTCCCGCCGGGTTTCATCCTGGAACCTGGACCCGGAGCGCCGCCGCCAGGTCGACTACGCCACGGCGCTGGCCCACGAAAAACTGGAACAGCCCGCAAGCGCCACCCCCCTGTGGGCCAAGCTGGCCACGGACATGGGCCTGACCGACACGCAGCGCGGCTACGCCCATTACTTCCTGGGCCGCGAGGCCCTGGCCGATGGACGGCTGGAGCAGGCGGGCATCCTCGGACAGGAGGCCCTGACGCTGCTGGAAAAAGACAAGGCCGACATCCCCAAGCTCAAGGAGACGCTGGAGCTTTTGATACAGGCCGCCGACAGAAGCGGCCGCGACCAGGACGCCCTGGCCTGGACGCTGGAATATGACGGCTATGTCGCGGAAACCGATCCGGGCTGGCCGGCGCACACCTACCGCAAGGCCATGCTTTTCAAGAAGAATTCCGAAACATCGAAATGGCGGGAAAGTCTGAACCGTCTCAAAGAGCTCTTCCCAAACTCTCTGCATGGTCGTATGGCTGCCGCTGAACTCGAAGGGACACGGCTCGAAAGGGAAGTGCAAAAATTTCGCTAGGAGGCAGATATGAGCAGTGATCGCGAGCCCGTCGTCGCGGGCCAGTTTTACGCCGCGCGTCATGACCAGTGGCTGGCGACCGCGCGGGCATGCATGCGCGGGGAAACGGAAAACGAAAAAATCACCAGGCTGGCCATGGTTCCCCATGCCGGGCACGTCTTTTCCGGGGGCGTGGCCGGACAGACCCTGGCCCGGGCCAGACTGACGGACACGGTGCTCCTGCTCGGCCCCAATCACACCGGCATGGGCGCGCCCCTGGCCGTGTGGCCAGACGGCAAATGGCTGCTGCCCGGCGCGTCCATGGACGTGGACGCCGAACTGGCCGCGGCGCTCCTGAGGGCGGAGCCTGCCTTGAGCGCGGACCGCGTCGCGCACCTGCAGGAACATTCCCTGGAGGTGGTCCTGCCCTTCCTGTGGGCCAAGAACCCCCAGATGCGCATCATCCCCATCGCCGTGGGCGACCCGCGGCCGCACAAACTCGGCGGAGCGGCGGCCAAGATCGCCGAAGTGCTGACCGCTCTGGGGCGCGACGTGTCCATCGTCGTCAGTTCGGACATGAACCATTTCGCGTCCGACGCGGTGACCCGCATCGTGGATCAGAAGGCCCTGGACCGCATTCTGGCCCTGGACCCCATGGGCTTCTACGGCACAGTCAAGGAAGAGGGAATCTCCATGTGCGGCGTGCTGCCCATGACCCTGGGCATGCATCTGGCCAACATTCTGGGGGCCAAAAAGGCCGAACTGGTGGCCTACGCCACATCCGGCGACGTCAACAACGACATGTCGCGGGTGGTCGGCTATGCGGGAGTCGTCATCGAATAGGACGGACTGGACGGAGAATGCGGGAAAGGGGCCTCGAACGGGCCCCTTTCCCGTTTATGGGGCGGCTAGCTCACGTGCTCCAGATAGGCCTCAAGCGTGTTGACCAGAAGCTGGGCGATGGTCATGGGCCCCACTCCGCCGGGAACCGGGGTCATGGCCGAGGCCACGTCCATGAGTCCTTCGAAATCGCAGTCCCCGACCAGACCCTGCTCGGTGCGGTTGATGCCCACGTCGATGACCACGGCGCCGGGCTTGACCATGTCGCGGGTCACGAATCTGGGAATGCCCACGGCGGCCAGGACGATGTCCGCGCCGCGCACTTCCCCGGCGATGTCGCGGGTCCGGGAGTGGCAGACCGTGACCGTGGCGTTCTTCTGCAGAAGCATGAGCGCCAAAGGCTTGCCGACGATGTTGCTGCGCCCGATGACCACGGCCTTCTTTCCGGCCACGTCGATGCCGTGGCGTTCCATGAGGGTCATGATTCCGGCCGGAGTGCAGGAGCGCAGGCAGGGCAGGCCCAGGGCCAGGCGGCCCATGTTCACGGGATGGAATCCGTCAACGTCCTTGGAGGGGCTGATCAGGTCGAGGCAGCGCTGGCTGTCCAGCCCCTTGGGCAGCGGCAGTTGCAGCAGCACCCCGTCGATGGCGGGGTCGCTGTTCAGAAACATGATCGTGTCTTCCAGCTGGGCCTGGGGAATGTCCTCGGGCAGGCGAAAGCCCTTGGAGATGATGCCCACGTCCTCGCAGGCCCGCTCCTTGTTGCGGACGTAGACCTGAGAGGCGGGGTCGCCGCCGACCAGGATCACCGCCAGCCCCGGCGGCCGGCCGTGCCTGGCCGTCAGCGCCGCGACCTGATCTTTGAGTTCCTGACGGATGATGGCGGCCGTCTTTTTTCCGTCGATGATATGCATGTTGTCCTCGGTTCAAGATAAAAAAAAGGGCGCGCCGAAGCGCGCCCGAAACGGTGGCTATTCCTCGTCGAACCAGTTGGCGGCCATGGCCGGTCCGAAATACACGCCCTGGGAATCGAGGTCTTCCTCGATGCGCAGCAGCTGGTTGTACTTGGCCATGCGGTCGGAGCGGCACAGGGAGCCGGTCTTGATCTGGCCTGCGTTCACGGCCACGGACAAATCGGCGATGAAGCTGTCCTCGGTCTCGCCGGAACGGTGGGAGATGACCGTGGCGTAGGAGGCTTCCTTGGCCATTTCGATGCAGTCCATGGTTTCGGTCAGGGTGCCGATCTGGTTCAGCTTGATCAGGATGGCGTTGCCCACGCCGCGCATGATG
>Ga0265295_1000092_pt1 | contig 176270 bp, 182 predicted proteins | sample Munlansysbiofilm_FD_192503 | JGI IMG/M metagenome (GOLD analysis project Ga0265295, IMG submission 192503) | Leachate microbial communities from a municipal landfill in Southern Ontario, Canada - Methane capture system biofilm | ecosystem: Engineered > Solid waste > Landfill > Unclassified ...
GCTGCCCACCTGGCCCAACAGCCGTCTGGACGAATTGCTGCCGCACAACTGGGCGAAAACCAACACCCCTGCCGTCAGCACCTGACCTTCACTTCGGGTGTCAAGAGGGGATGGCTGCACGCTTACGCAGGATCTGCTGATCTACCAGATCAAGGGCATCGCCCAGTACGCCAAACGCGCCCGCGCGCTGGGCTGGACCGATCCTGCGGTGGATCGCTTCATGCTCTACGGCCTGTTCACCACTCTGACCAACGTCAACTTCAACACCGCGCGCTTCGGCAAACTCATCCAGGAAGCCGCCGCCACGCGCGACCGCGTGCGTGACGCCTATGTCGCCGCAGCACGCAGCAAGGGCCAGGCGCCCGAAACCCTCGAAGGCCCGGCCAGCTTCGTGCCCGCCGCCTCGCTCGACGCCGTGCTGGAGCAGGCTGCGCTGGGCGGCGTGAAAGTGGGCGAAGGCGAGGTCGGCGAAGACGCCAACGGTCTGCGCGTGCTCATTCTCTACGGCATGAAAGGGGTGGCCGCCTACGCCTACCACGCCCGCATGCTGGGCCAGCAGCGCGACAGCGTGGACGCCAAGGCGGAAGACCTGCTCGACTATCTCGCCAGCAACCCGGCCGACATCGGCGACCTGCTGGAACACGCGCTGGAAGTCGGACGGCTGAATCTGGAAGTCATGGAAATGCTCGACGCGGCGAACACCGGCACGTTCGGTGCGCAGCAGATCACGCAGGTACGCACCACGCCGGTCAAAGGCAAGGCCATTCTGGTCAGCGGCCACGACCTGCACGACCTGCAATTGCTGCTGGAGCAAACGCAGGGCCTGGGCATCAACGTCTATACCCACGGCGAAATGCTGCCCGCGCATGCCTACCCCAAGCTCAAGGCCTACCCGCATCTGGTGGGCAACTACGGCGGCGCCTGGCAGGATCAGCAAGCCGAGTTCGCCAACTTTCCCGGCCCGGTCATCGTCACCTCCAACTGCATCATCGAGCCCGACCGCAGCTACAAGAACCGCGTGTTCACCACCGGCCCGGTGGGCTGGCCCGGCGTGCGGCACATCGAAGGCGGCGACTTTTCCGCTGTGATTCAGGCGGCCAAGGCCACGCCCGGATTCGGCGAAGACGCGCCCGAGAAGTTCATCACCGTGGGTTTCGGCCGCCACACCCTGATGGGCGTGGCCGATCAGGTGGCAGGTGCGGTCAAGAGCGGCGCCATCCGCCATTTCTTCCTCGTCGGCGGCTGTGATGGCGCCTCGCCCAAACGCCAATATTTCACCGACGTGGCCAAGGAAGCACCGAGCGACAGCGTCATCCTCACCCTGGGCTGCGGCAAATACCGCGTGAACCGCGAAGAGTACGGCGACATCGGCGGCATTCCGCGCCTGCTCGACGTGGGCCAGTGCAACGACGCGCACTCGGCCATCCAGATCGCCGGGGCGCTGGCCAAGGCGTTCGACTGCGGGCTGAACGATCTGCCGCTGTCCTACATGATCTCGTGGATGGAGCAGAAGGCCACGGCCATTTTCCTGTCCATGCTGGCGCTCGATCTCAAGGGCATCCACCTCGGCCCCACGCTGCCCGGCTATCTCACGCCCAATCTGATCGCCGTGCTGCAGGAGCGCTATGACGTGCGCCCGATCGGCGACGCCCGCGCCGACGTGGCCGCGGCCCTGCAAGCCGCCTGATCTGGCCCCGCCGCCCCTGCGCGCGCCGGGGCGCCCTCAGGAATTTCTGCCAGCAAGAAATTAGCGATAGGCCTTCAGGCCTGTCGGTCAAATGTGTTTTGGAAGGGGTTTGCATCTCCTGCCAAAACGGTCACCGAAACCTCGGCCTTCAGGCCGAGGTCTGCGGCTCCCACCGCCCTGAAGGGCGGGGTTCCAAACCGAAGTCAGTTCTACGATGAACGATTACGCCATCTCCCTCGAAACCCGCGACGGCAAGACCTTCGCGTTTCACTGCAACCCCCAGGAAAGCCTGCTCGAAGCCGCTTTACGGCAGGACATCCTGCTGCCCGCCAACTGCCGCAGCGGGTCTTGCGGGTCGTGCGTCGCCCAGGTCGAATCCGGGCTGGTGCAACTGACCGAAGTCTCCGCCAGCGTGCTGGGTGAGGCCCAGCGCGCGCAGGGCCAGGTGCTGCTGTGCCGCAGCTACGCCGAGTCCGACGTGCGCCTGAGCGCGCCCTACCCTTCCGACAAAGTGCGGCTGCAGCAGATCATCGTGCGCCCGGCCGTCATCGACCGTCTGGAGCCGCTGGCGCAAGACACCCTCGGCCTCTGGCTGCAACTGCAGCCGCATGACACCCTAGGCGCAGGCGCCGAGTTCGAGCCCGGCCAATATATGGAACTGCGCGTGCCCGGAACCGATCAGTGGCGCCCCTTCTCCATCGCCAGCATTCCCAACTGGGACGGCGCGCTGCAGTTCGTCATCACCCTGCGCCCGGAAGGTTTACTCTCCGAGCATCTGCGTCAGCAGGCGAAGGTGGGCCAGACGCTGGAAGTGCGCGGGCCGTTCGGCGCGTTCAATCTGCAGGAAACCGGCCGCGCGCGCTGGTTCATCGCGGGCGGCAGCGGCCTCGCGCCCGAACTCTCGATGCTGCGCCGCATGGCCGACTGGGGCGACGACACCCCGGCGCGGCTTTACTTCGGCGTGCGGCACGATGCCAGCCTGTTTCTGCGCGATGAAATCGAGGCGCTCAAGGCGCAACTGCCTGCTCTGGAAGTGCATCTGTGCGTCTCCCGCCCTGGGCCACAGTGGCCCGGGCCCGCCCGCAATATCGTCGAGGCCTTCCGCGCCGATCTGGCACAGGCCGCGCGCAAACCCGACGTCTATGTCTGCGGCTCGGACCGGCTGGTCGCGGGCATCCGCGATGCGGCGCGTGATCTCGGCCTGCCCGAACAGCAACTCTTCGGCGAGTCTTACGGCGCGATGGCGTAGAGCCTTTCACCGGGCCTGCGCCGCCTCGCCTCGCGTCTTCCACAGCGAGAACAGCACGCCCGCTCCCAGCAAGCCGAAGGTCACGCTCAGGCTGATCGCCGAAGGAATCTTGCCGACCAGCTCGGCCGCAATGATCTTGCCGCCGATGAACACCAGCACCAGCGCCAGTGCATATTTCAAATACGCGAAACGGTGCAGGATGGCGGCCAGCGCGAAATACAGCGCGCGCAGGCCGAGTATGGCAAAGATATTGCTCGTATAGACCACGAAGGGGTCGGACGTGACGGCGAACACCGCGGGCACGCTGTCCACCGCAAACACCAGATCGGCCAGCTCCACCGTGACCAGGGCCATGAACAGCGGTGTGACGATGCGGCGCATCCGCCCGCTGGCGTCAGGCTGCTTCACCCAGAAGGCCTTGCCGTGCAGCCGTTCGGTCACCGGCACCACGCGGCGGATGAGGCGCAGCACCGGGTTGCGCATCGGATCGGGAGCATGGTCGGCGGCCCACAGCATCTTGATACCGGTGTAGATCAGGAAGGCGGCGAACAGGTAGAGCACCCAGTGGAATTCCTGCACCAGCGTCGCGCCTGCGCCGATGAGCAGGGCGCGCAGCACGATCACCCCCAGAATGCCCCAGAACAGCACCCGGTGCTGCAAGGCGCGCGGCACGGCAAAGGCCGTGAATACCAGCGAAATCACGAATACGTTGTCGAGCGACAGACTTTTTTCCACCGCATAGGCGGTGAAATAGTCCATACCCTGCTGCGCGCCCACCTGCCACCACAGCCAGCCGCCAAAGGCCACCGCCACGGCGATATAGCCGGCTGACAGCCACAGGCTTTCGCTCACGCTGATCTCGCTGCCCTCGCGGTGCAGCACCCCGAGATCGAGCGCCAGCAGGGTGACGACCACGCCGCCGAACACCAGCCAGAGCCACACGGCATAACCGAGAAACGAAGTGTTCAGAAAGTCCATGATCGAGCGAAAGATGCGTTAGAAAGGGCGTTAGAAAGGGCGTAAAAAAGGGGGCCGCAGCCCCCAAGGAATGACACGGCAGGAGCGCGATGTGTCAATCGAAATCGAACAGATCGGACAGCAGCGACTTGCGCTTTTTGTAGGGCTGCTGGCCGTAGCGCGGGTCGTAAGAACGCTGGCGGAAATCGCTGTCCTCGAAATCCGGCGGGCGGGCCGATGAGGGATAGGGTTGCGGATAGCTCGGCTGGGAGACCGCGGGCTGGGGCGGGGTAGCCCGCGGGCTAGTGGCCTGTTCCGCCGCCGCGGCGCGATCGATGATTTTGTCGAGCTCGCCGCGGTCGAGCCACACGCCACGGCATTTCGGGCAGTAGTCGATCTCGATGCCGTGACGCTCGGCCATCACCAAGAGGGTCTCCACACAGTGCGGGCATTTCATCGCGCTCACCTTACTCGTCGCTGCCCATGAAGCCGAGCAACTGCAGCAGGCTGGTGAACAGATTGAAAATGCTCACGAACAGACTCACCGTGGCCAGGATGTAGTTGGTCTCGCCACCCTGCACGATGCGGCTGGTCTCGAACAGGATCATGCCGGACATCAACAGCACCACCGCCGCCGACACCGTAAGCGACAGCGCGGGCATCTGGAAGAACACCGCCGCCAGACCGGCCAGCAGCGCCACGATCATGCCGGCAAACAGAAAGCCGCCCATGAAGCTGAAATCGCGCTTGCTGCTCAGTACCCAGGCCGACAGGCCGAAGAAAATCAGCGCCGTGCCGCCGAAGGCCATGGCCACGATCTCGCCGCCGCCCTGCATCGCCAGGTAATGATTGACGATGGGGCCGAGCGTATAGCCCATGAAGCCCGTGAGCGCGAACACCGCGCCCAGACCCCAGGCGCTGTGGCTCAGCTTGTAAGTGGCGAACAGCAGGCCGAAGTAGCCTACCAGCGTGAGGATGATGCCGGGATGCGGCAGCTTGAGCGCGGCGCTTGCAGCGGCCATCGCCGCGCTGAAAGTCAGCGTCAGCGCCAGCAAGGCATAGGTGTTGCGCAGCACGCGGTGCGCGGGAATGGAAGCGGATCGAGGAGCGGCAGCAGTGCCGGTGGAATACACCACGGCGCTCTTGCCCCAGGCATTGCTCTCGTTCATACGAAACTCCCTAAAGAAGAGTAGAGGAAAGATGACGCAAACTATAGGGGCGATGTCGTTTCGCGTAAATTCGTATTTTTGACTTTTTCATTTCGATTTTTTCGAATCGAATGGAGATCGCTGCAATGAATTTCAAGCACCTGCACTACTTTTGGGTCACCGCCAAGACGGGCGGCATCGTGCGCGCAGGCAAACAGTTGCACCTCACCCCGCAAACCCTCAGCGGGCAGATCAAGCTGCTGGAAGAACACTTCGGCAAGCGGCTGCTGCGCAAGAGTGGCCGCCATCTGGAACTCACCGAAGCGGGCCAACTGGCGCTGCGCTACGCCGAAGAAATCTTCACCCTGGGCGCCGAACTGGAGGCCGCACTGCAGCACGACCAGCCCGCGCGCCCCACCGCGCCGCTGCGCATCGGCATCACCGACGCCGTGCCCAAGGCGATCGCCTACCGCCTGATCGAACCCGCGCTGCAAGGCGGCGAGTCGCCCCGGCTGGTGTGCGAAGAAGGCGAAATGGACGATCTGCTGGCCGATCTGGCGGTGCACCGGCTCGATCTGGTGATTGCCGATGCGCCGCTGCCCGCGCACGTGAATGTGCGCGCCTTCAACCACCGGCTTGGCCGCACCACGCTGAGTTTCTACGCCAAGGCGTCGCTGCTGGAGCGCGCCACGCAGCCGTTTCCGCAATGCCTGGCGGAACTGCCGCTGCTGCTGCCCGCGACCTCATCGGCCGTGCGCGGGCAGATCGATCAATGGCTGGGACAGCACAAGATCGCCGCCCACATCGCCGGCGAATTCGAGGACGGCGCGCTGATGACCGCCTTCGGCCGCGAGGGACGAGGCGCGTTTGCCGCACCCAGCGTGCTGCAGGACGACATCGCGCGCGAGCTCGGCGTGGTGCTGCTCGGCCATTGCGCCGACATGCACCAGGAGTTCTACGCCATCTCGGTCGAGCGACGCATCACCCACCCCGGCGTGGCGCAGATCACCCGCGTGGCAAAAGACCTGCTGGGCGACTGAACCGTTGACGGATCAGGGAAAAACCGGAATGTCCTGATCCATCCCTTCCGAGGCCACATTCGGGCAGCAGTCCTTCATGCGATCCATGACGGGCTGCACCTGCTCGGGCGCCACATCGGCCATGACCAGCACCTCGCCCGAGGCGATCGCTTCCTTGAAGCGTGCCAGCCGGGTGCTGTCCACGCTCACCCCGACCATGCTGCTGGCCCAACTGCCGACCAGCGCGCCCGCTGCCGCCAAGGCAATGACAATGCCGCCCGCAGGAATGATCGCCATGCCCGGCAGCGCCACGGCCACCAGCCCGGCAATGAGCCCCGTGGCGCCACCGGCGGCGGCGCCCCGTTCGATGGCGGGAATCAGATCGGAGCGCTGCGCCACGCCCGCCTCGGGCAGATCGCCCAGCGGCGTGCCCTCGCGGGCGAGCACATGGATGTGCTTGTCGGGAATGCGGGCCAGCAGCAGGCCGTCGACCAAAGCGTGCGCGCTGGGCACATCCGGCGCGAGAAAAAAGAGTCTGCGCATCACTGTCTCCTGATCAATCTCCCCCGCACCCAGGACACAAATGTCTCGGTTGAGCTGGAGCCAGTGCAAGCGTAGACGTGAAACGTCAAAACAGGCTTAGGGTTTTGACGGAATTGCCGATCTGCACCGTAAACAGATATGACCGCAACGCAGCCGTAGATCGGCTACATTTCGAATTGACGTAAACGTCAATTCATCAAGCTGCCGCGCCACGTACGCGGCTGAGAAGGAGACAGCGATGACCGATCTATCCGAGGCCAAGGTTCTGGCCGCCTACCGCTCGCAGCAGCGGCTGCGTTTTGTCACAGCGGCCTCGCTGTTCGACGGCCACGATGCGGCGATCAACATCATGCGGCGCATTCTCATCAGCATGGGCGCCGAGGTCATTCATCTGGGCCACAACCGTTCGGTGGACGAGATCGTCACCGCGGCGATTCAGGAAGACGCGCACGGCATCGCCATTTCCAGCTATCAGGGCGGGCATATGGAATTTTTCCGCTACATGATCGACCGGCTGCGCGAGCAGGGCGCGGGGCATGTTCAGGTGTTCGGCGGCGGCGGCGGGGTGATCGTGCCCGAAGAGATCGAGGCGCTGCAGCAGTACGGCGTGGCCCGCATCTACAGCCCGGAAGATGGTCAGCGGCTGGGGCTGCAAGGCATGATCGGCGACATGCTGCAACGCGCTGACCGCCCCCTGCCCGCGCTGGACGCGCAGCAGGCGCTCTCCACGCTGCACACCTCCCCCTCCACGCTCGCACGGCTGATCTCGCAGATCGAAAATGGCGCAGCCGACGCGGCGCTGATGCACCGTCTGCACCAACAGGCTGAAAGCGCGCAGGGCGTGGTGCTGGGCATCACCGGCACGGGCGGCGCGGGCAAGAGCAGCCTGGTGGACGAGTTGATTCGTCGCACCCGGCTCGATCAGAACGATGCGCTGCGCATCGCCGTCATCAGCATCGACCCGTCGCGGCGCAAGAGCGGCGGCGCGCTGCTGGGCGACCGCATCCGCATGAACGCCATCGGGCCTTGGGGCGGCAGACGGGAAGAACGATCCCCCGCCGCGCCAGCGGCAAGCGTGGGGGCTCACATCTTCATGCGTAGTCTGGCCACCCGGGAAGCGGGCAGCGAAATCAGCCAGGCGCTGCCGGACGTGATCGCCGCGTGCAAGGCGGCGGGCTTCGATCTCATCATGGTCGAGACCTCGGGCATCGGCCAGGGCGACGCGGCCATCGTGCCGCACGCCGATGCGACGCTGTACGTCATGACGCCGGAGTTCGGCGCGGCCAGCCAGTTGGAAAAGATCGACATGCTCGACTTCGCCGACTTTGTCGCCATCAACAAGTTCGACCGCAAGGGGGCGATGGACGCGCTGCGCGACGTGGCCAAGCAGCTGCAGCGCAACCGCGAAGCCTGGACCACCCGGCCGGAAGACCTTCCCGTGTTCGGCACCATGGCCGCGCGCTTCAACGATGACGGCGTGACGGCGCTGTATCAAGCGATCAAAGCCCGGCTGACCGAGCATGGGCTGAAATTCGCCGAAGGGCGGCTGCCTATTGTGGCCACCCGCCACAGCACGCATCAGACCCCCATCGTGCCCGCCGCGCGCAGCCGGTATCTGGCGGAAATCGCCGACACCGTGCGCGACTATCACCGCCAGGTGCAAGCGCAATCGACGCTGGCGCGCGAAGCGCAGCAGTTGCGCGCAAGCGCCCGCATGCTGCACGCGGCCAACCCGGCCAAGGTCGCCGCGGTGCAGGCCGTGACCGATCTGGCCGAGCAGCGCGAAGCCGCGATGCTGCCCGCGGCGCGCAAGCTGCTGGCGATGTGGCCCGACATGCAGCGCGCCTACGCCGGCGACGAATACGTGGTGAGAATCCGCGACAAGGAAATCCGCACTGCGCTCACGCACACCACGCTGTCGGGCACGCGCATCCGCAAGGTGGTGCTGCCCACGTATCAGGATCACGGCGAGGTGTTGCGCTGGCTGATGCGCGACAACGTGCCGGGCAGCTTTCCCTACACCGCGGGCACTTTCGCCTTCAAGCGCGAGAACGAAGATCCCACCCGCATGTTCGCGGGCGAAGGCGATGCGTTTCGCACCAACCGGCGCTTCAAGCTGCTGTCCGAAGGCATGCCGGCCAAGCGGCTGTCGACCGCCTTCGATTCGGTCACGCTGTACGGCGCCGACCCCGACCTGCGCCCCGACATCTACGGCAAGGTCGGCAACTCGGGCGTGAGCATCGCCACGCTGGACGATTTGAAGGCGCTGTACGACGGCTTCGACCTGTGCGACCCCGCCACCAGCGTGAGCATGACCATCAACGGCCCGGCGCCCACGATTCTGGCGATGTTCCTCAACGCCGCGATCGACCAGCAGATCGACCGGTTCCGCGCCGACAACGGCCGCGAACCGACCGACGACGAGACGCAAAAAATCCGCGCCTGGGTGCTGGAAAACGTGCGCGGCACGGTGCAGGCCGACATTCTGAAAGAAGACCAGGGACAGAACACCTGCATTTTCTCCACCGAGTTCTCGCTCAAGGTCATGGGCGACATCCAGGAATATTTCGTTCACCACAAGGTGCGCAACTTCTACTCGGTCAGCATCAGCGGCTATCACATCGCCGAGGCCGGGGCGAACCCGATTTCGCAGCTTGCCTTCACCCTGTCCAACGGCTTCACCTTCGTCGAGGCGTATCTGGCACGCGGCATGCATATCGACGATTTCGCGCCCAACCTGAGCTTCTTTTTCAGCAACGGCATGGACCCGGAATACAGCGTGCTCGGCCGCGTGGCGCGGCGCATCTGGGCGGTGGCGATGCGCGACAAATACGGCGCGAACGAGCGCAGCCAGAAACTCAAATACCACGTCCAGACCAGCGGCCGCAGCCTGCATGCGCAGGAAATCGCGTTCAACGACATCCGCACCACGCTGCAGGCGCTGATCGCCATCTACGACAACTGCAACAGCCTGCACACCAACGCCTTTGACGAAGCCATCACCACGCCGACCGAGGAGAGCGTGCGCCGGGCGATGGCCATTCAGCTCATCATCAACCGCGAGTGGGGACTGGCGAAGTGCGAGAACCCGAATCAGGGCGCTTTCGTCATCGAAGAGCTGACCGATCTGGTCGAGGAAGCCGTGCTCAAGGAATTCGAGGCCATCGCCGAGCGCGGCGGGGTGTTGGGGGCGATGGAAACCGGCTACCAGCGCAGCAAGATCCAGGAGGAAAGCCTGCACTACGAAATGCTCAAGCACACCGGCGAGCTGCCCATCATCGGCGTCAACACCTTCCGCAACCCGCATGGCGACGCCACCCCGGCGCATCTCGAACTGGCGCGCTCGACCGAGGAAGAGAAGGAATCGCAACTGCGCCGACTGGCCGATTTTCACCAGCGCCACGCCAACGAAGCGCCCGCGATGCTGCACCGGCTGCAGCAGGCGGTGATCGACAACGCCAATGTGTTCGAGGTGCTGATGGACGCGGTGCGGGTGTGCAGCCTGGGGCAGATCACCACGGCGCTGTTCGAGGTCGGCGGGCAATACCGGCGCAGCATGTAACGACTTATCATCGCCATCCCCCGCTGCGCATTTTTTGGTTTTTCGCGCGGCGGTTTTGTTTTTGCGCCATGACCCCCTCTTCCGCCTCCCTTCGCGCCAGTGCTCATGAGAAAACGCCGGGCCGCCCCAAGTTTTCTCAACCCCCTCGGGGGGCAGCCGCTGCAAAGCAGCGGCTTGGGGGCGCTCATGAGAAAACGCCGGGCCGTCCCAAGTTTTCTCATCCCCCTCGGGGGGCAGCCGCTGCAAAGCAGCGGCTTGGGGGCGCTCTCATGCTGCTGGCCTCGCTCATCTGGGGCACGGCTTTCGTCGCCCAGACCGCGAGCATCGGCACGGTGGGGCCGTTCTACTACACCGGCCTGCGTTTCCTGCTCGGAGCTGCCGTGGTGCTGGCGTTCATGGCCTTGCGCCGCCGTCCCGCCCCCAGCGCGCATCCCGATTCGAATCCACGCAGCCTGCTGCGCGACGGCGGTCTGCTCGGCGTGGTGGTGGCCATCTCCATTTCGATGCAGCAGATCGGGCTGGAGTCGACCACGGTGGCCAACGCCGGGTTCATCAGCTCGCTCTACGTCGTGCTCGTGCCGCTGCTCGGCCTGCTGTGGGGGCGGCGCGTCGGCGTGGGCGTGTGGTTGGGCGCGCTGCTGGCCGCAAGCGGCATGTATTTCTTGAGCGTGCGCCAAGGCTATAGCGTGCGGCATGGCGACTGGCTGGAACTGGGTGGCGCGCTGTTCATCACCGTGCAGTTGCTGCTGCTGGGCCGGGTGGCGCCACGCCACGATCCGCTGCAACTCGCCGTCGTGCAGTTCGTTGTGTGCGGCCTGCTCTGTCTGGTCGCCGGGGTGCTGGTGGAGACCATCAGCCTGGACGCGCTCTGGCGCGGGGCCTGGACCATTTTCTACGGCGGCGCGCTGTCGGTCGGCGTGGCCTACACCCTGCAGGTGGTGGCGCAGCGCCACGCCGTACCCGCGCACGCCGCGGTGATTTTCAGCATGGAAGGCGTGTTCGCCGCGCTTGCGGCCTGGCTGGTGCTGCATCAGTCGCTGGATGCGCGCGCGCTGTTCGGTTGCGCGCTGGTGTTCGGCGGCCTGCTGGTGACGCAACTGCCGCTGCGCGCCCTCGCGAGCGGCTTGTTCACGATGATGCGGCGCGTCCAGCCGGCTCAATCCATTGACCCATGACAACCAAACCGCGCCCCCCATTCGTCTGGCCCGGAAGGCCGCGCGCATCCGAAACCATGACGCGACGCGGCGCACCGATCAAGACGGCGGCCGCGCCCGCTCCGCTGGGCGATGCCGCCGCCGGGGTGCGCCTGTCCAAGCGCATGTCCGAACTCGGCCTGGCCTCGCGGCGCGAAGCGGACGACTGGATCGAACGCGGCTGGGTGCTGCTCGACGGCGCGCCCGCGACGCTCGGCGCCAAGGTCGCCGGGAATCTGGCCGCCTCGCGCATCGTCATCCGCAAGGCCGCGCAACACCGGCAGGCGGCGCAGGTCACCATCCTGCTGCACAAGCCGGTGGGCTATGTCAGCGCACAGGCCGAGCACGGCTACACCCCGGCGGTCGCGCTCATCAAGGCCGAAAACCGCTGGGCCGAATGCGAAGCGCCACAATCTTTTGCACCGGCGCATTTGCGACATCTGGCCGTGGCGGGTCGGCTCGACATCGACTCCACCGGCCTGCTGGTGCTCACGCAGGATGGCCGCATCGCCCGGCAGCTCATCGGTGAAGGCGGCGCAGTGGAGAAGGAATACCTCGTGCGCGTCAGCCTGACCGATGCGCCCGCCCGCAACGGCGGAGAAGAAGACGTGCAGGCCGCCTTTCCCGCAAGCCGCCTCGCCCTGTTGCGCCACGGTCTGGCCCTCGACGGCCAGCCGCTGCGGCCGGCGCAGGTGGAATGGATCAACCCGCAACAGTTGCGCTTCGTGCTGCGCGAGGGCAAGAAGCGCCAGATCCGCCGCATGTGCGAACTCGTCGGACTGCGCGTGACCGGCCTCAAGCGCGTGCGCATCGGCGGCGTGCGCCTAGGCGCATTGCCGCTGGGGCAATGGCGCTATCTGCGTGAAGACGAAGAATTCTGATCTCGCCCCGAGCGTGCCAAGGCGCTCAGGCGCGAACCTGTTCGAACAGATCGAGCGCCTTCTTCACCTCGGCGATATAGGTCATCGCCGGGCCGCCGCCCATGACGATGGCCACCTTGCAGACCTCGACGATCTCGGCGTGGCTCACACCCGCGCGCAGACACTTCTCGACATGGATGCCGATGCAATACACACAGCGCGCGGTGATGGCCATGCCCAGCGCGATGAGCTCCTTGGTCTTGGCGTCGAGCACGCCATCACCCAGCGCCTCGCCCATGAAGGCGCCGAATGCCTTCATCGTGCCCGCGGCCTCGCGGTTCATCATGCCCATGCCCATCTTGTAGTCGCGCATGGACACGTCCATGCCGTTGTGCACCGTATCGTTCATCTCGAATTCCCCCTGTTGAGAGCGCCCCCAGACCTGCCGCTTTCGCGTCAGTCCCCCCGAGGGGGATGAGAAAACTTGGGGCGGCCCGGCGTTTTCTCATGAGGCCATGACTTTGGATCGCGTCCATGACACGCCGATGTCACCAGCACGATTCGTACCTGCCACAACGATGACACGTTGGCGTGGTAACAATCGCGTATGACTACCGCAGCCCCAGCCTCCCCCCGCGAATTGTTCGATGCCGTGTCCGAGTTGCGCCGCGCCGCGCTGGCGTATGAGCAAGCGCATCGGGACCGCATCGACGCCCTGCCGCCGCAGCGCCGGGCCAGCGCCCGCAATCTGCTGCACTACATCGCCGTGCGCCAGGCCGATCTTCGACCGCTGCAAATTCAACTTGCGCAGCTCGGCCTGTCTTCGCTGGGCGTGCTCGAAACGCATGTGCTCGCTGCGCTCGACGCCGTGCTCGACCGTCTCGAAGACCTGCTCGGGCAGACCCGCAGCGACCGTCCGGCGCCGGGCTGCACCTTTGTCGAGGGGCTGCATTTGCTGCAGCACAACACCGTCGATCTGCTCAACCCGCCGCGGCCGCAGCGCGATGTGCGCATCATGGTGACGCTGGCCACCGAAGCCGCAAACGACGCCGCAGCGCTGAGCGCGCTGGTGGAAGCCGGCATGGACGTGGCCCGCATCAACTGCGCGCACGACGACGAGACCGTCTGGAAACGCATGGCCGCACGGGTGCGTGGCACCGAGAGTGCACTGCCGCGCCCGCCCCTGGTGCAGATCGATCTTGCGGGGCCCAAATCGCGCACCGGAGATCTGCTGCCGCAGGGCCGCATCCTGCATCTGCGGCCCAAGCACGATTTACACGGGCGAATCACCGCCCCCGCACTGCTGGCATTGTGGTGTGCGGACGACCCGATGCCGCCCGCTGCCTTGGGGCAAGCCCTGCTGCGCGCTGGCGCGCTGCGCCCGACCTTGCCCGCGCAATTGCCGCCATCCACGCGTCTGCAGGTCACCGATCTGCGCGGGCGCATCAGGCAAGGTCGTCTGCTTTCCCAAGAAGGCGCTCTGTTGGTATTCGCCTTCGAGCGCTCGGCTTATCTGGCTGAAGGCATGCCCTTCACCCTGCACGATGACGGCGCCGAGCTGGGCGCCGGCACATTGCAAGGCGTTCCCGAGGTTCCGGGCGAGCTGCGCCTGTTCGTCGGCGACCCGCTGGTGCTGCTGCGCGAAGACCGCCCCGGCCACCCCGGCCTGCGCGACGAAGACGGTACTTTCGCCACGCCGCCGCAGCTGCACTGCACCCTCGAAGCCGCCTTCACCTCGGCGCGGGCCGGTCAAAGCGTCTGGCTGGACGATGGACGCATCGGCGCCCTCATCGAAGCCAACACGGGCGACACGCTGCAACTGCGCATCACCCATGCCGCCCCCGAAGGCAGCAAGCTCAAGGCGGAAAAGGGTATCAATTTTCCCGACACCCGTTTCGACCTTCCCGCACTCACGGAAAAAGACCGCGAAGACCTCGCCGCGATGGCCCGTGATTTCGATCTGGTCGCCATGTCCTTTCTGCGCAGCCCGCAAGACGTGCGCGACTTGCGCACCGCGCTTTGCGCACTGCAGCGCGACGATGCCGGCGTGGTGCTGAAGATCGAAAACCGCCAGGCCTTCGACCACCTGCCCGCCATCCTCCTCGAAGCGCTGGCGCACCCGCGCCTGGGCGTGATGGTGGCGCGCGGCGATCTCGCGGTGGAGCTGGGGTTCGAGCGCCTGTCCGAAGCACAGGAAGAAATTCTGTGGATGTGCGAAGCCGCCCACCTGCCGGTGATCTGGGCCACGCAGATCCTCGACACCATGGCGCGCAGCGGTCAGCCCTCGCGCCCCGAAGTCAGCGACGCCGCTTTGAGCATCCGCGCCGAATGCGCCATGCTCAACAAGGGGCCGCACATCCTCGAAGCCGTGCGCTTTCTCTCCGGCGTGCTCGAACGCATGGAAGGGCATTACGCCAAGCGCATGACCCTGCGCCGCCCTCTGTCCATCGCCGGACTATAGGTGGACGACCCGACACGACCCCGGCCGAACCCCAGCCGCCAAGCAACGTGGCATGGCCGGTCGAACGGGTTTCACTTTGTTGCACCGCAACACCCGCATGATTGACTTTTGTCAACGACAAAAGCCCAAATCAGTGAGTGCTTATAGAGGGTTCTCCTAATGTCCAAGCGGTACCGCGCAAGGAACAATGCGCCATCTTTCGCGGAGTACGGACATGGATTCAAAGCGTCGCACATGGTTGATTGCAACGGGCTGCGCCGGTTGCGTGGCAGCAGGGGGTGCGGCTGTACCTTTTGTCGATTCGCTGGCGCCTTCGGCCAAGGCGCGCGCCGAGGGCGGGCCGGTGGACGTGGACATCGGCTCGCTGCACCCGGCTGAAAAAATCACCGTGCTGTGGCGCGGCCAGCCGGTGTGGATCCTGCACCGCACCCCGGCCATGCTGGAGTCGCTCAACGAAACCCAGAGCCTGGTGGCCGATCCCGACTCCAAGCGCACCGCCTTTCCCACCCCGGTCTGGGCGCAAACGCAGTGGCGCTCGATCAAGAAGGAGTATCTGGTGGTCGTGGGCATCTGCACCCACCTGGGCTGCTCGCCTGTCGACCGCTTCACGCCAGGGCCGCAACCCTCGCTGCCTTCCGACTGGGACGGCGGCTTTCTCTGCCCTTGCCACGGCTCGATGTTCGATCTGGCCGGCCGCGTGTTCAAGAACATGCCCGCACCCGACAACCTGGTCGTGCCGCCCTATCTGTATGTGACCGATACCAAGGTGCGCATCGGCGAACACGAGCAGGCCTGACCCCGGTCTTCTTCCCGCCGCCCACCCCACAAAACCCACAGGAGACCCCTCGATGGCCGATCAATCGCTGCACGGCGCGCGCGTCGCCCCCGAACACGGCGGGCTGCGCGGCTGGGTGGACAAGCGCTTTCCCTTCTCCTCGCTGTGGAGCGCGCACCTGACCGAGTATTACGCGCCGAAGAATCTGAACTTCTGGTACTACTTCGGCTCGCTGTCCATCGTCGTGCTGGCCATTCAGATCATCAGCGGCATTTTCCTGACGATGAACTACAAGCCCGACGCCGCGCTGGCCTTCGGCTCGGTCGAGTACATCATGCGCGACGTCAACTGGGGCTGGCTGATCCGCTACATCCACTCCACCGGCGCATCGGCGTTTTTCATCGTGGTGTATCTGCACATGTTCCGCGGGCTGATCTACGGCTCCTACCGCACCCCGCGCGAACTGATCTGGATTTTCGGCTGCCTGATCTTTCTGTGCCTGATGGCCGAGGCCTTCTTCGGCTACCTGCTGCCGTGGGGGCAGATGTCGTTCTGGGGTGCGCAGGTCATCGTCAACCTGTTCTCCGCCATTCCCTATATCGGCCCCGATCTGGCGGTGTGGATACGCGGCGACTATGTGGTGAGTGACGTCACGCTGAACCGCTTTTTCGCGTTTCACGTCATCGCCATTCCGCTGCTGCTCATCGGTCTGGTGGGATCGCACATCATCGCCCTGCACCAGGTCGGCTCGAACAACCCCGACGGCGTGGAGATCAAGGACAACAAGGACGGCCGCGGCATTCCGCGCGACGGCGTGGCGTTCCACCCCTACTACACCGTGCACGACCTCTTCGGGCTGTCGGTCTTTCTGATGATTTTCTGCGCCGTGGTGTTCTTTGCCCCGCAGTTCGGCGGCTATTTCCTGGAACACAACAACTTCATCCCCGCCAATCCGCTGAAAACCCCGCCGCACATCGCCCCGGTCTGGTACTTCACGCCGTTCTATTCCATCCTGCGCGCGACGACCAGCAACACCGTGCACATCTGGATGGGCGTGGTGGTGGTGGCCACGCTGTTTGCGCTGTGGCGCAACCGCGGCAAACCCGGTCGCGCCCTGCTGTTTGCCGTGGGCGGCGGCCTGCTGTTCTGGGCGCTGGGCTCGGTGGATGCCAAGTTCTGGGGCGTGGTCAGCATGGGCGGCGCCGTCATCATCTTCCTTTTCCTGCCCTGGCTCGACAGATCGCCGGTCAAGTCGATCCGCTACCGCCCCACCTGGCACCGCGCGATCTACGCCCTGTTCGCCGTCAACTTCATTGTGCTGGGCTACTTCGGCATCCAGCCGCCCTCACCCGTGGCCTACTCCGTGGCGCTGACCTGCACCCTGCTCTATTTCGGCTTCTTTTTCCTCATGCCGTGGTGGAGCCGGCTGGGAAAATTCAAGCCCGTCCCGCAACGCCTGACTTACAAGGCCCACTGATGCCCGCGCCCCTGTCCTCACTCATGCGCCGCCTTGGTCTGGGTTTGCTGCTCGGTCTGACGCTCCAGGGCATCGCCAGCGCCGCCTCGGAACAGCAGGAAATTCCACTCGACCACGCGCCCTATCGCGTCAACAACGTGCTGGCGCTGCAAAAAGGCGCCCGTCTGTTCGTCAACTACTGCATCGGCTGTCACTCCGCCAAATACATGCGGTATGACAGCCTGCGCGGCATCGACCTGACGAAGGATCAGATCGAACACAACCTGATGTTCGGCGATGCCAAAATCGGCGACACCCTGCGCGTGTCCATGACCCCCGCCCAGGCGGAAAAATGGTTCGGCACCGAGCCGCCCGATCTGTCCATCATCACCAAGGCGCTGGCCTCGCACCGCGGCAGCGGTGCAGACTATCTCTACACCTATCTGCGCACTTTCTACCGCGACGACACAAGGCCCACCGGCTGGAACAATCTGGTGTTCCCCGGCGTGGGCATGCCCAACCCGCTGTGGAGGTTGCAGGGCGAGCGCGCCGCCAACTTCCGCATTGCGCCCGACCCCGCCGATCCTGCGGTCAAGCTCAAGACCTTCGTCGGCTACACCCAGCTCACGAAGGGGGCGGAATCGACAACCGAGTATGATTCATCGGTTGCCGACCTCGTCGCCTATATGCAGTGGATGGCCGAACCCGACCAACTGCTCCGCAAGCGCCTGGGCGTCATCGTGCTCATTTTCCTGGGATTGTTCAGCTTCATCACCTGGAAGCTGAAATCCGAATACTGGAAGGATGTCACCTAACTCTGGCCGTCGCCCGCACCCCGGGCGCACCGCCAAACCGTATCGCTGGGGTGGCTAGTGCAGTGTTTCATGCTTGATGGAACAAATAAAACCGATGGATTTGTCGTCAGGGCAAGGCGCGGTTTTATGTTCCAGATAGCGTGAAACACTGCACTAGAGCCGCCCCGTTTCGTCTTTCAGGAGTCTGCATTCATGATGGTGCTCTATTCCGGCACGACGTGCCCGTTTTCGCAGCGTTGCCGCTTCGTGCTGTTCGAAAAAGGCATGGATTTCGAAATCCGTGACGTCGACCTGTTCAACAAACCCGAAGACGTCAGCGTCATGAATCCCTACGGACAGGTGCCCATCCTGGTCGAGCGAGATCTCATCCTGTACGAATCCAACATCATCAACGAATACATCGACGAACGCTTCCCGCACCCGCAACTCATGCCCGGCGATCCGGTCGCCCGCGCCCGCGTGCGCCTGTTCCTGTTCAATTTCGAGAAGGAATTGTTCGTGCACGTCTCGACGCTGGAGTCGCGCGCGACCAAGTCCAACGAAAAGGCCCTGGAGAAAGCCCGCAGCGCCATTCGTGACCGCCTCACCCAGCTCGCGCCCGTGTTCCTGAAAAACAAGTACATGCTGGGCGAAGAATTCTCCATGCTCGATGTGGCCATCGCCCCGCTGCTGTGGCGCCTGGACCATTACGGCATCGATCTGCCCAAGTCGGCCCTTCCGTTGGCCAAGTATGCCGAGCGCATTTTCCAGCGCCCCGCCTACATCGAAGCGCTCACGCCGTCCGAGAAAATCATGCGCAAGTGATGAACAGCGATTCGCAAGACATCGGCTCGACCAAACCCTACCTGATCCGCGCCCTGTACGAATGGTGCACGGACAACGGCCTGACGCCCTACCTGGCCGTGCGCGTCGGACCCGGTGCGCGCGTACCCATGGAATTCGTCAAGAACGGCGAAATCGTGCTGAACATCAGCTTCGACGCCACCAGCGCGCTGAACATCGGCAACGATGAAATTCGCTTCAAGGCACGCTTTGGCGGGGTGGCCAGAGACATTCTGGTGCCCATCGGCCAGGTTACGGCCATCTATGCACGGGAAAACAGCCAAGGCATGGCGTTTCCAGTGGAGACCGATGGCGAATCAGCCGACAGCGGTGAAGCCGGCGATGCGCAGGCAGCCGACGACCAGGGCGCGCCGCCAGCAGCCAGCAGGCCCACCCGCCTGCAACCGGTAAAATCCAATATCTCGGAATCAGAAGACCCCTCGTCAGATCCACCCCCCAGTTCACCCCGCCCTGGCGGAGCACACCTGACTCGCGTGAAGTAATCCGGCAACTTTCAGGTTACAGGTTACAAGTCCTCGCGAAACCCAGCGCCCAACAGCGCCTACGCCGACTTAGCTCAGCCGGTAGAGCAACCGCCTTGTAAGCGGTAGGTCATCCGTTCGATTCGGATAGTCGGCACCAAAAAATCATCAGCAAATCCGCAACTTAAAGAACAGCCTACACTGGCAACGCAGGCTTTTTGTGCTCGGAATGAAAATTCCAGGGAGCGCATTGCCGCTGAATTTCCATTGACCCTATCCCGCAACACAGGAGAAACGCGCATGCAGATCGAACCGAACATCACCTTCCACAACATTCAGCGCAGCGAGGCCGTCGAGGCGAAGATCCTGGAGCGTGTCGGGCGCCTGGACCGGCTGTTCCCCAATCTGACGAGCTGCCGCGTGTTGGTCGAGGCAGAGCACCGCCATCAACATCAGGGTAATCTCTTCCATGTGCGCATCGACGTCACGGCGCCTGGTCACGAACTGGTGGCGAACCGCGCGCCAGACAAGCACCAGGCACACGAAGACGTCTATGTCGCCGTCCGCGACGCCTTCGACGCCATGGATCGGCAGGTGGAAGACCTTGCGCGGATGATGCGCGGCGATGTCAAAAAACATGAATCGGCGCCGCAGCAGCCTGCGCAAGCCGGACTGGAAGAACAAGCGCCGTCCGAATGAGGCGCTGAAACGGTGGCCACATTGAACCGCGGGCAGAAGTCACCGTGAAAAAGCTGTTTCTCATCCGCCATGCCAAATCGTCCTGGGACGATCCGGCGCTCGCCGACTTCGACCGGCCGCTGTCCGAGCGGGGCAGAAAAGATGCAAAAACCATCGGTCAAAGGCTGAAAAAGGCGGGAGTCCTGCCCGATCGGGTCGATTCCAGCCCTGCCAAAAGGGCAAGATCCACCGCGAAGTTCATCTGTGAAGAACTGGGATGCGAAGACAAGCTCGTTTTTGTAGATGGGCTTTATGCGGCCAGATCAGAAGACATGAAACGCATCATCGCCAGCACCCCGGACGACGTCGCCGTGTTGTTTGTTGTCTCGCACAATCCCGGGCTCAACGAACTGGCCCTCGATCTGGTGGGTCATGGCGACAACATCCCCACTGCCGGAGTCCTGGAAATCTGGTTCGACACCGATCGCTGGAGCCGCGTCGACGCGGCAGGCAGGGAACTCAAGAATCGGTATGTCCCGAAAAATTCGTAGCGATGCCACAGCGCGCCGAAAACCGGCTGTTTGATGTGACGCGACATGCCGCACTGATCCTGACTCCGTGGCTGCTGTTCGCTGCGCCAGCGTGTCTGTCGGCGCAGGCGCAGGCGCAGGCATTGGATCATGCCGTCGTGGGCGGACACTCCATTTACTGCGTCCGCGCGGGCGACAGCCTCACGGCAATCAGTGCGCGCTATGGCGCGCCGGCCAGCACCATCGCGCGTCTGAATGGTCTGGACGAGCGCAAACCCATCCATCCCGGGCAATGCCTGCAGATCGACAATCGCCACATCGTCCCCGGAACCCTGGACAACGGCCTGCTGATCAATCTGCCGCAGCGCATGCTTTACCTGTTCGAAGGTGGTGCGCTCGCTGCGGCCTACCCGGTCGGGCTGGGCAGGCCGAGTTGGCCGACCCCGGTCGGCTCCTTCCAGATTGTCGAACTGCGCGAGAACCCGACCTGGCATGTTCCGGTGTCCATCCAGGAAGAGATGCGTCGGGCGGGCAAGGTCGTGCTGACACGCGTGCCGCCGGGTCCGGAGAATCCTCTCGGCAAATTTTGGATCGGACTGAGCATGGCGGGCTACGGGATCCACAGTACCAACGCTCCCCCCAGCGTTTATCATTTCCAGACGCATGGCTGCATCCGGCTTCATCCTGACGATATGCAACAGCTGTTTGCCCGAGTGAGCGTCGGTCTGCGCGGCGAGATCGTCTACCTGCCGGTGCTGCTCGCCGAGCTTGCGGATCACCGCATCGAACTCGAGGTCAATCCAGACATTTACGACAAGAGAATCGACGCCTGGGAGGTTCTCATGGCCCTGGCCGCAGAACACGGCCTGACGGAGCGCATCGACTGGCAGCGCGCCGCCGAAGTGGTCAAGCAGCGAGAGGGACTCGCCAGGCGAATCGACCGGCAGCCGACATCCTCGGCCGACGCGCTGCCGCAAAGCTGGACTTCCCCAGCAAGAAATTAGCGACAGGCCTTCAGGCCTGTCGGTCAAATGTGTTTTGGAAGGGGTTTGCATCCCCTGCCAAAACGGTCACCGAAACCTCGGCCTTCAGGCCGAGGTCTGTAGCTCCCACCGCCCTGAAGGGCGGGGTTTCAAACCGAAGTCAGTTCTACAATGAACCTTGACAAAGGAGCGCCCCATTGAAGAGCCCGTCTTCCCACTCCCGCCGCCGTTTTCTCGCGGTCGGGGCCACGACCCTGGCTGCAGGGCTCGGCTGCGTTGCCACGTCCGCCATCGCCGGCCCGGCCTGGACAGCGCCACGTTCAATCGCCTTCGACAACCTGCACACAGGCGAGAGCATCCGGACGGTCTATTGGGCGAACGGGCGGTATGTTCCCGAATCGCTCGCCGAAATCGACCGCGTGCTGCGCGACTTCCGCACCAACGAAACCAAGGCCATCGCCCCCAAACTGCTGGACGTGCTGCACAGCATCGCCGAGCGGCTGGGAACGAATCGCCCCATCGAGTTGATCTCCGGGTATCGGTCTCCAGCCACGAATGCCGTTCTGCATGCACGAAGCCCGGGTGTCGCCAGGCACAGCCTTCACATGGACGGCATGGCCGCCGATATCCGCATTCCAGGCCACGATCTTGCGCAATTGCGCGATGCGGCGCTGTCGCTCCAGGCAGGCGGTGTCGGCTTTTATCCCCGATCCGATTTCGTTCACGTGGACATCGGGCGCATCCGCCACTGGAGTGGCGTCTAGAAATCTGTCGGACTGGGGCGTCGATCCACTTCGAGGGTCGGCACCACTTTTTTTAAGCCTCCTGAGAGGGTGTAGACGAAAACAACATCTCGCGCGTTATGCTTGAGTCGAAGCATGGAAACACGAGGTGGCAGAAGGTGAAGAAGGCACAGAACGAGCCAGCAGGACGAGTGGGGCGCAAGCCCTCGCTGAACGCGGCGCACACGGCGGTGTTGCGCGCGATCATCCAGGAGCAGCCGCGCGCTTCGCTGGACGAGGTGACGCGCGAGCTGTTTCGGCGTGCAGGCGTGAAGGTCAGCACGGTCACCGTGCGCAAGGCGCTGCGCGCGGCCGGTATCGAGCGACTCAAGCCGCTGCGCCGTGCAGGACAGCGCGCTGCAGTGCAGGGGACGGCGCCGACGCGATACGGCTACACCGCTGCGCACCGCCGTACCGATGGGCCCAGCGGCATGAATACCGACCTGACCGATGCCGAGTGGGCGCGGGTGGCCGATCTGTTCGAGCGCGAGGGCAAGCGAGGTACGCCACCGCGGTATGCGCGTCGCCACAGGGTCAACGCCTGCTGCTACGTGCTGCGCACGGGCTGTGCGTGGCGGCTGTTGCCCAAGACCTTCCCGCCCTGGCAGGCGGTCTACAAGGCCTTCAGCCGCTGGGCGGCCGCGGGCGTATTCGAGGCCCTGCACGACCGGCTGCGCCAGCAGTGGCGTGAGCGCATGGGCCGAGCGCCTGAGCCGACGGCGGCCATCATCGATGCGCAGAGCACGCGCAGCACGGCGCAGGGCGGTGCTACCGGCTTCGATGCCGGCAAGAAGATCAAGGGGCGCAAGCGCCATCTGGTCGTCGACACCCTGGGTCTGTTGCTGGCGGTCACGGTCACCGCAGCGAGCGTGCAGGATCGCGACGCGGCCGCTGAAGTCGTCGCGCAGGCCTGCACCAAGGTTCCCGGCCTGCAAAAGCTCTACACCGACGGCGCCTACGGCGGCCAATGTGCCCAGGCCATCGAACAAACCCACGGTATCCGCGTGGAGGTCGTGCGCCACCCCGGCAACCGCAGCACGGGCACTTGGCAAGACGCGCAGCAACCCCTGTGGCCCGAGGTCGTTGCCAAGGGCTTCGTCGTCCAGGCCAAGCGCTGGGTGGTCGAACGCACTCATGCCTGGAACGAGCGCGCACGCCGCCTCATGGCACACCACGACCGCTCGAACTGGGCTCCGCTCGCCTGGGTCTGGCTGGCCGAAGCGCGTATCCTCGCCACTAGACTGAGTACATAAATCATTTCGTCTACACCCTCTGACGGCAAATGAACAGATCGCTCCGGCGATCAATTCCAGTACGAACAAGTCGGATTAAAAATAGTCTGGACAAGTCGTCTCCATTTGTATCAAATAGTGACCGAGCCTTTACTGGCTCTTTCAGGGAGTGTGCAATTTACCCAGGTCGACATCGACCTGGGTTTTTTTTCGCCTCCTTTGCGTTCCATATCTTGTTTGCCCCTGATCCTCTCAAGGAAACGCCGGGCCGCCCCAAGTTTCCTTGACCCCCACGGGGGGCGGGCTGGGCGCAGCCCGGCCCTGGGGGCGCTCACGAGCGCCCCAAGTGCGGCCCGGAATTTTCTTGAGACAATAGCTCGTTTCCAGACCGGTATCTGCGCATGTCCTCACCCACCCCTCGCAGCGATTGGCCACAGGCGATCGTTTTGCACAAGTTGTCCCGCGTGCTCGAACTCACCTATGCCGATGGCACGCAATATCGCCTGCCGTTTGAACTGATGCGCGTCTTTTCGCCGTCTGCCGAAGTGCGCGGGCATGGACCGGGGCAGGAGACCTTGCAGACTGGCAAACGGCTCGTCGAGATCGACAGCGTGGCGCAGGTCGGCCACTACGCCATCCAGCCGCATTTCTCGGATGGTCATGACAGCGGCATCTACACTTGGGACTATCTGCACTTCCTGGGACAAAACCAGGAGGCGCTCTGGGCCGACTATCTGGCGCGCCTGCAGGCCGCTGGGGCAGACCGTGACGCGCCCATGCCCGATGCCGCACCCGGCGCGCACCATTGTTCCCCTCACTGAGTCACCATGTCCGATACCCCACCCAACACCTCCACCACCCACTTCGGATACCAACGAGTCGCCGAAGACGAAAAGGCCGAGCGCGTGCGCGATGTGTTCGATTCGGTCGCGCCGCGCTACGACGTCATGAACGATTTGATGAGCGGTGGCCTGCATCGCGCGTGGAAGGCGTTCGCGATTGCCGTCTCCGGCGTGCGCCCCGGTCACCGCGTGCTCGATGTCGCCGCGGGAACCGGCGATTTGTCGCGCGCGTTTGCCCGCAAGGTCGGGCCCAAGGGCATGGTGGTGATGAGCGACATCAATTTCTCCATGTTGCGGGCAGGCAGAGACCGGCTCATCGATTCCGGCCTGGTCGTGCCGACGGTCTTGTGCGATGCCGAAAATCTGCCTTTCCCGGATGCGCAATTCGATCTGGTGAGCGTGGCGTTCGGCTTGCGCAACATGACCCACAAAGAGATCGCACTACGCGACATGCAGCGCGTGCTCAAGCCGGGCGGAAAATTGCTCGTACTGGAATTTTCCAGACCCTGGGCACCGCTGCGCGGCGCCTACGACCTCTACTCTTTCCAGATTTTGCCGCGCCTGGGCAAGATGGTCGCGGGCGATGCGCAGAGTTACCGGTACCTTGCCGAATCCATCCGCATGCACCCGGATCAGGAAGCCCTCGCCGACATGATGCGGGACGCTGGTTTCGGTCATGTCGACTGGCACAACCTCACGGCCGGCATTGTCGCCCTTCATATCGGCCAAAAATTTTGAGTTGACGCAATGCAAAACCCGCGCATTGAACTTTTTCGCCGACTTCGTAACAAAATGTCAACTCTTCTCCACTTTCAGGAATTTGCATGAGAACGACTGGTTTGCTCCGCACCGTTGTGACTTTCGGCCTGACGCTCACCCTCGCGCTGGGTCTTGCACTGAGCGCCGTCGATGCGCAAGCCAAACGCTTGGGCAGCGGCAAGAGCATGGGGCGGCAGAGCAACACCATCACGTCCCCTATCCAGCAACGCGAAGCGGCTGCGTCGCAACAAACCGCACCTGCCGCCACACGTCAGCAGGCTGCGGCCACACCGCCTGCCAAACAACCCAGCCGCTGGGGCGGCATTCTGGGCGGCCTGGCCGCTGGTCTGGGCCTTGCGGCGCTGTTCCATGCGCTGGGCTTTGGCGGCGCTCTCAGTTCCTTCCTCGGCTCGGTGCTGATGATCGGTCTGCTCGCGCTGGCCGCTTTCTGGATTTTCAGCCTGCTGCGTCGCAAATCCAACGCGAACAAGCCCACCCCTATGCAATATGCAGGCGCGCCGCAGGGCTATGCGCAGTCACCCCTTGGGGTCGAAACGCATATGCCGCCGCAATGGTCGCCCAGCGCCGGTTCGCAGGTTTCGAGTACCGGGGGGTCCATTCCTGCTGACTTCGATCGTGAAGCGTTTCTGGCAAGCGCCAAGCAGCATTACACCCGCTTGCAGCAAGCCTGGGATGCGGCCGATCTCAACAGCCTGAAAACCTTCACCACTGCGCAGATGTATGACGCTCTGGCTGCCGAACTGCAACAACGTGGCATGACGCCCAACAAGACCGAAGTCGTCACCCTCGAAGCCTCGCTGCTGGCGTTGGAAGAAACGCCAGGCGAGTATGTCGCCAGTGTCGAGTTCTCCGGTCTGGTGCGCGAAGAAACCTGGGGAGGCGCAAGTCCTGTGCGCGAAGTCTGGAATCTCGTCAAACCGCGTGATGGCTCAAGCGGCTGGCAATTGGCGGGCATTCAGCAGTTGAACTGACGAACCGAATCGACGCGACCGCTCACTCGTCCTACGCCGCAGCCGCACAAGCGCTGCGGCGTTTTTGTTGAAAGTCATCGCCGTGCTCTGACTTTTATCGAAAGTCATCGCCGTGCTCTGACTTTTATCGAAAGTCATCGCCGTGCTCTGACTTTTCATGCAGCGCTTGTGCCATTGCATCTCTCATCCGATGCGCCCTCTTTAGAATGCGTCCACAAACGGCACCCCCCATGCGCATTCCCGACATTCAGCCCCGGATTCCCGATCGCACCTCGCTGGTGCGCAGACTGCAAGACCTGGTCCTGCCAGCGCTCAATCATCTGCTCGCCGCCGATCCGCACGCCCAGGGCAAACTTCGCGCCCACGCCGGCAAGACGGTCGTGTTCGCCGCGCTGGGCCTGGACATGGCCTGGACAATCGAACCGGCAGGTTTGCTGCGCATTGCGACGTCTGCGTCACCCGGCCACGAAGACGCCGATCTGCACATTACCCTCGATCTCGACGCCTTGCGTGAAGCCATCGCCAAGCGTGCGCCGCTCAATCTCTCGGGCGCCCGGGTCAGTGGAGACGCCGAGTTGGCGCAGACGCTGTCCTGGCTGATGGCGCATGTGCGCTGGGACGCCGAGGATGATCTTGCACAACTCATCGGCGACATTCCAGCGCACCGTATTTCGCGAGCTGGGCAGGGCCTGGTGACAACGGCGCAGCAAACCTGGACGCGCGCGCAAAACGATGCGCGCGACTGGTTTGCCGCGAGCCCGCGCGCCCTGGTCAGCCGTGGCGAATGGGCGCAGATGCAGCAAGCAGTCAGCGAATTGCGCGATCAAGCCGCGCGACTGGAAAAGCGTCTGGCCCTGTTGCGCAGGCAATTGGGTGCCCGCGAGAACTGAACCAGCGATGCGCCGCCTGCTCCGTCTGCTGAAAATCGTTTCCGTCATCCTGCGTCACGGCCTGGATGAGATGGCGCTGTCGAGCTTGCGCCATCCGTGGCTGCGCCGCCTCGCCCGGGTGCTCAGCTTCGGGCGTCCGCTCGACCGCCCGCGCGGCGAGCGTCTGCGCTTGGCGCTGGAAAGTCTGGGACCGATCTTTGTCAAATTCGGCCAGGTGCTGTCGACCCGCCGCGACCTGCTGCCGCCCGACATCGCCGACGAACTCGCCAAGCTTCAGGACAACGTGCCCCCATTCGATTCCGCGGTTGCCGTGGCCATCATCGAGCGCTCGCTGGGCCACCCCATCGACAAGCTGTTTGCCGCTTTCGAGCGCAAGCCGGTGGCCAGCGCCTCGATTGCGCAGGTGCATTTCGCCACCCTGCACCCGCGACAAGGCGGCGCCGAGGTGGCCGTCAAAGTACTGCGTCCCGGTATGCACAAGGTCATCGAAGAAGACCTCGCGCTGATGCACACCATGGCGGCCTGGGTGGACAGGCTGTGGAGCGAAGGCAGGCGACTCAAGCCGCGCGAAGTGGTGGCCGAATTCGACAAATACCTGCATGACGAGCTCGACCTCGTTCGCGAGGCGGCCAATGGCACGCAGTTGCGGCGCAATATGGCTTCGCTCGACATGGTGTTGATTCCGGAGATGTATTGGGACTTGTGCCGCAGCGATGTGATCGTGATGCAGCGCATGTATGGCGTGCCGATCGGCCGCGTCGATGCGTTGCGCGCAGCGGGCGTCGACTTCAAGCAACTGGCCAAGGCGGGAGTGGACATTTTTTTCACCCAGGTGTTCCGCGACGGCTTTTTTCACGCCGACATGCATCCGGGCAACATCATGGTCAGCCTGCAGCCTGAAACCTTCGGCCGCTATATCGCGCTGGACTTCGGCATCGTCGGCACCCTGTCCGACTTCGACAAGGACTATCTGGCGCAGAACTTCATCGCCTTTTTTCGCCGCGATTACAAGCGCGTGGCCGAGCTGCACGTCGAGTCAGGCTGGGTGCCGGCCAATGTCCGCGTCGACGAGCTGGAGGCCGCCGTGCGCAGCGTTTGCGAGCCGCAGTTCGCCCGCCCGCTGAAGGACATTTCGCTGGGACAGGTGCTGCTTCGACTGTTTCAGGTCTCGCGCCGCTTCAAGGTGGAAATCCAGCCCCAGCTCGTGCTGCTGCAAAAAACCCTGCTGAACGTCGAAGGGCTGGGGCGCCAGCTCGACCCCGATCTCGATCTCTGGACCACGGCACAGCCCTTTCTCGAAAAGTGGATGAAAAGCCAGGTGGGCTGGCCTGCATTCCGCGACAGACTCAGGAACGAATCGACCCGCTACGCGCAATACCTGCCGGAAATCCCCCGCCTGCTGCATCAGGCGCTGCTGGCGCAGGAAAAGCGCGATGACCCGGTACTGCGTGAATTGCTGCAGGAACAGCGACGGACCAATGCCCTGCTGCAGACGCTGATGGCGTTTGTCGTCGGTTTCATCGTGGCCGTGTTGCTGCTTGCCGCAGTGGACAACCACTGGTTGCAGATTTTTTTCTAAAGTTTGCATCCGCCCGCCATGACCGTTGCGCAAAGTACTTTGCCCGACGGTACTGCGCCATCCCCGCACTGGGCCTGGGCACCTGACGCATGGGCGAAAGCGCCGAGGCGCGCGGCGCTGAAATCCTCGCGGTACGCGAAGCGCTGCCACAGGCGTTTACCGCGAGCGAAGTGCAACGCGAAGACCTTACCCTCTCAAGGAAACGCCGGGCCGCCCCAAGTTTCCTTGACCCCCACGGGGGGGGCGGGTCGGCGAGCCGACCCTGGGGGCGCTCATGAGCACCCCCAGGGCCGTCCCAAGTTTCCTTGATTTGACCGCTGTACTTGCCGCGCCTGCCGCGTGTGGGCACAATGACTTTGTTCTCCGTATCTCCCCACATCATGTCTGACACCCAAATCCGCGACACCCTGCAGCGCCTGCATACCGTGCTGCAATCGCAACCTGCCCTCGACCCCGAGCTGAAAAAACTGCTGCAAACGCTGGATCAGGACATTCAGGCCGCCCTCGATCGCCAGCAAACCGAATCGGCCCCAGCGCAGAACGACGACCTCGCGGAACAGGCGCAAACCCTGGCCACCCGCTTCGCCGCCGAGCACCCCAATATCGATCTGGTGCTGCGTGAACTGCGCAGCCTGTTGCTCGGACTGGGTCTTTAAGCGCGAGTTGCGGCTGCAAGCTCACGGGCCATGCGAATGGCCGCCTTCAGACTGGACGGATCGGCCCTGTCCTGGCCTGCGATATCGAACGCCGTACCGTGATCGGGGCTGGTGCGCACGAAGGGCAGCCCCAGCGTGACGTTCACCCCCTGCTCCACGCCGAGATACTTCACCGGAATCAGCCCCTGATCGTGGTACATCGCCACGACGATGTCGAATTCGCCCGGATGCTCGGGCGGCGCATGGCGTGCGCGCATGAACACCGTATCGGGCGGGTAAGGCCCGCTGGCGGCTATACCTTCGCTGCGCGCCTGAGCGATCGCCGGGGCGATGATCCGCTCCTCTTCATCACCGAACAGACCGCCCTCGCCAGCATGCGGATTCAACCCGGCCACGGCGATACGCGGCTGCGCCAGTCCCCAGCCCCGGGCGGACTGATGAGCGATGCGCAAGGTCTGCAAAACGGCTTCGGTCGTCACCGCATCGATGGCCTGTCGCAAGGCCATGTGCACGGTCACCAGCACGGTCTTGAGTTGCTCGTTGGCCAGCATCATGCGCACCGGCACGCCGCCAGCGAGGTGCTGCAGGATTTCGGTATGCCCCGGAAAATCCACGCCGGCGGCATGCAGCGCCGCCTTGTGGATGGGCGCCGTCACCACGGCGGCCACCCGCCCGGCAAGGGCATCCCGAGCCGCCGCCTCGATGCAGGCATAGGCCGCAGCACCGGCGCGGGCGTCCACCTGCCCCACGGCGAGATCCTCGGGCAGCGCAACGACAGGCAGCACGGGAATGGCCCCACGCGGGACCTCAGTCCACTCTGCCAGTTCGTCGAGCTCCACAATGGCTGGACGGCTGCCATCGGGTGAAAACCGCATACTGCGCGCGGTACGGGCCAGCCAGGCCGCGTCGCCATACACCACGCAACCATGCGCCGCGCCTTGCGCAAAGGCCCGCACGAGCGTCTCTGGGCCGATGCCGCAGGGATCGCCCATCGTCAGCGCGATGGGACGCGCGGGAGTCGATTCAGGCGGGATTGTCGAGGTCGATGAAGACATGTTCGAGTCCGTAGTGCGCGGCCAGATGCTCGCCGAGCGCGCGGATGCCGTCGCGCTCGGTGGCATGGTGGCCGCAGGCCAGATAAGTGATGCCCATTTCACGCGCGAAATGCGCGGTGGGCTCGGAAATTTCGCCGCTGACATAGGTACGCGCACCCGCGGCCCAGGCGTCTTCGATCCAGTCCTGCGCCCCGCCGGTGCACCAGGCCAGCAGACCCACGGGCGCGTCGGCGTCGCCGACCACCAGCGGAATGCGCCCCAGCCCGCGGGCGACGGCCTGCGCCAACTCGCCTGCCGTCGCCTGCGGCGCGCTGCCCAGACAGCCCAGCGCCTGTTTGCCGAAGCGGCCCTGAACCGACCAGCCCAGGCGTTTGGCCAGCATGACGTTGTTGCCCACTTCGCAGTGCGCATCGAGCGGCAGGTGATAGGCGAACAGATTGAGATCGGCCGCCAGCAGCAGCCCCAGGCGCTTGCGCTTCTGGCGGATGACGCGCGGGTCTTCACCGCGCCAGAAATAACCATGATGCACCAGCAGCGCATCGGCCCGCAGCGCGATGGCGCGCTCGATCAGCGCCAGGCTGGCCGTGACGCCGGTGACAATGCGCGCGACCTCGTCACGGCCCTCGACCTGCAAACCGTTTGGACAATAATCGGTGAAACGCGCGCAATCGAGATAAACGTCGATTTCGCCCTGCAAATGGTCTCTGCGCATGGTGGCCTTGAAGCGTGAAGACGCGCCGCCATGTGGAGAAAATCTCCACACCCGGGTTCTGTATGCGACGCCTCTGGCTGCTATTTTCCCAGACTGTGACAATTGCGCTTGCCGCGCTGTTCATCGTCTCCACCCTCAAGCCGGAATGGGTGCGATTCGGCGCCCCGGTTTCCATCCAGGCGGATGCGCCCGCCGTCGTCACCATCCAGGATGTCCCGGCGGCGCCTGCCCCGCCGCCAGCCGCGGGAAGCTATAGCGCCGCGGCGCTCAAGGCCATGCCGGCCGTGGTGTCCATCACCACCTCGAAAGCCCCGCGTCGGCTTCCGGGCGGCGACCCCTGGCTGCGCCAGTTTCAGGGCAGCCGCCAGCCGACCATCGGCCTGGGTTCGGGCGTGATCGTCAGCCCGGACGGCTACATCCTCACCAACAATCACGTCATCGAAGGCGCGGACCAGATCGAGGTCACGCTGGCCGATGGGCGCGAGGCTCGCGCCACCCTGGTCGGACGCGACCCCGATACCGACCTGGCGGTGCTTCGCATCAAGCTGAATAAACTGCCCGTCATCACCTTCGGCAACGATGCCCATGCCCACGTGGGCGATGTGGTGCTGGCCATCGGCTACCCCTTCGGCGTCGGCCAGACGGTGACACAAGGCATCATCAGCGCCCTGGGCCGTACCCAACTGGGCATCAACACCTTCGAGAACTTCATCCAGACCGACGCCGCCATCAACCCCGGCAACTCCGGCGGCGCCCTGGTGGATTCCAATGGCAATCTCCTGGGCATCAACACCGCCATCTTCTCGCGCAGCGGCGGCTCGCTGGGCATCGGCTTCGCCGTGCCGGTGTCGACCGCGCGCAATGTCATGCAACAACTGATCAGCACGGGACAGGTGGTGCGCGGCTGGATCGGCGTGGAACCTCAAGACGTGACCGACCGGCTCGCCCGCACGCTCAATCTCCCGCACCCGGAAGGCGTGATCATCATCGGCGTGCTGCGCGGAGGGCCGGCCGACGAAGCCGGCATGCGTCCCGGCGACGTGGTGCTCGAAGTGGCAGGCAAGCCGGTGCTCAACACCGGACAATTGCTCAACACCGTGGCCGCACTCAGGCCCGGCAGCGAAGTCGCCGTCAAGGTGCAGCGCGACGGCAAGACCGCCACGCTGCAGGTGCGCGTTGGCGCCCGGCCACGGAACATCAGTCAGGTACCCCCAGCAGAAGACGATGAGGGCCTGCTGCGCTGAACGCCCGCGACAGCATGCCCGGGGTTGGGGTTTTCAGGCCGCGGGCGACTGCACGTCCTTTTCCTCGTCGGCTGGCGGCGCCGAATACTTCACCAGATACTTCGCCGCGAGAATGCCGACCTCGAACAGCAGAATCATCGACAGCGCCAGCGAGGTCTGCGACACCACATCCGGCGGGGTGACGACGGCGGCGATGATGAAGGCGGCGACGATGAAGTAGCTGCGCCACGATCTGAGCTGCTCGACGGTCACCAGCCCGAAACGCACCAGCACCATGAGCACCACCGGCACCTCGAACGCGGTGCCGAACGCCATGAACATGGTCAGCATGAAGCTCAGGTAGGCTTCGATGTCCGGGGCGGCGGTGATGACCTTGGGGGCGAAGCTCTGGATGAAAGTGAACAGCCGTCCGAACACGAAAAAGTAGCAGAACGCCACGCCCATGTAGAACAACAGCGTGCTGCTGATGATCAGCGGCATGACCAGCCGTTTTTCGTGGGTGTAGAGACCGGGCGCCACGAAGGCCCAGATCTGATAGAGCACCGCGGGCAAGGCGATCATGAATGCCACCAGCAGCGTGACCTTGATGGGCACCACAAAGGGCGAGATCACGCCGATGGCGATCATCGTCGAACCCTTGGGCAGGTGGGCAATCAGCGGCTGGGACAACAGATCGAACAAACCCGACGGCCCCGGATAGATCGACAGCACGATGAACACCACGCCGATGGCCGCAATGGCGCGGATGAGGCGGTTGCGCAATTCGATCAAATGCGAGATGAATGGCTGTTCGGCCTCGGGGCTGTCCGGTGTCACTGTTTTCTTGGGGTCAGACACGGGCGATGCACTCGTTTGCAAAAAGAAGAGAAGTGGGAATAGGCAAGAGAGGCGCTGCGTCGAGGCCGGATCGGCAGGGCCAAATCAACGCTTGACGCGGTAACGCGCCATGCGCGCCGCACCCGACAAAGCCTGGGTACGCACGCGCGCCTGGCGCCGGTACCACTGCGGAACCGTGTTGCCCGACAGCTTCTTGCGCTTCTTGGTCGGATAGTCCGGGCTGGGCAGACTGGGCGCCGAAAAACCATCAGCCATGGAAGGTTCCGACACGCCGCTCAAACCCGCCGTGGCCTCTTTCCAGGCATCGTCGAAACTGCCCTGAATCTCGGCCACGTTGTCACCGACCGACTTTTTCATGTCCTGCGCCGCAGTCTCCAGCGACGCCTTCACATTGCGCAGTTCTTCGAGGTCGATCTGCCGATTGACCTCGGCCTTGACTTCGGCGAGGTAGCGTTGCGCCCGGCCCAGCAGATTGCCCGCCGTGCGCGCCACGCGCGGTAACTTCTCGGGCCCGAGAACGACGAGCGCCACCACGCCGATCAAGCCGATTTCGGACATTCCGATGTCAAACATGGGCGGTCAGGGGAATCGAAGACGCTACAACGAATCGGGACGCGACAAAAACCGGCAGGGCTGCCGGCCCACCGTGAAGCCGGGTCCTGGAAAATGATTCAGGAAGACGATTTTTCTCTGGCCTGCACGTCGATGGTTTCCTTCTTGACGCCGGTTTCAGCGGCAAGCTGCTTGTCGGCTTCGGCGGGTTTGTCGTCCGCGCTGGCATCGCGCATGCCGTCCTTGAAGCCCTTCACCGCAGAACCCAGGTCGGAACCCATGTTCTTCAGTTTCTTGGTGCCAAACACCATCATCACAATCACCAGCACGATCAGCCAGTGCCAGATGCTAAATGAGCCCATGATTTACTCCTTCGCCGCAAAAATTAAGGGGCCTGTTTTTTCCACGGACGGGGGCCGCCCATGACGTGCAAGTGCAGGTGAAACACTTCCTGCCCCCCATTCCGGCCGGTGTTGATGACGGTGCGAAAGCCATCGTCACAACCCTGCTCGCGCGCCAGTCGGGGTACAAGCTGCAGCATTTTACCGAGCAAAGCCTGGTGCTCGGTACCCACATCGAACAAAGACGATAGATGCAGTCGGGGAATGATCAGGAAATGCACGGGCGCGGCGGGGTGAATGTCGTGGAAGGCGAGAACGTCTTCATCCTGGTAAAGGATTTTTGCGGGCAGTTGGCCCGCCGCAATCCTGCAAAAAATGCAATCGGGATCGGTCATGATGGAAAGGGACGGGAATCAGAGGGAAGGATGAACCAGCTTGCGCTCGGTGAGTTTGAGCCAGCCTTTGACCACACGATAGATGGTCCAGAAATACACCACCGCCAGCACCAGAAACCCCAGGCCGAAAACCCAGATCAGGGCGAAGCCGATGACTGACCAGAACAGCGCCCACCAGAAGGTGCGGATCTGCCAGCGCAGATGGTTCTCCACCCAGGTGCCGCGGGCGTCATCGAGCTTCACGTAGTCGATGATCACGCCGACCACCGCGGTGATGCCCCAGAAAAAACTCAGCGCCTGCAGCACATACACGACCAGCGCGATGGTCTTGAGGGCCTCGATGTCCTGCGGGCCGGGCTGCTCGACGATGGGGCGCAGATCGTCCATGGGACTGCGATTCAGTTGTCTGCCTGTCGTGCGGCAAACTCGGCCAGGCCGGAGCGCCCTTCGCGGCGCTCCAGTTCAGCGAGCACCTGCTGCGGCGTCAGCCCGTGCTGGGCCAGTGCGATCAGGCTGTGAAACCACAGATCGGCGGTCTCGTACAGAATTTTCTCGGGCGCGCCATCCTTGGCCGCCATGACCAGTTCGGTGGCTTCTTCGCCAATTTTTTTCAGAATGGCGTCTTCTCCCCTGTGAAACAGCCTGGCCACATAAGACACGCTCGGATCAGCCCCTTTGCGGCTGGCGATGGTGGCATAGAGGCGTTCGAGCACGGCGCTGGTATCTGCGCCAGCAGCCGGGCCGGATTGCGCGTGCAGGGAAGCGCCGTCATAAATCTGCGCTGGATCTTTCAGCACCGGGTCGACCGCCGTCCAGCGATCGTGTTCGAGGCTGTTGAAAAAACAGGACTCCCTACCCGTGTGACAGGCAATGCCGCCGGCCTGCTCGACCTGCAGCAGCACCACGTCGCCGTCGCAATCGAGGCGGATGTCGCGCACGGTCTGTACATGGCCGGATTCCTCGCCCTTGTGCCACAGCTTGTGCCGCGAACGCGACCAATACACCGCCTCGCCGCGCCGGTGCGTCTGCTCCAGCGCCTCGCGGTTCATCCAGGCGAACATCAGCACGCGCCCGGTATGCACATCTTGCGCGATGGCGGGCACGAGTCCGCGCGCATCCCATTTGACTTGATCGAGCCAGTTCATGTTGCGGAGTTTAGTGCGCGAAACCACATCGCCGGCGCACGGCCCAAGTTGTCTCAAAGCGACAGCTCAGGTCGCATGGCTATGCCGCGCGAGGCCAGATACTGCTTGGCCTGCCCCACGGTGTACTGGCCGTAGTGAAAGATGCTGGCGGCGAGCACGGCATCGGCGTGGCCCTGCAAAAACCCTTCGGCCAGATGATCGAGGTTGCCCACGCCGCCCGAGGCGATGACGGGTACGCTGACCGCATCCGACACGGCACGGGTGAGCGCCAGATCGAAGCCCGCCCTGGTGCCGTCGCGGTCCATGCTGGTGAGCAGGATTTCGCCGGCACCGGCGCGAGCCATGTCCAGCGCCCACTGCACGGCGTCCAGCCCGGTTGCCTTGCGGCCGCCGTGGGTATAGACCTCCCAACCCTCGCCATCCGCGCGGCGCTTGGCGTCTATGGCCACGACGATGCACTGCGCGCCGTACTTGGCCGAGGCCTCGGCGATGACCTGCGGGTTGGCCACGGCAGCCGAGTTGAAGCTGACCTTGTCGGCGCCGGCGTTGAGCAGTCGGCGCACGTCGTCCACGGTGCGCACGCCCCCGCCCACCGTCAGGGGAATGAACACTTGCGACGCCACCGCCTCGATCTGATGCAGCAGCAGATCGCGCGCGTCGCTGGTGGCGGTGATGTCGAGAAAGGTGAGTTCGTCCGCGCCCTGCGCGTTGTAGCGCGCGGCGATTTCCACCGGGTCGCCGGCATCGCGCAGGCCGACGAAGTTGACGCCCTTGACCACGCGGCCGCCGTTGACGTCGAGGCAGGGAATGATGCGTTTGAACAGCATGGGCAGCTAACGGCTGGATACAAAGCGCTGGGCCGCCGCGAAATCGAGCGCACCGTTGTAGATGGCCCGGCCGCAGATCACGCCTTCGACGCCGCTGCTCTCCACTGCGCAGAGCCTTTCGATGTCGGCCATGCCCGACAGACCGCCGGAGGCGATGACCGGCACCTCGAGCACTTCGGCCAGTCGCACCGTGGCCTCGATATTGATGCCGGTGAGCATGCCGTCGCGACCGATGTCGGTGTAGATCACGCCTTCGATGCCGTAGTCCTGGAACTTGCGCGCCAGATCGGCGACCTCGTGGCCGGTGAGCTTGCTCCAGCCGTCGGTGGCCACCTTGCCGTCGCGGGCGTCCAGGCCGACGAGGATGTGCCCGCCAAATGCGCTGCAGGCGTCGCGCAGGAAGCCGGGGCTTTTCACTGCGGCGGTGCCGATGATGACATAGCTCAGACCCTGGTCGAGGTAGGCCTCGATGGTGTCGAGATCGCGGATGCCGCCGCCGAGTTGCACCGGAATTTCATCCCCCACTTCGTCGAGGATGGCCGAGATGGCCTCGGCATTGCGCGGCTTGCCGGCGAAGGCGCCGTTGAGGTCGACCAGATGCAGGCGCTCGGCGCCCTGGTCGATCCAGTGCCTGGCCATGGCGGCGGGATCTTCGGAAAACACCGTGGCGCCTTGCATTTCGCCTTGTTCGAGGCGAACGCACTGGCCGTCCTTGAGGTCGATTGCCGGAATGAGCAACATGATGTCAGGGCAGAGGAAAGAGAATCAGAACACGGAGATGGAATCAGGAAAACAAGCGGAAAAACCAGCGGAAAGCACCAAGTTTACGGATACGTTCAAGGCGACCAGTGCAGAAAATTGCGATAGAGCATCAGCCCCGCGTCCGCGCTTTTTTCGGGGTGGAACTGGGTGGCGAACAGATTGTCGCGCGCCACCGCGCTGGCGAACCGCACGCCATACTCGGTTTCACCCGCGCTGTGGCGGCCGTCCTCCGGGGCGGCGTAGTAACTGTGGACGAAATAGAACGCCGCACCATCGGGCACACGTGCCCACAGCGGATGCACCGCGCCGCGTTCGTCGCGCCCCTGCCAGACGGCGTTCCAGCCCATATGCGGCACCTTGTAGCGGCTGCCATCGGGCTGCGACTGCCCTTCGAGGGCAAAGCGCTGCACCTGGCCGGGGATGAGGCCCAGCCCGTCGACATGGCCTTCGGTGCTGTGATCGAGCAGCATCTGCATGCCCACGCAGACCCCGAACAGCGGCTTGCTGGCAGCCGCTTGCAGCACCGCCTGCTGCAGACCCGATTCACGCAGTTCGCGCATGCAGTCGGGCATGGCGCCCTGCCCAGGCAGCACCACGCGGTCGGCAGCGCGCACCACGGCGGGATCGGAGGTCACGACCACGTCGAAATCAGAACCTGCAGCGACATGCGCCACGGCCTGCGACACCGAGCGCAGATTGCCCATGCCATAGTCCACGACGGCAACGCGTTTCATCGATTCAGTTGGAAAAGGTCGATTGGTCGAAGGGCGAACAGGTCAGCCAGCGTCAGGCAGTGGCGCGAATTTACAACGAACCTTTGGTCGACGGAACCACCCCGCCCATGCGGGGATCGCGCTCGGCGGCAGCCCGCAGGGCACGGCCGAATGCCTTGAACACGGTTTCGCACTGGTGATGCGCGTTGTCGCCGCGCAGATTGTCGACATGCACGGTGATCGCGGCGTGATTGACCAGCCCCTGAAAGAATTCGTGCGCGAGATCGACGTCGAATTCGCCGATCATCGCGCGGGTGAACGGCACCTGCCATTCCAGGCCAGGACGCCCCGAAAAGTCGATCACCACGCGGCTCAGCGCCTCGTCGAGCGGCACATAGGCATGGCCATAACGGCGGATGCCCTTCTTGTCGCCGATGGCGCGCGCCAGCGCCTGACCCAGCGTGATGCCCACATCTTCCACCGTGTGATGCGCGTCGATATGCAGATCGCCCTTGGCCTGGATGTCGAGGTCGATCAGCCCGTGCCGGGCGATCTGGTCGAGCATGTGATCGAAAAAACCCACGCCCGTGGACAGTTTGGAAACGCCGGTTCCATCGAGGTTGATGGACACGGTGATCTGCGTCTCGGCGGTGCTGCGGGAAACCTGGGCAGTGCGCATGGGAAGTGGCGTGAAAACGGCGGTGGGCAGGCGATACGCAATGGGAGCTATCGTAACGTCAGGACAGGGAGGCCGCCTCTTGCGCGATGGCGTCGTAAGCGCACAGCAAGGCTTCACACTGTTGCGGCGTGCCGATGGTGATGCGCAGAAAGTCGGCGATGCGCTGCGGACGAGCGAACTGCCGCACCAGAATGCGGTGCTCGCGCAACTGCGCCGCCAGACGTGCGCCTTCGTGCGCAGGGTGGCGCGCAAACACGAAATTCGCCTTTGAGGGCAGCACTTCGAAGCCGCGCGCGCGCAGGCCTTCGCTCAAGGCCTCGCGGCTGGCCTGAATGCGCGCGCTGGTTTGTGCCAGCCAGTCTTCATCCTGCAGCGCGGCAGTGGCGCCTGCCTGCGCCAGACGATCCAGTGGATAGGAGTTGAAGCTGTCCTTCACCCTCGTCAACGCGTCGATCAGATCGGGGTGGCCGAGTGCATAACCCACGCGCAGACCGGCGAGCGCCCAGGCCTTGGACAGGGTGCGGATCACCAGCAATTGCGGGTAACGATGAATCAGCCCGGCGGCAGTCTGCGCACCGAAGTCGACATAGGCCTCATCGACCACCACCACGGAATCGGGATTGCCCGTCAGCAGGTGCTCCACCTCCGAGAGGGGCAGCGCCATGCCGGTTGGGGCATTGGGATTGGGGAAGACGATGCCCCCGTTCGGCCCGGCCTGCAGATAGTCGTCGACCGCAATCGAGAAATCGGCGCGCAGCGCGATCTCGCGGGTCTGGATGCCATACAGCCTGGCATAGACGGGATAGAAGCTGTACGAAATATCCGGGTGCAGCAGCGGCTTGCTGTGCCGCAGCAGCGCCATGAAGGCATGGGCCAGCACTTCGTCCGAGCCGTTGCCGACGAAGACCTGCTCGGGCGTCAGCCGGTGATGGCGTGCGATTGCTGCCTTCAGATTGGCCGCCTGCGGATCGGGGTACAGCCGCAAATCGCCTGTGGTCTGCGCGGCGATGGCCTGCAGCACCTGGTCGCTGGGCGGATAAGGGCATTCATTGGTGTTGAGCTTGATCAGCCCTTCGATGCGCGGTTGTTCGCCCGGCACATAAGGGGTCAGACCGTGAACGACATCGCTCCAGAATCGGCTCATGGCATTTTCGTTTCAGCGCAGCCGCATTTCGGCGGCGCGGGCATGCGCGGTCAGCCGCTCGCCGTGGGCCAGCACGCTGGCGATGCGGCCGAGCTGCTGCGCACCCTCGGCGCTGACTTCGATGAGGCTGGAGCGCTTGATGAAGTCGTACACCCCCAGCGGCGAGGAAAATCGCGCCGTGCCCGAGGTGGGCAGGACGTGGTTCGGCCCGGCGCAATAGTCGCCCAGCGATTCGGAGGTGTAGGCGCCGAGGAACAGCGCACCGGCGTGCTTGAGCGCGGGCACGTACTGGTGCGGGTTCTGTGCGGAGATTTCCAGATGCTCCGGCGCGATGCGGTTGGCCAGATCGCAAGCCTGCGCCATATCGCGCACGCGGATGAGCGCGCCGCGACCGGTCAGCGAGGCCGCGATGATGGCCTTGCGCGGCATGTCGGGCAGCAGCCGGTGGATCGCCTCGGTCACGGCGTCGATGTAGGCCGCATCGGGGCAGAGCAGGATGCTTTGCGCCAGCTCGTCATGCTCGGCCTGGCTGAACAGATCCATCGCCACCCAGTCGGGCGGGGTGCTGCCGTCGGCCAGCACCAGAATCTCGGACGGCCCGGCGATCATGTCGATGCCGCAGACGCCGAACACCCGGCGCTTGGCCGCCGCCACATAGGCGTTGCCGGGGCCGACGATCTTGTCCACCGCAGGCACCGTGGCCGTGCCGTAAGCCAGCGCGCCCACGGCCTGCGCGCCGCCGATGGCGAAGGCGCGGCTCACCCCGGCCACGGCCGCCGCGGCCAGCACCAGCGGATTGCGCTCGCCGTCGGGCGTGGGCACGACCATGATGATCTCTTGCACCCCGGCCACATGCGCCGGAATGGCGTTCATCAGCACCGAGGAGGGATAGGCGGCCTTGCCGCCGGGCACATAGAGGCCCACGCGATCGAGCGGCGTGACCTTCTGGCCGAGCAGCGTGCCGTCTTCGTCGCGGTACTCCCAGCTCTGGCCGACGTGCTGCAACTGGCGCTCGTGGTAGCGGCGCACCCGCGCGGCGGCGGCTTCGAGCGCGCTGCGCTGCTCGGGGGTGATGACGGCAAGCGCCGCCTGCAGCTCGGTCTGGCTGATTTCCAGCGCGGCCATGTCGGGCACATCGAGGCGGTCGAACTTGCGGGTGAAGTCGAGCACGGCGGCGTCGCCGCGCTGCTGCACGTCGCGCAGGATGTCGGCGGCGCGGTCATCGATCTCGGCGTTTTCTTCGGCCATGCGGGCAAACAGCGCGCGGTAATGCGCCTCGAAGTCGGGGCTGGTGGCGTCGAGCCTGCGCAGCGACAGGGCATTGATCGGTGCATTCATGCGGCGGTCTCCTCGGGCGTCTGCGCGGCTTTGCGCAGACGATCGATCAGGGGCTTGAGCAAAGCCGTGCGGGTCTTGAGCGCGGCCTGATTGACGATCAGGCGCGCGGAAATGTCCATGATGGGCTCGACCTCGACCAGGCCATTGGCCTTGAGCGTGCCACCGGTGGACACCAGATCGACGATGGCATCGGCCAGCCCGGTCAGCGGCGCCAGTTCCATCGAGCCGTAGAGCTTGACCAGATCGACGTGCACGCCCTTGGTGGCGAAGTGCTCGCGCGCCATGTGCAGGTATTTGGTGGCCACCCGCAGACGCGCGCCCTGTCTGACCTGGCCTGCGTAGTCGAAATCGTGCCGCACCGCCACGCTCAGGCGGCAGCGGGCAATGCCCAGATCGACCGGCAGATAAAGGCCGTCGGCACCGTTGCCCGCGAAGTATTCGCGCAGCACGTCCAGCCCGGCCACGCCGATGTCGGCGCCGCCGTAGCGCACATAGGTGGGCACGTCGCTGGCGCGCACCAGCACCACGCGCACATCGGGCCGATTGGTCGGCAGGATGAGCCTGCGCGTGGACTCGGGATCGCCCGACACGGTGATGCCCGCACGCGCCAGCATGGGCAGCGTGTCTTCGAAAATCCGTCCCTTGGACAGTGCGAGGGTCAGCATGTGAATTCTTTCAATGGCCGCTGATACGCTCGATCTGCGCGCCCAGGCCGCGCAGCTTGACTTCCATCGCGTCGTAGCCGCGGTCGAGGTGATAGATGCGGTCGATCAGGGTCTCGCCCTCGGCCGCCAGCGCGGCCACCACCAGTCCGGCCGAGGCGCGCAGGTCGGTGGCCATGACGTTGGCGCCGGAGAGCCGCGGTACGCCGTGCACCACGCAGGTGTGGCCGTCGATCTCGATCTGCGCGCCCAGCCGCATGAGTTCCTGCACGTGCATGAAGCGGTTCTCGAAAATGGTTTCGGTCATGCGCGCGGCGCCCTCGGCCAGACAGTTCACCGCCATGAACTGCGCCTGCATGTCGGTCGCGAAGCCGGGGTATTCGGTCGTGCGCACCGAGACGGCGCGCGCACGGCCGCCCGGCAGCGCTTCGGCGCGCAGGCGTATCCAGCCCTCGCCGGTGTCGATCTGCGCGCCCGCTTCACGCAGTTTGTCGAGCAAGGCGTCCTGGTGCGCCGGTTCGGCCCCCTGCACCGTCACGTCGCCGCGCGCGGCCAGGGCGGCGCACAGAAAAGTGCCGACTTCGATGCGGTCGGGAATGATGCGGTGCGACGCGCCGTGCAGAGCGTCCACCCCCTGAATGCGGATCTGCGAGGTGCCCTCGCCGCTGATCTGCCCGCCCATGGCGCGCAGCAGATGCGCCAGATCGACGACCTCGGGCTCGCGCGCCGCATTGTCGATCAGGGTCTCGCCCTCGGCCAGTGCAGCGGCCATCATCAGGTTCTCGGTGCCGGTCACGGTGACCATGTCGGTGCTGATGCGCGCCCCGCGCAAGCGGCCGGAAGGCGTGGCCACGCGGGCGACGATGTAACCGTGCTCCACCGCGATCTCCGCGCCCAGCGCCTGCAGCCCCTTGATGTGCTGATCGACCGGACGCGCGCCGATGGCGCAGCCCCCCGGCAGGCTCACCCGCGCCTGGCCGAATCGCGCCAGCAGAGGACCGAGCACCAGCACCGAGGCGCGCATGGTCTTGACCAAGTCGTAGGAAGCCTCGTAGTGATGCACCCCCGCAGCGTTGATCTGAATCTGCGCGCCGTCCTGTTCGACCTGGGCGCCGAGGCTGCGCAGCAGTTTGGCCAGAGTGCGCACGTCCATGAGCTGCGGCGCGTTGCTCAAGTGCACCGACTCGGCGGTGAGCAGCGCGGCGGCCATCAGCGGCAGCGCGGCGTTTTTTGCCCCGCTGGCCTGCACCACGCCTTGCAGCGCGCGCTGCCCGGTGATTCTGAGTTTGTCCATAAAGACTTCCGTACCAGCAGACTTGCACTGCCGGGAACACGACCCCAAGCGTGCAAAACATGTGATTTTAGGGCTTGGGCAAGGCCGCGAATTCCTGCGGGGTGAGCGTTTTCATCGACAGCGCGTGGATTTCCGCGCGCATGCGCTCGCCCAGGGCGCCGTACACCCGTTGATGTCGCTGCACCCGGTTCAGACCTTCGAAAGCCGGACTGACGATGGTGGCGTAGAAATGCTGGCCATCGCCCTCGACCTGCAGATGGCTGCATTCCAGCCCGGCGGCAATGTAGCGATGGAGGTCTTGCGGGGTGGGCAGGGACATGGGGTTTCAGTTCCGAAGTTTGGTGCCGCGCACCAACATGGTCAGGGCGATGCCGCCGCAAAGCAGGTTGCCCAGCAGCGCCGCGAGCAGGCTGACCCAGGGCGAGACATCGCCCGCACCGAAAAAACCGTAGCGGAAGCCGTCGATCAGGTAGAAAAACGGATTGAGGTGCGAGGCCAGCTTCCAGAAACCCGGCAGGCTGTGCACCGAGTAGAACACGCCAGACAGAAAGGTCGCGGGGGTGATGATGAAGTTTTGAAAAGCAGCCATCTGGTCGAACTTCTCCGCCCAGATCCCCGCAATCAGTCCGAGTGCGCCCAGCATGCTCGCACCGAGGACGGCGAAGACCAGAATCCACAGTGGATACGCGAAGGTCAGCGGCACGAACCACATCGTCACCAACAGCACCCCGGCGCCGACCATCAGCCCGCGCAACACCGAAGCGCCGACGTAGGCCACGAACAACTCCCAGGGCTTGAGCGGAGACAGCAGCACGAACACCAGATTGCCGGTGATCTTGGACTGAATGAGCGAAGACGAGGTATTGGCGAATGCGTTTTGCAGCACGCTCATCATCATCAGACCGGGAATGAGAAAGGCGGTGTATGGCACATGGCCGAACACCTGCATGTGCGCCGTGAACGCATGCGAAAAAATCAGCAGGTAGAGCAGCGCCGTGACCACGGGGGCCGCCACGGTCTGAAAACCCACCTTGAGAAAGCGCTGCAACTCCTTTTGCAGCAGCGTTTGCAGCCCGGTCATCGCGCAGCTCCGATCAGTTCGAGGAACACGTCTTCGAGATCGGCACGCCGCAGTTCGAGATCGTCGATTTCACAACCCGCTTCACGCAGCGCGGCCAGCTTTTGCTCCACATCCTGTGCGCCCCGCACCGCAAGCGCCACACGAGCGCCCTGCTCCGCCCCCAGTCCCACGGGCAGTCGCCCCTTGACCAGACGGAAGTACAGCACGGACGACGCAAACCGCTGCAGCAGCGCCTCGGTACGATCGAGCGCGACGACCTTGCCGCCCTTGATCACCGCGATGCGCTTGCACAGCGCCTCGGCTTCTTCGAGATAGTGCGTGGTCAGCAACACGGTATGGCCTTCGGCATTGAGCCGGGCGATGAATTCCCACAAGGACTGGCGCAGTTCCACGTCCACCCCCGCGGTCGGTTCGTCGAGCACGATGACCCGCGGCCGGTGCACCAGCGCCTGCGCCACCATCACCCGGCGCTTCATGCCGCCGGACAAGGCCCGCATGTTCTTGTCGGCCTGCGCGCTGAGTCCGAGGTTGTGCAGCAGTTCGTCGATCCACAGCTCGTTTTTGCGAAAGCCGAAATACCCAGACTGAATGCGCAGCACCTGGCGCACGGTGAAAAACGGGTCGAACACCAGTTCCTGCGGCACCACGCCCAGCAGTCGGCGCACGGTCGCGGCTTCGGCTTGCACATCGTGCCCAGCGACCCGCACATGCCCCGAAGTCGGGCGCGTGAGCCCGGCCAGCATGCTGATGAGCGTGGTCTTGCCCGCGCCGTTGGGTCCGAGCAGACCGAAGAACTCGCCGTCGTCGATGTCGAGCACAACGCCATCGACGGCCAGGTTGCGGCCATACTGTTTGACGACGCGATCAAAGGAGACTGCGGGAGAGGTCGAGGACATGAGTCATGAACAGCGCTCGCATCGGACGGACGCGATGCGCCACCCCGCGCGGGGGCGAAAAATCAGAGGGGCGCGTCGGTTGCGCCAAACAGAAAGGCAAGCCCGTAAGCGTTGGCCAAATCACGCAATCTCGCCGGAACGGCGTTCACTTCGAGGGCCTGCCCAGGCGCCGCGCGTCGCAATTCCAGCAGAAAAGCCAATGCGGCGGAGTCGAAGGCTTGCAAGGCGCTCGTATCGACCACCCAAGGGGCGGGCTGCGCCTGCAAAGCCGCCAGCGCCTGGCGCCGCACGGCCGATGCGGTATCGAGGGTCAGAGCAGCGGGCAGGGCGTAAACCGGCATGATGGAACCCGGATCAACCCTTGGCCTGCGCCAGGTTCTGGTTTTTTTCCTTCAGCGTGGCAATCAAGCCGTCGATGCCTTTTTGCCCGATCTCCTGCGCGAACACGCTGCGGTAGTTGTCGACCAGCCAGATGCCCATGACATTGACATCGATAATCTTCCAGCCTGCGGGCGTGCTTTCCAGGCGATAGTCGAGTTGCAGCGGCTCGCCGTTGTTGATCACGCGGGTACGCACCGTCACTTCCTGTGCATTCGCGGGCTCGCGGTAGGGCAGCATCTTGACCTTCTGATCCTTGACCTGCTTGACGGCGCCGGCGTAGGTATAGACCAGCAATTGCTTGAACTGCTGTTCCAGCGCACTGCGCTGCGACGGAGTGGCTTCGCGCCAGTAACGCCCCACGGCGCTCTGGGTGATTTTCTTGAAGTCCAGATGGGGCAGGATTTTCTCTTCCACAAACTGCATCACGATTTCTGGATCGCCGCTGCGCAGCTTGGGGTCCTGCTGCACGTCGTGGATGATTTCATTGGACATCGACTCGATCAGTTGCGGTGGCGAGAGCGTGTCTGCACCCTTCACGTCCGCCGCCGGGGCGAGCGCGGGCGCCCCGGCCAGCAAGACCGCGGCGGACAGGGACAAGGCCACGAAATGGCGTCGAAGCATGGGGGTTCTCCAGTTCTTGTGATGTATCGATCAACGCGCCGCTGTCCTTGAGGATGACAGCGCGAACCGCTTCAGGGCGAGGGGGAATCCGACTTGGGGCCGGGCTTTGCATCGCTCGACGGCGGGGAGTCAATGCCCAGCAAGCCCCCATTGACGTCGCCATAGCTGTATTTGGCCAGCGGGTTGGGCTCGCCCAGATCGATGATGGGCCGGTCACGCACCTCTTCGACCTGCGATTTGCGCCGTTGCTCATACGCGCTGCGGGTGAAGACATAGGGATCGAGCGAAATCTGTTCGAAGAGGTTGGAGGCATTGAGCAGATTGGCACGGGTATTCACCGCATCGAGCGCCATCGCGCCATACCTGTCCCTGTGTGGGTTGATCTGCGCCGTCGGACCATAGGCAAAAGACAGGCCTGTACCCGCAGCATCGCGCACCGTGCTCGGCCCCAGGAGCGGCAGCACCACATAAGGTCCGGAGCCCACACCCCAGCGCGCCAGCGTCAGCCCGAAGTCGTTGGGGTGTTTGTAAATGCCCATCTCGGTGGCGATGTCGAGCGTGCCGAACAAACCGAACACCGTATTCACTCCCACGCGCATGAAGGTGCTCAGGCCATCGTGCACATTGCCCTGCAGAAAATCATTGGTCATCGACCACACATCGCCCAGATTGCCGAAGAAATGGGTCACGCCGTGGCGGATCGGGGTGGGCGTGATGTCTTTGTAGCCCGTGGCCACCGGCTTGACCACGGCCTTGTCCACCTTGTCGTTGAAGGTGAACATCGCCCGGTTGTACGGTTCGAGCGGGTCTTGCGGGTTGTGCGTGGCGCAGCCGCCCAGCAGCATCAGCGCCGCCAGCGCCGGCAGTGGCAATAGTCGTATGGCTTGTTTTTTCATTCGCTGCCCGCTCCACTCGAAGCCGCCTTGTTATACAGGAATTGACCGATCAGGTTTTCCAGCACCACGGCCGACTGGGTATTGCGGATGACCGAACCGTTGGCGAGATTCTTTTCGCTCCCGCCGGGGCTGAGATCGATGTACTGGTCGCCCAGCAATCCGGCGGTCAGAATCTTGGCCGAGGTGTCCACCGGAAACTGATAGCGCTGATCGATGGCCATGTGCACATCGGCCTGGAAGGTCTGATTGTCGAAGGTGATGGAGGTCACGCGCCCCACCACCACGCCCGCGCTCTTGACCGGCGCATCGGGCTTGAGGCCACCGATATTGTCGAAACGCGCCGTCACCGTATAGGTCGGCCCCCAATTGATCTGCAGCAGGTTGCCCGCCTTGAGCGCCAGAAACAGCAGGGCGGCCGCACCCAGCACGACGAATATACCCACCCACAGATCGATTTTTCGTTGATTCATTTCCGACAACTCCAGGGCCTCATGCCCTCAGGTACTGAACATCATGGCGGTCAGCACGAAGTCCAGCGCCAGCACCACCAACGAGGCGATGACCACGGTGCGCGTCGTCGCCCGCGAAACGCCTTCGGGCGTGGGCTGGCTGCGCCAGCCCTGCAGCAGGGCGACGAAGGTCACGGCCAGGCCGAATACCACGCTCTTGATCACGCCATTGCCCACGTCCTTGAACACATCCACGCCGCTTTGCATCTGCGACCAGAACTGACCGGAATCCACCCCGATCATCACCACGCCGACGACGTAGCCGCCCAGAATACCCACCGCGCTGAACACCGCAGCCAGCAGGGGCATGACGATCACCCCGGCCCAGAACCGCGGAGCGAGCACGTACACCACCGGATCGACGGCCATCATCTCCATCGCGGCAATCTGCTCGCCCGCCTTCATCAGGCCGATTTCGGCGGTGAGCGAGGTGCCCGCGCGCCCGGCGAACAGCAGTGCCGTGACCACGGGGCCAAGTTCGCGCACCAGCGACAAGGCCACCAGTACACCCAGCGCGCTCGACGAGCCGTAACGCGACAGGGTGTAGTAGCCCTGCAGCCCCAGCACGAAGCCGACGAACAGACCCGACACCGCGATGATGACCAGCGACAGATTGCCGAGGAAATACATCTGCTGAATCAGCAGGCTCGGGCGCATGAACACCCGCCCGACCAGCCACAGCAGCCGCACGAACAGGCGCGCGCCATAACCCAGGCTGGCGAGCAGTTGCCGCGTGCCAGCGCCGATGGAAACCAGTCTGTCGGCAACGGTCATGCCCGCTCCTTGCGCACACCGGCGGGGCGCAAAAAGTCATCGTCTATCGCCGTTGCGGGGTAATGAAAATGTACCGGGCCGTCGGGCTCGCCGCTCACGAACTGATGCACCAGCGGATCGGCGCTCTCGCGCATCTGCTGCGGCGTGCCATGCGCGATCAGGCTGCCATTGCCCAGAATGTAGACGTAGTCGGCGATGTCGAAGGTCACCTCGACATCGTGCGATACCACGATGCTGCTCAGCCCCAGCGCGTCGTTGAGACTGCGGATCAGCCGCGCCGAAATGCCCAGCGAAATGGGGTCGAGCCCGGCGAACGGCTCGTCATACATCACCAGCGCCGGATCGAGCGCGATGGCCCGCGCCATCGCCACCCGCCGCGACATGCCGCCGGACAGTTCGGCCGGATACAGATCGCGCGCGCCGCGCAGCCCTACGGCGTTGAGCTTCATCAGCACCAGATCGCGGATCATCGACTCCGGCAGATCGGTGTGCTCGCGCACCGGAAACGCCACGTTGTCGAACACGGTCATGTCGGTGAACAGGGCACCGAACTGAAACAGCATGCCCATGCGCCTGCGCATGGCAAAAATCTGATCCTGCGAAGCGCCCGCCAGATCCTGCCCCTCGAACTGCACCGAACCGCGCTGCGGCCTGAGCTGTCCGCCGATCAGCCGCAGCAGCGTGGTCTTTCCCCCGCCAGACGCCCCCATGACCGCGACGACCTGGCCGCGCTGGACGCTCATCTCGATCTGGCGCAGAACCAAACGCTCGCCATAGCCAAAATCGAGCGCGTCGATTTGCACGATGGCGGGGACAGTGGAAACAGGCATGGTCAACGGCGGCTACGATGGCAGAAATGAAACGAAGATGATTCTAGGGAATTCCCCACAGCAATGCTGCGCGACCGATCTGCGCCATTGCGTATGTCCCCTTTTCCGCAGCCCGCCCATCATGCCCGGACCGACCGTTGAATTCTGGAACGAACGCTTTCGCACCCGCACCACCGGGTGGGATCGCGGTGCCGTCCATCCACAACTGCTGCACTGGATCGCCTCCGGAGAACTCCAGCCCTGCCGCATTCTGGTGCCGGGCTGCGGCGCGGGCCACGAGGTGCTGCATCTGGCGGCTGCGGGCTTCGAGGTCACGGCTTTGGACTACGCCGAGCAGGCCGTGGCGCTGGTCACCAAGCGCCTGCGTGAGCAAGGTTTGAATGCGACCGTATTGCAAGCTGACGTGCGGCGGTGGAATGCGCCGCAACCGTTTGATGCCATCTGGGAGCAGACCTGCCTGTGCGCACTTTACCCCGACGACTGGATGGCCTACGCCCAGCGCCTGCGCCGCTGGCTGGCGCCCCGAGGTCGGCTGTTTGCGCTGTTCATGCAGGCCGCCAAACCCGGCGTGGAGGAAGGGTGGATTCAGGGGCCGCCCTATCACTGTGACATTCTGGCCATGCGCGCCGTTTTCCCTGGCGCGCTGTGGGAGTGGCCCAGTCCGCCCTATCCGCGCATTCCGCATCCCAGCGGGTCGGCCGAACTGGCGCTCGTTCTGTCCCCGGTTGCATCTGATACGGCCGCCGCCGTGTGACCCGATTCAAGGCGCGATGACTCCCTGGGCTTGGCATTCATGGTGCGAAATTCCCACGCGCGCAGCTTGGCCGCATCGAGAATCTCCACCTCACCGTAGCGCAAATGCAGCACGCCATCCGCCTGCAGGCGTTGAAAGGCCTGATTCACCCGCTGGCGCGACAAATGACAAAGTTGGCCGATTTCCGACTGCGTGACTTTGAGCGCGCCGCCATTCGCACCGGCAAGCGGGTGAAACAAATGCCGCAGGGTTCGGGCAACGATCGAATCGGCGCCGCCTTGCTGATCATCCAGCACCTGCAGGGTCATCAGTTCCAGTCGGTCGTTGAGTTGCTGCAGCAGATAATGGTTGAACGCGATATTGTGTTGAAGCAGCCAGAGAAAAGTCTCTCGCGGCATCAGAGCCAGTTCGCAGGAACGGATGGCCTGAGCCTGATAACGCCAGACCTCCCGTCGCATCAACGTCCCTTCACCGAACCAGCCACCGGCTCCCACGCCGGAATAGATCAGCGGTTTGCCGCTCGCCGTCGTCACGATGAATTTGGCGAGCCCCGACATCACGCCTATCCAATGCTGGGCGGTTTCGCCCAGCCGCTGCAGCGCCTCACCCGAAGGCACCGTCTGATAGCCCACTTCGGCAGCCACGCGGGCTTTTTCTCCCGGCTGCAAACACTCCCACCAGCCGCTGCGGGCCGCCCAGATGGGAATGTTGGAGTCGTTCATGCGCAAGATTTCTGGCTCGGACACCATGCTCGCTGTTTTTGGCCGCCATCCCCATTTCTTCGCGTAAAAATCATGACATAACGCAATGGGCAGTTGAGGCTGCCACCGATAAAAAAACCGGGGCATCCCCCGGCTTTTTCATGCTGCGAGTCGCACTCGCAACATCGATGCAAAGCGCTGAGCCGCATTCAGATCAGGAAAGATTCCTTGCTTTTGCCGCTGTCCACCGCACTCTGGAGCCAACGCGGCATCTTGCCCCGCCCGGTCCAGGTTTCACCGGTTTGCGCATTGCGGTATTTCGGCGCGACGGTCGACCCCTTGGAGGAAGCCCCTCCCCGGCGCGAGCCGAGATCGGCCAGGGTAATACCGTATTCATCCATTTTGGCGCGAATATCGCCGATCACGGCGGCAAGCTCTGCCCTGCGCTGCGCCTCGGCCTGCTGCTTGAGGGCTTCGATCTGTAATTGCAATTCTTTATACGTTGCCATGAGCACCTTCTCCTGTGTTGAAAACAAAACGCACTCAATCATACGACAAAACAAAGAATAAAAAAGCCCGCACGAGGCGGGCACAAACATAAGCAGCGAAAGGGTTCAATAACTCACTCGATCGCCTTGGTGATGTCTTCAACGACCTTTTTGGCATCGCCGAAGACCATCATGGTCTTGTCCATGTAAAACAGCTCATTATCCAGTCCTGCATACCCAGCAGCCATCGAACGCTTGTTCACGATCACCGTTTTGGCCTTGTAAGCCTCCAGAATCGGCATACCGGCAATCGGTGATTTGGGGTCGGTCTTCGCCGCCGGATTGACCACGTCGTTGGCGCCGAGAATCACGGCAACATCGGCCTGCGCGAATTCGGGGTTGATGTCTTCCATTTCAAAAACCTGGTCATAAGGCACTTCGGCCTCGGCGAGCAGCACGTTCATATGGCCTGGCATACGACCCGCCACGGGATGTATGGCGTATTTCACCGTTACGCCGCGCTCGGTGAGTTTCTGTGCCAGTTCCTTCACGGCATGCTGCGCGCGGGCCACGGCCAAACCGTAACCCGGGACGATGATCACCGTTTCCGCATTCGACAGCAGGAAGGCGGCATCATCGGGGCTGCCCGATTTCACCGCACGCTGCTGCGCCTGTGCGGCGCCCGACGAAGCCTCGGCACCAAACCCGCCCAGAATCACGCTGATGAACGAGCGGTTCATCGCCTTGCACATGATGTAGCTCAGAATCGCACCCGACGATCCCACCAGCGAACCGGCAATGATGAGCATATTGTTTTCGAGCGAAAACCCAATGCCGGCCGCGGCCCAGCCGGAATAACTGTTGAGCATCGAAACGACCACCGGCATATCGGCGCCGCCGATCGGGATGATCATCAACACGCCCAGTATGAAAGCCAGCGCCATCATGATGAGAAAAGGCGTCCACGCCGCAGTGGCCCAGAACCAAATCCCGAAACCGATGGCGGCCAGAACGATGATCAGATTGAGCCCATGCTGCCCGGCAAAGCGCACGGGCGCACCCTGAAACAGGCGGAATTTGTAGCGCCCGGCGAGTTTGCCGAACGCAATGACCGAACCGCTGAAGGTGATGGCGCCCACGATCGTGCCGATGAACAGTTCGACGCGGTTGCCCGCAGGCAGCGGATCGCCAGCGGCCTGGACGATGCCGAAGGCGTGCGGCTCGGCGACTTCGGCCACTGCGATGCACACGGCGGCCAGACCGATCATGCTGTGCATGAAGGCAACCAGCTCGGGCATTTTGGTCATTTCCACGCGCTTGGCCATGACCGTGCCGATACCGCCGCCGATCACCAACCCCAGCAGCACATAGCCAAGACCGAGCGCACCGGCATCACCACCGACCTTGATGATCAAAGCCACTGTGGTCAAGACCGCTATGGTCATGCCCGCCATGCCGAATGCATTGCCACGGCGGCTTGTCGTCGGGTGCGACAACCCTTTGAGCGCCTGAATGAAAAAGACCGCTGCGAGCAAATACAGCAGGGTCACGAGATTCATGCTGAGTGTCATAAATGAAGTCCTTGATGCTTCGCGTCACCTGCCGCTGAACCGGCCAGGGATAGGTGCCCAGTGCGCGGCGGGAAACGGCGGAAATCCGCTGGTGTGGTGTTTTTATTTCCTGTCGGTCGTTTTCTTTTTGAACATGGCCAGCATGCGTCGCGTCACGAGAAAACCGCCGAAAACATTGACCGCGGCCAGCGCGACAGCGAGGGTGCCCATCACCTTGCCCAGTGGCGTCACGGTCAACGCGGCGGCCAGCATGGCGCCCACGATGATGATGGCGGAAATGGCGTTGGTCACCGCCATCAGCGGAGTATGCAGCGCGGGCGTGACATTCCACACAACGTGATAACCCACATAGATCGCCAATACGAAAATGGTGAAATTGATCACCAAGGGAGATATTTCATGCATGGTTCTGTCCTTGTTCAGGATGAAAATCGTTGAAGTGGCAATGGATCGGGACAGACCTTCAGGCCGTCTTGCGCTGCAATTGCCCATCTCGGCACATCAGGCAGGCGGCGACGATGTCGTCTTCCCCATTCACCACAAAGCCTTTTTCCTTGTCGAGCACCAGTTTGAGAAAATCAAGCACATTGCGCGCATAAAGCGACGACGCATCGGCCGCGACGAGTGCGGGCAGATTGGTTTCTCCCACCAGGGTCACGCCGTGTTTGACCACGGTCTTTCCGGCCTCGGTCAGCGGACAGTTGCCGCCCTGCGCGGCGGCCATGTCGATGATCACCGAGCCCGGCTTCATCGATTTGACCATTTCCTCGGTAATCAGCACCGGGGCGCGGCGGCCGGGAATCAGCGCAGTGGAAATGACCACATTGGCCAGTTTGATGCGTTCAGCCACCTGGGCAGACTGTCGCTGCATCCAACTGGCGGGCATGGGGCGGGCATAACCGCCCACACCCTGGGCGATCTCGCGCTCTTCATCGGTCTCGAACGGCACATCGATGAATTTCGCCCCGAGGGATTCGACCTGCTCCTTGACTGCAGGGCGCACATCCGACGCCTCGATCACCGCACCCAGGCGTTTGGCCGTGGCAATGGCCTGCAGCCCGGCCACACCCGCGCCGAGCACGACGACGCGCGCGGCCTTGACCGTGCCGGCCGCCGTCATCAGCATGGGCATGAAGCGCTGATAGAGGTTGGCGGCCAGGATGACCGCCTTGTAACCTGCGATATTGGCCTGGCTGGACAGCACGTCCATGCTCTGCGCACGCGAGGTGCGAGGCGCGGCTTCGAGCGCGAACGCCGTCAGACCGGCGGCGGCCATGGCCTGCAAGCCGTCGGCGTTGAACGGATCGAGCATGCCGATCAGCACCGTGCCCGGCTTCATCAGCCCGAGTTCTTCAGGCGTGGGAGGGCGAACCTTGAGCACCATCTCGGCGGCAAAAGCCTCGGCCCGATCGACGATGGCGGCGCCTGCGGCGAGGTAATCTGCATCCGGGGCATCGGCGCGCAGGCCGGCATGAGCCTCGACCACCACGGTATGCCCTTGGGCGATGAGTTTTTTGACGGTTTCCGGTGTTGCTGCAACACGGGCTTCGCCGGCCAAGGTTTCTGCCGGAATGCCAATACGCATGGAGTCTCTCCTTTGAAGTCTTCTTGATCAGGGTCTGAACGCGGCACGAACAGAGTTCCGTTTCAGCCCCACTCAGTCACGACAAATCTGCTTGGCTGAGCCATACCAAACGTCGCATTATCCCGCGATTTCCCTCAGATTTCTGCAGCGCAAGATGCGCTGCATCGGGAAATCTCTTTTGCATTTTTTAATATTCTGCGCCAGACCCCACTCCGCTTCATCCATGCCCCCCGCCATGCCCCCCGATCCCTCTGCACGTCCTCGCGTCACCGTCGCCGCCATCGTCGAGCGCAACGGTCATTTTCTGCTCGTCGAAGAACAGACGCCCGACGGCCTGCGGCTGAACCAGCCCGCAGGCCACCTGGAAGCCGGGGAGAGCCCACTGCAGGGCGTGGTGCGTGAGTCCCTTGAGGAAACGGGCCGGGTATTCACCCCAACCGCGTTGGTAGGGGTTTATCTGTCGCGCACCTGGCAGGGAAGCCGGGATGTGAGCTACCTGCGTCTGGCGTTCTGCGGCGACGCCTCCGAAGCCGATGCCGAGCGCAAACTCGATGAGGGCATCGTGCGCGCGCTGTGGATGGATATCGATACCCTGCGCGCTAGTGCCAGCCGCCATCGCAGCCCGCTGGTGCTGCGCTGCATCGAAGATTACCTGCGAGGGCAGCGCCACCCCCTGGAACTGATCGCCACCGACCCCAGCGTGTACGCGTGAGCGCCCCCAGACCTGCCGCATTCGCGTCAGGCCCCCCGAGGGGGTCAAGAAAACTTGGGGCGGCCCGGCGTTTTCTCATGAGCGCCCCCAGACCTGCCGCATTCGCGTCAGGCCCCCCGAGGGGGTCAAGAAAACTTGGGACGGCCCGGCGTTTTCTTGAGAGCCCCGCCCGCGTTGCTGCATGCCTTCCTACAATTCGCGCATGACGTCTTCTTCTCGCGGCACCGTCGTGGTCGGGCTTTCCGGCGGGGTCGATTCCTCCGTTTCCGCCTGGCTGCTCAAACAACAGGGATACAGGGTCGTCGGCCTGTTCATGAAAAACTGGGAGGACGACGATGACAGCGAGTATTGTTCCTCCCGCCAGGACTGGCTCGACGCCGCCAGCGTGGCCGACCGCATCGGCATCGACATCGAGGCGGTGAACTTCGCCGCGCAGTACAAGGAACGGGTATTCGCTGAATTCCTGCGTGAATACGCTGCCGGGCGCACCCCCAACCCGGACGTGCTGTGCAATGCCGAGATCAAGTTCAAGGCCTTTCTCGACCATGCCATGCGCCTGGGAGCAGACCGCATCGCCACCGGACACTATGCGCGCGTGCGTGAGACCGACCAGGGATTCGAGCTGCTGCGCGGCCTGGATGCCTCGAAAGACCAGAGCTACTTTTTGCACCGACTCAACCAGACGCAGCTTGCGCGCACGCTGTTTCCGGTGGGCGAGCTGAATAAAACCGAAGTGCGCAAGGTGGCTGAACAGATCGGGCTGCACAATGCCCGCAAAAAAGATTCGACGGGGATTTGCTTCATCGGCGAGCGGCCGTTCCGCGAGTTCCTCAGTCGCTACCTGCCCACGCAGCCGGGGCCGATGAAAACCCCCGAAGGCAAGACCGTGGGGCGGCACATGGGGCTGGCGTTCTATACCCTGGGGCAGCGCAAGGGCATCGGCCTGGGGGGGAGCAAGAGCGGCAGCGGCGAGCCTTGGTTCGTCGCCGGAAAAAATTTGGCCCGCAATGAACTCATCGTGGCGCAAGGCCACGACCACCCGCTGCTGCAAAGCCATACGCTGCAGGCGCTATCAGCCAGTTGGGTGGCGGGAACGGCGCCTGCCGAAGAGTCCGTCGTTTACGGTGCAAAAACCCGCTACCGTCAGACGGACGCGGCTTGCCGCTATCAGGGGCAAGGCACTGACCGCTTCACCCTGGAGTTCGACTCACCGCAATGGGCCGTCACGCCGGGGCAGTCGGCCGTACTCTATGCCGGTGAAGTCTGCCTGGGTGGCGGCATCATCGAGGCCGCTGGCCGCTGAAAACCTCAGGCCATGCGCGCCAGCAGGGTTTCGACTTCGTCGAGCATGGCGCTGAGCCTGGGCTGCTCACCACCCTCGGCAGCCTCCAGACGCCCGCCGAGCTCCTGTTCGAGATAGCACACGGTCATGCGCACAAAGGTGCTGTCGAGCGCCTTGCGCACCGCCGAGAGTTGCTGCGCCACCTTCAGGCAGGGCTCGCCCTCTTCGATCATGCGCTGCACGCCGCGCATCTGCCCTTCGGCACGTTTGAGACGGTTGAGAATGTCGGTGCGTGAGGCTTCGTTGGTCAGAACTGACATGGTGAGGGCTCCGGGAATCTGTAAGGGCTTGGTGCTGCGCTTCATCCAATCTTCTCCATCTTTTCCATCATAGGCGAGCCGTGCGAATCAGGCGGGTGTGCCAACCCTTCTCGATCAGACCGCATGTATCAATGCCACCGGCTCGGGCGCCAGCAGGCTGCCATCGCGCAGGCCCCGCGCCGTTGCCAGAGTCAGCCAGCCGATGATCACCGAGGCCAGCGCCAGCGTCAGAATGGCGAAGGTCTGCATGGCGCCGTTCTGGGTTGCGAGGGCGAGATGGATCGACAGCCCGGCGAACGCCGCCAGGGGGAACGACAGCGCCCAGTGGCCGATGGTGAAGGCCTCCTGCATTATCGGCTTGAAAGACAGAAAGCTCAGAATGACGAAGAACAGGGCAATGCCCCAGGCCCCTTCCAGGGCCTCGACGGGGGCGCCGAGTTGGGCCAGGCCCAGCCCCCCGGCCGCCGGCGGCGCAATGGTGATGAACAGCATGGGCAGGAGCTTGCGCGGCAGCATGCCCAAAGCAATGACGCGCACCATGAACAGCACTTGCACCACGACAAAAAACAGCGCGCCGATCGTCCACTGCGCCACGGACCAGATCTGGAAACCCAGTGCGGCGCCGGCATAAGGCACGACCACATTGCCCGCTGCGGCCAGAAACAACGCGGGGGTGATGCCCGACCAGTTCGGCCCTTTGTCAGTCGCTGCGCTCTGCCGCAAACGGTGAAACACCCAGACCGTCGCGGCCAACTGCGCCAGGGCGCCCAGCATCCAGAACCCGGACATCCAGACCTTGCCCGCGCCCAGCACCTGCACGGCGAATCCGGCCGTCACCAGCATCGCCATGGGCACGAGAGCCAGCACGGGATGCCGCACGGGGTGGCGCACATCGGCCAGCCAGTCGGTGGCATGCCGCTGCAGTCTCAGCCCGGTGAGCAGCGCGAGCAAACCCAGCGCAACGATGGCAGACCACCCCAGCACTTGCGCAATCAGGGCAGCGGGCTCACCCAGCAGAACTGTGGCCTGATGCCAGGCCAGCGCGAGACCGCCCCAGCCCACGACCACGGCAAACCAGCCGGGCGCGAGGAACTTGAGACGGGGATGAGCAGAACGTGCCATCACCCTGCCCGATCAGCCGCAGCAGTTGGCTTTGGAATCGGGCACGCCCAGCTTGCGCAGGAAAAAGCCCAGCGGGCATTTGTTGGTGAAACCGAATTGCAGCAGGTTGGCGCCGACGAAGCCGGTGAACAGCAAAAACCACTGCGATACGAAGATCGGGCTGGCCGGCGCGCCCAGCAGCACAGTCAGCAGCACGAAGGCGCCAGCAATCACACGGATATAGCGTTCGACAGTCATTTCAAATCTCCAGTTTGGTCATCGTTGAGGCAACGGATTCAGGTCGCCAGCACAGGTTCAGTCGGTTCGGCTGGCGCCGCAGGCGATTTCGGCGGTGTTTTGGGCCTCACCCGGATCTGCCAGACGTAGTAGAGCAGAGGGATGACGATCAGGGTGAGGATGGTCGACAGCAGGGTGCCGAAAATCAGCGACACCGCCAGCCCGCCAAACACCGGATCGGACACCATGATGGCCGAGCCGAACATGATCGCCAGCGCCGTGAGCAGAATCGGCCGCAGGCGCACCGCCCCGGCCTGCGCGACCGACTCTTGCAGGCTGTAACCGCGAGCGCGGTAATCGAGGATGAAGTCGATCAGCAGCAGCGAGTTGCGCACCACCACGCCCGCCAGCGCGATGACACCGATCATCGAGGTGGCGGTGAACGACTGGTGCGTGATCCAGTGGCCGGGGAACACGCCGATCAGGGTCAGCGGAATCGCCCCCATCACGATCACCGGCAGCAGGAAGGACTTGTAATACGCCACCAGCAGCAGGTAGATGAACACCAGCGCCACCATGAAGGCCGCGCCCAGGTCGCGGAACACGTCGAGCGTCAGGCGCATCTCGCCGCCCCACAGCAACTGATAGCCCTTGAGGTCGCTGGCCGGAGTTTCGGTAAAGCCCAGGTTGCCGGTGGTGAAGGTGGTGCCGTTGGCCAGCTTCTTGCCGTCGAGCATGGAGTTCAGGCTGAGCGTGGCGTACACCGGGCTGGAATGAATCATCTCGCCGCCCACATACACCACCGGATGCTGGTCGCGGCTGTAAATCGGCTTGGCCAGCGTGGCCTTCTCCACCGTGGCGATGCTCGATAGCGGAATCACCTTGCCCTGCGCGCTCTGGATGGGCACGTCGAGCAGTTGCTGCGGGCTCTGGCGATCGGCACGCGGCACGCGCACGATGATGTTCACCGGCTCCAGCGCATTGTCGGCGTGAATGGCGCCGACCTTCAGCCCGGACACATAATCGTGCAGCAACTGGATGATCTGGCCCGGGACGATGCCCGACATCGCCGCCTTCTGTCGATCGATCCTGATGCGGTATTCCGCGGTCGTCGCGGTGACGGAATCGTCCTGATTCATCAGGCCGTAGACCTTGTCGTAATCGCCCAGCACGTCCTTGGCGGAGGAACGCAGGGTGTCGTAGTTCGGCCCGTACAGCTCGGCCATCACCTGCGCGCGCACCGGCGGCCCGGGCGGCGTCTCGAACAACTTGATGAAAGTCGAGGGAAAGCGCGCACGCACCGGGGCCAGTTGCTCGTAGAGCTTCTGCACGATGGCGTGAGACTCGACCGAGCGCTCGCCCTTGCCCACGAGGTTGACGCGAATCTGCGCGAAGTTGTCGCCGCGCTTGAGCATGTCGCCGCGCACCAGCGAAGCGAAATCGATCGGCGCCGCCTGGCCGACGAAAGTCTGGTAGTCCAGCACATAAGGATTGGTCGCCAGCACATCGCCCACCGCGCGCGCCACCTGATCGGTGCGCTCGAGCGTCGAACCCGCAGGGGTGTCGATCTGCACCAGAAAGGTATTGGTGTTGTCGTTGGGCAGCATCTTGAGTTCAACCCCCAGCGCCGACAGAGGCCCGTTCATGCCCGAAGGCCGGATGAACTGCCAGGCCGGCATGAGCATGGCCGCGATCAGCAGCACCAGCACGGCGAGGAACATCAGGTTGCGTTGAACCCGGTTGCGCAGCAGCGGCTCGATCAGCTTCAGATACGCCGTGTGCAGCTTGTCCTGCTTGTGCGCGCCTTCCTCTTCCAGGCTGCTGCTGTGCGCCAGCGCCTCGCGCATCGCCTTCTTTTTCAACCACACCCGCGCCGCCCAGGGCACCACGGTATAGGCCAGCACCAGCGAGGCGATCATCGCCACCGGCACGTTGATCGGGATGGGGCGCATGAACGGCCCCATCATGCCGCTGACAAAGGCCATCGGCACGAAGGCCAGAATCACCGCCAGCGTGGCCATATTGGTGGGGTTGCCGATCTCATTGGTTGCCAGCACCACGGTGCGGTTGAAGTTCTTGATCGGCCCGCCGTGCAGGTGGCGGTGGATGTTCTCGATCACCACGATGGCGCCATCGACCAACAGGCCCAGCGAGAGGATGAGCGCGAACAGGGTGATGCGGTTGATGGTCTGGCCGACGATCAGGTCCACCGTGAGCACGGCGAACAAGGTCAGCGGCACGGTGAGCGTGACGATGCCGGCCTCGCGCCAGCCGAGGAAGAACCACAGCAGCAGCGACACGCTGACAATGGCAATGCCCAGATGCTCCACCAGGGTGTTCACCGCCTCGTCGGCCTTGCGGCCGTCGTCGCGCGTCACGGTGACATGCACGCCCTGCGGCAGCGCGTAGCTTTCGATCTCTTTGAGCTTGGCCAGCACGTCGTGCACCACCACCACCGCGTTGGTGCCCGATTTCTTGGCGATGGCCAGCGTCACCGCGCTCATCTCCTGACCATGCGGCTTGCCCTGGGCGGCCAGTCCCCAGGCGAAGTGAGAGAGGCTATCGACCTGCTCCGGCCCTTCGGTGACCTTGGCCACATCCTTCAGATAGACCGGCTTGCCGCCCGGCGCGCCGATGAGGATGTCACCCACCTGCTGCGCGTTGCCCAGAAAGCTGTCGATGCGCACCGGGGTGACCTTGTTGTCATCGACCAGGTTGCCGATGGGCGCGGCGGCGTTGCTGCCTTGCAGGATCTTGTCGAGCTGTTCGAGCGGAATGCCGACAGCCGCCAGCCTGCTCGGCGAAATCGCCACGTTCACGGCGCGGGGCGCGCCGCCCACCACTTCGGTGAACGATACCCCGGGCACATTGCGCAGATGCGCCAGCACCTTCTCACCCACGTCGCGCAACTGCATGCCATTCATCGTGGCCGACGACAGCGTGAGCGTGAGGATGGGCACGTCGTCCACGTTGATCGGCTTGATCACCGGCTGCATCGCCCCGGGGGGAATGCGGTCGAGGTTCTGCATCAACTGGTTGTACATCTTGACCAGGCTTTTCTCCTGGTCTTCGCCCACCTTGAACTGCACCGTGACCACGCCGAAGTCGTTGGTCGCGTAGCCGAAGGTGTGATCGACGCCGGACATCGAGGCCATGAGGGCTTCGAGCGGCTTGACCACCAGATTCTGGATCTCCTGCGGCCCCGCGCCCGGCTTGGCGACGATGATGTTCGCCGCCGGCACCACGATCTGCGGGTTGTATTCGCGCGGCGTGACCAGCAGGGCCAGCACCCCGGCCAGCGTCAGGCCGACCATGATCAGGGCGGTGATCTTCGATTCGATGAAGGCACGGGCCAGCTTGCCCGCGCTGTTCATGGGAGCCGCATGTTCAGCCACGGTTGCCTCCGCCGATCTTCACGCCGTTTTCCACTTCGGGCAGATTGCTGGTGACGATGGTGTCGTCGGCGTTCAGCCCGGCCTGGATTTCGACATCGGCGCCCATCTCGGCGCCCAGACGCACCAGCCGGAAGTGGGCGATGCCGTCCTTGTCGACCACGAACACCCCGGTCATGCCGGCGCGATCGACCACCGCGCTCCTGGGCACGCGCAACTGCGGCGAACTGCCCACGGCAAAGCCCACGCGCACGAAGCTGCCGCTATCGAGCCCGGCGTTCTCGGGCAGGTCGATCTTCACCGTGTGGGTATGACTCATCGGATCGGCCACCGGCACCGCCTGGGCGATGACACCCTGCAGCGATTTGCCGTTTGCCAGCACCTGCACCTTGTCGCCCACCTTGATCTTGGCGAACACATCGCCCGGCACCTGCGTGGTCACCTGCAGCTTGCCCTGCCCCTCGATCACCAGCACCGGGCGGCCCGGCGCGGCCAGATCGCCCTGATTGGCCATTTTCTGCACCACCACGCCGGTGATCGGCGAACGCACCGAGGAATAGCGCCACTGCGCCTGCGCCGTGTCATAACCCGCCTGTGCCGCCTTCACCTGCTCCTGCGCCACCTGATAGCGCAACTGAATCTGATCCCATTGCTGCTTCGGGATGGCCTGCTCTTTGTACAGATTGCCGAAGCGTTCGAAATCCGCCTTGGCGTTGGCCAGATTGGCCTGCGCCTGTGCCAGCCCGGCACGCGCCTGTGCCACCTGCCCCTGAATGTCGGTCGGATCGACCTGGAACAGCAACTCCCCGGCCTTCACCGTTTGGCCTTCCTTGACCTTGAGGGTGCGGATATAGCCCATCAGCCTCGAAGCCACCTGTACCTGATTGCTCGACATCACCGTGCCCGACATCAGCGTGAGATTTTGCTGATCGCTCGACGCGAGCTTGAGGGTTTGCGCCGCGACGACCCGCGGCGCGGCGGGTGCCTGCGCGGTCTCGGTCTGATGACCACAGGCCGACAGCAGAGCAGTGGACAGCAACAGCGCCAGCGGTGCGCGACGCAGCAAAGGCAGAGCAGAGTGGTTCATGGTCGTCATGAGAAGAAGAACGAAATGCAGGTGCGAATCAAAAACCAGGGAGCGGGCAGGCAAGGCCTGGAGGAGTGGCGTTTGCCATGCGTTCAAGGTTTGCCGACAGCATCTGCCTCAGGCGGCTGCGCCGCAGCAGTCTGCACCAGCGGCTTGACGGGCTGAGTGGCATCGAGAGTCAGATCGCCCAGCGCCAGACGCAACGCGGCCCGCTGCATATTGACCTGCTGCCGCGCCTTGACGAGGTCGGCCCGCGCCTTGTCGAGTTGCGCCTGCGCGCCCTGCACTTCCACCAGGGTGCCCACGCCGTCGGCATAGCGCTTGGTGACGATGCGCGCGGCTTCTTCGGCCTGCTTGACCGCCAGCTCGCGGACCTTGACCTGATTGGCCGCCTCGACGGCCTTGCGGTAGCTGTCCTGCACCTGCATGCCGAGCTGGTTTTGTTCGCTCTGCAGTTTGGCCTGCAGCTCCATGCGCTTGGCCACGGCCTGATCGACCGCGTTCTGCGTCACGCCGCCGTCGAACACCGTCCAGTTGAGCTGCGCGCCCACGGTGTAGCTGTGCGACTCGAAACCGGGGTTGGGGTCGTTGGTATCGAAACGCGCCATCGCGCCGATCTGCGGATAGCGATCCGCGCGGGCCACCTCGATATGGCCGTTGGCCGCCGCGATCTGATGCTGCAGCGCCTGAATCTTCGGGTTGCGCGCCATCGCCTGCCCCACCCACTCGTTGGGGTCGCCTTCGGGCAGGGTCACCATGACCTCCGGCCCCAGAGTGATGGGCTGGTTCAACGGCACGCCCAGCACCACATGCAGCGCGTCCATCGCCTGCGCTTCCATATTGGCGGCCTGATCCTGCTGCAGCTTCACATCTTCCTCCCGCACCTGCGCGGAAAGCAGGTCGCTCTTGATGACCACGCCCTGCTTGAACAGGCTGTCCACCGTCTTGACCTGGCTTTGCGCCGCCTCCAGCGCCTTGGCTGCCACGCCCTTGAAGGCGCGCGCGGTGTAAACCCCATCGTAGGCCTGCAGCGCGTGGTAGATGATCTGCTGCCTGGCCGCCTGATCGCCCGCCTGCGCGGCCAGCAGCATCGCGCGGGCCTGCTGCACATAGCCCTGCAGCTTGCCACCGGTGTAGAGCGGCAGATCGGCCTGGATGCGGGTGTTGAAGTTGTTGACCGAGCCGGGGTAATTGAGCGAGTTGGGCTCCACGCCCAGCACATTGGGGTTGGTCGGGTCGAACTGTCCGGCGCCGAAGTCGTTGAACGTCGCCTGTCGCTGCGACAGCTTGGTGCCGAAGGCGTTGAGCGCGTCGTTCGTGCGTGTCACCCCGGCCGACACGGTGACCTTGGGCAGCCGCGCGCCCTCGGCCTGATGGATGCCGGCACGTGCCTGCGCCATCTGCGCCTGCACGCCGAGCAGATCGGGGTTCTGCTTGAGCGCCACTTCCACCGCCTGGCGGAAATCGAGTGTTTCGGCCTGCGCCAGCGCCATTCCCCCCGAAACGTAAAAGCCGGCGTAAAGACAAACGCTCGTCAACAGCCCGGCGCGCACGCGCCGGGGCATGGAAACCATCATCATGCAGCTCCGCCAGAAAAGAGGAAATCGAACCAAGCGATGCGTGAAACCCTTCCTGAAATGCCAACGCCCCCGGCGTTCAGCCCCTTGCGGCATTGGCCGCCGGCAGGATAGCTGCCATGAGCGGCAAGGTCACGCAATATATACAGAGCGGAGTATATCAATACCCATGGGGGTATACGATTTCCACTCTCACCGAGGGGCGATCTGTCGCCAGTGCCCGACAACCCGCACTTTGTCAGGCGTTTGCCCCGCCCTTGAGCGCTTTCGCACTCTCCTTCAAGGCCCGGTCGATGAACGCGCCGTAGAAATCCTCTGTCGGCGCCCCCGTGATGCGCTCGCCAATCTCCTTGCCCCCAGGGCCAAAAAACAACACCGTGGGCGCGAGTTTGATGCCATATTCCCGGGCCAGTTGCACCCCGGTGGTGCGCTTGCCGTCGAAACCGGTGACGGGAGCACGGCTGGTGATCTCGATCTGCTGCACCAAATAGCCTTCCTTGGCGAGAAACTGATATTGCGTGCGGCGCAGTTTTTCGCAGTACGGGCAACTCGGCAGGCTGAACATGACGATCAGCGGTTGATCCCTGGCGGCAGCCTGCAGCACACTCTGCTGCAAGTTGCGCACCGGCGGCAAGGGTGTTTCGGCCCAGACTGCAGTGGCCATCAGACCCAGCCCAAGCACCGGAATCAGTCGCAAAAAAAGTCGCAAAAAACGCCAGGAGAACAGTTGTCCGCGCAGTTGCCCGCGCCTTATGCGCGCAGCCGTCTGCTCCGGCCTTGTGATGCGTAAAAAAGCATTCCACTCCGACATGGGGCTCCCTCGAATGGACGAGTCACAGGATAATGACGGCATGTTATCCACAGCCCGATACCCCCCGGCAGCATCGGCGATTCGTTTCTCTGCCCTGCTGCTCACCGCTGCGGCGCTGCTTTGCGCCTGTTCTCCCGCATTCGACTGGCGCGATGTGCACCCGAAAGACATCAACATTGTGCTGACCTACCCCTGCAAACCCGAGCAGATCGCGCAGGACGTGGTGCTGGCCGACCAAAAAATCAAGATGAGCATGACCGGCTGCGTCGCCGACAGAATGACTTTCGCGCTCGCCCACGCCCGGCTGCCCAGTCCCGCGCTGGCAGCCCGGGCGCTGGCCCAATTGCATCAGGCCGCAGTGGAAAACGTGCATGGCAGAATCACCTTCTCCTCGCCCGACATTCCCAAAAATGCCACACCGGGCCTGGCCGACAGCCTCGATCTGCGCATCGACGGGCAGGCGCCAGACGGCAAGCCGGTACGAGAGCGTGTGCTGCTGTTCAGCCAGGGCAGCGATGTCTATCAGCTCACGGCATTTGCCCCCACAGCCGACTTCAAGGATGAGGCGGCACAAACTTTTGCCGGATCCGTGAATTTATCCCCATCGCCCTGAAAACCGGCGACCTATCATGCAAAGTCGATCCGCTCGCCGGTAAATGTCCCTATGCCAGGTCTGTTCATCGTCGCCCACGCCCCGCTCGCCGGCGCACTGAAGGAATGCGCCAGCCATGTGTATGCCGGGTGCCCGCAGAAATTGCTGGCCTTCGACGTCGCCCCTGATGCCCCTGTCGAAGACACGGCGCAGGCGGCGCTGCCCGCCTTGCGCCAGGCCGCAGCAGATGGCAGCGCCCTGGTGCTGGTCGATGTCTTCGGCGCCACGCCGAGCAATGTCGCGCAGCGTTTGGCCGAGCTGGCGGGAGATCTCAGGCTCAAGATCGTTGCCGGGGTCAATCTGCCGATGCTGCTGCGCTCGGTGTGCTATCAGGATGAATCGCTCGACGCTCTTGCCGCGCGTGCCACCGCTGGGGCGATTCAGGGCGTGATCCAGGTCTCGACGAGCGCCCCGCAACAACAGCCTCTGCGCAGCCCTTCCCATGCCGCAACGCCTCATTCAAGTCAGCAATAAGCTCGGTCTGCACGCGCGCGCGTCGGCCAAACTCACCAAACTCGCGGGACAGTTTCCCTGCGACATTTTCATTTCCAAGGGCGAGCGCCGCGTCAATGCCAAGAGCATCATGGGGGTGATGATGCTGGCTGCCGGCATGGGCTCCACCGTCAAGGTCGAAGCCGAGGGCGATCAGGCCGAGATCGCGCTCGACGCGGTGCAGGCGCTGTTCGACGACAAGTTCGGCGAAGGCGAATAAGGCAAGCACGTCGGCTTGCCCGGCAGCGTATCGCACCGGCACAGCTTTACCTATCTTTACCCTGGCGAGACCTGCGGGCAAACGCCGGCTCGCAAAATGGCTTCATCGTCACTTTCCTCCAAGGACTGCCATGAATCCTCAAACCTCTCGTGCTTCGACTTCCACCCACATCTCGCGCCTGCGCCGTGCCCTGGGCATGGTCGGCGCCGCAGTGGTCGTCGCCGTGGCCAGCCACGCCGCTCTGGCCAGTGCGCAAACCCCGTCGCCCGATGCCCCCATGCTGCGCGGCGGCATGGGCGGAAAAATGGGCCATTATGGCCCCGGTGAACGCGGCATCGAGCGCATGCTCTCGCAGGTCGACGTCAGCCCGGAACAGCGCGAGAAGATGCGCGCATTGCAAAAACAATCCTGGGAAAAGGCCCGCCCGGAAATGGAGCAGATGCGCGAGCTGATGCAGCAGCGCATGAAGCTGCTGGCCGCGCCGCAGATCGATCGCGGCGCCCTCGAAGCCCTGCGCGACAAGCAGATGGCCCTGGCCAACCAGCTCTCGCGCAACCGCACGCAGACCCAGTACGAGATGGCGCAAATCCTCTCCCCCGAGCAGCGTGCCAAGCTCTACACCCTGATGGAAAATCGGATGAAGCGCATGGAACATCGTCACGGCTCCGGCATGGGGCGCATGGGCGGCCCGGGCATGATGCAATAACCATCACCCAATAACCATCACCGCTGGATGCAGGCCGCTTCGCGGCCTGTGCCTTCTTCCCGAACGGGATGCCTCATGCCCCCGCAAACCCGCACCGTCCCCAGCCAGCTTCTGCTGGTCGAAGACGACCTCCGGCTGGCCCGGCAGGTCGGCGACTTCCTGCAAACCGCCGGCTGGCAGGTGACGCACGCGGCCAATGCCGCGCAGGCCGAAAGCCAGCTCAAGCCGCGACGCGGCGATGCTCCCGACTTCGACGCCCTGGTGCTCGACCTCATGCTTCCCGATGGCGATGGTCTGGACATCTGCCGCCGCCTGCGCACGCACAGCGACCTGCCCGTGCTCATGCTCACGGCGCGCGGCGATCCGTTCGACCGCGTGGTCGGTCTGGAGATCGGCGCCGACGACTACCTCACCAAGCCCTTCGAGCCGCGCGAACTGCTGGCACGGCTGCGCGCGATCACCCGCCGACGCGCGGGCAGTCTGGCGCCGCGCGATCCGCAGGCCGAACAGATCCTGCGCTTCGGCCGGCTGGAAATCGACCCTGCCGCCCGTCAGGCGCGCGTCGACGGCGAGGAACGCCCGATGACGGCCTATCAGTTCGATCTGCTGCAGGTGCTCGCGCGCCACCCGGGCCGGGTGCTGACGCGCGAGTTCCTGCTCGGCGCCGTCAAGGGCGAATCGCTCGAGGCCTTCGACCGCTCCATCGACGTGCACATCAGCCGCATCCGCGCCGCCATCGAAGACGATCCGCGCCACCCCCGCCGCATTCTCACCCTGCGCGGCGCGGGCTATGTGTTCACCAAGTCGCAGGACGGCCTCTGAACATGACCCGACCCGCGCCGCAGCCCGCCCTGCCCAAACAGGCCAGGCTCTGGAAGCGGCTGTGGATCGCGCTGATTCTGGCGCTGCTGGTGCAGGCGCTCGTCTCCGCTTTGGTGTTTCACTGGGTGTTCGAGATGGACCCGCAGCGGGCGCACATCCGGCGCGAAGTCTTCCGCGCCTTCATGCAGCAACATGACCTCAAACCGCACTCACCGTGGCGTCGTCTGCTGTTGTCGCCCTTCACCAGCGCCTTCGTCACCGCCATCCTGCTCAGCCTGGTGACCTATCCCATCATGCGGCGGCTGACCCGGCGGCTGGAGAACCTGCAGCAGGGCGTGCAGGCCTGGGGCGGGGGCGACCTGAGCGCGCGCCTGCCGGTGCAAGGGCGCGACGAAGTGGCCCAGCTCGCGCAGAGTTTCAACACCGCCGCTGGCCGCATCGAGTCGCTGATGCTCAGCCACAAGTCGCTGCTGGCCTATACCTCACACGAACTGCGCACCCCGCTCACGCGGCTGCGACTCAGTCTGGAAATGCTCTCCGCCCCGACGACCGCGGTCGCGCGCGAGGCCGCTGTGCGTGCGGCCAAACGCGATCTCGCCGAGCTCGACGCGCTGATCGACGACATCCTGCTTTCCAGCCGGCTCGATGCCGCCTCGGGACAAACCCTGCAGCTCGAAGAACTGGACCTGCTGGCCCTTGTAGCCGAAGAAGCCGCGCGTTTCGACGTGGAAGTGCACGGCGACTGGATCACCCTGCAGGGCGACGAGCGCCTGCTGCGCCGCGCGGTGCGCAATCTGCTCGACAACGTCCAGCGACACGCGCCGGGTGCCGCGCCGCAAGTCAGCCTGACCGCGGTGCAGGGCGGGGGCATCATCCGCGTCTGCGACCGGGGGCCGGGCATTCCCCCCGCCGATGCACAGCGCATTTTCGAGCCCTTCGAACGCCTGTCCGGGCGCGGCGATGGCAACGGGCTGGGTCTGGCCCTGGTGCGCCGCATCGCCCGCCAGCATGGCGGCGATGCCCGCTGCCTGCCCCGCCCCGGCGGCGGCGCCTGCTTCGAAATCTGGCTCGGACGCAAGCCGTGAGCGTCGCGCAGACGCGGAATTTGCTAGGACTATCCGGCTGATCGCTGCCGGCGCGCCTGCGGTTTTGACTACCATGCTTGCCGGACGCGCAGGGTCGGGACGACCCAGGGTCGAACCGTTGCACTTTGATGATGTCCCGGCTAGCCTTTGCTCGCTGTCGAACAGCAAAACAACGATCGCACTTCACGTTTCAAGGAAAACATCATGACGTTCACACTTCGCAAGCTCGCATCACCGCGCCGCCTCGTGACACGCACGGCCGCCCTGACAGCAACCGCTGCGCTTTGCGCGGCCTTCTGCGCCAGCGCTTCTGCGGCCACCATCGCCCTGCCGCAGAAATACAAGGAACAGGGGCATCTGACCATCGCCGCCGATGCCACCTATGCGCCGATGGAATTCATCGCCAAGGACGGCAAGACCGTCGTCGGCGCCGACGTCGATCTGGGCAAGGCCATCGCCAAAAAGCTCGGCGTGAAGGCCGATTTCGTCAATGCCAGTTTCGACAGCATCATTCCCGCGCTGCAATCGGGCAAGTACGACATGAGCCTGTCGTCGTTCACCATCACCAAACAGCGCGAAGAAGTGGTCGATTTCGTCAGCTATATGACGGCGGGCACCTCGTTTTACGTCAAGGCCAAGGGCGGCCCCAAGGTCAACGGCCTGGCCGATCTGTGCGGCATGTCGGTGGCCGTCGAGAAGGGTACGGTGCAGGCCGATGACGCCGCCAGGCAGAGCAAGGAATGCGTGGCCGCGGGCAAGAAGGCCATCAACATTTCGGTCTTCCCCGACCAGAACGGCGCCAACCTCGCCATCGCCAGCGGCCGCGCGCAAGTGGGCATGGCCGACTCGCCGGTGGCGGCCTGGATCGTCGAAGAATCGCACGGCCAGTTCAAGCTGACCGGTCATCCCTACAACTCGGCGCCCTACGGCATCGCCATGCCGAAGAACAGCGGCCTGGCCGAGCCGGTGCTGCAGGCTCTCAAGGAAGTGATCGCCAGCGGCGAATACGCCAAGATCCTGCACAAATGGGGCATCACCGAGGGCGCCATCAAGAACCCCGCCATCAATCCGGCGGTGGAGTAATCCCGCAGCCATCACCCTTTTTTGCAGCGTCGTGCAGGGCACGAATCGGCATCAGTGCCCTGCGCCCGTATGCCGCACAGCCGCACCTGCCGCAGGACAGGCCTGAAAAGCGATATCTGCCTGCCCTGCATCTTTCTCCCGATCTATCCGTCCGAGGTAGTGAATGATGTTTTCTGCTCTCCGAGGCCTGGCCTCGCTCCGCCGGGGCTTGACTGCCCTTGGTTTGATCGCACTGGGCACGGCCCTGGCCTCTTCGGCTGCGGCTGCCCCCATCGCCCTGCCCGCCAAGTACAAACAGCAGGGCGAATTGACCTTTGCCTTCAACGCCGCCTACGCGCCCATGGAATTCATCGCCAAGGACGGCCGGACCATGATCGGACTCGACATCGATCTGGCCAACGCCATTGCCAAAAAACTCGGGGTCAAGGCCAGATTTGTTCAAGCCGGCTTTGACACCATCATCCCGGGGCTGCAGTCGGGCAAGTACGACTTGAGCATGTCGTCTTTCACCATTACCAAAAAGCGTGAGGAGGTGATGGATTTCGTCAGCTACTTCACTGCCGGAACTTCCTTTTACGTCAAGGCCAAGGGCGGCCCCGCAGTGGCCTCGTTGGGGGATTTGTGCGGTCTGAGCGTGGCGGTGACCAAGGGCACGATTCAATCCGAGGACGCGACCCGGCAGAGCCACGCATGCAAGGCCGCGGGCAAGAAGGGCGTGGACCTGCAGTTCTATCCCGACCAAAACGCCGCCAGCCTGGCCATGGCCAGCGGCCGCGCGCAAGTGTGCATGGCCGACTCGCCCGTGGCGGCGTGGATCGTCAAGGAATCGCGCGGGAAGTTCAAACTCTCCGGCACGCCCTATGACTCCGCGCCTTATGGCATCGTCATTCCCAAGAACAGCGGTCTGACCGAGCCGGTGCTGCTGGCGGTCAAAGCGATCATGGCCGATGGCGAGTACACCCGAATCCTGAAAAAGTGGGGTGCAGATCAGGGGGCGATCACCACGCCTGAAATCAACCCTGTCGTGCAGTAAGTGAAATTCCCCCGCTGTTGCCACGCGCCGCAGCGGGTGGCCTGATCGGTTCCATTCCATGCGACCTGACGACATCCAAGCCATCCCGGCCCGACATCCCGGCCGATGGATTGCCGCTGCCGCCGTTTTTGTGCTGCTAATCGCCACGGCCTACTCCCTCACCACCAACCCGCGCTTCGAATGGTCGGTGGTCGGTGAATACTTCTTCTCCGTGCGCATCCTGCACGGCCTGCTGCTGACCCTCGAACTCACCGTGATTTCGATGGCGATCGGCGTGGTGCTGGGCGTGCTGCTGGCGGTGATGCGACTGTCGCACAACCCGCTGGTTTCCGGCGCGAGCTGGTTCTATATCTGGCTGTTTCGCGGCACCCCGGTGCTGGTGCAGATTCTGTTCTGGTTCAACATCACCGCGCTGTACCCGAATATCGGCATCGGCGCCTTTAGCTTCGATGCCAACAACCTCATCACCCCCTTCGTCGCCGCCATCCTGGCGCTGGGCCTCAACGAAGGCGCGTACATGGCCGAGATCGTGCGCGCGGGGATTCTGTCGGTGGACGAGGGGCAGAGCGAAGCCGGAGCCGCGCTGGGCATGTCGCGGCTGCAGATCATGCGGCGCGTGGTACTGCCGCAGGCCATGCGGGTCATCGTGCCGCCGACGGGCAACGAGGCGATCTCGATGCTCAAGACCACTTCGCTGGTCAGCGTCATCGCGGTGAGCGATCTGCTGTATTCGGCGCAGCTCATCTACTCGGTGAATTACCGCACCATTCCGCTGCTGCTGGTGGCGAGCATCTGGTATTTGCTGGTCACCACGCTGCTGTCGATCGGGCAGTTCTACATCGAGCGCCACTTCGGGCGCAGCGCCACCCGCGGCGCCCAGCCCACCCCCTTGCAACGCCTGCTCGATCGGTTCATGTCCGCTCGCACCTCGACAAGGCCAAACCTATGAGCGACATCATGGTCCAGGCCGAAGGCGTACACAAGCGCTTCGGCAATATCGAAGTGCTCAAGGGCGTTTCGATGCAAGTCGCCCGCGGCGAAGTGGTCTGTCTGCTGGGCGCTTCCGGCTCGGGCAAATCGACCTTTCTGCGCTGCATCAACCATCTGGAAAAGATCGACGCCGGTCGCCTGCTGGTCGATGGCCAGTTGGTCGGCTACCGTCAGGTGGGCGAGCGGCTGCACGAGCTGCACGACCGCGACATCTGCCGCCATCGCGCCGAGGTCGGCATGGTGTTTCAGCGCTTCAATCTGTTCGGCCACATGACGGCGCTGCAAAACATCATCGAAGCGCCCGTACTGGTGCGCAAGATGCCCAAGGCGCAGGCGACCCTGCGCGCCCGCGAACTGCTCGCCCGCGTCGGTCTGGCCGATCGCGGCGACGCCTATCCCAACCAGCTCTCGGGCGGGCAACAGCAGCGCGTGGCCATCGCCCGCGCGCTGGCCATGAGCCCAAAGCTGATGCTGTTCGACGAGCCCACCTCCGCGCTCGATCCCGAGCTGGTCGGCGAAGTGCTCGACGTCATGAAGTCGCTGGCGCGCGAGGGCATGACCATGGTGGTCGTCACCCACGAAATGGGCTTCGCCCGCGAAGTCGCAGACCGCGTGGTGATGATGCACCAGGGGAGAATCATCGAATCGGCGCCGCCCGAGCAGTTTTTCGGTGCGCCGCAGCACGAACGCACCCGGCAGTTCCTGTCCAAGATTCTTTGAGGTTTGCCCTGTTGCATTCGGGCCGCGAAGCATTAGCATCGTTTCCGCTTGTAACAACACCACCACGGAGACCGATCATGACTCGCAACCTCGCTTCCCCCACGCGCCGCCGCGTTCTTGCGCTCGCAGGGGGCGCCGCCCTGCTCTCCCCCTTGGCCCTGCGCCCTGCATTTGCTGCGGAGTACCTCACCATCGCCACCGGCGGCACCAGTGGCGTGTATTACCCGCTGGGGGTGGCGCTGTCTCAGATCTTCACCAAGGCCATCCCGGCTGCAAAGAGCTCGGTGCAGGCCACGAAGGGCTCGGTGGAAAACCTCAATCTGCTCCAGGCCGGGCGCGCCGAACTCGGCTTCTCGCTGGGCGATGCACTGTCCGACGCCTGGAAGGGCGAGGCCGACGCCGGTTTCAAGGCGCCGCTGAAAAAACTGCGCACCCTGGCGGCGATCTATTCCAACTATGTGCAGATCGTGGCGCGAGCCGACTCCGGGATCAAGACCCTGGCCGACCTCAAGGGCAAGAGCATCTCCGTCGGCGCGCCCAAGAGCGGCACCGAACTCAACGCCCGCGCCCTGTTCAAGGCCGCCGGGCTGAGCTACAAGGACTTTTCCAAGGTCGAATACCTGCCTTTCGGCGAGTCGGTGGAACTGATGAAGAACCGCCAACTCGACGCCACGCTGCAATCGGCCGGGCTGGGCGTGGCTTCGCTGCGCGATCTGGCCGTCTCGCAGAAGATCGTGGTGGTGCCGGTGCCTGCGGACATCATCGCCAAGGTGGGCGATCCGGCGTATCAAAGCGGCCTCATTCCTGCCAACACCTACGAGGGCCAGACCGATGCGGTGCCGACGGCACGCATCCAGAACTTTCTGGTCACGCGCGAGGGGCTGAGCGAGGATTTGGTCTATCAGATGACCAAGGCGATGTTCACCCACCTGCCCGAGCTCGTGGCCGCGCACGCCGCGGCCAAGGGCATCAGCCTCAAGGATGCGCCGCTGAATTCCCCCGTGCCGTTGCATCCGGGCGCCGCCAGGTACTACCGCGAAGTCGGCGTGCTGACGTAGGCGAGCCCGCCAAATCCGCAACGCCCCGGCCCGCCGAGCGCGGGCCGATTTGCACCTGCATTCCTTGCCGCGGTGCCCACGAGGCCGCCGCCGCATCTCTCGGACTCGAAACATGAGCGCCACCGCCGACGATCTGATCCACACCTCCTCCGAGCCGCACGCCGACAGCGGCCACCAGCGCAGCCTCTCCGGCCTCGCTCAGCAACTCGTCATGGCCGCGGCGCTGGCGTTTTCGGCCTACCAGCTCGTGGTGGCCGCCTTCCACCCGCTGTCGAGTCTGGTGATGCGCTCGCTGCACGTGGGTTTTCTGATGTTGCTGGTGTTCTGGGTCGTTCCCGCGCTCAAGCGGCGGAGCTGGATGCACCGCATTCCGTGGTTCGACTGGCTGCTGGGCGCTGCGGCCTTCGGGCTCGGGCTGTATCACTGGGCCTTCGAAGCCGACCTGATCCAGCGCAGCGGCGATCCGACGCTGGCCGATCTGTGGGTCGGCGCTGCAGTCGTCGCGCTGCTGTTCGAAGCGGCCCGGCGCAGCTTGGGGCTGGCGCTGCCGCTGGTCTGCGCCGCCTTTCTGCTCTACGGCCTGTTCGGCCAGTACCTGCCCGACGCCATCAGCCACCGCGGCTACGGCCTGGACCAGATCATCGGCCAGCTCTATCTCGGCACCGAGGGCATCTACGGCATTCCCACGCTGGTGTCTGCGACCTATATCTTTCTGTTCATTCTGTTCGGCGCGTTTCTGGAGCATGCCGGGATGATCCGGCTGTTCAACGCGCTGGCGCTCGGCCTGGTGGGCAAGGCACGCGGCGGGCCGGCCAAGGTGGCCGTCATCTCTTCCGGACTGATGGGCACCATCTCCGGCTCGGGCGTGGCCAATGTGCTCACCGTGGGGCAGTTCACCATTCCGCTGATGAAGCGCTTCGGCTACTCGTCGGTATTCGCCGGGGCGGTGGAAGCCACGGCCAGCATGGGCGGGCAGATCATGCCGCCGGTCATGGGCGCGGTGGCCTTCATCATGGCCGAAACCCTCAACGTGCCGTATGCCGACATCGTCAAGGCGGCCGTCATCCCGGCCGCGTTGTATTACCTCACCGCGTTCTGGATGGTGCATCTGGAGGCGGGGCGCAAGAAATTGCTCGGCCTGCCCGCCGACCAGATTCCCAATCCATTGCAGGCGCTGAAGGAGAACTGGCATCTGGCGCTGCCGCTGGCGGCGCTGGTGTGGATGCTGTTTCACGGCTTCACCCCGATGTTCGCCGGGATGATGGGGCTGTCGCTCACCGCCATTCTGCTGCTGGGTGCGGCCATTGCCGCGCGCATCTCGCATACGGCATTCCGCATGGTGTTCTGGTTCGCCTGCGGTCTGGGCGCTGCCGCGTTTGTGCAGTTCGGCATCCTGCCGGTGCTGGGGGTGATTGCAGCGCTGGTCGCCGTCAATCTGGCAATCCAGGGTGGGCGCCAGACGCTGCGCGTGTTGCGTGACAGCCTGATCGACGGCGCGCGCCAGGCGCTGCCGGTGGGGATTGCATGCGCCATCGTCGGCGTGATCGTCGGCGTGCTGACGCTCACCGGCGCGGCCACGAGCTTTGCCGGGTTCATCGTGGACATCGGCGCGCACAGCCTGCTGCTGTCGCTGCTGCTCACCATGCTGGTCTGTCTGGTGCTGGGCATGGGCATTCCGACCATTCCGAACTACATCATCACCAGTTCGATCGCGGCCCCCGCGCTGCTCAAGCTGGGCGTGCCGCTGATCGTCAGCCATATGTTCGTGTTCTATTTCGGCATCATGGCCGACCTCACGCCGCCGGTGGCGCTGGCCGCATTCGCCGCCGCGTCGGTGGCCAAGGCCTCGCCGATGCGCATCGGCTTCAAGGCCACGCAGATCGCGCTGGCGGGTTTCGTCGTGCCGTATATGGCGGTGTACGACCCGCAACTCATGCTGCAGGGCAACTGGACCTGGCCGGGCGTGGCCTATGTGACGGCCAAGGCCATTCTGGCCATTGTGTTGTGGGGCGGGGTGGCCGTGGGCTATCTGCGAGGATCGATGTCGGTGCCCGAGCGCCTGCTGGCGTTCGCCGCCGCCGCCTTGCTGATCATGGCGCTGCCGATGACCGATGAAATCGGCTTTGCCCTGGCCGCGATCGTGCTGCTCTGGCATGGTCTGCGCACGCGCGGGCAGCCTGCTGGCGTCGCGTTCTGAGCGCCCCCAGGGCCGGGCTGCGCCCAGCCCGCCCCCCGTGGGGGACAAGAAAACTTGGGGCGGCCCGGCGTTTTCTTGAGACCGTTCACAGCACCTTCTGCCAGAACTGCGCGCGGCCGAATGCCGGGTCGAGGGCGTAGGTCTCGAAGCCGAAGCGGCGATAGCTGGCGATGGCGGCAGCATTGCCGTCGAGCACTTCCAGCGTGAGCTTGCCGCAGCCGCGCGCCCGGGCTTCGGCTTCCACGCGCTGCAGCAGGCGGCGCGACAGGCCCTGGCCGCGGTAATCGGGCTCGACGTACACGTCGTGCACATTCATCAGCGGTCGCGCCATGAAGGTGGAGAATCCTTCGAAGCAGTTGATCAGCGCCACCGGCCGCGCGCCGTCATGGGCCATCACGCCGAAGTAGTCGGCGCGCTCACGCAGGCGCGCGGCGAGCACAGACTTGACCTCATCGGCCAGATCCTCTCCTCCGCCCATCGGATCGCGGGCGTAGCGCGAAATCAGCTCGGTCACGGCCTGAGCATGCTCTGGGCGAAACAGATCGACATCGGCAAGGGTGATCACGCTGCGCATCTCCAATGAAAACGAGGCGCCTTCGAGACGCCCCATGTTGGCATGAATGGTAGCGTGAAGCGGGACGGACTTATTTCTCCCCATTACCATCGCCACATGGCTCTTCAACTGTTCGGCATTCCCGTTTCCCGCGGCATGGCCATCGGCCGTGCGGTCATCCTCGCCTCGGCGCGGCTGGATGTGGCGCACTATTTCATCGATCCGGGCACAGAGGATGCGGAGATCGAGCGCCTGCGCAGCGCGCGCCGTGCCGTGCGCGCCGAGCTCGACGCGCTCAAGGCCGATCTGCCGCCCGACGCTCCCAGCGAAATGGCCGCTTTCATCGACGTGCACAAAATGCTGCTCGACGACCGGCAGATGGCCATGGACACCATCGCCTGGATACGCGAACGCCGCTACAACGCGGAGTGGGCGCTCACCGCGCAGCTCGACGTCATTTCGCGCAACTTCGAGGAAATGGACGACGCCTATCTGCGCGAGCGCATCGCCGACGTCGAGCAGGTGGTCGAGCGCGTGCTGCGCGCGCTGCGCGGCAGCGCCGGGCTGGCCCGCTCGGCCAGCGGCGACGGCGATCTGGTGCTCATCGCCCACGACATCGCCCCGGCGGACATGCTGCAGTTCAAGACCGGGGTGTTCCGCGGTTTCGTCACCGATGTGGGCGGCAAGACTTCGCACACGGCCATCGTCGCCCGCAGCCTGGACATTCCCGCGGTGGTAGGCGCGCGCTCGGCGGGCAGCCTGATTCGGCAGGACGACCTGGTCATCATCGACGGCGACAGCGGTCTGCTCATCGTCGACCCGTCTCCCGTCATCCTCGAAGACTACCGCCTGCGCCAGCAGGAGTCGCAGCTCGCCCGCGAACGGCTCAAGCGCCTGAAGTTCACCCCGGCGCGCACCCTCGATGGCGAGCCGGTCGAGCTGCTGGCCAATATCGAGCAGCCGGAAGACTGCGCCGCCGCGCTCGAAGCGGGTGCTGCGGGCGTGGGCCTGTTCCGCACCGAATTCCTGTTCATGAACCGCGGCGGCCATCTGCCCGGAGAGGACGAGCAGTACGCCGCCTACAGCCGGGTGCTGCAGGCCATGCAGGGCAAGCCGGTCACCATACGCACCATCGACATCGGTTCGGACAAGCCCCTCGACGCGCAGGACTATCGCGACGGCGAGTTCACCCACCTCAACCCGGCGCTGGGACTGCGCGCCATTCGCTACAGCCTGTCCGACCCGGCGATGTTCCGCGGGCAGTTGCGCGCCTTGCTGCGCGCTGCCGCACTCGGGCCGCTGAAAATCCTCATTCCGATGGTGGCGCACGCCAGCGAAATCCGCCAGACCTTCGCCGAGCTCGACAAGGCCCGCGCCGAGCTCAAGGCCAAGGGCCTGGCCTTCGGCCCGGTGGAGGTCGGCGCGATGATCGAAGTGCCGGGCGCGGCGCTGGCCTTGCCGCTGTTCCTGCGGCATTTCGACTTTCTCTCCGTCGGCACGAACGACCTGGTGCAATACACCCTGGCGATCGACCGGGCCGACGAGAGCGTCTCCAACCTCTACGACCCGCTGCACCCCGCTGTGCTCAACCTGCTGGCGCAGATCATCACCCAGACCCGCGCCGCTGCCGCGTGGAAAGGTCGCCCGGTGGACGTGAGCGTGTGCGGCGAGATGGCAGGCGATCCGGCCATGACCCGGCTGCTGCTCGGCATGGGGCTGCGCAGCTTTTCCATGCACCCCGCGCAGATCCTCGCGGTCAAGCAGGAAGTGCTGCGCGCAGACACCGGCAAGCTCGCGCCGCTGGTGCAGGCGGTGCTGTCGAGCTTCGAGCCCGAAGAGCAGCAGGCGGCGCTCGCGGCGCTGGGCTGAACCGGCGGGAACCTGTTGGCCCAGGGCCAGTCTTCCTCTGCAGACTCTGTCCGATCTGCCCCGTGCGCTTCGCCTTGCCTTACTTCCGCCCACGCCGCGTCGCCGGTCAGACCGCCGTCTGCCTGCTGACCCTGGCATTGTGCGCCACGCCGGTCTGGGCGCAGGTCGCCGACGACCGCGCCCCCGGCCTCGCCAGCAGCCTGCCGACGCTGGGCGATCCGGCGCAGGGCGCCCTGTCCTCGGCACAGGAAAAGCGCCTGGGCGAGATCATCATGCGCGAAATGCGGCAGGAACCCGACTATCTGCACGACAGTCTGCTGCGCGACTATCTCCAGACCATCGTCGACCGCCTCACCCCGGCGGCGCGGCGCACCGCCGAAATCGAGGCGCCCAAGCGCTTCCATGTGTTCTTGCTGCGCGACCGCAGCTTCAACGCCTTCGCCCTGCCCGGCGGCTGGATCGGGGTGCACACCGGGCTGATCATCGACGCGCAGTCGCACGACCAGATCGCGGCCGTGTTCGCCCATGAAATGTCGCACATCACCCAGCGGCACATCGCCCAGCGGCTGGCGCAGATGGGCCGCGACAAACTGCTGAGCATCGGCTCGCTGCTGCTGGCCGTCGCCGCCGCCAGCGCGGGGCAGGACCAGGCCGCGCAGGGCCTGGCGCTGGGCGGACAGGCCGCGGCGATCGACAACGCGCTGCGCTTTTCGCGCAGCAACGAGCGCGACGCCGACCGCACCGGCGAGGAAGTGCTGGCGGAATCGGGCTATCCGCCGCAGGCCATGGCCAGCATGCTGCTGCGGCTGCAAAGCCTCTCCCGGCTGGACGACTCCGACGTACTGGCTTTTTTGCAGACGCACCCGCTGACCAGCGAGCGCATCGCCGACGCCCAGGCGCGCGGCGGCAACCAGCCGCTGCCGCCCGACCACGACCTGATGTTCTGGCTCATGCACGCCCGCGCCCGCGCCCTCACCCCGACGACGGCTGATGCCATGCGGCGCGAGCAACAGCGCTTGCGCGCCGACAAGGCCGCCTTCCCTGCGCAACAGGCCGCCGACGCCTACGGCCAGGCCGTGCTGCTGCAACGACTGGGGCGTTTCGATGACAGCGCGCAGGCACTCGCCCGCGCGCAGGCCGCGGCCGGCGATGCGCCGGCGGCCGAGCGTCTGCCGCTCGATCTGCTGCGCATCGAACTGCTGTTGCGGCACCAGCCCGCGCAGGCGGCCGATGCGGCACGCGCGCTTTACGCCCGGTTTGCGCAATCCGCCACGCGGCATCTGCTGGCGCGCTGCCTGCTGGCCCTGCCCGACAAAACGCAGGCGCGCGACTTTCTGCGCCTGCAAACGGTGGAGCATCCGCAGGACATCGTGCTGTGGCAAGACCTGGCGCGCGCGCAGTCTGCCCTGGGCGCATTCGCCGCGCAACACCGCGCCACCGCCGAGGCCTACGCCCTGCAAGGCAAGACCGAGGCCGCGATCGAACAACTGCGCATCGCGCAGCGCACGCCGGGGGCGGATTATTTCGAGGCGTCGATCATCGCAGCCCGTCTGCGCGACCTCGAACGGGCGCACGCGCAGCAAAAGCAGATCGACAAGACGCTGCCGCAGTGAACCCGCGGCGGGAGAATCGGTCGAACCCGACGCGCACGGATAATGCGCCCCATGGCTTTGTCTTCTCCCGCCCCAACCTCTGAGTCTGAGCGTTTCGCGTTCGCGTCATCGCTCGCCCTCGGCCTGCTCGGGCTGGCCATGTCGCTGCCGTTGATCTGGCCTTTCGATCCGGGCGTGGTGGCCAAGATGGGCACCACGCTGGTCGCCGCCGCGCTCTGGGCCGCGGTGTTTTTCGCCGCCGCGTGGAGCGGATTGACGCCGCGCTTCGGTCTGGCTGCGCTCGGCTTTGCCGTGGCCGCCGCCGTGGTCGGCCTGCAGACGCTCAGCGGGCAGCTCGCCTACCCCAGCCAGGGCGTCATCACCGTGGCGGTGTTGCTCAGCGCCGCACTGGTCGCCGGGCTGGGCAACGCCGCCGTGAGCATGCGCAGCAGCCGCAGCGCTGATGCGGGCGAACACCCCTGGCTCGACGCGGCCGCGGCGGGACTGCTGCTGCAAGGGCTGATCCAGGTCACGTTCGGGCTGGTGCAGTTCGCCCTCTGGCAGATGCCGTCGCTGGCCTCCTGGCTGGCGGCGCATGCGCCGATGTACACCGACCTCGTCAGCTATCCCTCGACCGGCAGGGTGTTCGGCAATCTGCGCCAACCCAACCATTACGCCACCGCCGTCGCCCTCGGGCTGGCCGGGCTGGCGTGGTGGGCGCCGCGGTTGCGCGTGACCGCGGTCTGGGCCGCCGTCGTCGGCATGAGCTGGGCGCTGGTGGTCTGCGGTTCGCGCACCGGCATGGTGCAGGCGGTCGTCGCCGCCGTGCTGGTGCTGATCGCGGTACGCGGTGCCTGGCGCGACCCGCGGTGGGCGGCGCTGGTGGCGGTGCCGGTGCTGTATGCGCTGTGGTGGCTGGCGCTGCGCGAAGCCGATGACCTCGGCTGGATCAGCTTTCTCGATGCGGTGACGCGCCAGCTCGATCAACCCGTCAACGCGCGCGCGCTGATCTGGCGCAATGCCTGGCAGGTGTTCGAGCATCTGCCCTGGTTCGGTGCGGGCTGGGGGCAGCTTGGCTGGGGCTTGCAGCACGCGGCCATCCATCACGCCCTGCACCCGCTGCCGCTGGACAATATCGACAACGCGCACGATCTCATCCTGCAACTGCTGGCCGAGACCGGACTTGCCGGCGCCCTGCCGATTGGTCTCGTCGCCCTGGCCTGGCTGTGGCGCTCGGCCCGGGGCTGGATGCAACGGGGCCGCGCCGCACCGAACGAGACTGCGCCCATGGCGCTTGCCGCCTGGATGGGCGTGGCCTTTCTGGGCCTGCACAGTCTGGTCGAGTATCCCCTGTGGTATCTCTATTTCCTCTGGGTGTTCGCCTTTCTGTCGGGCTGGATGGACGGGATCGGTCGCGACGACAAGGCCCCGTCCGCCTCGTCGACCCGATCCGCCCTGTCATTGCCCCGCCCCGCGGCCCTCGCCATGGGAACTCTGGCGCTTGCGCTGGTCGCCAAGGCGGGCTTTGATTACCACCTCACCAACACGGCGTACTCGGCCGATCGCGCCGCGGCCCGTGCGGCCATCCGGCAGGCGCAGCGCAGCGACCTGTTCTTTCGCCCCTTGATCGGCTTTGCCGTGGCCAGCAATCTTCAGGTGCGCGCCGCCGACTCGCAGGCCGAACTGCTGCGCGAGATGGCCGAGATCGACCGGGTCAGCCATGCCTATGGCGACCCCAACCTGCTGATCCGCCGCATCCTGCTGCTCAGCCGACTCGGCCATGCACAGCAGGCGCTGGCGCTGGCGCGCTACACCGCCAGCTCGTTCTGGCTGTACGCCCCCGGACTGGCCAGGCAGTTTCCGGCGCAAGCGGCGCAAGCCGGTCTATCCCCCGCACAGACCGCCCCCTTGCTCGAAGCGCTGAAGCAGGCCCCGGTGCTGCGGCGGGTGGTGGTTCCAGTCCATCATTGATCCGATGTTGTGCATGATTTGTCACAAAGATCATCGCTGCGCTTGCCGGGGTCTTTTGATGCGGCGCAAAATATCTTTTTAGTCCCACGGATTTCCCATGCCCGCCCTCGCCCGCGTTCAGTCACTGTTGAACCAGCCCGCCTTTCGAGAGGGTGCGCACGACATGCGGGCCGTTTCCTTGGGCATCGCCGCCTGGGGACTGGTCACGGGTGTGGCCATGGTCAAGTCGGGTCTGAGCCTGCAACTGGCGCTGGCCATCAGCCTGTTCGTGTTTGCCGGCAGTGCGCAGCTCGCCGTTCTGCCGCTGATCGCAGCGGGCGCGCCGCTGTGGCTGATTCTGGGCACCGCCTTTTGCGTCAACCTGCGTTTTGTCGTGTTCAGCGCGCAAATGCGGCCCTACTTCGAGCAGGTGCCCCGTTTGCGCCGGCTGGTCTATGGCTACCTGATCGGCGACCTGAACCAGGTGCTGATGATCCGGCGCCACCCCCACCCCACGGGCGACCCGCAGCAGGTGCATTACTTCCTCGGCGTGTCGCTGACCAACTGGGTCGCCTGGCAGATTCCCTCTCTGCTGGGCATCGTATTGGCGCAATACATTCCGGGCGGTTGGGGGCTGGCGTTTGCCGGCACGCTGGCGCTGCTGGGCATCGTGCTCTCGCTGCTGGCGGACCGCACCATCGCCGCGGTGATCGTCGTCGCCTCGGCACTGAGTGCGCTGCTGTTCTGGCTGCCGCTGCGGCTCAATCTGGTGGCGGCCATCATCGGCGCGCTGATCGTGGGCATGGCGTGGGATGCCTGGAGCAGCCGCCAGCACACCGCAGGCGTCGTGCTGGGCGGCACCAAACCATGACCCTGTTCCAGCAGATCGCCCTCGTGGTCGGCATGACCGCCGTGACGGTGCTGAGCCGCAACCTGTTCTTGCTGTCGCGCAAGGCCATGCCCTTGCCTGCGCGCGTCAGGGTGGCCCTGCGGTTCGCCCCGGCCGCCGCGCTGGCCGCGGTCGTGGCACCGGAGCTGTTTCTGCTCACCCCACTCGGTCCACCCTGGGTGAAACTGGGCGCCGCGGTGATCGCGGCGGGTTATTTTTTCGCGCGGCGTGGCATATTGGGCACCATACTCAGCGGCATGGTCGCTTATTGGGCCTTGAGCTGGATCAGCCGTATTTCGATTTAGTACAGCGGCTGGCGATTTCCAAGCGCGTCAGCCGAATACGCGACAACGCGGTTCGCACCACCCCAGGTTTTCTTGTCCACCTCACCGCCTGCTCGCAGCCCGGATTGGGCAGACGCCTGCACATGAGCGGCGCACCAGACCTGCCGCCGAATCCGGGCTGCCGTGCATTTCCTCATGAGCAACCGCCCGCGAGAGTACTGCGTCATCCCAGCAGAAGAACGTGTACGAAATCGTCAACAGCACGCTCTACACTACAGCCCGGCTTTCCGTGAAGGAAGCCCCATTTTCACTGATCGCGTTGCTCCGCCCACTCCCAACATCCCGCTACCCATGTCACGCGCCACCAAAATCGTTGCCACCATCGGCCCCGCCAGTTCCTCACCCGACATCCTCGAACGCATGATCGCGGCCGGGGTCGATGTCGTGCGGCTCAACTTTTCCCACGGCAAGGCGCAAGAACATATCGAGCGCGCCCAGCTCATCCGCGAGACGGCCGCCCGGCTGGGCAAGGCCGTGGCCGTCATGGCCGACCTGCAAGGTCCGAAAATCCGCGTCGGACGCTTCAAGGACGGCAAGGTCGTGCTGCAGCCGGGGCAGAAATTCATTCTCGACGCCACCTGCGAGATCGGCGACGAAACCCGCTGCGGCCTTGACTACAAAGACCTGCCGCGCGACGTGCACGCGGGCGACCGTCTGCTGCTCAACGACGGACTGATCGTGCTCACTGTCGAAGGCGTCAGCGGCGAAGAGATCCACACTGTCGTCACCATCGGCGGCGAGTTGTCGAACAACAAGGGCATCAACAAGCAGGGCGGCGGGCTGTCTGCCCCCGCGCTCACCGCCAAGGACATGGAAGACATTCGCACCGCGATGTCCTTCCAGGCCGACTATCTGGCCGTGTCCTTTCCCAAGAACGCCACCGACATGGAACTGGCGCGGCAACTCGCCAATGTGGCGGGTGAACCCTACAGCCACAGACCCGCGCTCATCGCCAAGATCGAGCGGGTCGAGGCGATTCCGGCACTGCCGGAGATTCTTCGCGCCTCCGACGGCATCATGGTGGCGCGCGGCGACCTCGCTGTGGAAGTCGGCAATGCCGCCGTGCCCGCGCTGCAAAAGCGCATGATCCGCATGGCGCGCGAAATGGACCGCGTGGTGATCACCGCCACGCAGATGATGGAATCGATGATCGTCAACGCCGTGCCCACGCGCGCCGAAGTGTCCGACGTCGCCAACGCGGTGCTCGACGGCACCGACGCCGTCATGCTTTCGGCGGAAACGGCCGCGGGCAAGTACCCAGTGGAGACGGTCGAGGCGATGGCCAGCATCTGCGTGGCCGCCGAGAACGTCGAGGAAGTCAAGCTCGAACACGACTTCATCGACAAGAAGTTCACCCGCATCGACCAGTCTATCGCCATGGCCGCGCTGTTCACCGCGCACCACCTCGGCTGCCGCGCCATCGTGGCGCTGACCGAATCGGGCTCGACTGCGCTGTGGATGAGCCGTCACCGCGTCAACGTGCCGATCTATGCGCTGTCGCGCAGCGAAACCTCGGTGCGGCGCATGGCGCTTTACCGCAATGTGCACCCGATGCTGCTGAGCTTCAGCACCACCGATCGCGACGACCTGCTCAACCAGGCCGAGGCGCGGCTGATCGAGAAAAATGCCATCGCCTCCGGTGACAGTTACGCCATTACCTGCGGCGAGCCGATCGGTATGGCCGGGGGCACCAATATGCTCAAAGTGATGCGCGTGCCGCGCTGAAAGTGCGCCGCAGCAAAAACGCCCGCAACGACTGTGGTCCTTGCGGGCGTTTCGTTTTGAACGGGACTCTCAAACCTGCAGGAATTGCAGTTGAACCCCGGCCAGATTGATCACGTCACCCGAACGCAGCACCACCGGCATGAGGCCGAGCGAAACGCCATTGACCTGCGCCCGCTTCTCGCCCTCGACCTGCACCAGCTCGAAGCCGCGCGGCTTGCGCGTGACGCTGACCACCAGCGCGCCGCGCTGGCCGAAGGTCGTCTGCTCCTTGCTCAGCAGGATCTCACGCCCGGCCGCATCCCCGCTGAGCACCTTGATCTTGTAACTGCGCTGCGCATCGCCCGGCCGGGTGCGCGAATCGGAAAACCCCGAGTTGCCAAAGCGTGAGTTGCCGAAACCGCTCGACGCACCAAAGCGTGAAGGCCCGAACGTGGTCTGGCGCGTATCGGACAGCAGGCGCAGGCTGTATTTGCCGATGTCCACCGTGTCACCTTCACGAAACGGGCTGGATTTGATGGGCGCGCCATTCAGATAGGTGCCGTTGGTGCTGCCCAGGTCTTGAATGATGTAGTTCTCGGTATCCGCCGCGGCATCGCGCAACAGCACGGCATGTTCGCCACTGACCGCCAGATTGTCGATGACCACATCGTTGTAGGGACGACGTCCCAGCGTCGTGCGGTCTTTGCTGAGCACGACTTCTTTCAAAACCTTGCCATCCAGGGTAATCACGAGTTTGGCCACGATTTGAAGTCCGTTTGTTCAATGAACCCGATTGGAAAAGTAAAAAAGCATCGGCTGGGTCAACGCATCGTCACCAGAATGACGGAAACATTGTCACGTCCGCCCGCCGCATTCGCATCATCCACCAATTGGCTGGCCGCTGCAGCAGGATGCTCGGCATACTGCCGGACCACGCTTTCGATTCTGGCATCAGACAACATATCGTTCAAGCCATCGGAACACAAAAGCAGCAGATCCCCCGCCATCATGGGATGCATGGCCACGTCGGGCTCCAGTGCGGGATCGACGCCAAGGGCGCGCGTCACCAGATTCTTGCCGCCGATCTTTTCTGCGTCTTCGGGCCGTATCAGCCCCATGTCGATCTGCTCCTGCAGCGCTGAATGGTCGTGCGTGAGCAGACGCAATCGATTCTGCCGCAGCAGATAGGCGCGCGAATCGCCGGCATGCGCGATCACCGCCACATTGCCGGTGAACGCCACGGCGACCAGGGTGGCACCCATTCCGGCATACTGCGCATTGCTGCGCGCGGCCCGCAGGATCTCCAGGTTCACGCGGCGCACGGCCTGGCGCAGTTCGGTGGACAGGTCGAGCGCAGTGACCTTCGGATAATCGGCTTTCAGGCGGGCGATGCGGGCGCAGATCTGCCCCGTTGCCATGCCGCTGGCGACTTCTCCGGCGGCGTAGCCGCCCATGCCATCGGCCAGCACGGCCACCTGCGCCACGGCGTCGAATGCCACCGCATCCTCGTTGTGCTCGCGCACGCGGCCCGTATGCGTCAGGCTCACCATTTCATACTGCAAGGCAGGGCCCGGCCCCGCAGTCTTGCTCATGTCCATGTTCATGCGGCGGAAACCGAAGTGCGGCGATAGATCAGCTTTGCCACGGCCCACACCACGATGGCGCCGATCAGCCCGGCGATTTTTTCGGCGTAAGCCGCCCAAGGCAGCGCCTCCACCCAGTGTGCAACAAACGGGTCGGTCACGATCAGGCCACCGGCGATCCAGCCCAGCAGCATCGCTCCCAGGGTGATGATGACCGGAAAACGCTGCATCAGTTGGATGACCAACTGGCTGCCCCAGACGATGATGGGCACGCTCAGCAGCAGACCGAACACCACCAGCAGCATGCTGTGCCGCTCGCCGGCGTTTTGCGCCGCACCGGCGATGGCGATGACGTTGTCCAGGCTCATCACGAAGTCGGCGATGATGACTGTCTTGACCGCGGCCCACAACTTGTCGGCGGCCTGCACCTCGCCATGCCCCTCCTCTTCCTGCGGGGAGAGCAGCTTGATGCCGATCCAGAACAGCAGCAAGCTACCTGCGATCTTGAGAAAGGGCAGCTTGAGCAGGGTCAGGGCGAAAAAAATCAGCACCACGCGCAGCGCAATGGCGCCTGCAGTTCCCCACAGTATGCCGAGCTTGCGTTGATGGACGGGCAGTTTGCGCGTGGCCAGCGCAATGACCACGGCGTTGTCTCCGCCCAGAAGGATGTCGATCAGAACGATCTGACCGATGGCCGTCAAGAACTCGACGGTGAAATAGTGTTCCATGCCGATGGCTGCCCCGGATGTCAATGCAGTCCCATCGGGACTGGTTTCGCATCATACCGTTTGTAACCGGGAGCAGCCCCGGCGTTTGCACGGATCAGCCCATGACTTGCTTGAGCAGCCTGCCCATTTCAGACGGGTTGCGCGTGACGGTGAAACCGCACTCCTCCATGATGGCGAGCTTGGCCTCGGCGGTGTCGGCGCCGCCGGAAATCAGCGCGCCGGCATGGCCCATGCGCTTGCCCGGCGGCGCAGTCACCCCGGCGATGAAGCCGACCACCGGCTTTTTCATGTGGGCCTTGCACCAGCGTGCCGCCTCGGCCTCGTCGGAGCCGCCGATTTCGCCGATCATGATGACGGCGTCGGTGTCGGGATCGTCGTTGAAGGCGCGCATGATGTCGATGTGCTTGAGGCCGTTGATCGGATCGCCGCCGATGCCCACCGCGCTGCTCTGCCCCAGCCCCAGTTCGGTGACCTGCGCCACCGCCTCGTAGGTCAGCGTACCCGAGCGCGAGACGATGCCCACCCGTCCCTTGCGGTGGATGTGGCCGGGCATGATGCCGATCTTGATTTCATCGGGGGTGATGAGACCGGGGCAGTTCGGCCCGAGCAGCAGGGTTTTCTTGCCGCCCGAGGCCTCCTTGGCCTTCATGCGGTTGCGCACCAGCAGCATGTCTTTCACCGGGATGCCCTCGGTGATGCAGATGACGAGGTCGAGGTCCGCCTCCACCGCCTCCCAGATGGCGGCAGCCGCGCCCGCAGGGGGCACATAAATGACCGAGACCGTGGCGCCCGTGGCCGCCTTGGCGTCTGCCACATTGCCGTAGATGGGAATGCCCTCGAAATCTTCTCCGGCTTTTTTCGGGTTGACCCCGGCGACGAAGCAGTTCTTGCCGTTGGCGTAGTCGCGGCACATGCGGGTATGGAACTGTCCGGTCTTGCCGGTGATGCCCTGGGTGATGACTCGGGTGTCTTTGTTGATCAGGATGGCCATGATGTCCTCTTGTTCTGTGGAGCCGGGCTTTAAGCCTGCGCGGCTTGAACGGCGGCCTGCGCGGCCTCGCCCATGGTGTTGGCGCTGATGATGGGCAGGCCGGAATCGGCCAGCAGCTTGCGGCCGATTTCCTCGTTGGTGCCCTTCATGCGCACGACCAAGGGGACGTTCAGGCCCACGGCACGGCTGGCGGCGATCACGCCCTCGGCGATGGTGTCGCAGCGCATGATGCCGCCGAAGATGTTGACCAGAATCGCCTTGACATGCGGGTTGTGCAGCATGATCTTGAACGCCTCGGTCACTTTCTCGGTGGTCGCCCCGCCGCCCACGTCGAGGAAGTTGGCGGGCGAGCCGCCGAACAGCTTGATGGTGTCCATCGTCGCCATCGCCAGCCCGGCACCGTTGACCAGGCAGCCGATATTGCCATCGAGCTGGATGTAGGCCAGGTCGTATTTGTGCGCCTGCACCTCGGCCGGATCCTCCTCGTCGAGATCGCGCAGCGCCTCGATTTCCGGGTGGCGGAACAGGGCGTTGTCGTCGATGTTGAACTTGGCATCGAGCGCCTTGATCTGGCCGTTGCCCTCGAGGATCAGCGGGTTGATCTCGACCAGCGAGGCATCGCTGTCCATATAGCACTGATAGAGTTTCCTGAACACGTCGACCGCCTGCGCCTGCGAGTCCAGCGGAATGCCGATACCCGCGGCCAGCTCCAGCCCCTGCGCATCCTGCAGCCCCACGAGCGGATCGACGAAGACCTTGAGGATTTTCTCCGGCGTCTTCGCTGCGACTTCCTCGATGTCCATGCCGCCTTCGCTCGACGCCATGACCGCCACTTTCTGGGTTTCGCGGTCGGTGAGCACGGCAACGTAATACTCCTTGCGGATGTCGGCTCCTTCTTCGATCAGCAGCCGCCGCACCTTCTGCCCCGCGGGCCCGGTTTGATGCGTGACGAGCTGCATGCCCAGAATCTGCGACGCAAGTTGCCGCACCTCATCGAGCGAACGCGCCAGCTTGACGCCGCCGCCCTTGCCTCGCCCGCCCGCATGAATCTGCGCCTTCACCACCCAGACCGGGCCGCCCAGCTCCTGCGCCGCGGCGACGGCCTCGTCGACCGAAAACGCCGGTTTGCCGCGCGGTACCGGCACGCCGTGCTCCCTGAGCAATTGTTTGGCTTGGTATTCATGGATTTTCATGGTGTCTCGTCCTCGGTTTGGGAAGTAGGCATTGTGCCTTTGGCACGCTGCGGCGCAGAAGGCTGCGCCCAACGGGGATAGAACTTGGCCACAGCCGGGGCATCCAGCCGCAGGGCGTGGCAGCGGTTGAGCTGAAAGGGCATGGCAGTTCCGCACGGCCGTTCCGAAGGAACTGACACCCCCTCGGGGGGATGAGCGGGACATGGGTCAGTCCCTGCGGACTGACCCATGCCATGCGAATCCGAGTGGCTTGCAAGCCGCGAGGTGGAATGCGAGCGCAGCGAGTCAGGGGGTCGTTTCATCCCGGCAGAATGCTCGGTCACTGGCATGGCCACCTTGGTCAGACCGGTCATCCCCTGAATGGCGGCCGTGGGCAGCACTTGCGTCAATTCGGTGAGATGGGTGCAGCCCAGCACCCCGCCCAGGCGTTCGCGCACCGCAGCGCGGAATCCGCGCAGCAGATTGAGGCCGATCAGCCGCTTGTAGGCATCGTCATGATCGCCGCAGGTGTCATAAGGGCTGAACAGGGTGTGCGAGCGGGCGTCGACGATGTCGAGCACATCATCGATGGTGACGATGAGCAGCATGTCGTGCACCGGCACGCCGGCCGGGCGGATGCGCTCGGATAGGGTGATGTCGCGTGTTTTCACATCCCGCAATTCGGCCTGCAGGTCCCACAGACCGTCTTCACGCGCATAAACCTCGACATCGATACTGCGACGGTGGACCAGGCGGCGTTGGAGAGAGACAGAGGCGGCAGGAGAGTCGCGCATGGCTGATTGATTTTTGATGAAGCGCAATAATCAGTGTAGCAGCCTGCTGCGGCGCAGCAAGTCAGTCGAAAACCTCCGGCGCCGCACCTCGCAGCACGGCACGCACGGCATCACTGCTGAAGCCACGCCGGGTCAGAAAGCGGGCCTGCCGGGCGCGCTCAGCGGCATCTTGCGGCAGCGCCTGGAATTTTCTCGCCCAGACCGCATGGGCGCGGGCCAGTTCACTGTCTTGCAAGGCGGGTTGCAGCGCCGCCGTGACCTCTGGCGGAAGGCCGTGGGCATCGAGTTCCTGCGCGATGCGCAGATTGCCGTAACGCTGCTGGCGCCGGTGGATCAACGACCCGGCAAAACGCTCGCTGCTGAGCAGCCCGGCCTGCTCCAGACTGGCGATCAGGGCATCGACCTCTTCGGACTCCTCGCAGTAGCGCAGCAGCTTGCGACGCAGTTCCAGCGGGCTGTGCTCGCGCTGCGACAGGTAACGCACGGCTCGCGCACGCAAGGAAGGCTGGGCGCGAGACAGGCTCATGACGTCAAGGCGAATCGTCAGTCCTGATCCTCTTCGGCCATGTCCGCGTTCATCAACGCATTGGCCTCGGGCACGCCGAGACTGACGCGGATCTTGTTTTCGATCTCGCGGGCGATGTCGGGATTGGCCTTGAGAAATTCGCGCGCATTGTCCTTGCCCTGGCCGATTTTCTCGCCGTTGTAGGCATACCAGGAGCCGGATTTCTCGACCAGCTTGGCCAGCACCCCCAGGTCGATGATCTCGCCCTCGCGCGACACGCCTTCGCCGTACAGAATGTCGAATTCCGCCTGTTTGAACGGCGGCGCCACCTTGTTCTTCACCACCTTGACCCGGGTCTCGGAGCCGATGACCTCCTCGCCCTTTTTGATGGAGCCGGTGCGGCGGATGTCCAGACGCACCGAGGAGTAGAACTTGAGCGCATTGCCGCCGGTCGTCGTTTCGGGATTGCCGAACATCACGCCGATTTTCATGCGGATCTGGTTGATGAAAATGACCAGACAGTTGGTGCGCTTGATATTGGCGGTGAGCTTGCGCAGCGCCTGACTCATCAGCCGCGCCTGCAGGCCCGGCAGCGAATCGCCCATCTCGCCCTCGATCTCGGCCTTGGGCGTGAGTGCGGCGACCGAATCGACCACGATCATGTCCACCGAACCGGAGCGCACCAGCGCGTCGACGATTTCGAGCGCCTGCTCGCCCGTGTCGGGCTGGGAAATCAGCAGATCGGGCAATTGCACCCCGAGTTTCGATGCGTATTGCACGTCGAGCGCATGCTCGGCATCGATGAAGGCGCAGGTGCCGCCGAGCTTCTGCATTTCGGCGATGACCTGCAGGGTGAGCGTAGTCTTGCCGGAAGACTCGGGCCCGTAGATCTCGACCACCCGGCCACGCGGCAATCCGCCCACACCCAGCGCAATGTCCAGCCCGAGAGAGCCGGTGGACACCACCTGGATGTCGCGCTGCGCCTCACCATCGTCCATGCGCATGATCGTGCCCTTGCCGAACTGCTTTTCGATCTGCGCCAGCGCGGCGGCCAGCGCCTTGGCTTTTTCTGGATTCACTGCGGATTTCCCCTGTTCCATGGCACCTTCCTCACGTCTCGTCCAAATGACACTGCTGCACAATGTAGCATGGCTGTATATAAAGACAGATCATTTTCTGCTCGAAGCCCGAAAAAAAGGGAGCCGAAGCCCCCTTTCGCCGAGCGGGAAACCAGTCAAAAACTATAGCCCACGGCCAGGGTGTAGACCACCGGATTGAACTTGATCCGGGTCGTGGCCTGGCTGGTGATCACCGCGCGATCCGGCGTGTAGGACGTGGAAGTCAGGTCGCTGCGCACATCGGCATAGGCGATCGTGCCCACCAGCGACCAGCGCGAATTGAAGCGGTAGATCATGCCGACGTGCGCCGCCCAGGTCAGGTCGCTCGACAGATGAACATCGGTCGGCCCCTGCAGCTTGGTCAGCGGCGGCAGCGCCTTGGTGTTGCGAAACCAGGTGTAGTTCACGCCCAGGCCGACAAACGGGTCCCACTTCGCTTTCTTGCCGCGAATGTGGTAGTTGATGAAGGCGGTTGGCGAATACACATCCACATCGGTCACACCGGCCCGGCTCAGCGAGTGCCAGCCGCTGCCTTCGGCGTAGGTGCGCACCCGCGGCGGATAACCCAGCGCCAGCTCGAAACTCCACGGCCCGGGGAGGTTGCGCACATAGCCCAGGCCCAGCGTCGTCGCGTTGCCCACGGCCAGGTTGAGATTGGGCGGGGTGTTGTAGCCGCCGAGATTGGGCAGGCTGGAATGGTTGTTCAGATAGGCTGCGCCGACATAGACGATGTTTTTCGGAAATTCATCGGCGTGCGCCGCAGGCACCAACCCCAGGCTGGCCGCAGCGAGTGCGCTGCCCAGCGCGGTGCGTTGCAAGGTGTTCATCGCTCGTCTCCTCGGTGTCATTGCGAAATCCAGCCAAAACCCTTCATCGCCGACAGCGCGGCATTGGCGATGAGGCCGTAGCCGGTCGGCGTGGGATGAAGCGAGTCGGCAAACAGCCAAGTCCCCAGATTTGACGTACTCGCCCCGGCAGCCGCATAGGGCGTGCCGACATTGCACAGCAGCGAGCTGGTCGTCGCCGGATCGCACCACGGCGTGGTCACATTGCTCAGGCCGAACTGCGCCGGGTTGGCGATTTCCTCATTGAGCAGCCCGTAGCCATCGAGCACCTTGACGGGTTGGCCTTGCAGGTCGTTGAGCAAGCGCTGGTTGAACACTTGAACCAGGTTGGACAGCAGGTAACACGGCGTGGAGGTGTTGGTGTTGTCACAGACATATCCGGCAGGCGGCGCCTGCGGCGGCGTCATGCCGGTGTAGGGCAGGCCGCGTCCGAACGGCGTCTGCGAGGAATCGGGCAGGGTAAAGACCAGCACGTATTGGCCGCCCTTGCTCGAAATGAGCTTGACCTGAGCGGCCAGTTGATCGGCAGCCGTGGCCACGGTGGTTTGTGCTGCCGCAACCGCCTGACTGGTTGCCTGCGCCTGCGCCTCGGCCTGAATCTGCGCGATCTGCGCCTGCGTCAGGCTGGGGTTTTGCTGCAGCGCGCTGCCCACGGCTTGCTGCACCGCCAGAGTCACCGAGGCGCTCACGCCCGACAAGGCGGCGAAGATGTCGTTGTTGCCCGCCAGTACGGTAACGAGCTGATTGGCATTGAAGCTGCCGAACTGGGCCAGATAATTTTGCACCTGGGTGGTGATCGGCAGGGTCAGGGCGCCGCCGCTGTGTCCGATGCCATCAGGATTGCTGACCATCGAGCCACCCTCGGCAAAATTGGTGCAGTTGGCCTGCCCGCTGGACGGCGGCGCGCTGAAGGCGCAGAACGCCGGGGTGGACGTCGTCCCCGCGGCGCCGAGATACATGACGCCGCTGGGCGTGCCATAGCCGACGAGATTGGGCGTCAGGCTCAGGCCGAGCTTGCTGGCCAGGACGTTGGTCCAGTTCCCGGTTGCCGCACCGTTGACGGTGAACTGCCCCCCAGCCGCATAGGGCAGGCCGGTGAAAGGGATGTTGTAGGAAGTGCCCGGGCCATAAACGCTCAAAGCGGCCAGGGTGTAGGCGCCATCGTCGGACAGACTGTCACCGAACGCAACGACCTGCTTGAACCCTCCGCTAGGCGCCGCCTTGGGTGCCGTGCTTGCGGCATTGACGCTGCTGACCGAAGCCAGTGAAGGTGGCGACGGATTGCCGCCCCCGCCGCAACCTGTCAAGCCCAAGGCACTGGCCAAGGCCAGCGCAATCCAGATGCGATTGTGCATGAACATCTCCTCGATTGTGATTATCAGCCGGCGCCGCGGCGGGTCGGGTCAGTCAAAACAGAACGACCGTTCGATTCAGCATAACCGACGCAAAATGGCGTCGCAAGGGCGGTTTTCCGCATTTCGCGAAGGATTGTATTTTTGCCACATTGGCTTGCCCATCTGGGCAAACTCACACATCACGGCCCCGCGCCTGAGCCGCGCGCCGCCCGATCCAGGCGATCGCGCAAGGCCAGCCAGGGCAAGGACGGCGGCAGCGATTCGACCCAAATTTCGCCGAGTCCGGCGGCGTCGAGGTCGCGCAGCCCCGCGTACAGCGCGTGGGCGTATCCGACAGGTTCATCCGGCAATTGAAACCAGCGAGTCGACCTCCCGTTCGGGCAGGGATGGCGCGCGAGCACGCCTGCGTCGGCTGTTGCGGGCCAATCGGCGTCGATGTCGGCGGCGGCCCGCAGCGCCAGCGGGGTGCGCGGGGCATAGTGCGCAGGCAGCGCACCGGCGACGCGAGGCGCACCGCCGGCCGGTCGCAGCAAGGTCTCGGCCGGGATGCCCAGTACCGCGGCCAGCTCGGTGGCTTGCAGCAGTCCCGGGCGCAGGATGCGCGGGGGCTGTACCGTGCAATCGACGATGGTGCTCTCGATGCCGACGGCGCAGGCGCCGCCGTCGAGCACCAGCAGATCGTCGCCGAGTTCGGCCCGCACATGCGCCGCCGTCGTGGGGCTGATGCGGCCAAAGCGGTTGGCCGAAGGCGCCGCCAGTCCACCCTGCCCGCCCCTGAAAATCGCCAGCACCGCCTGCGCGACCGGATGCGACGGGCAGCGCAGGCCGATGGTGCCCTGCCCGCCGGCGCAGGCCTCGGCCACACCGGGCCTGCGCGGCAGAATCAGCGTCAGCGGCCCAGGCCAGAAGGCGGCAGCGAGCTGACGTGCGGCTTCGGGCACTTCAGCCGCCCAATGTCGCAGATCGGCCTGGCGATGGACATGCACGATCACGGGGTGGTCTGCGGGTCGGCCCTTGGCGGCATAAATTCTGGCCACGGCCTCGGGGTTCTCGGCGTCGGCGGCCAGGCCGTAGACGGTTTCGGTCGGCAGGCCGACCAGCCCGCCCGCCTCCAGACGCCGCACGGCCTCGATGATCTCGCGCGGACGCACCTGGGCGTCGGTGTGCACTTCGCTCATGTCAGTTCCGCACGGCCGTTCCGAAGGAACTGACACCCCCCTCGGGGGCAGCGAGCACCGCGAGCGAGGGGGCCGTTTCATCCTGGAACGGCTCCAGGCCGAGGATGGCGCAGACGTGCAGCGCCGCCTGCCGCGCCTCGTCAGGCGTGGCTGCCGTGCAGGTGAGATGACCCATCTTGCGACCCTTGCGCGGGGCGTGTTTGCCATAGAGGTGCAGATGCGCGCCGGGCTGCGCCAGCACGGTGGCCCAGTCGGGCTCGCGCTGGTGGCCTGCGGCGTCGAACCACAGATCGCCGAGCAGATTGAGCATGACGGTGGCGCTGTGCTGCCTGGGCGCCAGCAGCGGCGCGTTCACCAGGGCGCGCCATTGCAGCTCGAACTGCGAGACCGTGCAGGAATCGATCGTGTGGTGGCCGGAGTTGTGCGGGCGCGGGGCAATTTCATTGGCCAGCAGGCGGCCGTCGCGCAATACGAAAAACTCCACGCAGAGCACGCCGACATAGTCCAACCCCTGCGCCACCGCGCCTGCGGCGTTCTGCGCCGCTGCGGCGATTTCTGGGGAGATGGCCGGCCCCGGCGAAAAGCTGGCGAACAGAATGCCGTCGCGGTGCAGATTCTGCTGCGGCGCAAACTGCACGGCGCTGCCGTCGCGGCCGCGCGCCAGCACCACCGACAATTCATAGGCCAGATCGAGTCTTTTCTCCAGCACGCAATCCACCCCGCCCAGTGCGGCCCGGGCCGCGGGCAGATCGGCGGCGCAGGCCACCGAAATCTGACCCTTGCCGTCATAGCCCAGGCGCGCGGTTTTGAGGATGCCGGGAAAAAGGTCGGTGCTCACCGCACCCACATCGCTCCCCGCCCTCAGCACCGCATGGGGCGCGCAAGGCACGCCCAGCCGAGTGAACAAGGCTTTTTCCTGCGCCCTGTCCTGGCAGATCGCCACCGACTGTGGGGCGGGCGCCAGCGGCACGCGCGCATCCAGCCATTGCAGCGATGCCGCAGGAATGTTCTCGAATTCCACCGTCACCGCAGCGCAGTCGCGGGTGAGCTGATCGAGCGCCAGCGGGTCGTCGTAGCGCGCCGCCAGATGAATGCCGGTGACCTGCGCCGCGGGCGCGGCTTCATCGGCTTCGAGCACGGCCACGCCATAGCCCGCGCTCTGCGCCGCCTGCGCGAACATGCGGCCCAACTGCCCGCCGCCGAGCACGCCCAGCGTCGCCCCAGGGGGAATGAATGCGCCGCCCCGGCTCATGCCTGCACCCCGACGCGCAGGGCGCGCGCCGCCGCAGTCTGCTCGGCGCGAAAAGCGTCGAGCCGCTCGCGCAAATCGGTGTCATGCGCCGCCAGCATCGCCACGGCGAACAGCGCGGCATTGGCCGCCCCGGCCTCGCCGATGGCAAAGGTCGCCACCGGCACGCCCTTGGGCATCTGCACGATGGACAGCAGCGAGTCCTCACCCCGCAGATACTTGCTGGGCACCGGCACGCCGAGCACCGGCACCGCCGTCTTGGCCGCCAGCATGCCCGGCAGATGCGCCGCGCCGCCCGCGCCGGCAATGATGGCCCGCAGGCCACGCGGCTGCGCGCTTTCGGCATAGGCAAACAGATCGTCGGGCATGCGGTGGGCCGAGACCACCCGGCATTCATGCGCCACATCGAAGCGGGCAAGGAGGTCCGCCGCATGGCGCATCACTTCCCAGTCGCTTTGCGAACCCATCACCACGCCGATTGCGGCCATCTGCCTGCTCCTGTGCAATGCCTGTAAACGGTCGATTTTAAGAAGCCGTGGCCGCGCCTTCGGATTCGCAGCCCGTTATGCTCCATTCCTAAGCGCATGCTTTGCACCGCCATACCCCCCTTGGTATGGCGACGACCGCCCCCATCTGCCCTGCTTTCAGGAGTCGAACATGATTGATGCCACCGTAGCCAATTTTGAAACCGAAGTCGTCGAAGCCTCGAACACCGTCCCCGTGCTGGTGGATCTGTGGGCGCCCTGGTGCGGGCCCTGCCGCGCGCTCGGCCCCATTCTCGAAAAGCTGGAGGTGGCTTACGAAGGCCGGTTCAAACTGGTGAAAATCAACACCGAGGAGGAACAGGAACTGGCGGCCGCATTCGGCGTGCGCAGCATTCCGATGGTGATGCTGCTCAAGAATGGCCAGCCGGTGGACGGCTTTGTCGGCGCGCTGCCGGAGGGTCAAATCCGCGCGTTTCTCGACAAACATGTTCCCGCCACCGCGCCGCAACAACCGGAGGAGGCCGAGCCGTCCGAGGCCGAAGCCCAGTCTGCACCTGATCTGCCCCCGCTGGAAAAACTGCAGCAGACTCTGGCCACCAATCCCGCCAACGACGCCGCACGCAAGGAATACGTCGAACTGCTGCTCAAAGACGGTCGGGTTGAAGACGCCCAGATGGCATTCGAACCCCTGGCCGGCAAGGCCCAGACCGATGCCCGCATCCGGGCCCTGGCCGACTGGCTGGCCGCCGCACTGGCGACGCCGGGCCTGCCCGCGGTAGCCGCGCTGCAGGCCCGCATCGCCGCCAACAAGCGCGACTTCGACGCCCGCTACGCCCTGGCACAGCGCCACATGGCCGCGCAGCAGTGGACGGCGGCACTGGACGAACTGCTCGACATCCTCATGCGCGACAAGAGCTGGAGCGAAGACCGTGCGCGCAAGACCTTCGTCAACATCCTGGAACTGATGACCCCGTCGGATGCCCCCAAGCCCGCACCCGGCCAGCCGCCGGTCACCGATCCCACGGTGGAGAGCTACCGCCGCCGCCTGAGCATGACGGTGCTGAGCTGAACCCAGATTGTCCATCAGGCGGGGCTGCGCCCCTACACGGGCGTTGGCGGTCGGTTTGGAGCGTCTATGCCCCCGCGCTTTGCGCCCAAGCTAAAGGCTATGGGCTTGTCGCGCCGGGCCAAATCCTCCCCACCCCAACCCTCCCCACAAGTGGGGAGGGAGTGATCTCACCTCCTCCACTTGTGGGGGAGGCCGGGAGGGGGATGCCCAACCCGCCTCGCCATCATCCCGTGTCCCAATGAACAATCTGGGTTGAGCGCCGAACAGATCACCAAAATGCCGACTCGAAGTCGGCATTTCCATGGGTCGGCACCCACGTTACAACGTGATCTGCGTGCCCAGCAGCTTGAGAAACTGCCCCATCCAAGCCGGATGCGCGGGCCAGGCCGGGGCAGTCACCAGATTGCCCTGCGTCACCGCCTGATCGACCGGGATGTCGGCATACTCGCCGCCGGCCTCGCGCACCTCCGGGCCGCAGGCGGGGTAGGCCGAGCACTTGCGGCCCTGCAACACACCCGCCGCCGCCAGAATCTGCGCACCGTGGCACACCGCCGCCACCGGCTTGTTGGCGCTGAAAAAATGCCGCACCAGTTCGAGCACCTCGGGGTTGAGCCGCAGGTATTCGGGCGCGCGTCCGCCGGGGATGACCAGCGCGTCGTAGTCTTCCGCCTTCACCTCGGCGAAAGTGGCGTTGAGGGTGAAGTTGTGGCCAGGCTTTTCGGAATAGGTCTGAGCGCCCTCGAAGTCGTGAATCGCCGTCTTCACCTGATCGCCCGCCTTCTTGTCGGGGCAGACCGCATGCACCGTGTGGCCCACGGCCAGCAGGGTCTGGAAGGGCACCATGGTTTCGTAATCTTCGGCGTAGTCACCGGCCAACAGCAGTATGCGTTTTGCAGCCATGTTCAGTCTCCGTTATTGCCGCACATGCGGCGTGCCCATTGTGGAACGAGGCGGGTGAAAAACTCAACCCTGCGAATTTCTACAATCGCCCCGTTCTTCACGAAAGCCCGCCCATGACCTCTGCCCTGCTGCAATCCTCCATCCGCTCGCTGCCTTTGTTGTCTCGCGGCAAGGTGCGCGAAAACTACGCCGTGGGCCCGGACCGCCTGCTGATGGTGGCCACCGACCGCATCTCGGCCTTCGACGTCATCATGGCCGAGCCCATTCCCGGCAAGGGCGAAATCCTCACCCGCATGGCGCGCTTCTGGTTCGGCTTGCTGCATGATGTCGTGCCCAACCATCTGCTCGATGTCGACCCCGAAACCGTGGTCGCCCCCGATGAGCGCGATCAGGTGCGCGGCCGGGCGATGGTGGTCAAGCGTCTCAAGCCGCTGCCGATCGAGGCCGTGGTGCGCGGCTATCTTGCGGGCTCGGGCTGGAAAGACTACCAGGCCAGCGGCGCGGTTTGCGGTGTCGCCCTCCCGCCGGGCCTGAAGCTCGCCAGCAAGCTGCCCGCGCCCATCTTCACCCCCGCCACCAAGGCCGAGCTGGGCGAGCATGACGAAAACATCGCCTTCGCCCAGATGGAACAGGCCATAGGCAGCAAGCTCGCCGCGCAGGTGCGCGACATCAGCATCACGCTCTACCAACGCGCCGCCGACTACGCGGCCGCACGCGGCATCCTCATCGCCGACACCAAGTTCGAATTCGGCCTGGACGAGGACGGCATCCTCACGCTGATGGACGAAGTGCTCACCCCCGATTCCTCGCGCTTCTGGCCCGCCGACACCTGGGCCGAGGGCAGCTCGCCGCCGAGTTTCGACAAGCAGTTCCTGCGCGATTGGCTGGAGGGCGTGCCCGGCTGGAACAAGCAACCGCCGCCGCCGACCCTGCCCGCCGAGGTCATCGCGCACACCGTGGCGCGCTACCGCGAGGCGCTGCAACGTCTTACCGCTTGATCGCGTAAGCGCAAACCACCCCAACGAACACCGCCAGTCCCAGATAGTGATTGAGCCGGAAGGCGCGAAAGCATTGCGTCGGGTTGCGATCGCGGATCAGGGTGTAGTGATGCGCGGCCTGTGCTGCGGCCACGGCCACGCCCAGAAAGTAAGGCCAGCCCAGTTGCAGCACCCATCCCGCCGCGGCCCACAGCGCGAGAAAGGCGCAATAGCTCGCCATCACCGCCGCCACGTCGGCGCGGCCGAAGGTGATGGCCGAGGTCTTGATGCCCACCTTGAGATCGTCTTCGCGGTCGACCATGGCGTATTCGGTGTCGTAGGCCAGCACCCAGAACAGATTGCCCAGCAGCAGCACCCAGGCCAGCAGCGGCACGTCGCCGCGCGCAGCGGCGAAGGCCATGGGGATACCGAAACTGAACGCCACGCCGAGGTAAGCCTGCGGCAGCGCCAGCCAGCGCTTGGTGTAGGGATAGGCGATGGCGATCAGCAAGGCCGCGACCGACATCTGGATGGTCAGCGCATTGGTGGTGAGCACCAGGCCGAAGGCGGCGAGTGCGAGCGCCGCGCCCACCAGCAGCGCCTCGCGCGGCGACACCTTGCCCGAGGTGACCGGGCGCTGCGCGGTGCGGCGCACGGCGCGGTCGAAGTCTTGATCGGCCACGTCGTTCACGGCGCAACCGGCCGAACGCATGAGAAAGGTGCCGGCGATGAACACGAGGACCAGCCACCCGTTGGGGCGACCCTCGCTGGCGATCCACAAGGCCGACAGGCTCGGCCACAACAAGAGGAGAGAACCGACCGGCTTGTCCCAACGGATCAAGGCCAGCCATAGGCGCAGACGTTCCATGCGTGAATTATCGCCACGCAGGGAACGTCGATGAACGGCGCATCAGCGCCCCCGATCAGCCTTCGAGCAGCGAGCGCAGCATCCAGGCGGTCTTTTCGTGGATGTCCAGCCGCTGCGTCATCAGGTCGGCGGTGGGCTGGTCGTTGACCTCGTCGGCCACGGTGAACACCGCCCGCGCGGTCTTGGCCACGGCCTCATGGCCTTTCACCAGGATGGCGATCATCTCCTGCGCCTTGGGCGGCTGCGCCGGCACGTCGGCCAGGCTGGAGCGCGAGCTGAAACCGTGATAAGAGCCCGGCACGGAAAAACCGAGGGCGCGGATGCGCTCGGCAATGGGATCGACCGCATTCCACAGCTCGGTGTACTGATCCATGAACATCAGGTGCAGGGTGTTGAACATCGGCCCGGTGACGTTCCAGTGGAAGTTGTGCGTGGTGAGGTAGAGCGTATAGGTGTCGGCCAGCAGATGCGAGAGCTGTTCGGCGACCTTGGCGCGGTCGTCATCCGAAATGCCGATGTGAATCGGCGTGGATGAGGCATGCAGAGTGCTTTTGCTCATGATGATCCTTTCGGTCGGTTGATTCGGCATCAACCATAGCGCGCGACGGTCAACCGGCGCAAGCGCGGGGATGCCAGCAAGCGAAGCGCTCAAGCGCCATAGCCTTGCGGATTGCCCTGCTGCCAGCGCCAGGCGTCGGCGCAGATTTGCTCCAGCCCCCGTTTGGCGCTCCAGCCCAGCAACTCGCGCGCCGCGCTCGGATCGGCCCAGCATTGCGCAATATCGCCCGGACGTCGCGCGACGATTTCATAGGGCAGATCGCGCCCGATGGTCTTGCCGAAGGCCTGCACCATCTGCAGCACAGAGTAGCCCTGCCCCGTGCCGAGATTCACCGTGAACAGGCCCTCATGGCTCAACAGATAGCGCAGCGCGGCGACATGGCCTTCGGCCAGGTCCATGACATGGATGTAATCGCGCACGCCGCTGCCGTCCACCGTCGGCCAGTCGCCGCCGAACACGCGCAGCTTCTGCAGGCGCCCCACCGCCACCTGGGTGATGTAGGGCATGAGGTTGTTGGGAATGCCGCGCGGGTCTTCGCCGATGAGCCCGCTTTCATGCGCCCCCACCGGGTTGAAGTAGCGCAGGCGGGCGATGCGCCAATGCGGTTCGGCGCGGTGCAGGTCGCCGAGGATTTCCTCGATCATCAGCTTGCTGCGGCCATAGGCATTGGTCGCGCTGAGCGGAAAATCTTCGCGGATGGGCACCGAAGCCGGATCGCCATAGACCGTGGCCGACGACGAGAAAATGAGGTTGTGCACCTGGGCGCGCTGCATCCCCTGAAGCAGAGCCAGGGTGCCGCCGACATTGTTGTCGTAGTACATCAGCGGCTTTTCCACCGATTCGCCCACCGCCTTCAGACCGGCGAAGTGGATCACGGCGTCGATCTTGTGCTGCGCAAACACGGCGTCGAGTCGCGTCGCATCGCGGATGTCGGCCTGCACGAAGGCGGGACGCTTGCCGGTGATGCGCTCCACCCGCGCCAGCGATTCGGCGCTGCTGTTGCACAGGTTGTCGTACACCACAGGGGTGTAGCCCGCTTCGATCAGAGCTACGCAGGTGTGCGAGCCGATATAGCCGGCGCCGCCGGTGACGAGGATGGTGGCAGAGGTCATGTGGTGTTTGCGGTGGAAGTCGAGGAATGGAAAGGGAGAAAGGGTAAGGGGTTTGTTCTATTCTGCCTTGCAACAATGATGCACACGCCCGGCGTTCCAGCCGGCAGCGCTACGCTACGATGCGCTGCCATGCCCGCGCAGAACATGCCAACCCTCCCGCCCTCCCCCTGGATCGTGCGCCATGCACCGCTGTTGCGCGCGGGCGGCAGCGTGCTCGACGTCGCCTGCGGCTCAGGGCGCCATGTGCGCTGGCTGCAACAGCGCGGCCACACGGTGTTCGCCGTGGACCGCAACGCCGAAGCTCTCGCCGGCCTGCGCGATGTGGCGCAGGTGCAGGTGGCCGACCTGGAGGCCGGTCCCTGGCCGTACGGCGAGCAGACCTTCGATGCGGTCGTCGTCACCCACTACCTCTGGCGTCCCCTGCTGCCGCGCATCGTGCAGGCGGTCGCCCCCGGCGGGTTTCTGCTCTATGAAACCTTCGCTCTCGGGCAGGCCAGCCTGGGCAAACCCTCGAACCCCGAATTCCTGCTGCGCCCCGGCGAGTTGCTCGATGCGGTGCGCCCGGCGCTGCGGGTGTTGGCGTATGAAGACGGCTTTGTTCCGAGCCCGCATCCGGCCTATGTGCAGCGCATCGTCGCCGTGCGGGAAGCGCCCGACGCCAGTGCGTCAGACCGATACAATCTTGCGACTTGACAGGCAGCTCACGAGCTGCGCACAAGCAAATATAGGCAGAACCATGTCCTCCCAAACTCCGGTCATCCGCGGCAGCATCGTCGCCCTGGTGACGCCCATGCACTCCGATGGCCGCGTGGACTTCGCCGCCCTGCGCAAACTGGTCGACTGGCATATCGAACAAGGCACCGACTGCATCAGTCCCTGCGGCACCACCGGCGAGTCGCCCACCCTGCCGGTGGACGAGCACATCGAGATCGTGCGCGTGGTCGTCGAACAGGCGGCAGGCCGCGTGCCCGTGATGGCCGGTGCCGGCGCCAACTCCACGAGCGAAGCCATCGAACTGTCGCGTCGCTGCCAGGACGTCGGCGCCGATTGCGTGCTCAGCGTCGTGCCCTACTACAACCGCCCCACGCAGGACGGCATGGTCGCGCATTTCAGCGCCATCGCCGAGGCGATCGACATCCCCGTGGTGCTCTACAACGTGCCAGGCCGCACCGTGGCCGATATGCAGGTGGACACCGCGCTGCGCCTGGCGCAAGTGCCGGGCATCATCGGCATCAAGGAGGCTTCCGGGAATATCGACCGCGCCGCGCAGCTCATCGGGCGTGCGCCGCCGTCGTTCTCCATTTATTCCGGAGACGACCCGACCGCCGTGGCGCTGATGCTGCTGGGCGGGCACGGCAACATCAGCGTGTCGGCCAACGTCGTGCCGCGCCGCATGCACGAACTCTGCGCGGCCGCCCTGGATGGCAACACCGCGCTGGCCAGCAAGCTGCATTTCGAGCTGATCGAGCTCAACCAGCAACTGTTCTGCGAACCCAACCCCATTCCCGTCAAGGAAGCGCTGCGGCTCATGGGCCGCATCGACTCGGGCCTGCGGCTGCCCCTGACCCCCTTGCAACCGGCCTTTCACGCCCCATTGCGTGCCGCCCTGCAAGCACTGGGTCTGCCGCTCGTCCACTGATCGGCTCCATCCGTTGATTTCCGCATCTTTTCCACGCATCTTTTCCCCAGCAATTCCGAGACCCTCTTGCGTATGAACCTCTCCAAAGCCTGGCGACTGAGCGCCCTGTCCATCGCCCTCGGCACCGGCGCTCTCCTGAGTGGCTGCTCCTCGCTGAATACCGTCGTCCAGGGCAAAAGCGTGGACTACGAAAGCGCCAAACAGGGCAATCAACTTGAGGTGCCGCCCGACCTCACCCAACTGGCGCGGCAGGAGCAATACGTCATCCCCGGCAGCCCCAACGCCCCGGTGAGCGCGCTCGCGTATGACAAGGGGGTGCAAACCGCCGAGCAGGTCGCCAAGACCAACGCCGTGCTGCCGCAATACCCGGGCATGCGCATCGATCAGGCCGCAGGCCAGCGCTGGCTGGTCGTCGATGCCCCGCCTGAACAGCTTTGGGAAAAAGTCAAACTCTTCTGGCAGGAAAACGGTTTCTATCTCACGCAGGCCGACGCCACGACCGGCGTGATGGAAACCGACTGGGCCGAGAACCGCGCCAAGCTGCCGCAGGACTTCATTCGCAAATACCTGGGCAAGGTGTTCGACAGCCTGTACGACACCGGCACGCGCGACCGCTTTCGCACCGTGTTCGAGCGCACGCCCGACGGCAAGGGCACACAGATCTACATCACTCACCAGACGATGAAGGAGGTCTACAACTCCAACGACAAATCGACCACCGCCTGGGAGCCCGCCACCCCCGATCCGGGGCTGAACACCATCTTCCTGCGCAAGCTCATGGTCAGTCTGGGGATGAGCGAGGAGGCGGCGAAACAGCGCATCGCAAATCCGGTGCAGCTCGCCCCGCCCGTCGCCTCGAAATTGGTGGACAACGGCCTGGCGCTGCAATTGCAGGACGGATTCGAGACCGCTTGGCGCAAGGTCAGCCTGGCGATCAACACCGCAGGCTTCACCGTGATCGAGCGCAACCGCGCAGAAGGCCGCTTCGACGTGCGCTACATCAGCGCCGAAGCGGCGCTCAAGGCTGCGCAGGACAGCACCGGATTTTTTGGCAAGCTGTTCGGCAGGAAGGAAAACCAGCCCAAACCGGCCAACTACCGCATTGCGCTGCAAAGCGCCGGAACGCAAACCAAGGTGACCGTGCAGACGCCCGAGGGCCAGCCGCTGCACACCGACGACGCCCGCAAGATCCTGGAAATCCTGCAACAGCAGATTCAGTAAAACTGGCCTCGACGCGGCTGTCATCACACGATGGCATCCGCCCGCGAAAATTCAGGGCACAAAAAAGCCGGCTCGCGCCGGCTTTTTTGTGCCTGCAAAGAAATTAATTGGCAGCGCTGGCGCCGGAGGCTGCCTCGGCCGGGGCCGAAGCAGCAGCGGGAGCCGAAGCAGGAGCTGAGGCGGCAGCCGGGGCCGATGCGGGGGCCGATGCGGGAGCCGAAGCAGCAGCAGGAGCCGAGGCGGCTGCAGGCTCGGAAGCAGCCGGGGCGGCTTCTTGTTTCTGGCCGCAAGCAGCCAGGGCGAGAGCGGCGAACATGGATGCCAGCAGAAGGGACTTTTTCATTACTTTCCTCTAAGCGTCAGTCAAAATGGGGTTGGCCCGAAAAAATTCTTTACCGTCCTGATTGAACCCAATCGCAACCAGAACCGGTTTGCATATCAAGTTCAGCGTATGAGTATAGCGAGCCTTCGGGTTATCCCCGTATTGCCGTTTCACGGTTCCAAATCACTGTGTTGTGAAATGATCACAATCCCAGGATCACCGCAGGACATGCTGGGGCGGCCTGCTCCCAGACCTCGTCGAAACGCATGCGCAAGGCGTGCAAACGCGAGGCCGTCTGCACAGCCTCCCCAGACATCCACGTCGCGGTGTAGGCATAGACGGCGACGTGAGGAGACCAGGCCATTTCGACCAGACCCCGAGCGCCCGAATCAGAAATTTGACGACAGCTCACCTGATGCGCAAAGTCGCGGCGGAACGCGGCGAATCGTGGAAAGCGCTCGCTCATCTGGCGCCAGTCCAGCGCCAGAAAGCGCATGGCGTCGGGGCGTCTTGTATCGCGCAGCGCCCATTGCTCCAGTTGCCGGATGAACGCGGCTTGATCGAGCGGCCAGGCGCGAAAGTCTGCGCTGAAGCAAGAAAGACATGTTCCTTGATCGCCCATCAGCGCAGCGAGCGCCGCATGAGCTTGTGTGCGCGTCTCGAAGGGCAGGTCCCGGCCGGGAGTTGTCATCTGGACGTCACATTCATTTGCTACCCGAATCGCCATCCTCCCCCGGCCGCAGCCAGCCCTGGGCGCACCAGTCGGCCAATACCGCCAGCTCCGCCTTGCTGGACGATTGCACCTGCTCGGCGCTCAGGTTTTGTTGGTCCGCCAGACGCCGCAGCACGGCAGAGGACGCCAAGGCCGCATCCACCGCCTCTCCATTGATGAATACCGCCTGCGCGGTATAGAGCATTTTGCTGCGCCGATCGAGCCGACAACCGCTCTGCCGACACGCGCGGCGCAAAGTCGCGGCGGGGATTGCGACGCCTTCAAACCAGACCTGTGGCTTGGGCGTGGTGAGGTAGACGCCAAGCACGTTCTCGAAAAATGCGGCATCGGGCTTGAGCCGGGAGAACGCCTCGCGGGCAAACCTCACCATGGCCTGGGGCAGCAACGCAGGAGCGGTTCCCGGCCTGAGTGGCGGATCGCGGTACATGGCTCCGCCTTGTTGCGCTTCGGCCAGTTGCCACAGCACTTCCTTGAGTAATTCGCCCTGCGGCGGGGCGCGAAAGCCAACCGAATACGTCATGCAATCGCCGCTGGCGGCGATGCCGTCGTGGCCCCAGCCGGGGGGCAGATAGAGCATGTCGCCCGGCTCCAGGATCAGGTCTTCCTCGGGCGTGAAATGCGCCAGCAGCTTGACGGGTTTACCGGGTTGCAGCGTGGCATCTTCCACCGGGCCGATGCGCCAGCGCCGCCGCCCGGCGGCTTGCAGCAAAAACACGTCGTAGGCGTCCTGGTGCGGGCCGACGCCGCCGCCCTCGCTCGCCCACGAAATCATCAGATCGTCGAGCCGCGCATCGGGAACGAAGCGAAACAGCCGCAGCAGATCGCTGGCGGCGTCCACATGCAGGTTCACCCCCTGGACGAGCAGCGTCCAGTTGCGCTGCTCCACCGCAGGGATCTGCTTGCGCGTGAAAGGCCCGTGATCGAGTTGCCAGCGGCGACCCTCGCGCTGCAGCAGGCGCGACTCGACATCGTCATGCCCGGCCAGGGCGAACAGTTGCGCCCGGGTCAGCAGGGGCTTGAAGCCCGCAAAGGCCTGGCGCAGCAGCAGCGGCTTGCGCTGCCAGAATTCGCGCAGAAAGCGGGCTTCGGTGTGGTCGCCCCAGTGAATTCTCACAGTTGACATCTTGTTCATGTTCCAATGCGGGCGAACTTTGGGTCGTTCCCGTTTCCCTACTCAAACTGCTGCGAGCATAACCATGAAAATCACCGAAGGCCTTGTCGCCACCCTGTCCTGGCGCATGACGGACTCGCAAGGCGAGTTGATCGACGAAAACATCGAGGGCGACGACTTCTATGTCGGCGGCGACGATCTGCTGCCGCGCATGGCCGAGCAGATGCTGGGCAAGGGCGTGGGCGACAAGGGCGACATCTACCTCCAGCCCGAAGACGCCTTCGGTGATTACGACGCCAATCTGCTGCTGGTCGAAGACCGCAAGCTGTTTCCCGCCGAACTCGAAGAAGGCATGATGTTCGAGCAATTGCCCGAAGGCTGCTCGTCTGGCGATGCCGATGCCTTCTACACCGTGACCGAGATTCGCGACGACAAGGTCTTGCTCGACGGCAATCATCCGCTGGCCGGGCTGGCGCTGCGCATCGAATACACCGTGCTCGATGTGCGCGCCGCCGATCCCGACGAGATCGAGGCCCGGAGCGCCCTGCTCGACTCCGCCGACGCGGGGCTGTTCATGCCCGGCGACAAATAGACCCCGTCGTCATTCGGTTCCTTCGGGGTTTCGTTGCTGCGCGTTCGCGGCTTCGCGCTGTTTGCGCGCCAGCTTGCGCGCGCGCCATTCCATGCGCAGGTGCAGGTTCCAGCCCAGCAGGGTGATGACATAGCCGGCAATGGCCAGAAGGAGCGCGAGCAGCGGCACGCCGACGAACAGCGGCGTGCCCAGATTCCACGCCCAATGCGCCAGCGCCATGGTCGAATCCCAGATGTGCAGCCAGTCGAAGCCGGGCGGCGCGGTGAGCGTTTGCCCGACCTGCCCGGGAATGACCAGCGCGCCGAGCTGATAGGCCAGCAGATACAGTGGCACGATGGTCAGCGGATTGCTGTAGAGCGTCATCACCAGGGAGATGGGAAAGTTGCATCGCACCACGATGGCCAGGATGCCCGCGGTGAGCATCTGGAACGGGCCGGGAATCAAACCGCCGATCATGCCCGCGGCCACCGCCAGCGCCACGCTGCGGCGGTTCAGGCTCCACAGCTCCGGCTGGGTGATGTACCTGGCGAACGGACGCAGCCACGGGCTGCTTTGCATCGCCTCGAACTTGCGCACCAGCCGTTTGGCCCATCGCCGCGCCATCTGACCGCCCCTGTGTATATCGTTCGATCAGTGCGCGCCGGTGGAGCCAAAGCCCCCTGCGCCGCGCACGGTGGCGTCGAAACGCTCCACCACTTCCCACTGCGCCTGCACCACCGGCACGATGACCATCTGTGCGATGCGCTCCATCGGCTGCACGGTGTAGGCCGTGCTGCCGCGGTTCCAGCAGCTCACCATCAGCGGCCCCTGGTAGTCGGAATCGATCAGCCCGACCAGATTGCCCAGCACCACGCCATGCTTGTGCCCCAGACCCGAGCGCGGCAGCAGCAGGGCGCAAAGATGAGGGTCGCCGATGTGCATGGCCAGCCCGGTGGGGATGAGCTCGGCCTGCCCCGGTTGCAGGGTCAGCGGCGCGCCGATGCAGGCGCGCAGGTCCATGCCCGCGCTGCCGGAGCTGGCATAGGCGGGAAGCTGCTCGCGCAGGCGGTCATCGAGAAGGCGGACGGCGATACGGGGTTGGGACAAGGCAAATCCTTGGTCGATATGAGGGTTGAAAGCGGGTTGCGTGCGCTGTGGCTTAGCGATCGGCACGGTCGAGCCGGGCGGCGATTTCCGCGACGAGCTGGCGCGCCAGCACGAGCTTGTCGCCGCTGCCCAGGGGGTGGTGGCCGGCGGCGTCGAACAGTTCCAGCCGATTGTCGTCGCGGCCGAAGGTGTCCGGCCCGAGGTTGCCCACCAGCAGCGGCACGTTCTTGCGCAGCCGCTTGGCTGCGGCGTGCTCGGCCAGGTTCTCGCTCTCGGCGGCAAAGCCCACGCAGAACGGCGGCTGCGGCAGAGCGGCCGCCGTGGCGAGGATGTCGGGGTTGGGCTGCAGGACGATGGTCGGTGCTTGCTGGCCTTCCTGCTTTTTCTGCTTCTGCGCGTGGACTTGCAGCGGTCTCCAGTCGGCCACGGCCGCGGTGGCGATGAACACCTGCGCGGCGCCGACCTGCGCCATCACCGCGTCGAACATCTCCTGCGCGCTGGTCACATCCACCCGCTGCACGCCATGCGGCGTGGGCAGCGCGGTCGGGCCGCTGACCAGTACCACGCGCGCCCCAGCCTCACGCGCGGCACGAGCCACGGCGTAGCCCATCTTGCCGCTGGAGCGGTTGGTGAGGCCGCGCACCGGGTCGATGGCTTCAAACGTCGGCCCGGCCGTGACCAGCACGGTGCGGCCTTCGAACAACTTGGGCTGAAACGCGGCCACGATGTCCTGCAGCAGATCCTCGGGTTCGACCATGCGGCCTTCGCCGATCTCGCCGCAGGCCTGCTCGCCCGCGGCCGGGCCGCTGATCAGCGCGCCGTCTTCGCGCAGCCGGGCGACGTTGCGCTGCGTCGCCGGATGGCCCCACATCTCGCGGTTCATCGCCGGGGCGAACAGCACGGGCTTGTTGGATGCCAGCAGCAGGGTGCAGAGCAGATCGTCGGCCAGGCCGTTCGCCGCTTGCGCCAGGACATGGGCCGTGGCCGGTGCGACGACCACCAGATCGGCGGCGCGCGTGAGCTCGATGTGCGCCATGCCGTTGCCCACGCGGGCATCCCACAGGTCGTCGAACACCGGGCGCCCCGAGAGCGCCTGGAAGGTGGCGGCGCCGACGAAGCGCGCGCCCGCTGCGGTCAGCACGACCTGCACCGTCGCGCCCTCCTTGACCAGCAGGCGCACGAGCTCGGCCGCCTTGTAGGCGGCGATGCCACCGGTCACGGCGAGGACGAGGTGTTTGCCCTGCAAATCCATGAGGGTCGCAGACATCAGGCGCCCAGACGCTTCTGGAGCAGGTCCTTGGCCTGGGCCAGCGCGGCGCCGATCTGCGCGGGCCGGGTGCCGCCGGCCATGGCGAAGTCGGGCCGACCGCCGCCCTTGCCGCCCACGGCCTGCGCCGCGGCGCTGACCAGTTCGCCCGCCTTGATCTGGTGGACGCGGTCGGCACTCACCCCGGCGGCAAGCTGCACCTTGTCGCCCTCGGCGCTGGCGAGCAGCACCACGCCGGTCCTGAGCTTGGACTTGATGCGGTCCACCGCTTCGCGCAGGCCCTTGGCGTCCAGGCCATCCAGTCGCGCCAGCAGCACCGGAGTGCCGCCGATGGTGACGGCCTGCGACACCAGGGCGTCACCCTGCGCGGCGGCCTGCTGCGCCTTGAGCTGGGCCAGGTCTTTTTCGAGCTGACGCTGCTGCTCCAGCAGTTGCTCGACCTTGACGACCGCTTCCTCCACCGGCACCTTGAGACTGCGCGCCAGGCGGTCGAGCAAGGCATTCTGCTTCTGCACCAAGGCCAGTGCGTTCAGCCCGGTGACGGCTTCCACGCGGCGGATGCCCGCGGCCACGCCGCCTTCGAACACGATCTTGAACAGCCCGATGTCGCCGGTGCGCGCCACATGGGTGCCGCCGCACAGCTCGCGCGAGGAGCCGATGTCGAGCACACGCACGGTGTCGCCGTACTTCTCGCCGAACAGCATCATCGCGCCCAGGCCCTTGGCCTCGTCGATGGGCAGCACGCGAGCAAGCGTAGCGACGTTGGCCAGGATCTCCTCGTTCACCAGGCGCTCGACGCGGGCGATCTCGTCATCGCTCATCGGTGCGTCATGGGCGAAGTCGAAGCGGGTCTTGTCGGCATCGACCAGCGAGCCCTTTTGCTGCACGTGATCGCCCAGCACCAGGCGCAGCGCCTTGTGCATCAGGTGGGTCACGCTGTGGTTGCGCATGATGGCAAGACGGCGCTCGCCGTCCACCTGCGCGGCGACGATCTCGCCCACTCTCAGGCTGCCCGATTCGAGCGTGCCATGGTGGCCGAACACCTCGGTCTGCACCTTCTGCGTATCGTGCACGACAAAGCGCAGATCGCACGAGTCGCCCTCGAACAACACGCCGCTGTCGCCCACCTGGCCGCCGGATTCGGCGTAAAAGGGCGTGCGGTCGAGCACGACCACGCCCTGGTCCCCCGCCTGCAAGGCAGGGACCGACGTGCCGTCCTTGTACAGCGCGACCACGCGCGCCTCCTTGACCAGCAGATGCTCGTAACCTTCGAAGCGGGTCTTGCCGCCGGCGTAGTCGAGCGCGGCCTGCATCTTGAACTTGCCCGCGGCGCGGGCCTGCTCGCGCTGGCGGGCCATCGCGGCGTCGAAAGCGGCTTCGTCGACCTTCATGCCATGCTCGCGGCACACGTCCTGCGTGAGGTCGAGCGGGAAACCGAAGGTGTCGTGCAGCTTGAACGCCAGTTCGCCCGCCAGCAGATTGCCGCCTGCGGCGCGCAGCGCGGCCAGCTCGGTGTCGAGCACGCCCATGCCGTGTTCGAGGGTCTCGAAAAAGCGGGCTTCTTCGGCCTGCAGCACCTCGGCGACGCGCGCCTTCGCCTCGGCCAGTTCGGGATAGGCCGCGCCCATCTGCGCCACCAGATCGGGCACCAGCCTGTAGAAAAACGGCTGGCGCACGCCGAGCTTGTAACCGTGGCGGATGGCGCGGCGCACGATGCGGCGCAGCACATAGCCGCGCCCCTCGTTGCCGGGAATGACGCCATCGACGATGAGAAAGGCGCAGGCGCGGATGTGGTCGGCGATGACCTTGAGCGAGGCGTGGCCGAGGTCGGCGCAGCCCGTCTCGCGCGCAGCGGCCTGGATGAGCGCCCGGAACAGGTCGATGTCGTAATTGCTGTGCACATGCTGCAGCACCGCGGCAATGCGCTCCAGGCCCATGCCGGTATCGACGCAGGGCTTGGGCAGGGGCTTCTGGCGGAAGATGGCCAGCCTGTAGCCCGCGCCCTCCTTGCTCACCAGGCCGATGCCACCTTCGGCCTCCACAATCTGTTTGCGCGCCTTGGCCTGGTCTGCGGTATCGAAGCGCTCCTCGCCCGCGACGTAGCGCTCGAACTGCATGAACACCAGGTTCCAGATTTCGATGTAGCGGTCGCCGTCTTCCTCGGGCGAACCGGGCGGGCCGCCCCAGACCTCGGGGCCGTGGTCGTAGAAGATCTCGCTGCACGGCCCGCAGGGGCCGGTGTCGGCCATCTGCCAGAAGTTGTCGGAGGCGTAGCGCGCGCCCTTGTTGTCGCCGATGCGGATGATGCGCTCCACCGGCACGCCGATCTCGTTCGCCCAGATGTCGTGCGCCTCGTCGTCTTCGGCATACACCGTCACCCACAGCTTCTCGGCCGGGAGCCGGTACACGCGGGTGAGCAGCTCCCAGGCATAGCGGATGGCCTCGCGCTTGAAATAGTCGCCGAAGCTGAAGTTGCCCAGCATCTCGAAAAAGGTGTGATGCCGCGCGGTGTAGCCGACGTTTTCCAGATCGTTGTGCTTGCCGCCGGCGCGCACGCAGCGCTGTGCCGTGGTGGCGCGCTTGTACGGGCGCACGTCCTGGCCGAGGAACACGTCCTTGAATTGCACCATGCCCGAATTGGTGAACAGCAGCGTGGGGTCGTTGCCCGGCACCAGCGAAGAGGACGGCACGCGGGCGGCGCCCTGCGATTCGAAATAGGCCAGAAATTTTTCGCGGATGTCGGAGACGTTCATGGAGGGAATCAGTGGCTGCGGCGCAAGCGCCGAACTGGCTCTGGCGCGCGGTTGTGCAAAGGACTAGATTTTAGGGCTTACCTTCCCATCCCGTTCACCCCCCACCGGAGCTGCCCATGAACCGGCCTGCCAATCCGCTTGCCCTGCTCAAAGACCCCTCGCTGTTCAAGACCCAGGCCTATATCGACGGCCAGTGGATCGACTGCCCCCGCCGCTTTGCCGTCACCGACCCGGCGACCAATGCCGAACTGGCGCAAGTGCCCGCGCTGGAGCCGATGCACGCCCAGCTCGCCATCGACGCCGCCGACGCGGCCTGGCCAGCCTGGCGCGCCCTGCCGGCCAAGCAGCGCGCCGCCATTCTGCGCAAGTGGTTCGACCTGCTGGTAGCCCACGCCGACGACCTGGCCCGCCTGATGACGGCCGAGCAGGGCAAGCCGCTGGCCGAGGCCAAGGGCGAAGTGCTCTACGGCGCCAGCTTCGTCGAATGGTTCGCCGAAGAAGCCAAGCGGGTTTACGGCGAAACCATCCCCAGCCCGGACGCCACCAAGCGCCTGCTCGTGCTCAAGCAGCCCGTGGGCGTGTGCGCCGCGATCACGCCGTGGAACTTCCCGCTGGCCATGATCACCCGCAAGGTCGCGCCCGCGCTGGCCGCCGGTTGCCCCGTGGTCATCAAACCCGCCGAGCAGACCCCGCTCACCGCCTTGGCCGCGGCCGAGCTGGCGCACCGTGCCGGCATTCCGCGCGGCGTGCTCAACGTGCTCACCGCCGACGGCGAAGGGTCGATCGCCATCGGCAAGCTGCTGTGCGCCTCGCCCGTGGTGCGGCATCTGTCGTTCACCGGCTCCACCGAGGTCGGCCGCATCCTCATGGCGCAGTCGGCGCCGACGATCAAAAAACTCTCGCTCGAACTCGGCGGCAACGCCCCGTTCATCGTGTTCGACGATGCCGATCTCGACGCGGCGGTCGAAGGCGCGATGGCGAGCAAATACCGCAACGCCGGGCAGACCTGCGTCTGCGCCAACCGGCTGTACGTCCAGGACGGCATCTACGACCGCTTCGTCGAGCGACTGGCGCAGGCGGTGGGCAGCCTGAGAGTCGGCAGCGGCTTCGACGAAGGCGTGAACCTCGGGCCGCTGATCGACGACCAGGCGCTGGCCAAGGTCGAGAAGCACATCAGCGACGCCATTGCCAAGGGGGCGCGCAGGGTCGTGGGCGGCAAGCGCGTGGAAACCGGCCCCGGAGCCGGGCGCTTCTACCAGGCCACCGTGCTGGCCGACGTGACCAGCGACATGCTCTGCGCCAGAGAGGAAACCTTCGGCCCGGTGGCGCCGGTGTTCCGGTTCAAGACCGAAGAAGAAGCCATCGCTGCGGCCAACGCCACCGAGTTCGGGCTGGCATCGTACTTCTACAGCCGCGACGTGGGCCGCATTTTCCGCGTCGCCGAGGCGCTGGAGTACGGCATGGTCGGCATCAACACCGGGCTGATGTCCAACGAGGTGGCGCCGTTCGGCGGGGTCAAGCAGTCGGGACTCGGACGCGAGGGATCGCACCACGGCATCGACGAATACGTCGAGATGAAATACCTCTGCCTGGGGGATCTGGACAAGTAGTAGCAAAGCGGCACCACCCGGCCCGAGCGCTCACGGGTGTACCCACCTCGCTGCTTGCAAGCCGCTCGGATTCGGCTGGCGATGGCTCCGGGTTTCCACTGACCGGAAACGCTTGAGCGCGGCAGCCTGTGTGCCGCAGAATGTGACTCGCTACCCAACGAGCCCATGCCGGAACCGACCATTCTTCGTGCCAAGCGTCTGAGCAAGCATTTTTCCGGCTTCGCCGCAGTGCAGGACGTCGATCTGGAAATTGCCGAGGGCTCGATCCATGCGCTGGTCGGCCCCAACGGCGCGGGCAAGACCACCTGCTTCAACCTGCTGAGCAAATTCCTCGTCCCGACCTCGGGAACGGTGCATTTCCAGAACCGCGACATCACCGCGCTGCAACCCGCCGAAATCGCCCGGCTCGGCATGGTGCGCTCGTTCCAGATCAGCGCCACGTTCGCCAAACTGTCCCTGCTCGACAACGTCCGCGTCGCGCTGCAGCGGCGCAGCGGCCTGGCGCACCAGTTCTGGATGTCGCGGCGCGCGCTCGACCGGCTGAACGACCAGGCGATGCAATACCTCGACCTGGTCGGTCTGGCCTCGCAGGCCGATCAGCCCGCGTCCAGCCTGCCCTACGGCCACAAGCGCGCGCTGGAACTGGCGACCACCCTGGCGATGGACCCGCGGCTGCTGCTGCTCGACGAGCCGACGCAGGGGCTGGGCCACGAGGACGTCGAGCAGGTGACCGAACTGATCCGCCGCGTCGCCCGCGGCCGCACCGTGCTGATGGTCGAACACAATATGTCGGTGATCGCGCGCATCTGCGACCGCGTCACGGTGATGCAGCGCGGGCAGGTGCTGGCCGAAGGCAGCTATGCCGAGGTGTCGACCCATCCCGACGTGATCGCCGCCTACATCGGCGAGCCCGAGGACGAGGAGATCGCGGCGTGAACGCGGCTGCGCTCGATCGGGCTGCGACCGGCGACGCCGCAGCCGCGCCTGCCGACGCCGCGCTGGCGATCGACGACCTGCACGCCTGGTACGGCGAGTCGCATGTGCTGCACGGCGTGAGCCTGCACGTGCGACCGGGCGAAACGGTGTGCCTGCTCGGCCGCAACGGCGCCGGACGGACCACCACCCTGCGGGCGGTCATGGGGCTGACCGGGCGGCGCAGCGGCAGCATCCGCGTCGCGGGCAAGGAGGTGATCGGCCTGCCGCGGCACCGCATCGCCGCACTGGGGGTGGGCTATTGCCCGGAGGAACGCGGTATTTTCGCCAGCCTCTCGACCCGCGAAAACCTGTTGCTGCCGCCGAAACTCGACACTGGGTTTTCCGGGCTCGACGAGGACGAAATCCACCGGCTGTTTCCCAATCTACGCGAACGCGCGCGCAGCCCGGGAAGCCGGCTGTCGGGCGGAGAGCAGCAGATGCTCGCACTCGCGCGCATCCTGCGCACCGGCGCGCGGCTGCTGCTGCTCGACGAAATCTCCGAGGGACTCGCCCCGGTGATCGTGCAGGCGCTGGGTCGAGCGATGCGCGAGTTGAGGAACAAGGGATATTCGATTCTGCTCGTCGAGCAGAACTTCCGCTTTTCGGCGCGTCTGGCCGACCGCTTCTACGTGATGGAGCGCGGCCGGATCGTGCTGGAACTCGAGCAGGCGCAACTGCAGCAGCATCGCGACGAACTGCAGGCCCTGCTCGGCGTCTAGGACAGGGTCCTGGCGCGGCAAAACCAACAAGTCGCACCCAACCCACAAGACCATGGAGACTCGAATGAAACTCAAACCCCTCGCCCTCGCTCTGACCCTCGCCATGGCCGCCGCCGGCAGCGCGCACGCCGCGGCACCGGTGAAAATCGGATTCATCACCGATCTGTCCGGCGTGTACTCCGCGGTCGACGGCCCCGGCGGCGTCGCCGCGGTCAAGATGGCGATCCACGATTTCGGCGGCAGCGTGCTCGGCCGCAAGATCGAACTGCTCAGCTTCGACCACCAGAACAAGGCCGACCTCGCCGCAGGCAAGGCCAAGGAATACCTGTCGCAGGACGGGGTCGACATGCTGCTGGGCGGAACCAACAGCGCGACCGCGCTGGCGATGGAGCCGGTCGCCGCGCAGTACAAAAAGCCGTTTTTTGTCGTCGGCGCCGGCGCCTCGTCGATCGTCGGCAAGCAGTGCACGCCGTACACCGTGATGTACGCCTACAACACCACCGCGCTGGCGCGAGGCACCGCGAGCGCAGTGATCAAGCACGATGGCAAAAGCTGGTACTTCCTGACCGCCGACTACGCCTTCGGCAAGTCGCTGCAGGACGAGGCGGAGAAGGTGGTCAAGGCCGACGGCGGCACCGTCGTCGGCCGCGTGCTGGCGCCGCTGGGCGCGTCGGACTTCTCGTCGTACCTGCTGCAGGCGCAGGCGTCGAAGGCGCAGGTGCTCGGTCTGGCCAACGCCGGCGGCGATGCGGACAACTCGATCAAGCAGGCGCACCAGTTCGGCGTGACCAAGACGATGAAGCTCGCCGGACTGCTGCTGTTCATCACCGACATCCACAGCGTCGGCCTGCCCGCGGCGCAGGGGCTGTACCTGACCACGCCGTGGTACTGGAACCAGGACGCGCAGTCGCGCGCCTGGGCCGAGCGCTACTTCAAGGAAATGCACGCCATGCCGACCTTCCTGCAGGCGGGCGACTATTCCGCGGTGATGACCTACCTCAAGGCGGTCAAGGCCGCGGGAACGACCGACGGCACCAAGGTGATGGCCGAGATGCGCAAGATGAAGGTCAACGACATGTTCATGCACGGCGGTTACATGCGCCCGAGCGGACTGATGATTCACGACATGTACCTCGAACAGGTCAAGACCCCGGCGGAGGCGAAGCAGCCCTGGGACTACTACCAGCGGGTCGAAACCATCCCCGGCAACGACGCCTTCGGTCCGGCAGCGGCCTACGGCTGTCCGCTCGACAAGTGAGGCAGCGCCGCCCCTGCGCCCGGCCGCGTCCAGCCGGGCGCTGCGATACGACCCGACTTTCGAGGTGACGCTTGACTGAACTCTTCGGCTTTCCGCTTCCTCTGCTGCTCGGCCAGATCACCCTCGGGCTGGTCAACGGCGCGTTCTACGCCATGCTGTCGCTCGGGCTGGCGGTGATTTTCGGGCTGATGGACGTGGTCAACTTCGCCCACGGCGCGTTTTTCATGATGGGGGCGATGTTCGCCTGGATCGGCGCGCAGTATTTCCACATCGGCTTCTGGCCGATGCTGCTGATCGCGCCGCTGCTGGTCGGCGCGATCGGGGTTGCGATCGAGCGCACGATGCTGCGGCGGCTGCGCGGCATCGACCCGATCTACGGATTGCTGCTCACCTTCGGCCTGACGCTGCTGATCGAGGGAATCTTCCGGTCGTTTTTCGGCGTCGCCGGCGCGCCGTACAGCCCGCCGCAGGCGCTCGCGGGAACGCTCGACCTCGGCTTCATGTATCTGCCGGTGTACTACGCATTCGCCGTCGCGGCCAGCCTGGCGGCGTGCCTGGGCACCTGGCTGCTGATCGAGCGCACCCGGCTCGGCGCCTATTTGCGCGCCGGCACCGAGAATCCGGCTCTGGTCCAGGCGTTCGGCATCGACTTCCCGCTGCTGGTGATGTTCACCTTCGGCTTCGGATCGGCGCTCGCCGGCCTCGCCGGGGTGCTGGCCGCGCCGGTGATCCAGGTTTCGCCGCTGATGGGGTCGAACCTGATCATCGTGGTGTTCGCCATCGTGGTGATCGGCGGCATGGGGTCGGTGATGGGAGCGATCGTCGCCGGGCTGGTGCTGGGTATGGTCGAGGGGCTGGCCAAGGTGGTGTATTCGCCGATCTCGACCACGGTGGTTTTCATCCTGATGGCGGTGGTGCTGACGGTGCGGCCTGCCGGTCTGTTCGGCCGGGAGAAATGACCATGCTGCGCCAAGTCCGCCTTCCTGCCGTGGTCGTCTGGACCCTGCTCGCGCTTGCCGTCGCCGCCCCCTGGCTCGGGCTCTATCCGGTGCTCGGTATGCGCATGATGTGCTTTGCGCTGTTCGCCTGCGCCTTCAACCTGCTCGGCGGTTATGGCGGGCTGATTTCCTTCGGCCATGCCGCGCTGTTCGGCGGCGCCGGCTACATCACCGGACTGGCGCTCGCCTCCTGGGGTTGGCCGACTCCGGCCGGAATCGTCGCCGGGGTGGCCGCGGCGCTCGCCATCGGGCTGGTGATGGGGCTGCTCGCGGTGCGCCGCAGCGGCATCTATTTCTCGATGATCACCCTGGCGCTGGGGCAGATCGTCTATTTCTACTGTCTGCAGGCGAACTTCACCGGAGGCGAGGACGGGCTGCAGGGCATTCCCCGGGGAACGCTGTTCGGGCTGTCGCTGCAGTCCGACCGGGTGATGTACTACGTCGTGCTGGTCGTGTTCGCGGCGAGTTGGTGGCTGATGCGCCGGGTGGTGAACTCGCCGTTCGGCCAGATCGTCGCGGCGATCCGCGAAAACGAGCCGCGCGCCATCTCGCTCGGCTACCGCGTTAACCGCTACAAGCTCGGCATGTTCCTGCTGTCGGCCGGGTTCGCCGGGCTGGCGGGGGCGCTCAAGGCGGTGGTGATGGGGTTTGAGACGCTGACCGACGTGCACTGGAGCACCTCGGGGCTGGTCGTCCTGATGACCCTGGTCGGCGGACTGGGCACCGATCTCGGCCCCGTCCTCGGCGCGGTGCTGATCACCGTGCTCGAGGAAAAGATGGGAACCATCGCGCGCTTTCTGGTGCAGGTCACCGGAATCGGCTGGTTCCACCACCTCAGCGATTCGGTGAGCATGGTGATCGGCGCGATTTTCGTGGTGTGCGTGCTGCTGTTTCGCCGCGGCATCGTCGGCGAGCTGCGCGCGCGCCTGCAGACGGCGAGGTAGCCGCCGCGGCGTCGCACCCGGCGAACCGAAGCCGGTTCAGTCCAGCCCGGCGAGCACCCGCACGTGCTCGGCCACGCTGCGGCCCAGGGCGCTGAGGTTGTAGCCGCCTTCGAGGCAGGAGACGATGCGGCCCTCGCACTGCATCTCGGCGAAATCGACCAGTTGGCGGGTCATCCAGGCGTAGTCGGCCTCGACCAGGCCCATCTGACCCAGGTCGTCTTCGCGGTGTGCATCGAAGCCCGCGCTGATGAACAGCATCTGCGGCGCAAAGGCGCGAAGCCGCGGCAGCCACTGCTCGGCGACGATGCGGCGCACTTCGTCACCCTTGGTGTAGGCGGGCACAGGCACGTTGAGCAGATTGGGTGCCTGCACCAAGGGCGTATTGGGGTAGAACGGGTGCTGGAAAAAACTCACCATCAGCACCCGCGCGTCATCCCGAAAGATGTCCTCGGTGCCGTTACCGTGGTGGACGTCGAAATCGACGATCGCCACGCGCTCCAGTCCGCGCACATCGAGCGCATGGCGCGCGGCGATGGCGACATTGCCGAAAAAGCAGAACCCCATCGCCTGCTCGCGGGTGGCGTGGTGGCCGGGCGGACGGATGGAGCAGAAGGCGTTGCGCAGATGGCCGTCGATGACGGCATCGGTCGCGGCGATGGCGGCGCCCGCCGCGCGCAGGGCGGCCTGCCAGGTGTGCGGATTCATCATCGTGTCGGCGTCGATCCATTCGTGCCCCTGCTCGAAATCGCCGCGCTGCCGCAGGTCGGCGACATACAGCGCGGAATGCGCGCGCTCCAGCGCTTCGATCGAGGCCGGCGGCGCGTCGTCGTGACGCTCCAGCCAGGGGGCAATCTGCGCGGCGATCAGCCGATCCTCGATGGCGGCCAGGCGCTGCGGGCATTCGGGATGGTCTGCCCCCATTTCATGCAGGGTGCAGTCGGCATGGGTGTAGAAGCCGGTCGTCATGGTGTCTGTCTCCTGCGGCCTGTCCCCAGAAAAAGGCAGGAGAACGCCGCTCCCGTAGCATAGTGCGCTGCATCCATCCCGCCGCGCCGCTCGTGAAAACCCCCGCTCTGACGCCTTTGCTCGACCAGCTCGAAACCATCATCGTAGGCAAGCGCCCGCAAGTGGAACTCGCCGTGTGCTGTCTGCTCGCCGGGGGCCATCTGCTCATCGAGGATCTGCCCGGCGTGGGCAAGACCACGCTGGCGCACGCGCTGGCCGCCGCGCTGGGTCTGCAGTACGCCCGCGCGCAGTTCACCGCCGACCTCATGCCGGGCGATCTGCTGGGGGTTTCGGTGTTCGACCGTAACCGCAGCGAGTTCGTGTTTCATCCCGGCCCGGTGTTTTCGCAGGTGCTGCTGGCCGACGAGATCAACCGCGCCGGGCCCAAGGTGCAGAGCGCCCTGCTCGAAGCCATGGAAGAGCGCCAGGTGAGTGTGGACGGCCAGACGCGCCGCCTGCCCGAACCGTTTTTCGTCATCGCCACGCAAAACCCGTTCGACCAGCTCGGCACCTACGCCCTGCCCGAATCGCAGCTCGACCGCTTTCTGCTGTGCATTTCGCTGGGCTATCCCAGCCGCGCCGCCGAACGTGCGCTGCTCGAAGGGCGTGACCGGCGCGAGCTGATCGCCGCGCTGCAGCCCGTGCTGACGCCCGATCGGCTGACGGCCTTGCAACGACAGGCGCTGGCCGTGCACGCGGCGCCCGCGCTGCTCGACTATGTGCAGGAATTGCTCGCGCAGACGCGCAACGGCCGCTGGTTCGTCGAAGGCCTGAGCCCGCGCGCGGGTCTGGGTCTGCTGCGCGCCGCGCGCGCCTGGGCGCTGCTGCAGGGCCGCGACTACCTCATCCCCGACGACGTGCAGCAGGTGCTGCCCGCCGTGGCAGGGCACCGGTTGCGCACGCCCGACAGCGCCATGGTCAACCGCGTGGCCTCGCTGCAGGCGGTGCAGTCGCTGCTGGAACACGTCGCGGTATAAGGGCTGCATACCTCACACCCCCGTGCCGCGGCCATGTCGTCCTCCGCCGATTCCCTCCTGCCCCCGCCTGCAGCGAAACCCGCCCGGCGCGGCGGCTGGGCGCAGCGTTTCGACCGCTGGGCGCTGGCACGGCACCCGGCTGGCGGCAGCACGCGGCTGACGCACCGCAACGTCTACATCCTGCCCACCCGCACCGGCTGGTTCTTCGCGCTGTTGCTGCTGGTCTTGCTGGTGCTGAGCATCAATTACCAGCTCAACCTCGGCTACCTGCTGACCTTCCTGCTGGCGGGCAGCGCCATGATGGCCATGCACGTCACGCACCACAATCTGCGCGGCCTGCAGCTCACTGCGCGCATGCCAGAAGGCTTGCTGCACCAGGGCCAGAGCGCCCGCCTGGGCCTGTTGCTGCAAGGCGGCGCGCGCGACCGCTGGGGACTGGCATTGCGCCCGGCGGGTTCCCCGCCGCTGCCGCCGTCCGCCCCCCAGAAGAAAGCCCGACGCAAGGCGCCGAACCCGCCCTACCCCTGGACTTACACCGACTGCGCCCGCGACAGCGAAACTCCGCTCGCCCTGGGCTGGACGCCACCGCGCCGCGGCCTGCTGCCCTGGCCGGTACTCACCGTGGAGAGCCGATACCCGCTGGGCGTCTGGACGGCGTGGAGCCGCTGGCAACCGCAGGACGAACTGCTCGTGCTGCCCGCCGTGGAGCACCCGGCTCCGCCGCTGCCGCCCGCTCGCCCCATGCCCGGCAACGGCCCGGCGCTCGCGCGCGGCGGCGGCGAAACCGAGGGCGTGCGTGCCTGGCGCAGCGGCGACTCGATGCGCCAGGTGCTGTGGAAAAAATTCGCCCGCAGCGACGAGCTCGTCAGCCGCGACACCGCCCAGCCGCAGGCCCGCGCCGAACTCTGGCTCGACTTCGCCGCGCTGCCCACCTCGCTCGACACCGAATCCCGACTGTCGCGGCTGTGCGCCTGGGTGCTCGCAGCCGACCGCGAGGGCGTGCCCTACGGCCTGCAACTCGGCACACGGCAAATTCCGCCCGCCACCGGCGCCGCGCACCGCGTCGCCTGCCTGCGACTGCTGGCGCTGCACCCCGGACCCTTGCTGCAGCCCAGATCCAGCATCCGGGCCACTGCACAAGCCAGGACGTGATGCAGACGAGCCCCGGCCAGAGACTGTTCGACCGCTGGAGCCACGGCGCCCGAACCCTGCCGCGCGACGCGCGCGACACCCTGTTCCTGCTCGGCGTGTCGCTGCTGCTGATGCTGCCGCTGTTCATCCACCTGCCGGGGTGGACGAGCGCGCTGGTGCTCGGTCTGCTGGCCTGGCGCGCGGCGCTGGCCTGGCGCGGCGCACCGCTGCCCGGGCGCAGCGTGCTGGTGCTCATTCTGCTGTTCTCCATCGTCATCACCCTGTGGGAGTTTCACACCGTGCTGGGGCGCGACGCCGGGGTCACCCTGCTGTGCGTGCTGCTCGCGCTCAAGACGCTGGAAATGCGCTCGCGCCGCGATGCTCACGTGCTGTTTTTCCTCGGCTTTTTCACCATCGCCTCCAACTTTCTGTTCTCGCAATCGCTGGGCACGGCCCTGGTCATGGTGCTCGCCACCTGGGGCATGCTGGCTGCGCTGGTCAATGCCAATCTGCCCGCCGGACGGCCGCCGCTGCGCCAGTCGCTGCTCACCGCGCTGAGGATGATGGTGCTGGGCGCACCGGCGATGGTGGTGCTGTTCATGGTGTTTCCGCGCATCAGCGCGCCGCTGTGGGCCCTGCCGCAAAGCAGCGACAAGGCCATCACCGGGCTTTCGGCCAGCATGTCGCCGGGACAGATCGCCGAACTGGCGCGCGACGACTCGGTGGCGTTTCGCGTGGTGTTCCACGGCCCGCGCCCGCCCGACCGCGAGCTTTACTGGCGCGGCCCGGTGCTCGGCGTATTCGCGGGCGGCGTCTGGCGCCCCGACCCGCGCCAGCGCGACCATGCCAGCCTCACCCCGCCCGCCGATCTGCAACTCACCGGCCCGCGCGTGCGTTACACCGTCACCCTGCAGCCCACGCAGCAGACCTTCGTGTTTGCGCTCGACGCGCCGGTGGCCGCGCCGAAGATCGAGGGCTATATGGTGCAGTGGCTGCCCGACCTGCAACTCGTCACCGGCCGCCCGCTCGACCATCTCTCGCGCTACACCGTCGAATCGGCGCCGCAGTTCCGCTATGGCCCCACGCAACTCACCCCCGCGCTGCGCGCCGACGAAGCCCTGCCCGCGGGTTTCGACCCGCGCAGCGTGGCATTGGGCCGGCAACTGGCCGCGCAGGCCAGAGCCGCCGGACAAGGCGGCGCCTTCGTCGCGCAGGCGCTGCTGCAGAGGTTTCGCACCCAGCCCTTTCGCTACACCCTCAACCCCGGCACCTACGGCCTGCGCGACGGCGTGGATCAATTCCTGTTCGACCGCCGCGCCGGTTTCTGCGAGCACTATGCGCAGGCTTTTGTCGTGGTGATGCGGGCTGCGGGCATCCCCGCGCGCATCGTCACCGGCTACCAGGGCGGTCGCTTCAACCCGGTGGACGACACCTGGGTGGTGCGGCAGAGCGATGCCCACGCCTGGGCGGAATACTGGCTGCCCGAACGCGGCTGGGTGCGCGCCGATCCCACCGCCGCCGTCGACCCGGCGCGCATCGACCGCAGCGGCGCAACCCTGGCCGCGCGCGAGCCCCTGCTGGGCATGGCGGCGCTGGGCACGCGCGACACCGCCTGGCTGCTGCAACTGCGCAACCAGTGGGACGCGCTGAACAACACCTGGAACCAATGGGTGCTGAACTACGGCAGCAACCGCCAGCAGGATCTGCTGCGCAAGCTCGGTCTGCAGCAGCCCGACATGGCGACTCTCGCCGCCCTGGCCATCGCCGCCCTGCTCGTGGCCACCGCCCTGGGCGGCGCATTTCTGGCACTGGAGCGCCGCAGGCGCGACCCCTGGACGCAGACCTACGCCCTGCTGCGCGGCAAGCTGGAGCAAGCCGGCATCGACAGCGAGGCCTCCACACCGCCGCGCACCCTGGCAGAGCGGCTTGAGCACGTCGGTGCGCAAAGCGACACTCTCTCGCCTGCCGCGCAACAAACCGCCGTGTCACTGTTGTTGCAACTCGAACACTGGCGCTACGCCCCAGTGCCCAACACCGCGCAGCGCAAAACCCAATGGTCCGCCATCAGAAAGGCCGTGCGCCGCTGGCGAGCGTAGCGCCGCCAGACCCAAAACTGGCACAGCCCGGCGATACTTGCGAAACCCGTCTTTCGACGGGCTTTGCGCTGCGGCCTTCAGGGTCTTTGCAATCAGGCAAATTCAGCCAGCGATTTGCGCATTTTCTTCATCGCCGCCACCTCGATCTGGCGGATGCGCTCGGCCGACACGCCGTATTCGGCGGCCAGTTCGTGCAGGGTCTTGCCGCCGCTGCCGTCGTCGTTGACCTGCAGCCAGCGCTGCTCGACGATGGCGCGGCTGCGCGCATCGAGCTGTTCCAGCGCACTCTCCAGCCCTTCGACCTGCAGCCGGTCGTGACTGCGCGCTTCGAGCACGGCCACCGGCTCCTGCGTGGTATCGGCCAGATAGGCAATGGGCGCGTAATTCTCTTCGCCGTCTTCCACCGTGGGATCGAGCGCGATGTCGGCGCCGCCCATGCGGCTTTCCATCTCGATCACATCTTCGCGCTTGACGCTCAGCGCCTGCGCCATGTCGTCGATCTGCGCCTCGTTCATGCCGGCGTTGGCCGTTTTCATCGAGCGCAAGTTGAAAAACAGCTTGCGCTGCGCCTTGGTGGTGGCCACCTTGACCAGCCGCCAGTTGCGCAGGATGTATTCGTGAATCTCGGCCTTGATCCAGTGCAGGGCGTAGCTCACCAGCCGCACGCCATGCGCCGGGTCGAAGCGCTTGACCGCCTTCATCAGGCCGATATTGCCCTCTTGAATGAGGTCGGCATGCGGCAGACCGTAGCCCAGATATTGCCGCGCCGTGGACACCACCAGCCGCAGATGCGAGAGCACCAGCTTGCCCGCCGCCTCTTTGTCGCCGTGCTCGCGCCAACTCCGCGCCAGACGCACCTCTTCCTCCGCGCTGAGCATGGGCAGGCGGTTGACTGCGCTGATATAGGCGTCGAGATTGCCCAGACTGGGCAAGGTGAGCGCAAACGCACCATCGACCTGCGCCGGGCGCAGGGCAAGTGCGGCAGACTGGGTATGGGTCATGGATCGAATCCTCCTGTTTGTCGCTGATATTAGCACTCGCTGATAGAGAGTGCTAAATGCCAATAGTTCCCGGTGGGGTGGGGCGGAAATCCATTTTCCGCACACGGGATGGGGATTTGATGACGACAGCTTGCATGAGGCTTCTTCGGGCAAACTTTGTTGCAGCGATCGCCCCGAATCCAGCTTGGGTCAGGCAAAACAGGCACAAACTCGCGTGCCGGGCAGAGCCTCGTTCAGCAGGCTCAAGCCTTCGGCGGCTGGCGCCGGTTGCGCATCACGCCGAAGACCAGATAGCCCGAAATCAGCACGAACAGCCCCGCCAGCGCCGCCTGCCCGTAACCTGCCAACCCGGACGGGTTCTTCCACTGGTGCTTGAGCACCTCGTTGGCCAGCGCCTGCACCTGATCCTGCGGCCCGAAGCGCAACGTCGGATCGAGACGGCGCGCCCGTTCCAGCTCCTGCTCGGCCAGCGGCCACTTGCCCTCGGCGGCCAGTAGCCGCGCATCCAGATAATGCGCCTGCGCCGAATGCGGCTGATCCGCCAGCACCTGCGCGATGACATGATCGGCCTGCGTCAGATGACCCGCCTCCAGCAAGGCCGACGCCTGCTCCAAGGTCGCCGCCTGCGCCACGCCCAAGGCCAGCAGGAAAGCCACGAAAAAGGCGATGAGGTGTTTGGAGCGCAGGGTCTGCATGGTGCGGCAAGAAGGAGGAACCGAGCAAGAAATTAGCGACAGGCCTTCAGGCCTGTCGGTCCAATGTGTTTTGTAAGGGGTTTGCATCCCCCGCCAAAACGGTCACCGAAACCTCGGCCTTCAGGCCGAGGTCTGCGGCTCCCACCGCCCTGAAGGGCGGGGTTTCAAACCGAAGTCAGTTCTACGATGAAATCTGCACCTTACTACAGCAAGCAGCAGAAGAGGCGGGTCAACGGCCGTGCGTTGCATCTGGTTTCGAGTGACTTCGGCCGGATGCTACTGAGCCAAATCTGACCCATCGACTGAAGCACCAAGTCACAAAAGCCGAGTCGACAGCCCTTGATCAGCAAGAAGCGCCACCGCCTTCTTGTCGAAGGAAACGAAAGATTCCCCGCCCAGCCAACGGCCCTCGTAGGCAATCACGCCATCGGCAAAATCCCCGCCCGCGTCGAGCATCAGCAGGCCTGACTCTACGGCAGGCCGGTTCACTTCCACGTTCGCCGCTGCAAGTAGCGCGCGGATTGCGCTGGCCGCGTCGGCTGGCTGGAAGGAATAGACCCGCAGTAGCACCCAAACGAATTCACAAAGGCAAGGCAACGCCACCGCGATCAGTTCGGCCTCGGCCAAGACCATGGCGGCAATGTCCCCTTGTGCGGGATCGTCGCGCACCACAGCCCTCACAAGCACATTGGTATCTACCGCGACCTTCATTTCCTGTCGGCCCATCCTTGCGCCGCCGCCTCGTTGATCTCTTCGATGCTGGCGACCTTTTGCGACCTGCCGGAGAGCAGGCCGATGAAGCCGGATATCGTCCCAGCGGGCCGCGCGGCCTTGAGCAGACCTCTGCCGTCTGGCAGCAAGTCCAGTTCGATCTTGTCGCCTGGCCTGATGCCGAGGTGTTGCAGGACCTCCTTCCGAAAAGTCACTTGTCCCCGTGCGGTCACAGTCAATGTGGTCATGGCGCTGCTCCTTGCAATCATTTCATCATGGGTTGGCGCCTTATAGAGTAAGGGAGTATTGCCTTACTTTCAAGGCTGAGACGCTGCGCAATGGTCGACAAGGCCTGTGGCCTTGTGTCGCGCCTGTGCACAAAGTGCAAAGGGGTCAGACAGCTTCGATGCGCTTGCTACAAAGCTAGACCTGACCCCGTCGACGCATGTGACCCCGTCGACGCATGACCCCGTCGACGCAAATTAATTCTTGATCACTTTGCCACCCAGAGCATCGCATACCATGCCGAGCATCGAAGCGTCCTTGTAATAGATGGAATCGACAAAGACCTTCTTGCCCATGTACTCCATGGGCGCATGACGGCAGGTGGGTGCTTTTTGTTTGCAGGATTGCTCCGACCATTTTCCACCGATATTCGCGCAATTGGATTGGGTGGCCTCATGCAGACCTGCGGGCAGATCGAGGTAGTTGGTGCAAACACCGGCCTCTGTATCGTCGCAGGATGGCTGACTCGCCCAGACTGTGGGTGCGAGCGTCAAGCAGGCAGTGAAAGTTAAAAGTTTATACATGGCGCTTGTCCTTATTGGCTGGTTGATGTGGATATCCAGATGCCGTTTTGCACGGATTCGCACATCTCTTTTTGGTGTTCCTGCAAGGATTTGACATTGGGTGGCGGGAAGGGTGGCTTGCTGGGTGCGGCATAAAAATACTCCGCGACGGCACCGGGTTTCTTGCCGCGACAGACCCCGTAATGACCTGTCGGGCAGGTTTTGTTCTTTTCGACGCGGTAATCCTTGGCATTGAAAAAGGTTTTTTTGCGGCGTTCGCATCGCGCTTCCAGTGCGGACAAATTGCTGCCCTCGTAGCACTCGATTTCCTTGCTGCCCCCGACCTCGATATTGACAATGCAGGCATTCATCGGCTCGACGGCCCAAGCAGATACACTGACCAGCAGACTACCGACGAATAAGGCTGACAAAGCGTAGTTTTTCATTTTCAATATCCTGTTTGCAAAGCAGTTTTATTTCACGACCACCAGTTCGACGCGGCGGTTTTTCGCATGGTCGGCTTCGGTTGCGCCCTTGGCCGCCAGCTGGCTGCTGCCCAAGCCTTGGGTACTCAGGCGATCGGCCGCAATGCCGCTGGTGACGAGTATGGTTTTGACGGACTCGGCGCGCGCCTCTGAGAGCTTCTGGTTGTGTTCGGCGTTGCCTTGGGCGTCGGTATGGCCGTCGATGCGCACCTTCATGTTTTTATTTTTACGCAAGGCTTCGGCAGCATCTGCTAATAGACGCAGACCATCTGGGCGAACCGTACTCTGATCGAGGTCGAAAGTAACGGGTAGGGCGACTTTACCCTCCTTGACCAAGGACTGACCGATGCTGGAGGCGTCCAGTTTGGCGGTGGCTTCGAAGGGTTTGGTCTCGACGACAAAGAAACTCACCATGGGTTCTTTATTCCCATGGGTGTAGCCAACCATACTCAGCAGGCCAAAACCTTTTTCCTTGCCCTTGACTTTGAGGGTGGCTTTCCAACTTGCCAGATAGAAATCCATTTTATTGTCGTATCTGACAAAGGGGCGTTCCCAGCCTTTGACAATATCCAGATTGATCGCCATGTAGCCGCGATTATCCTTTGTACACTGTGCATTTTCACAAGCATAGATTTGCTCGAAGCCCGCTTGGGCAAGCGCGTGTTCCACTTCGCGCCGTTCCTTAAGCACCGTGCCCTCCTTGCCAGCAGAGAAACGCCCAGCCCAAACCTTGCCTTGAAGGTTTTCAGCCTGATCAGGCGCCCAGTTTTTAGCGGGATCCATAGGGGCAGTCGGCAATGCCAATCGTTCATAAGAAAAGGATTGACTTTTTACCAGCTCCCAGCTTGCCGCCTTTGGAACAGGCACCCAGGCCGGAACCACGTCTGCTGCATGGGCCGTGGCAGTGAAGAATACGAGGAGAATCGCCGCAAGGCAGTTGAGAGTGTGGGTCAATAGGCGCATGATTTGCACTCCTTTACATGAAACCATTCGGTTCATATCGTAATATTTCGTCATGAATTCTTCGTGACGCCTCTCGTGTTTGGGTGACGCGGCCCCATGAAACGCCGTTACGAGTCCCCCACGGGGCCGGACGGGTCGCAGGATAATGAGCGGCTGCGCCTACCTTCACCGAACCGCCATGAACCCAATCTCCACCCCGCCCGGCGATGACAGCCTGATCAGTTATCCGACCGATTTCCCCATCAAGATCATGGGGGCCAATGTGGACGGTCTGGCCGATGCCATCGCCGCCGTGGTGCTGCAGCATGCGCCGGACTTCGATCCGGCCACGATGGAACTGCGCCCTTCCAGCGGGCGCAACTATCTGAGCTGCACCTGCACCATCCGCGCCACCAGCCGCGCGCAGCTCGACGATCTGTACCGCGCGCTCACCCGTCATCCGATGGTGAAGGTGGTGCTGTAGCGGCTGAATCAATCCCGCTGCCGCCTTGTCGCCAGCGAGGCGTGTAGGGCGCGGCGCAGTGCGGTGAAGTCGGGCTCTGTGCGCTGTCCGTAAAGGTGGTTTTGCAGACGCTCGGCGAGGGTGTGCAGGGGATTCTCGGGCGGCGGAGAAGCAGCGGCCAGCCATTGCGCCAGGGTGTCGGCCGGCGGCAGACGGCGACGTGGCGGCAGCGCCAGCCAGGCTTGCCTGAGCGCGGCGGCATCGGCGGCGCGTTGCACGGCTTGCAGGGCGCGGCGCTCGCGCCGGACGCGGCAAAGCAGGCAAAGGGTCGCGCGCAGGCCGAACAGCAGGGCGAGCAGCGCCACGGCTCCGCCCAGGCCGATGGCGAGATGCAGCGGGCGGGGATCGACCACGGTGAGCAACGGCGGCGTCCAGCTCGTGGCGGCGGGCAGTTCGCTGCGGGGGTCGAAATAGTCCAGCCGCAGCGCGGAGGCTTGCAAGCGGCCTGCGGTTTGCGGACGCAGGTAGAGGTCGATGTCCCAGGCGTCTTCCGTGTCGGCGCTCGGGCTTGCAGCGCGGCTCACCTGCACCCCGGCGGGGCCGAACGATGCGGGCAGCGCGGCGCTCCAACGGTTGGCCAGGCGCAGCACTTGCGCCCGGTCGAGGCCGGGGGACGCCAGGCGCAGCCGCCATGCGGTGGTTTCGCCCAAGGGCAGGTTGGCCGGTGCCGAAAGCACCTGCACCCGTGGCGCGCCAATCAGTCCATCCGCGGGCCACCACTGCGGCAGGGCGCGCGCGGCAAAACGCAGCGGCGGTGGGGCGTAGATGCGCAGACTGCCGAAGGCGTGCGCGCGCAGCAGGCCGAAATCGACGTTCACTTCGCCCGCCTGCAAGGGCAGCACGCGCCAGGCGAACACCTGCACGAGCTGCGGCGCGCCGTCGATGACTTCGGTGCGAACGGTGTCGGACAGCGGCGAGAGCTGTGCCTGCGCGCTGCGCGGCCGCGGTGCGCTCCACGCCAGATTGCCGCCGCCGATCGCCCACAGTTCCACGCGCAAGGGCTGCAGTGCGTAGGGCCCCGCGGGCTCCATGCGGGTGCGCCATTGCAGCGGGGTTTCACCAGCGGCGGCCGGGATCACGTTCAGCGTCTGCGCCGGGCAGCGCGCGCTGCCGAGTTGCACGGCCGGCAGCGGCAGGGGCCCGCTGCGCAGGGGGTAGAGGGTGAGGGTGGCGGTCTGTTCGCTGCGCCCGCCGGTGCTGCCGCTGGCGCCCTGCTGGTCGGTGAGCAGCCAGTCGGGGGCGAACTGCGCGGCGGTGAACGCGGGCAGGGGTGCGGCGGCGTCGCGGGCGGTGAGCGTCCAGTGCAGCGGGTGGCCGAGCACGGCAGCAAAGGGCTCGGCGCGGCAATGCAAGTTGGCCTGCGCGGCGGCGGGGCGTGCGGCTGCGACCAGGACGAGGCCCAGAACCAGCGCAGCGAAAGCCCGGGCCAGCCTCATCGCCCGCCCTCCTGCGCTGCAGCGCGGGTGTCGATGGCGGCGCGCTGGGCGAGCAGTTCGCCGCTGGCGTCGCGCAGGAGTTGCATGCGCTTGGAGGCGCCAGCCCAGTCGAGCACGGGCGGCTGCCAGGATGCGGCGGTGGCGGAGGCGATCCCCTTGGCGGTGGCGAGCCGCCCGCCGGGCGAAAGCGACGCGGCCTGTTGCAGCGGCGCCGAGGCCTGCGGCGGCGGTTTGTGGCGCAGTTGCGAAGGCGTGTTCGAACCTTGCTGGCCGAAGCGCGAGTGGTGGATGGGCGGGGCGCGCTTGGCAATGCCCACCAGATAGTCCGGCGGATGCTCGATTTCATACTGCCTCTGCGCCAGCCGGGCATTGCGCAGGGCGTCGGCATCGCCGGGGCGGATGCGCAGCGCGGCGTCGAAGGCCTGCACCGCCTCCAGCGTGCGTCCGGGCTGGTGCAGGCTGGCATCGCCCAGGTTGTAGAACGCGGCAAAGCGCTGCTGCGCGGTGTCGGCCTGCAGCAGGGCGCGGTGAAACGCCTGCGCCGCGACCTGATATTGCCGCAGCCGGTACGCCGCCGCGCCCTCGCCCATGCGTGCGCCGTAGCCGGGCAAGGCGGCATACAGCGTCTGCGCACGGGCGAAGTCGCCGTGCTGCCACGCCTGCCAGGCGGCGTGTTCGGCGCGCAGATCGTCCAGCCGCGAAACCAACGGCGGCTGCTGCGCCTGCGCAGGCGGTGAAAGCGGCAGACCGAGCACCAGCGCCAAGCCCAGCAGAGCCACGGCGGGCGGCAAGCGGCGCGGGCGCTCGCGCCAGAACAGCAGCATCAGCGCGGGCAGCAAGAACAAGCCGTAAAGCTCGCGCCAGGCGGTGACCTTCTCCAGCCGGTCCGCCCTGCCCGCAGGCAAGCGGGCAATGCCTTGGGCGTAGACCGTGTTCCAGGAATCGGGGCCGGTCTGCCCTGCGGCCACGGCAGCAAAACCGCCGCCGCTGGACTGGGCGACGGCGCGCAGCAAGGCGGCGCTCTCATGGGGCAGACCCGGCAGGGCGAGGACGAACAGCGGCAGCCGGGCGTGGCGCAAAGCCCGGCCGGTGGCGCTGGCGTCGAAGTCTGCAGACACCGGAACGCCTGCGCCGGCCAGCAACAGCACGGCGCCGCGCTCGCCGTCGGCCTGTTGTTGCAGACGCTCTCGCGCCAGCGCGAGCAGTCCGGGCAGCGCGGTGGAAGCGGCCGCGTCGGCGAACACCTCCGGGCGGGCCTGCAGCGCGGCATGGGCGAACAGCGCAGGGTCGTCGGTGGGCGGCAGCAATTGCGCGGCACCCGCAGGCCCGCCCGGGCGCGCCGCGCCATAGGCGATCAGCCCGAGCCGTTCGCCGCGCAGTTGCGGCCACAGCGCGGCCAGCAGCAGGCGCTGTTGCTCCAGCGGCGTGATGGGCGCTGCGCTCGGCGCGACGGCGCGGGCGTCGGCGTCGATCAGCACCATCACGGCGATGCGGTGCAGGCCGCCTGCGGCCCCGTCGCTCATGGGCTGGCGCGGCCCGGCAGCAGCAGCGGCGAGCAGCGCCCACAGCAGCAGATCCCCAGCCAGCGCGCGCCTGCGGCGCTGCGGCGAAGGCAGGCGGGTGGCGAAAGGCAGCAGCGCGGCGTCGGCATAGGCCAGCGCTCTGGCACGTCCGCTGCGGGCACGCCAGAGCCGCAGCGCCGCCAGCAGCAACGGCACCGCCAGCAGGGCAAAGGCCCAGGGACGCGCCCAGAACCAGGGCTGAGTCCAGAGAGCCTCCCATGTGTTCATCGACGCCTCCCCATCCCGATGCCCCACTCGGTCAAGCTGGCCAGCAACCACAATCCCGCCCCGACGAGCAGCGGCCAGATAAACAGCGGCTGCACCGCGCGGCGCGTGGGCGGGGGATGCAGCCGAGGGTTGAGCGCGCCGATGTCGCGCACCGCCGCCTGCTGCGCCCCGGCGCTGGCGGCGAAGTAGAACCGCCCGCCGGTGGCCTGGGCGATGAGGCGCAGATCGGGCTGCGGCCCGGCGTAGGCGGGCACGGTGTAGGGGTGGCCGGGGTCGGGGGACGTGCCGACCTCCACCGTATAGATGCGCACGCCCAGATGCCGCGCCAGCGCCACGGCGTCGGCGGGACTGATCTGGCCGACATTGCTCACCCCGCCGTCGGTGTAGAGGATGAGGATAGGTTTGAGACTGAGCTGTTGGCGCACCTGCCGCAGCGCCAGCGCGATGGCGTCGCCCAGCGCGGTGTCGGGGCCGAGCTGGCCCACGGCGAGCAACCCGGCCATCTGCCCCGCGGCGCGGGCATCGAAGGTGGGCGGCAGCAGGGTGGCGGCATGGCTGCCGAAGGCCACCTGGGCGAAGCGGTCCCCGGTCCGCGCCCGGGCGAAGTCGGCAAAAACGCGCTGCGCCACGGCCAGCCGCGAGGCGGGCTTGCCGCCCCAGGTGAGGTCGCGCAGGCTCATGGTGAGCGAGGTGTCGAGCAGCACCACAATGTCGCGGCCTTCGGGGGCGGCGGCGATCCACGCGCCCAGGCGCTGCGGCTGCGCCAGCGCGAGCACCAGGGCCAGCAGCGCCAGGGCGCGCAGCACGGGCGCCAGCCTCGGCTTTGAGCGCGGCGGCGCAGCCTGCAGCAGGCCGAGCAGATCGGGGTGCAGCAGTTCCGGCGCGGGCATCGCCTCGTCTGGCCGCGCCCGCCGCGCCGTCAACAGCGGCAGCGCCGCCAGCGGCAAGAGCAGCAGAGCCAGCGGCTGCGCCCATTGCAGTGCGGCCAGGCTCGAAGTGAGGTCGGCCCAGGCGGTCATCGCTGTGCTGAGGCGTTTCGCAAACCGCGCTCGAAGGCTGTTTGCGCCCGCGTGCGGCTCAGCCAGGCCGCGCGCAAGGCATGTGTGGCGGCGAATTCGAGTCTTTGCGCCGTTGCATGCAACAGGCTCGCGGTTTCGGCGGATTCATGGGCGAAGCGCAGCCTGTCGAAGTCCACGCGCAGGGAGGGCGGCCAATCGGCTTCGGGCCAGAACACACGCAGTTGCGCCGCCAGTTGCACAGCCGTTTGCGACGCAGGCAAGTCGCCACCCTGCGCCGCTCGCGCCTGCGCCCGCAGCCGTCGCCACGCCCGGCCCCGCATCCACGCCAGCCCCATCCCCACGCACACCGCCAGCACCACGGCCAGCCCCAGCCAAAGCTGCGGCGCCTGCCACCACGGCGCGGGCGGCAGCGGGGCTGGCGGCAGCGGCGGGAGGATGTCGGCGAGCGCGGCAAGACGATCCATCATGCCCCCGCAACGCGCAGCGCCCGCAGCACGGCGGCATCGTCCCGATCGACTCCGGCGTCGATGCAGCGCAGTCCGCGTGTGCGCCAGCGCGCCAGCATGGCTTCTCGCCGCCGCGCGGCGCGCCGGGCAAACGCGGCGCGGGCGGCGGCGGCGGGCAGCGCGCCGGATTGATGATGCGCCAGATCGACGAACGTCGCGCCGTCCAGCGTTGCGGCGTCGGGCAGACTGACTTCGACCGGGTCGGCCACGCGCAGCAGCACGACCTCGGCGCGGCTGCGCAACGCCCAGAGCGCGGCGTCGATGTCGGGGGCGTCCCAGCCCGCGCCGTCGCTGGCGAGCAGCACCCGCGCGCCTTCGGGCAGGGTGCGCGCCAGGCGCTGCGCCCAGGCGGCGAAAACCGCAGATTCCGCCTCGCTCGATGCGAGCTGGATGTCGGCGGGCGGCGCGATGCGCTCCTGCTGCAAACGCAGCGCCAGACGCTGCACCGCGATCAGCCCGCGCCCGAGTTCCACGCAGCGCACCGGCCCGCGCCACAGGCTCAGGCCCACGGCGCCTGCTGCGCCTTCGGCGGCGAGCGCCTGCGCGGCGCAGGCCAGCAGCAGCATGCGCGCGGCCTGCTCGGCCTTGGTGCGCCCGCGCGTGCCAAAGCCCATGCCGGCCCGCAGATCGAGCAGCAGATGCAGCGCCGGGGCGTGCTCCTCGCGGTGCAACTTCACATACGGCCTGCCGGTGCGCGCCAGCAGCCGCCAGTGCAGATCGCGCAGATCGTCGCCGGGCTGATAGACGCGGCTTTCGGCATAGTCCGCCCCGCGGCCCAGCCAGCGGGCCGGACTATCGCCCGCCGCGCGCTGCGCCACTGGCTGAGCTGCCAGGGCCAGCCGCAGGCCGCGCGCCGGGGCGATCAGCGCCGCGGCGTCCGCCTGCGTCAACAGGGGACGCGAACCCTGCGGCGCGCGGGGGTCTTGCGCTGCGTTCCGCCACATTGCAGACATCGCTTTCACCCCATCCCCGCGATCAAGGCCAGACGGTGGCGGCGAGCAGGTCGGCGATCAGCGCATCGCTGCTCACCGCGCGCAGCCCGGCGTCGAGCGAAAGCACGATGCGGTGGCGCAGCACGTCGGGCGCCAGCGCGATGACATCGTCGGGCAGCACGAAGTCGCGCCCGCGCAGATAAGCCAGCGCCCGCGCCGCATGTGCCAACGCCAGCACCGCGCGCGGCGACGCGCCCGCAGCGACCACGCCTTCCATGTCGGGCAGGCTCACTGGACTACCCTCCGGTCGCTGCGCAACCACCTCCCCGAGGGAGGAGGAGCGCCCCCTTCGGGCGGCCGTGCGGAGGAGCTCCTGCGGCGCGCGGGTGGCGCGCACCAGATCGACGATGGCGCGCTGCAGACTCTCGGCCACATGCACCTGCAGCACCTCCTGACGCGCCGCGAGCACCGAAGGCACATCCACCGGCTGCGCCGCGCCGCCGCTCAGTTGACGCGCCGGGTCGCTCGCCTGCAGATGCATTTGCAGGATGCGCAGTTCCTCGTCGGCTGCGGGATAGTCCAGCCGCACGTGCAGCAAAAAGCGGTCGAGCTGGGCTTCGGGCAGGGCGTAGGTGCCGGCCTGCTCCAGCGGATTCTGCGTGGCCAGCACCAGAAACAGCGGCGGCAGCGCGTAACTCACGCCGCCCACGGTGATCTGCCGCTCCTGCATGGCCTCCAGCAAGGCCGACTGCACCTTGGCCGGGGCGCGGTTGATCTCGTCGGCCAGCACGATGTCGTGAAACAGCGGCCCACGCACGAAGCGCACCGAGCCGTCGGCCGGGTTGAACACCTCGGTGCCGGTGAGATCGCCCGGCAGCAGGTCGGGGGTGAACTGCACCCGCTGGAAACTGGCATGCACCCGGCTGGCGAGTGCCTTGACCGCGGTGGTCTTGGCCAGACCGGGCAGGCCTTCGAGCAGCAGATGGCCGCCGGTGAGCAGGCCGATGACCAGCCGGTCGAGCAGCGCCATCTGGCCGACGATGTCGGCGCTGAGTTGCTCGCGCAGGGCGGCGACTTCGGTCTGGTGCGGGTAGGTCATCGTGTGGAGGGAATGGAGCGAGTGCGTATGCGCATGAATTGATCTTAGAAGCGATGCTGCCAAGGTCGCAGCGGAAATTACCCTGATGGACAAACATTCGTGCGTTCGTTAGACTGTTTTCCATGAACTCCCGTGAACTCAAGAATCATCTGTACGAACAAGTTGCCCGCATCGGCGCGGCCGTGTCCAGCCCCAAGCGCCTGGAGCTGCTGGAAATTCTGGCGCAGGGCGAAAAGCCGGTGGAGGCGCTCTCGCGCGAGGCCGCCATCGACATCAAGCTCGCCAGCGCGCATCTGCGCGTGCTCAAGACCGCGCAACTGGTGCAGGTACGGCAAGACGGCAAGAGCCGCATCTATCGCTTGAGCGGGCCGGACGTCGCCGCGCTGTGGGTGGCGCTGCGCAGCGTGGCCGAGGCGCACGTCGCCGATCTGCAGGTAGTGATGCAGCGGCTGTTTTCCGGGCCGGAACGCCTCACGCTGGAAAGCAGCCGCAGCCTGCTGGCCAAGGTGCGCAAGGGCGAGGCGGTGCTGATCGATGTGCGCCCCGAGGCCGAATACCGCACCGCGCACCTGCCCGAGGCGTGTTCGCTGCCGCTGTCCGAATTGGAGGCGCGGCTGCGCGAACTGCCGCGCGACAAGGATATCGTCGCCTACTGCCGCGGCCCGTTCTGCGTGATGTCCGACGCCGCGGTGAAGCTGCTGGTGCAGCGCGGCTTTCGCGCCAGCAAGATCGCCGAGGGCGTGCCGGAATGGCAGGCCGCCGGGCTGCCGCTGGAGCAGGACGACCCCGCCTGACTCGTCATGCGCATCTCACCCGCGCCGCCCAGCGCAGAACTGCATCTGCAGGGCATCGGCATCAATCTGCACCAGTTCATCTGGCAGGCGGTGCAGGTGAGCTTCGTCGGCCTGGTGATCGGCATGGAGCGCAATGTGCTGCCGGTGGTGGCGGGGCAGGATTTCGGCGTGCCCAAGTCGTCCTTCCTCTACCTGATGAGCTTTGTCATCTCCTTCGGGCTGGTGAAGGGCGCGCTCAATTTCGTCGCCGGGCGGCTGTCCGAGCGCATCGGGCGCAAGCCGGTGCTGGTGATGGGCTGGGTGGCGGCCATCCCCATCCCGCTGCTGATCTACTTTGCGCCGAACTGGTGGTGGGTGGTGGCGGCCAATCTGTTTCTCGGCATCAACCAGGGCTTCGCCTGGAGCATGACCGTCACCAGCAAGGTGGACATCACCCGCGCCGAGCAACGGGGGCTGGCCACCGGCATCAACGAGTTCGCGGGTTATGCAGCGGTGGGGCTGGCGGGCATCGTCACCGGCTACCTGGCCTCGCTATACGGCCCGCGCCCCGCCCTGCTCGGCTTCGCCCTGGTGGTGATTGCCGCCGGACTCGGCACCGCATTGCTGTTCGTGCGCGAAACCCTGCCGTGGGCGCGCGCCGAAAGCAAACGTCATGCCGACGGCAAGCACCAGGGACTGAAGCCGAGATTCGCCGAAGGCTTGCCGGCGCATCCGTCCTCGTTGCAGGTGTTCGCCTTCGTGTCGTTTCACCACCCGACATTTTCGGCGCTGTGCCAGGCCGGGGTGGCGAACAAGGTGGCCGACACCCTGCTGTGGGTGCTGTTTCCGCTGTATCTGCACGGCCACGGGCTGGACGTGGTCGACATCGGCTGGGTCACCGGGGTCTATGGCCTGAGCTGGGGCGCGTCTCAACTGTGGACCGGGCCGCTGTCTGACCACATCGGCCGCAAACCGACCATCGTCGCCGGGCTGTGGCTGCTGGCGGCGGGCGTCGTGGCGGTCACGCTGGTGACGGGAATGGCCGCCTGGCTCGCCGCCGCCGTGGCGATGGGCGTGGGCATGGCGCTGCTCTATCCCAATCTGATCGCCGCGGTGGCCGACATCTCGCACCCGAACTGGCGCAGTTCGTCGCTGGGCACCTACCGCTACTGGCGCGACACCGGCTATGCCCTGGGCGCGCTGGTGCTGGGCACGATCGCGCAGGCCGCCGGGCTGATCGCCCCGGCGTTCTGGTTCACCGCGGCGCTGCTGGCGGCGTCGGGGCTGTGGGTGCTGCTGCGCTCGCAGGAAACGCATCCGCGGCTCGCCTCGTCGATGGCGTAACGGCCGCAAGGCGACACCGCCACGTTGCGTTCATAGAATCGGCAGCCTCTGCAGGACAGCTCGAAAACCCCGATGTCCCAATCGACCACGCCATCCCCGCAAGACCACCCCGGCCTCATCTTCGTCATTTTTCTGCGTCTGGGACTCACCGCATTCGGCGGGCCGATCGCCCACCTCGAATACTTCCGGCGCGAATTCGTCGAGCGGCGCGGCTGGCTCTCAGTGCAGGCTTATGGCGACCTGGTCGCGCTGTGCCAGTTCCTGCCCGGCCCGGCGAGTTCGCAAACCGGCATCGGCCTGGGACTGATGCGCGGCGGCTTGCGCGGCGCTTTCGCCGCCTGGCTGGGATTCACCCTGCCCTCGGCACTGGCGATGACCGCGTTCGCGCTGCTGCTCACGCATGTCGGAGGGCTGGCGCAGGGTGGCTGGCTGCATGGCCTCAAGCTGGTGGCCGTTGCAGTGGTGGCGCAGGCGCTGTGGGGCATGGGCCGCAGCCTCTGCCCCGACCGCGAGCGCGCCAGTCTGGCCGTGGCCGCCGCGGTGCTGGCGGCGCTGGCCCCCGGCGTGACCGGCCAACTGGCGGTCATCGCCCTCGGTGCGGTGGCTGGGCGCTGGCTGTTGCGCGCTCCGCCTCAGGCAGTGCATGAGGCACTGCGGGCGCCCTTGTCGCGGCGTGCGGCGGTCGTTCTGCTTGCGATCTTTGGCCTGCTGCTGATCGGACTGCCCGCGCTGGCCGCGGCGCTGCATCAACCCGCGCTCGCACTGTTTTCCGGTTTCTACCAATCCGGCGCCCTGGTTTTCGGCGGCGGCCATGTGGTGCTGCCGCTGCTGCAGGCGCAAGTCGTGCCCGCAGGCATGGACAACTCCACCTTCCTCGCAGGCTACGGCGCGGCGCAGGCGGTACCCGGGCCACTGTTCACCTTCGCCGCGTTTCTAGGAGCCGCAGCGCACAACGGGCCGGGCGGCTGGCTGGGCGCCGGTGTGGCACTCGTCGGCATTTTTCTTCCGGGATTTCTTCTGGTGACCGGCGCCCTGCCCCTGTGGGCAGGCCTGCGCCGCCACCCCGCGATGCGCAGCGCCCTGATGGGCATCAACGCCGCCGTCGTCGGCCTGCTGCTGGCTGCGTTCTACAACCCGGTGTGGACGACAGCCATCCACACCCCGCGCGACTTTGCCCTGGCCGTTGCCGCGCTGTTGCTGCTGCAAGTCTGGAAGGTTCCGCCGTGGGCGGTGGTGCTGCTCGGGGCGGGGGTCGCCGGCGTCCTGGCTGTGGCCTGATCGTTGCCTGCCGCAGGTCGACCCGTTCCATCTATGTGACTATATGTAACAACAGTGACATAAACCCTACCTAGGATTCCCGTGTTTTGCAAATACCTCCAGGGAGCCCCCATGAACAAGCGTTTTCTCGCCCTATTTCCGCTGACTGCCATCGCTGCGGCCACTGGTCTTGCCCTCGCCGGTTGCGGCGGCAGCAGCGATGGCGACGTCGCCGTCAAGCCCATCGCCAGCGTGGCGTTCACCGACACACCTGCCCCGGCTGCCAGCGATGTGGCCAAAATGTCCCAAACCCACACCACCTCTATCGCCAAGGTGACCTACACAGACGGCAGCACCAAGGACTTCCCGCTGTCCTACAACACCCTGTTCAGCGTCAACCAGACCGGCGTGGGCGGCAACAAGAACCCTTCGGGCCAGCTCTACGACTACCAAATGAACCCGCTGATGGATCCCTACGGCAAGCCTCTGGTGGCCGAGACGCCGGATGCCAACAGTCTGCTCAATGTCGACGGCAACCTGTGGCTGGTGACGCATTTCGAATACGACTGGATTCTTTCCGACGGGGTTCAGGCCTACAAAACTGCGGGCTGGTACAGCCGTGCGCCCATGAGCATGACGCTTTCCGGCATCGGCCAGGACAAGGGCACCGGCAAACTCAGCGTTTCCAGCCAAAGACCGATCGACTTTTCTTCGGTCAACGGCATCTGGATCCCCTGTTTCGGCTCACAGACCCCGTGGAACACCCACCTGGGCTCCGAAGAAGACTACGACCTGATCTTCAACCCGCTGACCAAGGATTACGCGGATACCAGCGCCGGCGTGAAGGCCATGACCGAGCTGTATTTCAAGAACACCCAGACCGCCAACCCCTATAACTACGGCTGGATTCCCGAAGTGACCGTGGCCAAGGATGGCAGCACCAAGGTCGTCAAGCACTATGCCATGGGTCGCGGCACCTGGGAAATGGCCAAGGTCATGCCTGACAGGCGCACGGTCTACCTGGGTGACGACGGCACCAATGTGCAACTGACCCTGTTCGTTGCCGACGCCGAGGGCAACCTCGACGCCGGCAACCTCTACACGGCCAAGTGGACACAGGTGTCCGATCAGAATGGCGGTCGTGGCGATCTGACCTGGCTCCACCTGGGCCATGCCACCAGCGCCGAAATCCGCAAACTGATCGACGATGGCGTGACCTTCGACAAGATTTGGGATGCCGTTGCCTTTGACACCACCACCAAGACCTGCCCCGCCGGCTACAAGCACATCCGCGCAGGCTCCAGCGCCGACGAATGCATCAAGCTCAATCCCGGCATGGAGCAAGCGGCGGCCTTTCTCGAAACCCGTCGCTACACCGCCTGGCTGGGCGGCACCACCGAGTTCAACAAGATGGAAGGCGTGGCGGTCAACGCCAGAGACAACAAGCTCTACCTGGCGATCTCCTATCTCGACAAGGGCATGACCACGGTCACCGGAGCCCCGGTCGATCACATTCATCTGCCCAAAATCAATGCCGGCGCCACCTTCACCTTGGACATGAAGGGCGGCCAGAAAGACACCGACGGCAATGCCATCAACTCCAACCATGTCGCCGTCAATATGTATGTCGAGCCGATGCTGCTGGGCAAGGACATCCCTCTGGATGCCAAGGGCAACACCGCCGATGAAAACCGCATCGCCAATACCGACAACATCTTTTTCTCCGAGGGCATGCGCACCCTGTTCGTGGGTGAAGACTCCGGCACCCACGTCAACAACTATGTGTGGGCCTACAACGTCGACACCCAGAAGCTCAGCCGCATCCTGAGTTCCACCGCGGGCGCCGAAAACACCGGCCTGCAGGTTGTGGACAACATGAACGGCTTTGCCTACATCATGAGCAACAACCAGCACTGGGGAGACTTGCCCAGCACCGTGCCGGCTGCTCTCAAAACTCAACTGGCCGCCAAGATCGATAGGTTCTACGCCCCGGTCGGCTATATCGGCGGGCTGCCGGCCATCAAGTAAACAGGCGGGCGCTGCGCGTCAGCGCTGGATGGCCGGATCACACCAGTGACCGGCCATTTTTGACTCTGTGCGCGGGATACGTCGTTTCGGTCGCGGAGTGACAAAACATGAAAACCACTTTCATCCCCATGCTGGCGGCCCTGGGTATCGCCTTAGGTTCTCTGGCCTGTCTTCAGGGCTGTGGAGGCTCATCCAGCGCTTCCCCGGCCTCTTCCTCGTCGTCGGGGTCGATCAGCCCTGTGGCCTTGCACGGCGAGTATGTCTCCTCGCTGACATTTACCAACCCGTATGCGCATATCCCGGCGCAGTGCTACATCGAGACGTCCAACGGCACGCAGAACGCCTGCCAGTTCTGCCATACCAATGGCTTGTACGACATCAAGCTCGGCAACAACCTGCCGCAGGCAGGCGCCGAGGAACGACTGGGGAATCTGCAGTTGGACTACAGCTTCGCCCCCTTCACTCAACAGGCGCCACTGGCCACTGTCAACCGCTGGGAAAACACCCTCGCCCCGGAAAAATTGCTGGAAACCGTGACCCTGCTCGGACTGAACCCCGCGCAATGGGATATGCGCAGCTATATACGCCAGGACAACTGGAGCGCCGCCTTTGCCCAGAGACCGGGCGACCCGAAACACTGGGATGGCCAGAGCGACACGCCGTTTCGCCTGTTCCCCGCACTGGCCCCCGACGACCTGCCCGCACAGGCCGACGGATTCGTGCGCACGGCCAGCGAAAAACGCGGCTTTTTTCAAGACGGCCAGGGCTGGAACACCGGCTGGCGCGCGGTGAATTTCATGCCTTACGGTATTTTCAGCCCGATGACCGGATCGGTCTCCGGCATTTACATCCGCCTGCCTGCCCTCTTCATGCAGGATGAAAACGGCTCCTTCAATCCCGACATCTACAAGCAAAACCTCGACCTGGTCGAACGCGCCATTCAGGATCGCCTGCGTCCAGAAGATGGGAGCCATTACGTCGGTCAGGCGAAATCCGTGCCGCTTTACCGAGGTGAATACCCCGTCGGCACCGAGTTTGCCCACCCGCTGCACTATGTGGATGTCGCCGCCGACGGCTCCAACCCCGCGGTCAGCCGCTTCCCGGGCACGCGCGCGCAGCGTGTGAAGGAAATCCGCTATATGTACAAGTGGAAGGAGTTCCATCATCAGGACTTCCGCCCCGGCGACAAGGAGGAAGGGCTGCCGGTGTACGGCAACAGCGCCCAGGGCTGGGTGGACAACGGCGTCGGCTGGTATCTGGCCGGGTTCATCGAAGACAGGAACGGCACGCTGCGCCCGCAGAACATCGAAGAATTGACGCAGTGCATCGGCTGCCACAGCGGCGTGTTCAACAGCGAAGCCGGCAACAGCTTCACCTCGGGCACCGGCAACACGGTGGACAGCACCTGGGCCCTGCCGCGCAAATTCCCCGGCGCCGCCGGCTGGGGCGAGATGAACTACCTCGGCTACAAGGCCAAGGCCGGATTCAGCCCGGATGAAACCCCCGGCCGCGCCGCCATGGGCGATCCGCTCAACCGTTACGCCAACAAGGGCGAACTGCGCTATTTCCTCGACAACGTGGTCGGAGCCAGCCTGTATGGCGACATGCCGCCCTCCATCGAGCGCTTCCTCGCCCAAACCATCCGCAAGGACCGCGGCTATGCCAGCGACTGGCCGGCCATCGACACCTCCAGCCCGCAAGCCTTCAACGCTTCGCAAAAATTGCGTCTGAGCCTGATGCGCAGCATGACCGCACGCGGCGACTACCTCGATACCGACAAAACGGTGCAGGGCGCGCTGCTCTACCCGCCCGAGCGGGATGCATTGGCCGCCGCAGCCCGTTACCGCCAGGTCGTGGTGACCCAGCGCTACGCCTGGGGCAAAGACGTGTTCCCGCAAACGCCCATCAATTTCCGCTATCTGCGCGAGGCAAAAGATGTCTTCACGCATGCGGATGGAAGCGCCTATGCCCTGGGCGACATCATCACCGACCGCGCCGTCGACTTGGAAAGCCCGGCCAAAGACACCTTCCGTGTCGGCAACGTCCCTACGCTGATCGACGAAAACAAATCCTTCGCCGACGGCGGAACCTACAACCCTGCCTATATCCCGCTGCTGGGCCCATAAACCGGCAGCTCAGGCACATTGCCCGAAGGCACGGGCCACAGTCGGTACAGGTCGGTACGGTTCGCCGGCTTGGCCATCCGGCCGATGCCGGGGATTGCGCTGACGCGAAGGCGCGGCGGCAGCCAAGTAGCCTGGGCGATGCGAATCCTGCTTCGCAGGCGCTGTCATTCCCCGACCAGCGCCTTGGCGAACGCCCCCGCGTCGAAGGTCTGCAGATCGTCCAACCCTTCGCCGACGCCGATGAAATACACCGGCACCGGGCGCTCGCGGGCGATGGCCGCGATCACGCCGCCCTTGGCGCTGCCGTCGAGCTTGGTGATGACCAGGCCGGTCAGTCCCAGCGCATCGTCGAAGGCGCGCACCTGCGCCAGCGCGTTCTGGCCGTTGTTGGCGTCGATCACCAGCAGGATTTCGTGCGGCGCGCCGTCCATCGCCTTGGCGACGACGCGCTTGACCTTTTTCAGCTCTTCCATCAGGTGAAGCTGCGTCGGCAGGCGGCCGGCGGTGTCGACGATGACCACGTCGATGCCGCGCGCGCGCCCTGCGGTCACCGCGTCGAACGCCACCGCCGCCGGGTCGCCGCCTTCCTGCGAAATGACTTGCACCTGGTTGCGCTGCCCCCAGGCGACGAGCTGCTCGCGCGCCGCGGCGCGGAAGGTGTCGCCCGCGGCGAGCAGCACCTTTTCGCCGGCGCGCAGCAGGTGCTGGGTGAGCTTGCCGATGGTGGTGGTCTTGCCCGCGCCGTTGACGCCCACCATCATCAGCACGGTCGGCGTCTGGCGGCCGATGTCCAGCGGCTTCTGCAAGGGTGCAAGCAGATCGGCCAGCGCATCGGCGAGCAGCGTGCGCACCTGGGCGGGCGTTTCGGCGCGGGCCGATTTCACCCGTTTGCGCAAATCGGCCAGCAGTGCGGTGGTGGCCGGCATGCCGGCGTCGGCCATGATGAGGGCCGATTCGAGTTCCTCGTACAGCGCTTCGTCGATCTTGCTGCCGCCGAACAGCCCGGTGAGTCCGGCGCCGGTCTTGCGCAGGCCGCAGCGCAGGCGGCTGAACCAGCCGGACGCGGGCTGCTCTTCGGCGACGAGCACGACGTCCTGCGACGTTTCGTCCTGAGCCACAGGCGCGGCGGCGGTCTCCACGGTCGGCGCAGCCTCTATGGATGCGTCCGGTTGCCTTGCGGCAGGCGCGGTGATCGCCTCTGGCGCAGCCTCGGCCGGTCTCTCGGGCGCGGCAGTTTCTGGAGTGGATTTGCGTTTGAAAAAGCGGAACATGGGCGGACTATCGAGGAAATGAACCAAGGAGGATGCGCGGCAGACTCCTACAATTTACCTGTCCATGAAGTCCCAGTCTCCAGGCCATCGCGCCACAAGCCCATCCGCCCGCCCCCGCCGCGCGCACGGCGGTGAAGTCCGCATCATCGGCGGGCTGTTCAAGCGCAGCAAACTGGCCGTGCCCGATCTGCCGGGACTGCGCCCCACCCCGGACCGGGTGCGCGAGACCGTGTTCAACTGGCTCGGGCAGACGCTCGCCGGTCTGCGCGTGCTCGATCTCTACGCGGGCAGCGGCGCGCTCGGGCTGGAGGCGGCCTCGCGCGGCGCGGCCTCGGTGCTGCTGATCGAACAGCATCCGCGCGGCGCGGCCGCCATCACCGCTGCGGCGCAGCGCCTGGGCGCCACGCAGGTGCAGGTGCGCGCGGCCGATGCGCTCGCGGCCACGCACGGCCTGGAACGCGCCGGTGAACGCTTCGACGTGGTGTTCATCGACCCGCCCTATGCCAGCGCGCAACAGCTCGCCGCGCTGCGTGCGGTGCACCCCGTCCTCGCGCCGCAAGGCCTGGTCTATGTGGAAACCGATGCGGCCGAGCTGTTCGACGCACTCCAGGCCGAGGGCTGGGATACCTGGCGGCGCGGGCGGGCCGGTCAGGTGCATTTCGCTTTGCTGCAGCGCAACACCGCGGCAGCACATTCAGCGCAAAACCCCTAAACTGCGCCTTCCGTTCCACGCACTCCCCGTTGTCATGCTGCTTGCGATCTACCCCGGCACCTTCGATCCGCTCACGCGCGGCCATGAAGATCTGGTGCGCCGCGCCAGCAAGTTGTGCGACCGGCTGGTGGTCGCCATCGCGGCCGGTCACCACAAGAACGCCATGTTCACCCTGGACGAACGGCTGGACATCGCCCGCGAGGTGCTCTCGCCCTATGCCAACGTCGAGGTCAGCGGCTTCACCGGGCTGCTGCGCGATTTCGTCGTGGCCCGCGGCGCGCTGGTGGTGGTGCGCGGGCTGCGGGCGGTCAGCGACTTTGAGTACGAATTCCAGATGGCGGGCATGAACCGCCAGCTCATGCCCGACGTCGAGACCCTGTTCCTCACCCCGGCGGATCAGTACCAGTTCATTTCCGGGACGTTCGTGCGGGAAATCGCCATGCTCGGTGGCGATGTGAGCAAATTCGTGGTCCCCTTGGTCATCGAGCGGCTGCAGGCCAAGCTGGCGCAGCATGGTACTGCCGCAAACTGACAACGCATCATGGCCCTTTGGATCACCGACGACTGCATCAACTGCGATGTATGCGAGCCCGAATGCCCGAACGAGGCGATTCACATGGGCGCCGAAATCTATGAGATCGATCCCGACCGCTGCACCGAATGCGTGGGCCATTTCGACACGCCGCAGTGCGTGCAGGTCTGCCCGGTGAACTGCATTCCCGTGCGCCCCGACCGGGTGGAAAGCCGGGAACAATTGATGGAAAAGTATCGCCTGCTGATGGCTGCCAAAGCGCCGGTCACCTCGGTGACCTGATAGCCCGTCCTCAAGGCTGGGCGCCGTTGGGCGGCGCAACGACCACGCGACGCTGCCGGGTCTTTTGAAGGCGTTTGTTGTTGCGCACCGTGTGCGCTTTTTCAGCCGCTTTCCGCGTTTTCCTGGCCTCGCGCCGCTGCAGGGCGAGCAAACGCTGCTGTTCGCGCAGGGCCGATGCCGCCCTCTGGCGTTCTTCTGCCGCCTGCACTGCGCGCTCTCGCTCCCGGGCATCGAGCAGCGCGTTCAGCCGTTGCTGCTGTTGCTGCGCCTGCTCACGCTGCTCAACAGTGCGGCTGTCCTGCGCCGGAATGGTCTGGCCCGATGCGCAAGGCTGGTGCGAATAGGCATTGCCGCAGCGCCAGACGGGTGCGACTGGGCTCTCGGCGGTTTGCGCCCCGGCAGAAACGGCGCCCAAGGCCAACAACGCCGCCACGCCGAACCGTGCCAGATCGCGCATGGCTTTCAACCTTTCGCTGACGGCGCAGGCGCGGCCTTCCTGCCGCCTTCCCGGTTGCCGCGATGAAGCTGCATCATCGCCGCCTCGAACTCGCCCTTGAGCAACAGCGGCAGCACCGCCTGCGATTGCTCCATAGCCTGCTCGATCAGATTCAGCTCGGACTGCGGCGGCTTGCCCAGCACGAAGCCGATCACCGCCGCGCGGTCGCCCGGATGACCGATGCCCAGGCGCAGGCGCCAGAAGTTGGGCGTGCCCAGATGATTGATGAGGTCGCGCAGGCCGTTGTGCCCGGCATGACCCCCGCCCAGCTTGAGCTTGGCCTGGCCCGGCGGCAGATCGAGTTCGTCATGCGCCACCAGAATGTGCTCGGGCGCGATCTTGTAGAAGCGGGCAAAGGCGCCGACCGACTGTCCGGAGCGGTTCATGTAAGTGCTGGGCTCGAGCAGCCACAGTTCGCGGCCGTGCAGGCGCACACGCGCGACATCACCAAAGAAGCCGCGCTCGGGCCTGAGGCTGACGCCTGCGGCGCTGGCGATCTGATCGACGAACCAGAAACCGGCGTTGTGCCGATCCAGGGCATGTTCCGGCCCGGGATTGCCCAGGCCGACCAGAAGTTCGATCATGCGCAGTCCATGAAAACAAACGGCTCATTCGCCGCGCGGCTGGCGCTGCAGCAGGCCGCTGAGCGCCGCTTGCGGTGTGAGTTTGCCATCGAGCAGGCGGCTCACTGCCTCGGTGATCGGCATGGCGACGCGGTGGGCGCGCGCCAGTTGCAGCGCGGTCTTCGCCGTGTGCACGCCCTCGGCCACATGGCCCAGCGTGGCGACGATATGGTCAAGCCGCTGCCCCTGCGCCAGCGCCAGGCCGACACGACGATTGCGCGACAGGTCACCGGTAGCGGTGAGCACCAGATCGCCCAGGCCGCTCAGACCCATGAAGGTATCGGCCTGCCCGCCCAGCGCCACGCCCAGCCGTGACATCTCGGCCAGCCCCCGGGTGATGAGCGCGGCGCGCGCATTGTGACCCAGCCCCATGCCGTCGCTCACCCCGGTAGCGATGGCCAACACGTTTTTCACCGCGCCACCCACTTCCACGCCGACGACATCGGGCGTGGCGTAGATGCGCATCGCGCCCTGGTGCAGCGCCGCCACGGCCGACTCGCGCAAGGCGCAATCGGTGCTGGCCAGGGCGAGCGCCACAGGCAGGCCGCGGGCGACCTCCAGCGCGAAACTCGGGCCGGACAGCACTCCGGTCGCCGGTGGCGCCTCCATGCCGGCGAACACGGCGTCGATCACCGCGTGCGGCAACAGACCGCTTCCCGGCTCGAAACCCTTGCACAGCCAGACCAGTTGCTGCACGCGCGCGCCCTGCGGCTTGTCGGCGTTGAAAATGCGCACCGCCTGCGCCGTGGCGCGCAAGCCGGAAACCGGCACCGCGACCAGCAGCAAGCCGTGGGAGCCGGCAGCATGGCGCAATGCCGCATCCAGATCGGACGTGACGTCCAGCCCCTGTGGCAAAGGCACATCGGGCAGATAGGCGGCGTTCACCCGCTCAGCCTGCAAGCGCTGCATCTGCGCGGCGTCGCGGCCCCAGAGCAAGACGGACTGATGCGCAGCGATCTGACAGGCGATGCCCGTGCCCCAGGCACCGGCGCCCAGCACGGTCAGCGAGCGAGGCGGTTGCGACGACATCAGACGCTAAAACGATCAGTTCAGACGGTCGGGCATGATGATGGAAGGCGCGTCATTGGCAGCCTGCTGTTGCGACCGCTGCTGCTCGTACATGGCCTGGAAGTTGATTTCGGCCAGATGCACCGGCGGAAAACCCGCGCGGGTGATGGCGTCGGCCAGATTGGCGCGCAGATAGGGATAGACGGTCTGCGGACAGGCGATGCCCAGCAGCATGTCGGCATGCTCCTGCGGGATGTTGCGCAGCTCGAAAATGCCGGCCTGCTTGCCTTCCACCAGAAACAGCACGCGGTCCTGCATGCGCGCTGTGATGGTGGCCGCCACGGTGATCTCGAACAGACCTTCGACGACGGGTTGCGCTTCCACGCTCATCTGCACGTCCACATTGGGCTGCTGCTGCTCCAGCAGGATCTGCGGCGAGTTGGGCTGCTCCAGCGACAGATCCTTCAGATAGCAACGCTGCAGCATGAAAACCGGATCGGCGGACTGCGTGTTCTCGGGGGTGGCGCTCATCAAAACTCTCCATGGAAAAAAGCCCGCAGGATGCGGGCGTCGATTGATTGCGAGCGGATTCTAGGCCTGCCGGATGACAGTTCCTCAGCCGGGCAGGTTTCAGACCGCGTCGCGCAGCAGCGGCATCAGTCCGCCTCGGGCGTCGAGGGCGTAGAGATCGTCGCAGCCACCCACATGCGTGTCGCCGATGAAAATCTGCGGTACCGTGCGCCGGCCGGTGGCCGCCATCATGTGCTGGCGCTGCTCTGGGTCGAGGTCGATGCGGACTTCCTCGATGTCGGCAACGCCGCGCCTGTGCAGCAGCGCCTTGGCGCGAATGCAGTACGGACAGACCGCGGAGGTGTACATGCGAACCTTGTTCATTCGACGATCAGCCTTTCTCGACCGGCAGCCCGGCCTCGCGCCAGGCGCGCATGCCTCCGCTGACAGGCGCGGCATTGACGAAACCCGCCTTGCGCAGTTGCGCCACGGCGCGCTTGGCCCGCACCCCGGAGGCGCACATCACCAGCACCGGCGTGTCCTTGTCCTTGGGCAGATCGCCCAGACGCTTGTCGAGCTGGCCCAGCGGAATGCTCTTGCTGCCCAGGGCATGACCGGCCTGGAATTCAGCAGGCTCGCAGACATCGATCATGACGCCTTTTTCGCGGTTGATCTTGAGCACGGCCTGCGCCGCGCTGACGCCATCCGACGCCGAGGCGCCGCCGTATGAGCTCCACAGCAGCATGCCGCCGGAGGTCAGGGCAATCAGCACGAGCGCCCAGTTTTCGATGAGGAACTGCACTTGCGTTTTCTCCAGTAGAAAAACGAATTCTAAAAAGTCGAATCTGCTTGCGCAGATGTGTGGGTTTGTCCGATCCTGCGCACGGTCTCGATTGCTGCAGTGCAGCGACCTGTCGCAGGTGGACTACCATTACCTTGCACTGCGCATTGTTCCACTCCTTTGCACTTCGGGAACCTCATGTACAAACTCGTCATGCTGCGCCACGGTGAATCCACCTGGAACCAGCAAAACCGCTTTACCGGCTGGACCGATGTCGATCTGACCGAGCAAGGCATCCGCGAAGCCCGCGCCGCGGGGCGTCTGCTCAAGGAACTGGGTTACACCTTCGACCTGACCTACACCTCGGTCCTCAAGCGCGCGATCCGCAGCCTCTGGCTGGTGCTCGACGAACTCGACGCCATGTGGCTGCCGGTGGTGCATACCTGGCGCATCAACGAACGCCACTACGGCGCGCTGCAAGGGCTGAACAAGGCGGAAACGGCCGCCAAGTTCGGCGACGAGCAGGTGCATATCTGGCGCCGCAGCTACGACGTTGCGCCGCCGGCGCTGGACGAGACGCACCGCCTGGAACTGGCCGCCGATCCGCGCTACGGCCGCCTCAAGCCCGAAGAACTGCCGCTGACCGAGTGCCTGAAAGACACCATCGCCCGGGTGCTGCCGTTCTGGCACGAATCGCTGGCGCCTGCCATCAAGGCGGGCAAACGCACCCTGGTGGTCTCGCACGGCAACTCCATGCGCGCCATCATGAAGTACCTCGACGACATCTCGGACGAAGACATCGCCGGGCTGAACATTCCCAACGGCATTCCGCTGGTGTACGAGCTCGACGGCGATCTCAAGCCGCTGCAGCGGTATTACCTTACAGCGACGGGCAGCAAGGTCTGATTGCCGCAGGTTGTTTGCGGCAAATGGCTTGCCGCGGGTCGCTTGCTGCTCATTTTCCCCTCGGCTGCCTATCCCGCGGGCGTCTTGCGGGATGGCAGGGCGCCTGCGCCGTCCCGAGCGCGCAACCCCTATACTGCCCGCTCTTCCTTGCAGACACTCCGCTTGATCCACCATGGCCAGTAAATTTCGAGTCGCAGCCTGGGTTGTCGTTGGCGCCATCACCGGCATCATGGCCACCCTGCAAGTCCAGGCGCTGGCGCGCAACACCGCATCGCCGCTCCCGCTGGAGGAACTGCAACAGTTCGCCGCGGTGTATGGTCTGATCAAGGCGGATTATTTCGAGCCGGTCGAGGGCAAGAAACTGATCGAGAACGCCATCAACGGCATGGTGAACAACCTCGATCCGCACTCGGAATATCTGGACAAGAAAGCGTTCAAGGACTTCAAGGAAAGCACCAGCGGCAAATTCGTCGGCGTGGGCATCGAAATCACCGCCGAGGATGGTCTGGTCAAAGTCGTGTCGCCGATCGAGGGCTCGCCTGCGGCGCGCGCGGGCATTCACGCGGGCGATCTCATCACTCGTATCGATCACACCGCCGTCAAGGGCCTGAGCCTGAGCGACGCGGTCAAGCTCATGCGCGGCAAGCCCGGCACCAAGGTCACGCTCACCGTGCTGCGCAAGGCGGAAAACCGCACCCTCACCTTCACCGTGACGCGCGAATTGATCCAGGTGCAGAGCGTCAAGGGCAGGATGATCGCCCCGGGCTACGGCTGGATCCGCATCACCCAGTTCCAGTCCGACACCTTGAGCAGCTTTGTCCACAAGATCGACGCGCTCTACAAGGAGGACCCGAACATGAAGGGGCTCGTCCTCGATCTGCGCAACGATCCGGGCGGCCTGCTCGAAAGCGCCGTGGGCGTGGCCTCGGTCTTCCTGCCAGATGATGCCGTCATCGTCAGTACCAAGGGCCAGATGCCCGAAGCGAACGCAACGTATCGCAACACCCCGAGCGACTACCTCAGCCGTGCCGGCGACAACCCGCTCGACACCCTGCCTGCGGGCGTGAAGACGGTGAAGCTGGTGGTGCTGATCAACGGCGGCTCGGCCTCGGCTTCCGAGATCGTGACCGGCGCGCTGCAGGACTACAAGCGTGCGGTGGTCATGGGCACGCTGTCCTTCGGCAAGGGCTCGGTGCAGACGGTGCTGCCGCTCGGGCCCGACACCGCGCTCAAGCTCACCACGGCACGCTACTACACCCCCAACGGCCAGTCGATCCAGGGCAAGGGCATCACGCCGAACTATGAAGTCGATCCGCTGGAGAGCGGCGACCCCTACGCCGCGCTGCGCATGCGCGAGATCGACTACAAGAATCAGATCGGCACCGGCAGCGAGGCCGCGGATTCCAGCCGGGTCGAAAACGACGTGCGCAAACAGGAAGAAGCCCGCCGTCTGCTCGAAGCCGAACTCCAGAAAGACCCGAACAAGCTGCCCAAATTGCCCGAATACGGCAGCAAGGAAGATTGGCAGCTCACGCAGGCGATGAATTATCTCGAAGGCAAACCGGTGATCACGGCCAAACACCCAGCCAACACGGCCAAGGCGAAAACCCCGGCCGCATCCGCCGCAGCCAGCGGCCCGAAGACCGACGCCAGCGGCGCCACCAAGAACCCATAGGCACGCACCATCATCCGCTCGGGCGATGGCATCTGGCAATGTCCCTCGACGATCGCCAACTGCTGCGCTATTCGCGGCACATCCTGCTCGATGAAATCGGCATCGAGGGCCAGGAGCGCATCTGCTCTGGCCGCGCCCTCATTCTCGGCGCGGGCGGGCTGGGTTCTCCGGCTGCCCTCTATCTGGCCAGTGCGGGCGTGGGGCGCATCACCCTGGTCGATGACGACACGGTCGACCTGACCAATCTGCAGCGGCAGATCGCCCACACCGAAGCGCGCGTGGGCCAGCTCAAGGTGGAGTCGGCCCGCGAGGCCATGCGGCAGATCAATCCGACGATCGAAGTCGAGGCGATCGCCCGCCGCGCCGACGCCGCGCTGCTCGATGAACTGGTCCCGGCCGCAGACGTTGCCCTGGACTGCAGCGACAACTTCGCCACCCGCCAGACGCTCAACCGCGCCTGCGTCACACACGGCGTGCCGCTGGTCAGCGGCGCGGCCATTCGCTTCGCCGGTCAGGTCAGCGTGTTCGACCCCCGCCCCGACGCGCAGGGCGAACGCGGGCCCTGCTATGCCTGTCTGTTTCCGCCGGATGCGCCGGTCGAAGAAGTGCGCTGCGCCACCATGGGGGTGTTTGCCCCGCTGGTCGGACTGGTCGGCAGTCTGCAGGCGGCTGAAGCGCTGAAAATCCTCAGTCAGACAGGCAAAACCTTGCGCGGCAAGCTGTTACTGATCGACGCGCTGGACACCGATTTCCAGACCATCGGCCTGCAGCGCAACCCGCAGTGCCCGGTTTGCGGCGATGGCCATCGAGACTGAGCGCTGCTGCGTTCAAAACCCCGCCGACAGCGCCTGCCGCAGATGGTCGACGAGCAGTTGCACCGCACGCGGCGTGTTCGGGCTCCAGGGACGGATCGCGTAGATCGCCTGCCCGAAAAACCCCACAGCCCGCCAATCCGGCAGCACCGGTCTCAACGCGGATGAACGTGCGCCCAGTTCGAGGCTGAAGTCCGGCGCCAGGGCAATGCCCAGACCGGCGCGGGCCGCCTCGCGCAGCACTTCGCTGGTGTTGGCGCGCAGCGGCCCCCGCACGGTCACGCGCACGCGCCGGGACTGCGCGTCCTGGGCGCTTGCCGGTTCGAACATCCACACCGCCGCTCCAGGCCGCAAATAGGTCAGACATGCATGCTGCGCCAGTTCCGCAGGATGCTGCGGCGGGCCGTGCCGACGCAGATAGGCGGCACTGGCCACCAGCAGCGAACGCGTGTCGCACAGCTTCCACGCCACATGACTGTCGGGCGGCGCGGCCACGTGACGCACGGCCAGGTCGAAGCCCTCCTGCGACAGATTGCTCAGCCGATCCGTCAACTCCAGCTCGACCCGGATATCGGGATATTGGCGCAGAAAAGTCGACAAGTGCGGCGCCACATGCTGGCGGCCCAGGGCAACGGGTGCGGTCACCCGCACCAGGCCGCGCGGCGTTTGCGCCAGATCGTGCACCTCCCCGACGCTGCGCACGATGTGGGCGAAGGCGGGCGCCGTCTCGTCCACCAGCCGCTGCCCGGCTTCGGTCAGACGCAGGGTGCGCGTGGTTCGCCTCACCAGCGGCACGCCGATGCGGCGCTCCAGCGCAGCGAGCTGCTGGCTCACCGCCGCCTTGGAAACGCCCAGACGCTGCGCGGCAGCGGTCAAGCTGCCCTGTGCGGCAATCGCGCCCAGCCAGTGCACTTGCTGCCAGAGCAAGTCGTCACGCGCGGGAGAAGGGTTCGGCACGGCAATCTCCAGAAGTCCAGCAGAAATCCGACTGTTCATTTTTCGAAACGATGTTGTCAGTTTAGAGCGCTGTTCAAAGGCGATGCCGGCTCCTAGACTTGAGTGACATTTCCATCATGTCCCGTTCACAGGAGACTCTCTCATGGGCGCACCCCACCCGTTCACCAGCACCACTGATGCGGCGCATTTCATCGCAGGCCGCGCGGTTTCGGCCGAAGGCGCTCGCAAGCAAGCCGTGTTCAACCCGGCCACGGGCGCCGTGGCGCGCCAGGTCGAACTGGCCGCTGCGGCGCAGGTCGATGCCGCCGTCGCCGCCGCGCACGCCGCCTTTCCGAAATGGGCCGACCTGCCGCCGCTGCGCCGCGCGCGGGTGATGTTCAGGTTTCTCGACCTGCTCAACCAGCACCGCGACACCCTGGCCGCCATGATCACCGCCGAGCACGGCAAGGTGTTCACCGACGCACAGGGCGAGGTCACGCGCGGCATCGAGATCGTGGAGTTCGCCTGCGGCATGCCGCAACTGCTCAAGGGCGACTACACCGAACAGGTGTCCACCGGCATCGACAACTGGACGATGCGCCAGCCCTTGGGCGTGGTGGCCGGCGTCACCCCGTTCAACTTCCCCTGCATGGTGCCGCTGTGGATGTTCCCGGTGGCCATCGCGGCGGGCAATACCTTCGTGCTCAAGCCCAGCCCGCTCGATCCTTCGCCCAGTCTGTTCATGGCCGAGTTGCTCCAGCAGGCCGGACTGCCAGACGGCGTGTTCAACGTCGTGCAGGGCGACAAGGTGGCCGTGGACGCGCTGCTGGCGAACCCGGACGTCAGGGCCGTCAGCTTTGTCGGCTCGACCCCGGTGGCCCGTCACATTGCGCAGGAAGCCGCGCGCCAGGGCAAGCGCGTGCAGGCGCTGGGCGGCGCCAAGAACCATATGGTGGTGATGCCCGACGCCGACCTCGATCAGGTCGTCGATGCGCTGATCGGCAGCGCCTTCGGCTCGGCGGGCGAACGCTGCATGGCCATTTCGGTCGGCGTGCTGGTGGGCGATGTGGCCGACAAGATCCTCCCACGGCTGGTGGAGCGCACCAAGGCGCTGAAGGTGAAGAACGGCATGGAACTCGACGCCGAGATGGGTCCGATCGTCACGCAAGCAGCACGCGAGCGCATCAGCAGCATGATCGACTCCGGCGTGCAGCAGGGCGCGACACTGCGGGTCGATGGCCGCGCGCAACAGGTGGCCGGGCATGACAAGGGTTTCTGGCTTGGCGGCACCTTGTTCGACCATGTCACCCCGGACATGCGCATCTACCAGGAAGAGATCTTCGGCCCGGTGCTTTCCTGCGTGCGCGTGCCCGACTTCGCCGCCGCGCTCGATCTGGTGAACGCCCACGCCTACGGCAATGGCGTGGCCTGCTTCACTCGCGACGGCCATGTGGCGCGCGAGTTCGGCCGACGCGTCCAGGCGGGCATGGTGGGCATCAATGTGCCGATTCCGGTGCCGATGGCCTGGCATGGCTTCGGCGGCTGGAAATCCAGCCTGTTCGGCGACATGCATGCCTATGGCGAAGAAGGCGTGCGCTTCTACACCAGGCAGAAAAGCATCATGCAGCGCTGGCCGGAAAGCACGCCCAAGGGCGCCGAGTTCGTCATGCCGACGGCGAAGTGAGCAGGTTCGAAGGCGAGCGACCCTCCAGCCGGGCATTGGATGTCCGTGCGCGTTAGAGCACCGCTTCGTTCACAGCGCTTCGGCGCTGTAGCGCACGCTCAGCGTATGCGTGGCGCCGGGCGCCAGGGTCAGCGCATTGTCCGCGGCGTTGGCCGACTCGACGCACAGCATGTTGCGCCAGCCCTGCGCGGTGAAGTCGCCCAGTGCGGCGGCCTTCTGCGCCCACGGCGTCCAGACCACGGTGGAGGCCGACCCCTGCTTGGCAATGCGAATGCGCCGCTGCAGCAGCGGATCGTGGATGATGCATTGCGCCGCCGTGTCCACATACACCCGGTCGGTCTCGGCGGCAAAACGCACCGCGCCTTGCTGCTGCTTGCGGGCGAAGGCCTCGGTCTTGTCGAGGTAGGCGCAGCCATCGAGCCCCAGTAGTTCGACCTCGGCAACGTCGCCCACCTGAAAGTAGGTGTGCAGTGCCTCGCTGAGCGGCAGCGACTGCGCGGTGGCGTTGTGCGTGGTCAATTCCATCTCCAAGACCTCTGACACGCGAACGTGCAGGGAAACCGGCGTGTCATGCGGCCATTGCGCGCGCGTGGTGTCCGACGGCTGCAGTTGCAGCGTGAGGTGGATCGCGCCTTGCGCCGCCCCGCTGTCCACCACCGCCCAGGGCACGGTACGGGCAAAGCCATGCGCCGGAAAACCGCTCTGGCTGGCGTGCGGGCCGAACCAGGGCCAGCACACCGGCACGCCGCCGCGGATCGACTTGCCCGGCAGATAGCGCGCCGCTTCGGACACCCAGACCACCGGCTCGGGTTGCGACCTGGGGCGAAAGCTGGTGAGGTGGGCGCCCTGCAGACAAAGGCTGGCCACGCCTGCGGCATGGTCGATTTCCGCAAAGATCAGCCCGGTCGGATGGGCATGGAACTGCAGTTGGCCGGGGATGGAAAAGCGCTTGAGCGAGTCGAGGTTGTGCATGATCGAATAGGCTGCCGGGGAAAGTGATGAGGCCGGATGGAACGTCAGCTCAAACCCATGAGCCGAATGGATGGGGCGTCAGAAGATGTGAATCGCAACCATACCCGAAGTATTCCAGCAACAGGCCCGTCTGCCCGTCTGCTATGGTTTCTTTCAGAACGTCGGCGCTAGGAGCCTGTCGGACTTGAGGATCGCGGGCTGCAAATGGACGGTGCGGCGCCCTACGGCAGCGGCTTTTTGCCCCATAGCTTCGGCTATGGGGCTCCAAACCCGCCGCCACATGGCATCCACACCGCCCATTTTCGCCTTCCGCGCCCCAAGCCCGACAGGCTCCTCGCCTGCACTCACCCACCAGAGACCTTGCACGATGATCGACAGCTACCTGCCCGCATGGCCCTTGCACCCCGACGGCGTGTTCTGGGTGGGGGCGGCGCTGGTGCTGGCCACGCTCACGGGGGAGTCGGTGTTTCGCTTCCTCAGGTGGCCGCGGCTGGTGGGGTATTCAGCGGCGGGCATGATTCTGGCCGCCGGCGGGGCCGGGCTCAATGTGTATGAGCTGCAGAACAGCGCCCGCGCCATCGTGGACACGGCCCTGGCCGTGTTGTTGTTCGAGATTGGCCACCGCGTCAATCTGCGCTGGCTGCGCGCCAACCCCGCGCTGCTGGGCATGAGCCTGTTTGAGTCGGCGCTGGGCTTTGGCGCGGTGTGGATCCTGCTGGTCTTCCTGGGTTTCACGGCGCTGCAGTCAGCCATCGTGTCGGGCGTGCTCATGGCGACCTCGCCCGCCGTGGTGCTGCGCATCAGCAGCGAATTTCGCAGCAACGGGCAGGTGACCGAGCGCCTGCTGCTGCTCTCGGCGCTCAATACGTTCTATGCGCTCTTGATCTGCAGCCTGCTGCTGGGCATGATGGATGCCGACGGCCCGCAGGGCGCGACTGCCTCGGCGCTGCACCTGTTGTACCTGCTCGGCGGCTCGGTGCTGGCGGCGGCGCTGCTGGCCTGGGCGGTGAACTGGGTGGAGCGGCATTTCGACTTCCGCGACGAAGGCGGCGCGCTGATGCTCGTCGGTCTCATCGTGCTCACCCTGTCGCTCACCCGCATGCTCAACTGGTCGGCCCTGCTCACTCCCTTGCTGGCCGGCGCGCTGCTGCGCTGGCGCAGCCCCCGCCCGCGGTTGTGGCCGCAGCACTTCGGCACGGCAGGCGGTGTGCTCATGGTGCTGCTCTTCCTCATTCTCGGCCTGAGTCTGAATGCGCGCATTCTGCTGGCGGGCGGGGCGGCGGCGGCGCTGGTCATCGTCGTGCGGCTGGCGGCCAAGCTGGCGGCGGTGCTGGCGTTAGGGCGCGTCAGCGGCGCGAGCTGGCGGCAGTCGGTCGCGCTGGGCCTGTCGCTCAACCCAGCCTCGGGTGTGAGCTTCGTGCTCGCGCTGAGTTTCTTGAGCAGCTCGGCCGGAGCAGCGCTGCACCCCATGCTGGCCGTCGCGTTCAGCGCCATCGCCCTGCTGGAGCTACTCGCCCCGCTGCTCACCCGCTGGGCGCTGGGCTATTGTGCAGACATCGCCCCAGACTCCGCCAGTCGCAGCAACGGAGAAGCCGCATGAGTCTGGTGCCATTCACCCAATCAGACGCGCTGAGCATCGGCGTGGAGCTGGAGCTGCAGATCGTCAATCGGCACAACTACGACCTCATGCCCTGCGCGCCCGACCTGCTGCGCCTGCTGCAAGGCCGCAAGCTGCCCGGACTGGTCACGCCGGAAATGACCGAGAGCATGATCGAACTCTCCACCGGCATCTGCACCGGCTATGACGATGCGCTGGCCCAGCTCACCGAGATCCAGGGCGCGCTGGTGGACGCCGCCAACAAGCTCGACGTGGGCCTGGCCGGCGGCGGCACCCACCCGTTCCAGCACTGGGCGCAGCAGCGCATTTTCGACAAGCCGCGCTTTCTCCAGCTCTCGGAGCTGTACGGCTACCTGAGCAAGCAGTTCACCGTGTTCGGCCAGCATGTGCACCTGGGCTGCCCCGACGCCGACACCGCGCTCTACACCCTGCACTGCCTCTCGCGCTTCATTCCGCATTTCATCGCCCTTTCGGCCTCGTCGCCCTATGTGCAGGGCGAAGACACCGGGTTTCACTCCGCGCGGCTGAACTCGGTCTTCGCCTTCCCGCTCTCGGGCCGGGCGCCCTTCGCGCTGAGCTGGGAGGAGTTCGAGCGCTACTTCGACAAAATGACCGCCACCGGCGTGGTCAAGAGCATGAAAGATTTTTATTGGGACATCCGCCCCAAGCCCGAATACGGCACCATCGAAGTGCGCGTGATGGACACCCCGTTGACCATCACCAAGGCGGCGCGCATCGCCGCGCTCGTCCAGACCCTGGGCGCCTACATCCAGCGCGAGCGGCCCTTTGCGCCGCAGGAAGACGACTACCTCGTCTACACCTTCAACCGCTTTCAGGCCTGCCGCTTCGGCTTCGACGGCACTTTCGTCGATCCCGCCACCCGCGAACACCGCACCCTGCGCGAAGATCTCATCCGCACCCTCGTCAAGCTCGAAGGCCACGCCGCAGACTGCAAGTCCGACGTCGCCCTGCGCGAACTCCTCGCCGACGTCAGCGCCCGCGGCAATGATGCCCAGTGGATACGCGAGGTGTTCTCGCGCGAGCATCACCTGCCCGAGGTGGTGCGGCAGCAGGCGGAGCGGTGGATGGCACCGCTTGCGCAGAAAAATGGTTAACGCCGAGCGCCCACTGGTCAGCATGCTATTGGCCTGTTACGGGCAGGCCGATGTCGTCGGAGATGCCGTTCGGGCTGCACTGGCGCAGACCTATTCCCCGATGGAAATCCTCATTTCCGACGACGCCTCGCCAGACGCCACCTTCGAGCGCATCCAGCAAGCCGTGCAGGGCTACCGCGGGCCCCATCACATCACCGTGCGCCGCAACTCGGAAAATCTCGGCATCAGCGCGCATTTTTCGCAGCTCGCGCAATTGGCGCAGGGCGAATTGCTGATCGTGGCGGCTGGCGACGACATCAGCGAGCCGCAACGCGGCGAACGCCTTGTCGCCCATTGGCTGTCGCACGGCAAAAAACCCGATCTCATCGCCAGTGACTTGCTGGACATCGATGCGCAGGGTCAGGTGCACGCAGTGCTGACGCATACCCATCTCGACGACTGGTCTGTAGCCCGCTGGCTGCAGGCGCGACCGTGGCTGGTGGGCGCCTCGCACGCCTGGAGCAAACGACTGTTCGACCGCTTCGGGCCGATGCAGCGCGGCGCCGAGGCGGAAGATCAAATCATGCTGCTGCGCGCGCTTCTGAGCGGCGGCGCGACCACGCTGCACGAGCCTCTGGTGCGCTGGCGGCGCGGCGGCCTGTCGGCAAAGCGCCGCGTCCCCGATCTGGCCACTTTGCGCGCGGCGATGGCTCGCGGCAATCGCGCCACCTTGTCCGCCCTCCAGCAGCATCTGACTGATGCGGCGATCTGCAATCAAAGCGATCTCATCAAAGCCGCCCTGAGGTCGGAACTGGCCCGCGCGCAATACACGGCCGCCATGCTGGACCCCGAGGCGAGCGCAAAAAACGCCTGGCAAACTTTTGTTGGAGCCAGCGATGTCGCACTGGGCCTGCGCCTGCGCCTGCTCGGCTATACCCGCCTGCCCTGGCTGTACGACCCGCTGATCCGCTTGAAAGCGAAATGGAAAATTTCCCGACATCCCGATGCCGCCAACCGCCCTGCGCTATGAACGCCCCGGCAATGGCCATGTCGTGTCGCCTCGCCATCACCGCGCAGGCGCTGGCGCATGGCGGCGGGGCCGAGCGCTACGCCCGCGATGTCACCGCCGGCTTGCTCGATCTGGGTCTTCGCCCATGGATCATCGCCCGGAAAATCGACCCTGATCTGCCCGAAGCCCAGAACGCCCGATGCACTCGCCTGCCCTTGCGCGGGGTGCCCAAGCTGTTGCGCAGCCGCGCCTTCGATGCACTGACCGCTTGGGTTTTACGACGCTCGCCTGTCGACTGCGTATTCGGCATCAACCACACCCTCCATGCCGACGTCGTGGTTTGCGGCGGGACGCATCCGGGCTTTCTGCAGGCAATGGGCAAAACGGCGGGCTGGGCCGATCGCGCCCAGATCGCTCTGGAGCGCCGAACCTATATTCGGGCTCGCGCCATCGTCGCGCACTCGGTGCTCATGCGCGATGAACTGACGCGCTTTTATCCCGGGATTGCCGAAAAAATCAGCGTGCTCTACCCGCCTGTGGACCCCAGGCGATTCACGCCCATGAACGCATCGCAACGCTTGCAGGCCCGCCTGAGACTGGGCCTGCCCACCGACCGGCCCGTGTTTTTGCTTGCCTCCACCGGGCACGCGCGCAAGGGCCTGGGCGAACTGGCGCCCCTGTTCTCACAGACCGATGCCTTCGGCGTGCTGGCCGTGGCCGGCCGGCCGCTGCCGGAAAAAACCCGCAATGTCATCGAACTGGGCTATCGCCCCGACATCGAGGCCGTCTATGCCGCCGCCGATTACACCGTGGTCGCCTCACTTTACGAACCCTTCGGGTTGGTCGCGGTGGAGTCCGTACTGTGCGGCACGCCGGTGGTCATTGCCGACAACGTCGGCAGCGCCGAAGTCATCAGCGAGGAGGCAAAAATCGCCTACGACCGCAACGACGCAGATGCTTTGGCTCAGGCGCTGCAAAGCGCCGCCGGGCGAGCGCGGCAAGGACGGCATCGTTTGATCGAACCGAGCCAATACCTGCGCTACGACCCGGCCGTCTCCACCCACGTCCGCGCCCTGCTGTCCTTGTTTCAGAGGTGCTGCGACGACGTGTCCGCCGTGTGAAACTGCATGTGGTGCAACTGCGCATAGAGCCCGCCTTTTTGCAGCAATTCGTCCTGGGTGCCGAGTTCGACCAGGCGGCCTTCGTCGAGCACGGCGATGCGGTGGCAGTGGGCTATTGTTGCCAGCCGGTGGGCGATGACGATGGTGGTGCGTCCATGCATGAGGCGGTTGATGGCCTGCTGCACCAGACGCTCGCTTTCGGCATCGAGCGCGCTGGTGGCTTCGTCGAGGATGAGCAGCGGCGCGTTGCGGTACAGCGCGCGGGCGATGGAAAGACGCTGGCGTTGCCCGCCCGAGAGCTGCGAGCCATTGTGGCCCACCGGGGCCTGCAGACCGCCCGGCAGGCTGCGCACGAAATCGCCCAAGGCGGCGGCGTCGAGCGCGGCCCAGGCGCGGCCCTCGTCCACCTCGGAGCCGAAGCTGACATTGGCGCCAATGCTGTCGTTGAGCAGCACCACGTCCTGCCCGACGTAGGCGATCTGCTCGCGCAGACTGTGCAGATTCCAGTCGCGCAGCGGCACGCCGTCGAGCAGCAGACGGCCCCGGCTGGGTTCGAGCAGGCGCGGCACGAGGCGCATGAGCGTGGTCTTGCCGGCCCCGGACGGGCCGACGATGGCAAGGCTCTCCCCTGCCTGCACGCGCAGACTGATGCCGTCGAGCACCGGGCGATCCATGGCGCTGAGGGTCACGCCCACGTCGTCGAATTCGAGATCGCCGCGCACGCGCTCGGCGGTGTGCTTGCCGGTGTCATGCTCGCGCGGCGCATCCACGATGCCGCGCAGGCGATCCAGGGAGGTGAGCGCCCGCATCATGGGCTGCACGATGTCGGCCACGCGGCGCAAGGGCGAGAGGGTCATCATCATCGCGGTGATGAAGGCGACAAAACCGCCCACGCTGTGCTGCCCCGAGACATCGCTCTGCCACATGGCAAAGACGATGACCACCGAAACCGCCAGCGCCGACAACCATTGCGACACCGGCGTGGTCATCGAGCCCGATACCAGCGTCTTCACCGTGGTGCGGCGCAAGGCCTGATTGATGCGGTCGAACCGCGCGGCAAAACCGCCCTGCGCGTTGTGCACGCGAATCACCGGCGCCGCCAACATGCCCTCTTCCAGCGCGTAGGAGGTTTCCTCCGCCGCCTTCTGCATCTGCGCATTCAGCCGCTTGGCGCGCCGGCTGATGAGGCGCATGGTGAAAATCAGCGGCAGCAGAATCGCCAAGGTCAACAAGGTCAGACTCCAGTTCACCCACAGCAGGTAGCCGAACAGTGCGATCAAGGTGAAGCTGTCGCGCACCAGGGTCAGCAGGCCCGGAAAGATCATCCCCAGCGCCAGCTGCGCCTCGTACACCGAAGCTCCGATCAGGCTGCTGGCGCTCTCGCGTTGCAGTTGCGCCAGTTGCGCATGCACAATCTGCCCGTAAACCCGTTCGCGCACCCGCGCGAGCACGTTCTGCGTCAGCCACTGTGTGAGAAACTGCGAAGCCAGCCAGGCCAGCCCGCGCACCGAGAACAAGCCCATCAGCACCGCCGGGACGGCCCACAAAGGAAAGTCCCGCTTGGCCGTGAAGCCGACATCGAGCACATGCTTCATCAAGGCAGGCAGCACCGGCTCGGTGGCCGCGACGATGGCGGCGAAAAGCACGATGAGCAGCGCGGCAGGGCGGTTGCGGGGGTTGGCGCGAAAAAGTTCACGCAGCAAACCAACTCCCAAGAGTTCACGCCCCGCTAGCATTTGGCACTCGTTGCTTGAAAAAATTCAATCATGCAGCTCATTCAGGTTTGTTTTGCGCTCAGGCTCACGGACGTTTCGGCTGAGAAGGGCCCCCTCATCGTGCAGCAAATCTTCAAGCCAGGCTATGGATGCTGCGTTCTGGGGAACGCCAAGCGGCGGCCTTCCGTGCAGAGTTCACATGGCGAAGCCTCATGCTAGTGGCTGAGAAGATCCAACGCATTGTCGTTCCTCGATATGCCCCGATGGCCATCGCGGCGCTTTTACTGGCCTATCCCATCTTGACGTTGACCGTAGCCGGCGCAGTCAACAGCATTTTTTTTGTGCTGTTTCTGATGAGTTGCGGTATTTTGCTCCGTCATCTCTGGCCTCAAACCAACCGCTCCATCGAACAAAATTGCTTTGTTGATCCATTGTCAACTGCTGCCGCCTGGATCTATTTCTTGTCCATGGCGGCCCTGCCCGTTGCCGTGTTCTTGAGCCAATGGGCCAATCACCGCTGGGGTTGGCCTTATTATGATGCAGTTTCTCGTTTTCTTCTGGCCGCGCCGATTTTTTTTGCTTTGCGCAAAATTCAACCTCAATATTTAATGACTGTTCAGCCGGGCATGATCCTCGGCGCGCTCGCTGCGTGCGGTTTGGCTATCTGGTTTCCCCATAATTGGGGAGGTGGGGATGGGTTGGATCGTATCGGATCGTCGTTTGTCAATCCGATCCATTTCGGTGATATTGCGTTGACTTTGGGAGTGCTTTCGGCGTTTGGCCTTGGCTGGCGCTGCATGACACGAACAGGCCTGAATATTATAAATTCGATATTTGTCGTACTGGCCTTACTTGCAGGCGCCTACGCATCAATATTATCAGGCTCTCGTGGCGGTTGGATAGCTGTACCTGTTTTTTTGCTGCTGACCTATGGAATTCACCGAACCAGCGTGCGTGGTTGGATTTTATTGGCAGGCGCGCCTGCCGTATTGCTTTTGGCCATTCTGGCCTATGTATCGATACCAGAAATACACCACCGGATTGGCATGATCGCCAACAATCTGCATGCATTTGATCAAGGCAATGAGAACACATCGATTGGCATACGATTCCAATTGTGGCAAGCGGCCTTGGTCATTTTTTCTGAGCATCCGCTTTTTGGGGTTGGCATGGGCGGTTTCAAGGAACTGATGACTCCCATGCAGCAGGCCGGTCAGCTCACACCGCTAGCCGCCGATTTCGGTCGCCAGGAGGTGCACAGTGAAGTGCTTTCCCGCCTCTCACAACTCGGGGTTGTAGGGTTTGCGGCGATCATGGCCGTTTACGTGACACCGGGCTGGCTGTTCTGGCGACGGCTGCATGCGTCACACTCGGCTTCGCGAGCTGCAGCGCGCATGGGTCTGGCCCTGGTTCTGGGCTTTTTCGTCTATGGACTGACAGTCGAAACGTTTGATCTCACCATGACCGCCGCCTTTTATGCCTTGACGACGGCCGTGCTACTGGCAGCCGCTTACCCACAATATTGCATGATTGATCGCCCGCCATGTTCAGCATCCTGATTCCCACCTGGAACAACCTGCCCTACTTGAAGTTGTGCATAGATAGCATTCGCCGGCATTCTGCAGAAAATCACGAAATTCTGGTGCATGTCAACGAGGGATCGGATGGCACCTTGCATTGGTTACGAGAGCAAGGAATACGTCACAGTCATTCTGGCGGAAATATCGGAATCTGTCTGGCCGTGAATCATCTTGCTGCCATGGCGTCTCGGGATTGGCTGCTTTACATGAACGACGATATGGTATGCTGTCCCGGATGGGATATTGCACTGATCGATAGAATAAAGTCATTCGATCATGATAGATTGTTCTTGTCTTCTATTTTGCTGGAACCCATATTGACTCGGAATGATCGGGTCATCGTGCAGGATCATGGCCGCAACCCTGATGATTTTAATGCGGCAGGCCTGTTGCGGCATTACATGGATATTCCACGGGAGAATATGCTCGGCCGCGCCTCGCAACCGACATTGATCGCCAAACGCTGGTGGATCATGGTCGGCGGGTACAGCCTGGAGTTCAGCCCTGGGATGAGCTCGGATGATGATTTGCTCATCAAACTCTGGATCGTTGGATTTCGTCATTTTGAAATCATCGCGGCCAGTCGGCTTTATCACTTCGCCTGCAGCAGCACAGGTCGCGTGCGTAAAAACCGGGGATCGCGTGAATTTGCGCTCAAGTGGGGAATCACCCAGGGTGAATTCATGCGCAACTACCTGTTGAAAGGTCAGGGCGTCGCGGATGAGGCCTTGCTGAATTGCTTTCCCAGGCCAACCATGAGCGGACGATTCAAGCGCGCCATCCACGGTCTGTTGTCGAGCATCCCGCTGGGAGATATTTCAGCGTGGAACGCAAGATCAGGAATGCTGTTCTCGGAGCCTCGCAGCGATGCAGATGTCGATTCGGAGGATGGCCGCTGATGCCCAGCGTTTCCGCCATACTGATCACCAGAAACGAAATTCACAATCTGGCCGATTGCCTGGCTGGACTTTCCTGGTGTAACGAGGTCATCGTGATGGATAGCGGCAGCACGGATGGCTCCGCAGAACTGGCTCGTCAGTTGGGCGCACGCGTGCAGTGCCAAACCGATTGGCCCGGTTTCGGCCCACAGAAAAACCGCGCCCTCGATTTGGCGCAAGGCGAATGGGTGTTGTCGATCGATGCGGATGAGCGCGTGACGCCGGCCTTGGCCGAGGAAATCCAAGCTGCAATCGGGCGCGCCGATGCGCCGGATGCGTTTTCGCTGCCTCGCCTCTCAAGCTATTGCGGACAGTTCATGCGTCATGGCGGCTGGTATCCCGATCGGGTGGTCAGGCTATTTCGCAGAGGCAAGGCGCGATTTTCTGACGACATCGTGCATGAATCCGTGCAGGTACAGGGCCCCGTCGGCCAGTTGCGGCACGACCTGCTGCATATCAGCTATCGCTCGCTCGACGATGTGCTGGAGAAGATGAATCGGTACTCCAGTGCCGGAGCCGAGAAGCTGGCCTCGCGTGGGCGCCGGGCCAGCCTTGCCACGGCGCTGGGCAAGAGTCTGTGGGCGTTCATTCGAACCTACCTCCTGCGGCGCGGTTTTCTCGATGGCCGCCTGGGTTTCGTGTTGGCTTGCAGCGTCGCACAGGAAACCTGGTACCGTTATCTGAAGCTCTGGCTGGCGCAGCGACCCGTGGGCGAGAACAAAAACCATCTTTCCTGATGGACTCTTTCTGTACGGGCGAACCCACGGCACCTTCGGAACCAATCCCCCCTTCAGAACTCAGTCCTGCTGTCGTCAGGTTCTGATTCAATAGTGCATCGCAGCAAGACTTGCGAATTTTTACTCCGGTGGGGCTCTTGCCCCTCTTAGAATTCCATCGCTTTGTTCGCTTCGGCCTGGCTGAAGCAGCACGGCCCTACTCTCAACATGCCATGCAGCGACGCCGCTTTGTTCTGGGTTCTCTCTCTGCTCCGCTGGTTCGCGGGGCGGCTTCTTTGGTCGGGTTCGCCGCGCTGAGTCGTTCGGCGCAGGCGCAGTTCAAGGTGGATGTCTCGGGCATCGGCGCCACGCAGATTCCCGTGGGCATCGGCGCGTTCCGCGATCCGAACCAGTGCCCGCAACCGATCGCCGACATCGTGCGCGCCGATCTCACGCGCAGCGGGCTGTTCGCCGTGAGCAATCTGGGCGGGCAGACGCTGACCGAGCAGGGCCCGCCGGATTACGCCGGGTGGCGTTCGCAGAATCTCGAGGCGGCCGCCGGGGGCAGTGTGGCGCAGGTGGCGGGCGGGCGCTGGCAGATTCAGTTCCGCCTGTGGGATGCGGTAAAGCAGGCCGATCTCGGCGGCCTGGCGCTGACGGTCATGCCGGGCGATCTGCGACTGGCGGCGCACAAGATCAGCGATTACATCTATCAGAAGCTCACCGGGCAGCGCGGGGTGTTTGCCACGCGCATCGCCTACATCACCAAGGCGGGGCAGCACAACTTTTCGCTCAACATCGCCGATAGCGATGGCGCCAATCCCCAATTCGCGCTGCGCAGCCGCGAACCGCTGCTCTCGCCGGTATGGTCGCCCAACGGACAGGATCTGGCCTATGTGTCTTTCGAGACGGGCAAGCCGGTGGTTTTCGTCCAGGACGTGCGCAGCGGCGCGCGGCGCGCGGTGGCCAATTTCAAGGGCTCGAACAGCGCCCCGGCCTACTCGCCCGACGGCGGCACGCTGGCCGTGGTGCTGACCCTCACCGGCCGTTCGCAGATTTACCTCATGCCCAGCAAGGGCGGCACGCCCCGGCAATTGATGCGCTCGTATTCGATCGACACCGAGCCGGTTTTCGCCCCCGACGGTCAGAGCCTGTATTTCGTCAGCGACCGCGACGGCGGCCCGCAGGTCTACAAGGTCGGGCTCAACGGCGGCAGCGTGCAACGCATCACCTACAGCGGCGGCTACAACGTCAGCCCGGCGATCAGCCCGGACGGCAAGACGCTGGCCTATGTTTCACAACAAGGCAACAACTACCAATTATGGTCGATCAATCTCGCCACCAACGCCACCCAGGTGCTCGATGAGGGCAGCGATTGCGGCCACCCGAGTTTTGCCCCGAATGGGCAGATCGTGCTTTATTCTGCGGGCGGACGTGGCGGCGAAGTGCTCAAGACGGTCTCGATCGACGGTCGAGTGCGCTCCACCCTGTCGCAGGCCGGGGTGCAGGTGCGCGAGCCGAGCTGGGGCCCGTGGACGCCGGATCGCTAACACTGCTTTTTACTGCCACTTGCTGACAACCCCACATTCCCCCTCTTTTTCGATTCTTCACTGCACCCATTCCTTTTTACCCACCCTGATCTGATCGGAGAAACACGTGAACATGCGCTCTACCCTGGTTTTCACCGCACTTGCCGCCGCGCTGGCTCTTGGTGGCTGCGCGTCACCCGTGCCTGTCAAGCAGGCGCCCGTCGAAGCCAAGACGCCCACTGCAACGGGTACGGCGGGCGCCAATGCCAGCGGAGCCGGGCAGAACCAGGTCACCGCCGTGCAGGCACCGGCTGAATCCAACGCCGGACCCGGCCCCAATGTGCCCAAGAGCATCTATTTCGCCTTCGACAGCTACACGATTGAAAGCCAGTACACCCCCGTGCTGAACGCCAACGCCACCTATCTGACGCAGCACCCGCAGGCGCAAGTGCAACTGCAGGGCAATACCGACGCTCGCGGCAGCCGTGAATACAACCTCGCCCTCGGGCAGAAGCGCGCCGATGCGGTGATGAAGGGCCTGGAGCTGCTCGGCGTGAAGCCCTCGCAGATGGAAGCCATCAGCTTCGGCAAGGAAAAGCCCAAGGCCCTGGGCAATACCGAGGCTGACTACGCCGAAAACCGTCGGGTCGACATCGTCTATCAACGATGAGCCGCAGCGCCTTTTTGCAAGTAGTGCAAGTCGCCCGCGCGTTGCGGGCGCTGCCTGCGGCCTTGCTGATCGCCGGTATGGGTGCGGGTCTGGCCGCGCCAGCCCATGCCGACATGTTCCCGGACAACGAGGCCCGGCGCGCCATTCTCGACCTGCGCGCGCAGGTCGCGCAGAACCAGCAGACCACGCAGAACCAGCTCACCCAGCAGGCGCAGCAGATCCAGCAGATCCGCAATTCCCTGCTCGATCTCTCGACCCAGATCGAACAGTTGCGCAGCGAGATGGCGCAACTGCGCGGCAAGCAGGACGCCGCCACGCAGCAGCTCAACGACGCGCTGGGCAAGTTGCAGAGCAGCCAGCAGCAACTCACCCAGCGCCTCGCGCCGCTGGAACCGGTGCAGGTGCAGATCAACGGCCAGACTTACACCGTGCAGCCCGCCGAGAAAGCCGCCTTCGAGCAGGCGCTGGCCGCCTTCCGCAACGGCGACTTTGCGGGCAGCGCCGCGCAGTTGAAGGCCTTTCTGTCGCAGTATCCAAGCAGCCCGTATGACGCCGATGCCCAGTATTGGCTCGCCAACGCGCAATACGCGCAAAAGCAATACAGAGACGCCATCGCCACGTTTCAGGGCCTGATCCAGCGCAGCCCGAACAACCCGCGCGTGCCCGAGGCCATGCTGGGGCTGGCGAACTGCCAGATCGAAGTGCGGCAAATCACCGCGGCACGCAAAACCCTCAACGCGCTGGTGAAAAACTACCCGCAATCCGAAGCCGCGCAGGCCGGCCGCGACCGTCTGGCCAAGCTGCGGTGACCGGGGCGCCTGCCACAGCACCCGCGGCCGTGGTGTTGCTCTCGGGTGGCATGGATTCCGCCACGGTGCTGGCGCTGGCACGCGAGCAGGGCTTGCGCTGCTACGCCCTGTCGCTCGATTACGGCCAGCGCCACCTGGCTGAGCTCGACGCGGCGCGCCGCGTGGCCGCGGCGCTGGGCGCGGCCGGGCATGAGATCGTGCGGCTGGATCTGGGCCGTTTCGGCGGCTCGGCGCTGACCGATCGCGCCATCGCCGTGCCCACCTCCGGCATCCGGCAGGGCATCCCCTGCACCTATGTGCCGGCGCGCAATACCGTCATGCTGTCGCTGGCGCTCAGCTGGGCGGAAACGCTCGGCGCGCGGCATCTGTTCTACGGCGCCAACGCGGTGGACTACTCCGGCTATCCCGACTGCCGTCCCGACTACGTGGCGGCTTTCGAGCGCATGGCCAACCTGGCGACGAAATCGGCGATCGAAGGCCAGACGATCCGCTTGCACGCGCCCATCATCGCACTGAGCAAGGCCGACATCATCCGCACCGGCCTGCGTCTCGGCGTGGACTATGCGATGACGGTGAGCTGCTACCAGGCCGATGCACAGGGCCGCGCCTGCGGGCGCTGCGACGCCTGCCGCATCCGCGCCCAGGGATTCGCCGATGCCGGGGTTCCCGACACGACCCGCTACCGACGATCCGTCGAACCCTGAACACAGACAGATGGCTGCGGGCCAACGCCCGCGCCCACACGTCGGTTCGTGCGCGCCGCCGTGGAACAATAGCGTGACACGGCGAAACAAATCTTCGCCCGCCCGTCTCGTGCAGTCCATCTCCATGTCCTCCGTTTCCACCATCAACGCCACCGTCCTCTGGGGAAGCTTCGCGCTGAGTCTGGTGTTTGGCGCCATCATGCAGCGCACGCGGTTCTGCACCATGGGTTCGGTCAGCGACATCGTCAACATGGGCTCGTGGATCCGCATGCGCATGTGGGTGCTGGCCATCGCCACGGCCACCATCGGCTTCAATCTGCTGGCCGCCGCCGGGCAGATCGACTCGGCGCAGACGATTTACACCACGTCCAGGGTCATCTGGCTCTCGGCTCTGACAGGCGGGCTGATGTTCGGCTTCGGCATGGTGCTGGCCTCGGGCTGCGGTAGCAAGACCCTGGTGCGCATCGGCGAGGGCAACCTCAAGGCCGTGGTCGTTTTTTTGATGATCGCGGTGTTCGCCTACATCACCCTGCGCGGCATCACCGCCGAGGTGCGGGTGAGGGTGTTCGACAAGGTGGCGTTCCATCTCTGCGGCCCGCAGGATCTGCCATCCATCCTGGCCCGCGCCAGCGGGTTGCCGCTGGCTGCATGGCAGCTTGCGCTCGGGCTGGGCGTGGGGCTGGTGCTGGGCATATGGGCGCTGAGCGCGCGCGAATTCCGTACCGCGAACAACCTGCTGGCCGGTTTCGGCCTGGGTGCGGTGATCGTGGGCATCTGGTTCCTCTCGGGCAAGCTGGGCTTTCTGGCCGAAGACCCGCAAACCCTGCAGGCCGCCTATATCGGCACGCAGAACAACAAGATGGAATCGCTGAGTTTCGTCGCGCCGCTGGCCTACACCCTGTTCTGGTTCATGATGTACAGCGATGCGAGCAATGTGCTGACCCTGGGCATCGTCTCGGTGTTCGGCGTGATCGCGGGGTCTGCCGGCATGGCGCTGATCACGCGCCAGTTCCGCTGGGAAGGGTTTCGCGGCGCGGAAGACACGGCCAACCACCTGGTCGGCGGTGCCCTGATGGGCATCGGCGGCGTCACGGCGCTGGGCTGCACCATCGGCCAGGGCATGAGCGGCGTCTCCACCCTGTCCATCACCAGTTGGATCGCCTTCCTGTCCATCGTCGGCGGCGCAGTGCTGGGGGTGAAGTACCAGGCCTGGCGCGTCGAACGCGCCGCCTGAAGCGGTTCGACGCCCCGCCATGCACGCCTCTCCTTTCGCTGCCCCGCTCAACGCAGACGCCGCAGACGCGGAACGCCGTTTCGGCGGTCTGATCCGGCTCTATGGCGCAGGCGGCGCGCAGCGTATCGCGCAGGCGCACGCCGTGGTCATCGGCGTGGGCGGCGTGGGCTCCTGGGCGGCGGAAGCCCTGGCCCGCTGCGGCGTGGGGCGGCTCACGCTGATCGACCTCGATCACATCGCCGAATCCAATATCAACCGGCAGGTCCAGGCGCTGGACGGCACACTGGGCATGTCCAAGGTCGTGGCGCTGCAAGAGCGGTTCGCACAGATCAACCCGGATTGCCGCATTGCCTGCGTCGAGGATTTCGTCGATGCCCACAATGCGGCGGCTCTGATCCCGACCGACGCCCAGGTGGTGATCGACTGCTGCGACCAGGTCAGTGCCAAGACCGCCATCGCCGCGCTTTGCCTGCAACGCCGTCAACCCCTGTTCATGGCGGGCGCAGCAGGCGGCAAACGGCATGCCGATGCGCTGCAATGCGCCGATCTGTCCGAAGTCACGCATGACCCGCTGCTCGCCAATGTGCGCTACCAATTGCGCCGTCAGCACGGCGCGCCTCGCGACGGCCGCATCGGCGTGCTCTGCGCCTTCAGCAGGGAAGCCATCGTTCGCTCTCAAGGAAACGCCGGGCCGCCCCAAGTTTCCTTGTCCACCTCGCGGCTTGCAAGCCGCTCGGATTCGGTTCCGTCCAGACTGCCGCAGGGCAGTCTGGAGCCGCGGGCCTCATCCCCCTCGGGGGGCGGGTCGGCGAGCCGACCCTGGGGGCGCTCGCAGGCCGAAGCCTGCGCCTCGTCCGACGAGACATCCCCACAGTCCGACAACAGCCTGAACTGCGCCGGTTTCGGCTCCAGCGTGATGGTGACCGCCTCCATGGGCATGATCCTCGTCGCCCGCGCCCTTGACGCCGTGCTATGATTTCGGGCTTGATTTCTGCGGGGGGTCGTTAGCTCAGTCGGTAGAGCAGCGGACTTTTAATCCGTTGGTCGCGTGTTCGAGTCACGCACGACCCACCAAAAAGGCCCAGAATACGGGGTCGGAATATGGGGTCAGAATATGGGGTCGAGATCGGCCCAGCAAACCCGGGTTGTTAGCTCAGTTGGTAGAGCAGCGGACTCTTAATCCGTAGGTCGACAGTTCGAGCCTGTCACAACCCACCAAATAAATCATGCACTTAGCCCACCCTACGCGGTGGGCTTTTTGCTTTCTGGGGCACTGGCGGGGCACTCAGAAATAAAAAAGCACAACACAAGACAAAACCGAGCCGGTACAGATGCGCGTCTGATCCCCGACCTGCCCCGTCTGCGAGTGCCCCAAAATTGCCCCATTTTTTCCCGTGATTGCCCCTGTAGTGCCCCTACGCGAAGCAATGACCTTATATCTCATTGTTTTTATTGTGATTTATCGAAAAGAACAACGGATAGATCATCTGGTGTTGTCTTTTATCGCGTTGTTTTGTACGCTGCGAACCACAGCAACACAAGGCGGCAATCATGGCAAACATCGAGAAGCGCGAAAACGAGCAAGGCACCACCTATCGGGTGAAGGTGCGACTGAAGGGGCACCCGGCGCAGACCGCGACTTTTGAGCGATTGACGGATGCACGGCGCTGGGCACAGCAAACCGAAGCCGCCATTCGTGAAGGCCGTCACTTTGCAGGCAGTGAGGCCAAACGCACCACGTTGGATGAGGTGATCGACCGCTTCACGCGGGAGAAGCTGCCCGCCATGAACGACCAGCAAGATCGCCGCCGGTATCTCGCCTTCTGGTCACAGGAACTCGGCGCATACGCCCTTGCAGACGTGACAGCGGCCCGCATCAGCGCGGCACTGCACAAGCTGGCGACGCAACCCAGCGAGCGCACCGGTAGGCTGCGCGCACCGGCAACCCTGGGGCAATATCGGCAGGCCCTCAGTGGCGTGCTGGCGCTGTGCGAGACCGAGTGGGAACTGATCGACCACAGCCCGATGAAGCGCGTCAAAAAGCCCAAACTACCCAGCGGGCGGGTGCGCTATCTCAGTGACGATGAACGCGAGCGGCTGCTTGCCACCTGCAAGCTATCGGACAGCCCCGACCTGTACCCCGCTGTGATCCTGGCGCTCACCACCGGGGCGCGGCAAGCGGAAATCATGGGCGCAACCTGGTCACAGGTTGACCTACAACGCCGCGTGTTGATCCTGGAGACCACCAAGAACGGAGAGCGCCGCGCCCTGCCCCTTGCAGCGCCAGCCATCGCCGTGCTGCAAGCGCGTGTGCGACGGATCGACACCGATCTGATCTTCCCCGGACGCAACCCGCATCAGGCCATTGATCTGCGCAAACCCTGGGAAACCGCTTTGCAGCGCGCAGGCATCACAGATTTTCGCTGGCATGACCTGCGGCACACGGCTGCGAGCTATCTCGCCATGAGCGGCGCGAGCTTGGCCGAAATCGCGGAGATTCTCGGACACAAAACCCTGGCGATGGTCAAACGCTACAGCCACCTGAGCCATGACCATGTGGCGAGCGTTGCCGACCGCATGGCGGCCAAATACTTCTCGGCCTGACCGTGAGCATCGAACAACGCATAACGGAGTGGGCGCAGCGCATCGGCGCAAACGAGAGGCAGCTTCGCACCGCCCTTGCCATCGCGCAGCGTCATGCGAGGCTGCCAAATCAATACAAGCCAGCGCCGCAGTTCGTTCAGGCCCGCAAAGAGGCAGAGGCGTTGCTGCGACGCATGGACATGCCCGATCTACGCGCGCGAGTCGGAATGGCTGCGAGCTTGGCGGGCATCACGTCTGAGCAATTCCGAGCCGCAGTGCATTGCCTGGCCTGGGCATCAAACCTGAGCCAAGGAGAGCAGTGCGGTACACAAGGACGGAGGCCGTTCACCCGGTTTGTGAGAGCGCTTGACGAGAACATGGGCATTTACGGCCTGCCTCAAATGCCTGCGGCCCTTGTTGCCGATCTGTTCAGCGAGTTGATGCCCGGCGATCCGCGCACCGCCTACGACGTAGAGGCGCTACGCGCCCGGCCCTACGTTGATGAACTCGGTCTAGAGACGGGCGAGATCATTCCCGACCCACCCCCGCCGAAATAGCCCCCTTCGAAATACCAGAAGCTATTTTTTGCCACGGCTGCCCCCTCTCGAAAAAATGTCCTTACCGCACTTCGCGGCATGACATGAGAGGACGCAAGCCATGCAATCGAATCACGAAACCGCCCGGTTCGTTACCGTAGGCGATATTCAAAAATACGAACCGGCCTTCACACCTGGGGGTATGCGGCACATCATTTTTCACCGTGGTGATGCTCTGGAAAAAAGCGGAGTGGTCTGCCGCTTTGGCCGCAAGATTCTGATCGACCTTCCCAAATTCCGTGATTGGGTTTCTCAGGGGGGCGCGCGCACCATCGCCGGGAGCGGCAAGTGATTGCACCGCCCCGAAAACTTCTCGCCGAGTGCAGCGACCTCATGGACGGCGCACGCCAGCCCGATCAAGAACTTAACACTCACCCCGCCGCGCGCGATTTGATCGAAGCAGCGATCGCGGCGATAGAAACCGCGATCCCCGATCAATTCGAGCACGGCGGCCGAACCTATTTTTTGCGTTCCATGATCCGGTTGGTCGACCTTGGAATTCATGCAGACCCAGCGAAAGCGACGCCGCTGCTTCGAATGGTGACCGAGTCCAAGCGCTGGTGCGGCTTCAGGCCCGGCCACTGAAGGGGGAGGCGACATCCTCCCCCGAAGAAATCCGCGCCGCCCTGAACTTCATCCCGCCCGACCTGCCGCGCGACGATTGGGCGCGCATCGGCATGGCTTTGAAGTCCGAGCTAGGCGAAGCCGGGTTCGATCTGTTCGACACCTGGAGCGCAACCGGCAAAAGCTACGACGCCACCGCCGTGCGAGACACCTGGCGCAGCATCAAATCGGCGGGCCGCGTGACCATCGGCACCCTGCTGCATTTGGCGAAGCAACACGGCTTCAAGCGCACCGAACCAGCCCCGCAACCCAGCCCCGAAATTCGCAAGGCGCAAGCCGCCGAACGGGCCGCACGCGACCAGCAAGAACAGGCCGCCCGAGAGGCTGCGCAAACCAAGGCCGCGCAAGAGGCGCAGCGCCGCTTCAACGAGGCTAGCGACACCGACGCAAGCCCCTACCTCGACCGCAAGGCCGTGGGCGCGCATGGCCTGCGCTTCACCTCAGACGGCGCGCTTCTCGTGCCCATGCGCACCGCGCAGGGCGAGCTGCGCAACGTGCAGGCCATCAAGCCCGATGGGTCAAAGCGCTACCTGCCCGGCGGGCAAAAGACCGGCCTGCTGCATTGGATCGGTGAACCCGAAGGCGCGCAAGCGTTGATCCTGACCGAAGGCTACGCGACAGCAGCAACCGTGCACGAGGCTACAAGGTACCCCGTCGCCTGCTGCTTCGATGCTGCGAACTTGAAGCACGTTGCCAGCGCCCTGCGCACGCAATACGGGCCGGACGTGCTGCTGATCGTCGCAGCCGACAACGACCGCGCCACCGAGGCCCGCACCGGCAAGAATCCGGGCCGCATCGCCGCCGAATGCGCATTTCAGCGATCGTGGACGCCTGTTTCATTCTGATCGTGGACGGCGTTTCAGGCTGATCGTGGACGCGCCGGGGGTGCGCGCAAGCGATGGGTTTACTGTATCTCAATCGTCCACGATCAGC